>JACKQG010002685.1_pt1 | contig 22811 bp, 24 predicted proteins | sample 8237621 | NCBI WGS metagenome assembly JACKQG01 (sample SAMN15677084, study PRJNA649215) | marine metagenome | biome: marine; feature: Black Sea; material: saline water; isolation source: suspended particulate matter (SPM) from the Black Sea western gyre | collected 2013-06-09/2013-06-10 | depth... | reverse complement strand
ATTATCCAAATAATATAAGTTTCATCCCCCAAAAACAAATGTCTATTGTCATCAATAGAAAAGCGACTACCCGTTGAGCCACTGCTGGGTTCGGTCTTCGCAGGACGAACGGTGCTGTGCGAGGGGTACAGGCTTGCTAGTAGGTGGGTGTGCACATCTCTCACTGATAAAAAAGACAGGCAAAGAAAATCTCTCTACCTGCTTTATTTTTTTTATTTTGCCCCTCTTCCCGACGCTATGGAAAAGCGGCTGGGTCAGGTGATTCCGTTTCGGGAGTTTGTTCTAACTGGGCATCCTCGTCAGGCTCGGGAGATAAGTCCAGTTGGTCGAGCTCTTCCATCTCATCAGCAGATGGGGCAACTTCACGCCGTTCAACGACAAACCTGATCGCGGTGCGGACTTTATCCTCGATTTCCACATCCACAAATTCGGGCACACAGGCCACATCAATATTATCTCTTTCTTTGAGATAACTGACCGCCAGAACAAGGGCCTTGACCGATTGGTTGACCGCGCCCGCCCCTATCGCCTGTACCTCAGCACGGCCATGCTCTCGAAAGACTCCGGCTATTGCCCCTGCGACAGCAGATGTTCTAGAATTGGCTGATACTTTAATGATATCCATCATTGTTTACCTCCATGATGAGCCTAAAGGAAAGGATCAATGTAGTCCCTTCTCAAATTGTACAAAATTTTCCTTCGAGTTACAAGTTCGAATTAAGGGGTATTTAGCAAATTTCTCAGAATATGCTTATGGGGGCTGGCTTTGTGGAAAGGATAACTTTATCCATATTTATTAATTTGTATATTAATTAGTCGTCTTAGTAGGGGGTGTGGATGGTGGGGATAGGGTCTGTATTTTGCTGAGAACCCCCTAGAGGTGCTGGTCGGGTTCCTCCCCATAGACAAATACAGTGAATGCAGGAAGCAGGTTTTAAGGGATAGTTTTGGGGACAAAAAAAGGACAATTTAATTTCAGTTCCACAAAACTTCCCAAAAATCCATATTTTCGGGAGCTATCAAATTGCCCCCTGTATATGGGGGATGACTTTTGCATCTATTTAGCGATTTATAGAAAAAATGAGCGATTTGTCCACAACCAAGGTAGGTTATCCACAGATTTAAAGGAGTTATCCACAGTACTGGGGTACCAAAACAAATGTGTTTTTTATCACACCCCCAGATGTGGCCAGGCTAAATAATTTCTGAAAGCTCAAATCCATGCGCTTGAAGCATTTTTTCAAGCATCTCCTCGATATTATCGAGATACTGATCCAGCCCTTCGAGGCGACTTTCAAAGTGCTCCCCGCCAATTTTCAAAAGTTCGCAGATCCTCTGCCATGCTGGAAACTGATTTTCGACCAGGGCGCTTGCGGACAAGGTCCAGGTCTGGAGGAAGGGCCAAAGGGCTGCGAGTGGGTTTTCACCGCTGAGGATCGCTTCGATGGCTTTTTCATAATAGGCCAGACGGGCCAGATGGATGCGGGAATCGATATCAGCTGTCTTGGCAGCAAAGGTGAAAGAATTATTCCATGCGGGCAGCAACTCTGCCAGGATTGCCGGGGTGATCTCGGTTCCGCCGAGCAAGCCCAAAAGCCCCGTGCTGAATTCGGGACGCTCAATCGCCTCGGCACGCGCGGGAAAATCAAGGAGCAGACGCCGTTCGGCAAGCGGAGGCCCATTCAACTCCGCGATGGCATTTGCCGCATGCTGGAGCGCATCCAAATAGTTGATGATCTCTTTTGGGCCGGGGTCCGAGGTCTTGAGCTGCAGGTCCAGCCAGATTTTGCGGGCGTGATTGAGTAATTTATAAGAGCGTTTGAGAATATTTTTAGGCTCGTCAAAGCCTCCCCGCAGACTGGCCTGGGCGAATTCAAAAAAGTGCTTGGTTTCATAGAGGAGCATGGGGTCGTAGAGTTCATGGCCCAGCCAGGGGTTGTTGCGAAGTTCACGAGGAGGGTCGTAGTCTTTTTGGTCGCGATGCAGGATATCGAGGTGAATATCAGGGCTAAGGGCTTTTATCTCGCGTGGATGCTCGGGAGTTCTATCATGGACGAAGACAAGATCAATATCGGTTGTACCGCCAAGCAGCGGGTCATCTTGCAGAACGGAACCGCTCAAATACGCAGCGAGAATGCTTTTATCGTTATAGGCACGTTCCTGTGTATTTTCTTTGGCAAGGCGAATGAGTAATTCACGCGTGATGCGCATAAAAATCCTTTATTCTATATCCGTTCACCACGAAGGCACGAAGATCACAAAGAAAAAGCAAAACCTTCCATGGCGCTCTTGGTGTTCTTTGTTTTCATTTTATTATTTGTCAAGCAACTCTGGTTGCAGAGGGGTTTCTTTTAGGGCTTTTTCGATTCTAGCCTTAATAAATTTCAGATCGTCTGGAGAACGAACAAAATCGAGATCGTCTGTGTCTATTGTCAGCACAGGCGTATTATTATAAGGCTTTGAAAAAAACTCTGCGTAGGTTCGCCCAAGGTCAGCGATATAGCCGCTGTCCATATCGCGCTCGTAGGGGCGATCACGCATTGCTATTCTTTCCATTAAGGTCTGATTTTCTGCCCGTAAGAAGACAAGCAGATCGGGGTGGCGGATTTTCTCTGCCAGGGCCTCGTGGACACGCCCATACATTTCCAGCTCATCTCCGTCGAGGTTGATGCTGGCGAACAGGGAGTCTTTGGCAAAGGTATAATCAGAGAGCAAGTTCTCATTTTTTGCTAAAAGCTCCGGGACATTCCGCCGTTGTTGATGATAACGGCTGAGCAAAAAGAACATCTGCGTCTGAAAGGCGTAGCGGTCGCGGTCACCATAAAAATCTGAGAGAAAGGGATTTTCTTCAAAGATTTCCAGCAAAACTTCAGCGTCAAAAGTAGGTTGGAGCAGGCGAGCGAGCGTGGTTTTCCCCACACCGATCACCCCTTCTATAGCGATATACATGCGGCTCTCCGTGCAAATCAGGATAATCAAGGATACCATAATATTTCAGACGGAAGGCATTTTTTAAAGTGCATTGCTGGGGCAAACGCATCAAAATTGAAAATTCTATAAACCTCTGAGATAGTTACAATTTTGGTCGTCGGTGCAGGATAAATCCTTGCCTCAAGACTTGGGAAGTCGGATAAACCCGACTCTGTTTAGCCCGTTGGGCTTTCATGCGTCAAGGCTGTGTAAGGCTCTTTAGACGAGTATAATATTCTAATGCGAGGCACGTGCTAATTAACCTTGGGTTTAAAATAGAGAAATGATATATCTGTAGCGCTTACCCCTCATCCTGACTTTCTCTATATAGAAGCAGGGGTTAAGCTTTTATTCCTGTAATTCGATTCATTCGTGCTATTCGTGTTATTTTTTGTGATTATGAGGAGGCTCCCATGCCCCAGGATCAGGAAATCCATCAGTTCCTTTTACATCACCTCGATACAATAATGCAAAACGATATAGCCGCGTATAACGCAAGCTGCACCGAAGATCTGACTCTCTACGAATGGTGGGTCACGCCCCAGCGGATTGACGGATTGCCCTTCCACGAATTTATGATGAAAGCCAACGAGAAGCGCGGCACAGTTTTTGGCGCAGAAGGTGACCCCGCCCCCGTCCGATTTGATCTGGCGAATCTCAACATCCAGCGTTATGGGAATACCGCCGTTGCCAGTTATACTTTGATGATCAGTACCGCCCTCCCGGATGGGGTCAAAGTCGCCTCGCATAACGAGAGCCGGGTGATCGTAAAAATTGATGACGATTGGAAAGTTGTCCATGTGCATAAATCACCAGCCTGGCAGGCGCCGCATATCCCAGCATAAAAAATGAAACTTTCTAGCAAAGAATTCCTCTGGTTGAGCATCCCCCTCTTTATCTTGCTCACTCTCTCCTTTTTGCTGCCGGTCAGACCCAATGACTATTGGTGGTATCTGCGTTTGGGGAGCGAAATTGCGTCCACACACACCGTCCCAATTATCGAGACCTTTTCCCAAACCCAGGCGGGCCAACCGATGGTCTATCACTCCTGGTTCTCTGCCCTGCTCTTCTTTTGGATTTACAAATTTGGTGGGATCTCCCTGACCGTTTTCCTGCGCGGCCTCCTTCTTTCCCTGACCTATACCCTTCTCTGGAAAGTGATGCGTGCTCGTGACGCAACCCCTCAACTCGCCAGCCTGGTTAGCTTTTTTGCAATTCTCGCAGGGAGTGTCAATTGGGCGGTGAGACCACAGCTCTTTGCTTATCCACTTTTTGCGATTTCTTTATGGATTCTTATTAAATGGGATCGAGAAGATGGCGACTTGCGTGTTTTGGGCTGGCTTCCCCTTGTCAGCCTTCTCTGGGTGAACCTGCACGGTTCATTTGTTTTGCTCTTTTTGCTCGGCGGCGCAGCATTTCTCTTTGGCAAAGGTGAGCGCAAAGCCCTGTTTATCGCTCTCGTTGGGGTCTTTATAGCAACGCTCATCAATCCGCGCGGGATCTATGTTTGGGAATATGTCGTCGATTCTCTCAGCGTCATTTCCAATCAGGCCTTTAGCCGCGAGTGGATGCCCCCCGTCAATGAGGGCTGGCAGATGAATCTCTTCTTTGGGTGGGTTCTCTTTTTTATGGCGGTGGCAGGCCTTTCGTCACGTAAGCTCTCCCGCCTGGACTGGGTCTGGATCCTGGGGTTCGGCTGGCTGGCATTTTCCGGACTCCGCTATGGGATCTGGTTCCTCTTTATCCTCTCGATCCTCACCGCTGACCTGCTTGCTGATTGGGGAAAAACACGCATAAGACAGGGCATCCCGGCAATGGATATTGCCATTGGCGCGATCATCCTGCTCTTTCCGCTTGCGCTGCTGCCCGGCCTGCGGGAGTTTTGGTGGTCAGAGGCGCCGCCCGCGCTTTCAGCAGACTCGCCAGTGGAAGCAACACAGTGGTTAAAAGCACATCCTGAACTGCCTGGCCCCCTCTGGGCAGACTTGGCTTTTTCGAGCTATCTCGTTTATACTCTACCCGAGCGTCCGGTCTGGATCGATACCCGTTTTGAAGTTTATCCACCCGAGCATTGGGAGCGGTATCAGGCAATTAGTTCCGCAACCTGGAAATGGGAGACTCTTCTTGAAGAAGAAGGAAGCAATTTACTGATGCTTTCAAAAACAGAACAGGCTGATTTGATCCCTGCTCTTGGCGCTTCATCAAATTGGGATGAGATCTACTCCGACGAAACCAGCCTGATCTTTATCCGGAACGAGAAATAATGCCAAAATTCTCCGGTCACCTTGCAATTCAACAGCGTGTTCTGCCCATTTATCGCGGGCCATTTTTTGACGCGCTTGGCGCATCTTGCACAGGTGGGCTGAGTTTATTCGCAGGTGATCCTCGGCCGATCGAATCCATTTCTGTAGCCGAAAGCCTGAATGCTGCTCAATATACCCACACAAAAAACCGACATATGTTCTCCGGATCTTTCTATGCTTGCTATCAGGAAAATCTGGTCAAATGGCTGGATGATACGAATCCGGATGCGCTGATCCTTGAAGCGAACCCCCGTTATTTGGCGTCACCTGCTGCCATTAAATGGATGCGCGAACGAGGCCGTCCCGTCATCGGATGGGGATTGGGCGCACCGATCCAAACCGGACTTGGGGCTGGCCTCCGTCAAAAGAACTGGATGCGCTTCCTCAATCGGTTCGATGCCCTCATCGCCTACAGTCAGCGTGGTGCCGCAGAATATGCAGCCCTCGGCATTCCCGAAAACAAGATTTTTATTGCACACAATGCTGTTAGTCCGCGGCCAGAGGGGGAGATGCTCGAACGACCTCTTTTTAAAGCAAATGAACCCCTCGTTATCCTTTTTGTCGGGAGATTACAGGCGCGTAAACGAGTTGATAGCCTTATCCGGGCCTTTGCATCCATCCCAAAAGAGCTTATGCTGCGCATCTGGATCGTTGGTGATGGCCCGGAGCGGGCTTCATTGGAGGCTTTGGCTTCTAAACTGATTTCAGAGGATGTCCCGGAAATTCGCTTTTTGGGTGAACGGTATGGTCCCGAACTGAATCAGATCTGGGGAGAATCAGATTTATTCGTCCTGCCCGGAACTGGCGGTTTGGCCGTTCAGGAAGCGATGTCATATGCCTTACCGGTGATCGTTGCCGAAGGAGATGGCACCCAGGACGATCTCATCCGCCGGGAAAACGGCTGGCAGATCCCGCCCAATGATCTGGATGCGTTGATCGCTACTCTAAAAGAGGCCACCGCAGATATTGTTCGCCTACGCGAGATGGGGGCAGCATCCTGGCGGATCGTTTCCGAAGAGATCAATGTGGAAAAGATGGTGGATGTTTTTGTGGAAGCCTTGGGGAAAGTTGGAAAAGGTTAATATACGCTTTTGACAAAAGGTGTAAAGAAAGCTTATTAGATTTCTTTCTATTTTACTGTGTAGCTCGATAATGGAGGCGCGTTTTTCTCTCCGGCAGTTATTGATATTAATTGTTGAAACCCGCAATTACTGTTGCAAAATAATCAGTCCCTCGTTATAATACGGGCTCAATTCGGGCGGTTAGCTCAGCTGGTTAGAGCGTTGCGTTGACATCGCAAAGGTCGTTGGTTCGAGTCCAATATCGCCCACCTGGTCTATTTTAGTGACCATGAGTTAGTATATAAATTACGCATTGACCGGGACGAGTACGTGGTCCACGAAGCTGACAGAGAGAGCAAGCCAAGGTTTGAGAGCCTGCTCCAGCATCCCCCCACCGAAAACCCCCCGCGAGCGTTGAACAGAAAAGTTGCCAGTTAGGAGTTATCAGTAAAGACAATACTGATCACGGAAAACTGATTACTGATAACTTAGTAAGTAAAACGGGTAGCTCCGTTAGCAGCCCAAAAGAGATGTCCTTCGACTGTGTGCTTGAAAAAGCCAGGCACTCCGCTCAGGATAAATCTGGGTGGAACCGTGAGATCGCTCTCGCCCCAGTATTGGGCGAGAGTTTTTTATTAATAAGGAGTTAGCAATGGCCGAAGCAAAACAAGAAAGATACGAAGATAGCGAACTATACCGCATCCGACACTCGGCGGCGCATGTCATGGCGCAGGCTGTGATCGAAGCATTTCCCGAAGCAAAATACACCATCGGCCCGCCTGTGGAGAACGGCTTTTACTACGATTTTGATCTGCCACGGACGCTAACGCCGGAAGACCTGAAGAAAATTCAGAAAAGAATGCGCAAGATCCTGAACGGTCAGCATGAGTTCGTTAAGAAAGTCCTTTCTGCGGATGAAGCACGTCAGATCTTCAAAGACCAGCCCTATAAGCTGGAGTTGATCGAAGGCCTCGAAGAAGGTGGTTTTGATGAGTATGGAAATCCCCTCGATGAGAAACCGGATATCTCAATCTATTCTCACGACTCCTTTGTTGATCTTTGCCGTGGCCCGCATGTTGAGAGCACCAGCCAGATCAATCCCAAAGCCGTCAAATTGATGTCGGTTGCGGGCGCCTATTGGCGCGGGGATGAAAATAATAAACAATTACAGCGTGTCTATGGCACGGCCTGGAATTCCAAGGAAGAATTGGATGCCTATCTCTGGCAACTGGAAGAAGCCAAAAAACGGGACCATCGTAAACTGGGTAAAGAATTGGATATCTACACCTTTGACGACGAGGTTGGTCCCGGCCTGCCTCTCTGGTTGCCAAATGGCGCAACGATCATCGAAGAACTTGAACAGCTCGCAAAGAATATAGAACGCGAAGCAGGCTACCAGCAAGTCCGTACCCCGCATCTGACGAAGGAAGATCTCTTCATTCGCAGTGGACATTTGCCATATTATGCTGAGAGCATGTATCCGCCCATGGAGATGGAGGGTGTGCGCTACTTCATCAAGCCGATGAATTGCCCCATGCACCATAAGATCTTCGCAGCCCGTCAACGCAGTTATCGCGATCTGCCGATCCGGTTGGCTGAATATGGCACCTGCTACCGTTATGAAAAAAGTGGGGAGCTCTTTGGGCTGATGCGCGTCCGCTCGATGCAAATGAACGATGCCCATATTTATTGCTCCGAAGAACAATTCGAAGAAGAGTTCATGGCGGTGATCGGTCTCTATATGAAGTATTTTGAAATCTTCAATATTGATAAATATGTGATGCGTTTCAGTACGCATGCCAAAGAAGGCCTCGGCAAAAAATATATTGATAATGAGCGCCTCTGGTTGAAGACCGAAGATATGGTCCGCCAGGCGATGGAGAATGGCGGTGTCCGCTATGTTGAAGTTGCCGATGAAGCTGCTTTCTATGGCCCAAAGATCGATGTACAGGTTTGGAGTGCGATCGGGAAGGAATTTACCCTTGCCACGAACCAGGTCGACTTTGCCGTTCCCCCGAAATTTGACCTGAAATTTATCAATGCGCAGGGCGAAGAAGAAATCCCGCTCTGTATTCACCGCGCACCACTCAGCACACACGAGCGCATGATCGGCTTCCTTATCGAGCATTACGCGGGCGCATTTCCTGTTTGGCTCGCGCCGATCCAGGCCGTTATCATCCCGATCACAGATGACCATCTTGACTATGCCTTCGAGGTTGAGAAGAAGCTTAAGAAAGCCGGTATTCGTGCCGAGGTTAATGCCCGTAATGAGCGGATGAATGCAAAGATCCGCAACGCGCAAAAGCAGAAAATTCCCTATATGCTCGTCGTTGGGGATGCAGAAGTCGAGGCCGGTGCAGTTGCCCTGCGGATGCGAGACGGGGAAGATCGGGGCGCCTTCCCGGTCGATGATTTTGCCACCCTTGCTCTCAAAGTAATTGCGGAACGCTCACCTGCACTTGAGGCATAGCGGAGGGTGTAAATTAGGCTAATAAACAAGGTCCCGTTCCCTTCAAGGGAACGGGACCTTTACATTTTAGTGACCTACTGCGTATTAATCCGCCGCTCGGGCAACCTCATCTGCTGCGAAAATAACCTCTTCTTTTCCGGTCAGTTTATCGTCCACCTTAGCGGCGACCAATTCTAAATGTCCGGGGTGGGCCACAAAATCGAGATCATCGGCAGGAACTGTCAGAACGGGGCAAAGTGTAAATCCCGCGATCCATGATTCGTAAAGATCATTCAATCCTGCCAGATATTCAGGAGCGATGGTACGTTCATAATCGCGCCCCCGTGATTCGATTCTTCGTAATAAGGTTTCCGCAGAAGCACGCAGGTAAATTACCAGATCAGGCGGAGGCAGAAAACCGATCACGGTCTCATAGAGTTCGCAGTAGGTTTGGTAATCGCGTTTCTGAATATGACCCTGACGAAAGAGATTTTGGGCAAAAACCTCGGCGTCTTCGTAAACACTGCGATCCTGAATGACGGAGGTGGGGTGTTTTGCCAACTCGTCATGGCTGCGCAAACGGTGCGATAAAAAGAAAATTTGTGAATGAAAAGACCACGCAGGCATGTCGCTGTAAAAATCTGCCAGATAGGGATTCTCAGCAACTGGCTCGTAAAAAGGTTCCCAGTCTAATTTGGTGCAGAGCATCTCCACCAGTGTGGACTTCCCAACACCGATATTCCCTGCAACAGCGACAAATTTCTTCATATCCCTCCCCAGGGTTGTCGAATTGTTATTTTAGCTTCCGCCAGCCAATTCTAAATCAATAACCTGTTTGAAGGCACCAATCGGTTGCGCACCAACAAGGGCCAAACCGTTGATAAAGAAGGTTGGTGTACTTTGAATGCCCAACTGGGTTGCGAAGTCCATATCGTTCTGGATAAATTCCTGATAGCGATGTTCGCTCATGCAGGTATTGAAAGAATCCATATCCAGATTAAGGTCTTCTGCATATTGAATATAGGCATCATCTGACAGGCCATATTCATAGCTGAAGAGTTTGTCGTGATAAGGCCAATAGGCATCCTGTTCGCTTGCGCACATGGCTGCTTCAGCTGCCGGAAAGGCTCTGAAGGGAACATTGCGATAAACGAAACGGATCTTGCCCGGGTAGGCGGCCATCAGATCTTCGTAGGTCTCGTTATGCCATTTTGCACAGAAAGAGCATCCGAAATCACTGAATTCGATCAGGGTAATTTCTGCGTCTTCTGGCCCGACACTGAAAAAGCCTTCGGTCGGGATCTCATAGCGGGTAGGGGGAGCCTGGTTTTCGACGGCGGCGACCTGTCCTTGTTGCGGTACGGCGATTGCAGCGGAAGCAGTGGGATTTGCACCCCATATAAAATAGCCAGTCAGGATGCCGACTGAGAATGCTACAATAACCATAACAGTATAAAACTGATCGCGTTTAAAGGAGATCATTCTTTCTTTTTTGGGAGTGGGTGTGATTTCTTCATTCATGCGGCGGATTATATCACGACTGGGTTTGTCTTCTTTCTGGCGCACCTTTTGCTGAAATCACGCGTATATCTTCCTGGAGGATACTATGACAGATAAAAAAAGAAAAGTTTTCTGGCTCTTTTGGCCTTTTGTGGCCCTTTGGCGCTTGATAGCCGGGATCGTTGAATTAACAGGACGCCTGGTTGCCGTTATCCTGGGCCTGGTGCTGATGATCGTCGGCGTAGTTGTCAGTCTGACGGTAGTTGGTGCAGTTATCGGGATCCCGCTCGCGGGTGTCGGGTTCTTGTTGATGTTACGCGGGCTGTTTTAGCGATAAAAAACTCCCAGCGTGTTTTTGCTGGGAGTTTCATCTAGAAAATATTAGATCGCGCAGGGCAAGCCTTGAGTTAGATGCCGCATTCGTCAGGTTGCTCGGGAAAATCGGACTCCTTTCAGGAGTGATCCTGCCCATTTTTTGACTGGCTTTACCCGGAGAGTCAATAAGATGAGTAGGATACCGGCATAAATCCAGGGTTGAATTACCCCTTGTTTGACCAGCCAAATATAGTGAGTAACAGCTAACGCTCCGGCAAGATACACCAGCCGGTGCAGTTTTTTCCAGTTCTTTTTCAAGCGACGCTGCCATCCCAATGTGGATGTGATTGCCAATGTAAGCAAAATCAATCCCGTGGTCAAACCGACGATGGCGTAGCGTTTTTCTAGCAGGGCATCCTGGATCAGTGCGAAGTTGAAGAAATAATCTACTCCGATGAAAATGGAAAAGTGGATGCTGGCATAAAGGAAGCTATACAATCCCAATGGGCGGCGTAGCTTGAGAACCTGCTTATATTTGAAGAGTATGTTGATCGGTGTACAGGCCAGCGATAGCAGCAATAAGGTCAGTGCAGTTTTCCCAGTCCGGAGGGTAAACTCGCGAATGGGATCAGGACCGAAATTATTGGTGAAGATATCCCAGATCATCCATAAAAGCGGGATAAGCGCACCCACATGGGCAGCGATTTGCAGGGGGGTAAACTTCCACGTATTTTTTTTCATAGTTCTGTCCCGCCCCAATTAAAAGTTTATTGCCAAATCCATGCCTGCGTAGAGATGGGCAACTTCTTCTTCATAGCCGTTGAACATGATAGTTTCAGTGCGGCCAAATTCGCCAATCCGTCGCTCACTGGCTTGTGACCAGCGTGGGTGATTAACATTGGGGTTGACGTTGGCATTGAAGCCATATTCATTGGGAGCAGCCGCCATCCACAGGGATCTGGGCATCTCATCGACGAGATCGATCTTAACAATGGATTTGATGCTCTTGAAGCCGTATTTCCAGGGAATCACCATGCGGATAGGTGCGCCATTTTGGGGCAAAAGGTCTTTGCCGTATAACCCTGTTGCCAGGATTGCCAGATCGTTCATGGCTTCATCCACACGCAGGCCTTCAACATATGGCCATTGATAAAAGGGATTTTTCTTGAAGCCCGGCATTCCCTCTGGATCGTAAATCGTCTCAAAGCGCACATATTTGGCTTCCGCTTTCGGTTCGACCTCGGCCAGCAACTTGCTGAGGGGGAATCCCATCCAGGGGATGACCATTGACCAGGCTTCCACGCAGCGCAGACGATAAATTCGTTCTTCGATCTCAAACTTGCGAAAATCGTCAAGCGAATATGTTTTTGGGTTGTTTACCAATCCGCCAACTTTTACCTCCCAGGGAGATGTTGGGTAGCCTTCGGCCAGGACGGCCACGCGCTCTTTATCCGTTGTAAACTCGTAGTAATTATTGTAATTTGTGATGTCTTCATATGAATTTAAAGGTTTCCCAAGTTCGTCTGTGTTGGCTGAAGCCGATGGGGAAATTCCTGATGAATCTTCAGCAGATGGGTTTACTACAGTAGAAGCCTCATCTTGCGGAGTGCCACAAGCTGCCAATAGTGCAGCGCCTGCGGTCATGATTCCCATCGTCTTGAGGAAATCTCGACGAGAGAGATAGTCGCTATAGGATGTGATTTCAGATGATTTTATTTTCTTCATTATTTTCTCCTAGAATTGTGTTTTATTATACAAGTTTTTTGCTTATTATTTTGGATATTTTTCTGCCAACAGGGCCAGAATTGCTGATTCTGTTTCCTCGTATGCGCCTTCGCCAATATGGGTATAGCGGATGTTGCCCCATTTGTCGATCAGGTAAAGTGTCGGCCAATAGCGATTGCGATAAGCTCGCCAGGTTTCACCATCGTTGTCCTGGGCCACAGGATAAGGTACATCCAGGTCAATGATGGCGGCTTTCAGATTGTCCAGATCATGTTCATAGCTAAATTCAGGAAAATGGTTTCCGATGACGACCAGACCCTGATCTTTATATGTATGATGCCATTCCCTCAACGAGGGAATTACTCTTTTGCAATTTATTCAACTGAAGGTCCACATTTCTAATAAGACGACGCTCCCACGTAGATCTGCGAATCGGAGAGGCGTATCAGTGTTTAGCCAGACCTCGTTTGTCAATTCTGGAGCAGGTCCATAAAAATTCGAAACGATCTCAGGATCAGATTGAGGTCCCGGATCAGACTGTGCTTCAGGTTCGATTTTCGATTCCGGTTGCGCCTGACTGCTGCATGCCACCAGTGGAAGAACCAGTAAAAGAATAAGCCAATATTTCATAAAATTTCTCCGAATAATAAGGTAAAAAACATTAACCAACTTCATGTCCTGGTAAAGTAAACTGGAATTGCGCCCCTTCGCCAGCTTTGCTCTGAACAGAAATCTCGCCACCATGGGCTTCGACCAACCCTTTGACAATGGCCAGACCCAAACCAACACTGCTGCTTTCATCATCGTCGCGCATCCGACTCTTTTCGCCACGATAAAAATGGTCGAAGATAAAGGGCAGATCATTTGGTGCGATCCCACTGCCAGAATCTTTTACTGTGACAAGTGTGGCATTCTCTTCAGCCTTTGCACTCAGGTGGATTACTCCATCTTGCGGGGTGTAGCGTAAGGCATTACTGAGCAAATTATCCAAAATGCGGCTGAGCTTTTCAGGGGTAGCCCAAACAAGATCAACCTGGGGATCAACAGTCCCTTCCAGCGTGACATCCTGCGCATCTGCACGGGCTGCGAAGCTTTCCAGGGTATCCGAAATTAAGTCAGAGAGGCTGACCCACTCAAAGTCGAGGTCCTGGAATCCTGCATCCAGTTGAGCCAACTCAAATAGATCGTCGAGCAATTTGCTCATCCGGGTGATCTCGTTCTGGCTTTGGCGCAGATAGCGGGATATTGTTTCCGGATCGTCGACAACACCATCCACCAATGCGGCGATCATCACACGCAGCGAGGTCAGAGGCGTGCGTAAATCGTGGGAGGCCCAGGCTACCAGGTTGCGGCGCGTTTCATCGAGCGCACGTTCGTTTTCAGCGGCCTGTTCCAGACGAGCAGACATCTCGTTAAAAGCTCTGGATAATTGAGCGATCTCGTCATTTCCGTTTACGTCAACACGTGTTGAAAATTCGCCCAGGCTGAGTTGGTTGGCACCTGCGACCAGATTGCCTAATGCCTGCGTAATCGTATTTGAAATGAAAAAGCCAAAAACCACAGAAATGCCGCCAGCGAAGAGAAGCAGGAGACTTGCCAGGGCCAGGTCGTGCTGATTGATAAACATGAGACGGGCAGTCACCCAGACGTTGAAAAGGGTTAAACCGCCAGCCAGGATATAACCGAGAATAAGCGCGTAACTCAGGCGGGGAAGCCGCCGCCACCAACCCAGACGATGAAAGAGAAATCCGATCACAGCTGAAATCAGACTGGTAAAGCTTAGATAGAGCGCCAGATAAAGCAAATCCCCGGGTGGGGGGTGCATGATCAATTGGATCAACGCCACTGTCAACAGCAGGACTGTCAGTATGCCAAGGAGATAGTTGATCAGACGAGAATACCGTTTATTCATCGCTTATCCATAAATTTATAACCCACACCCCAGACCGTATGAATATATTCAGGCTGGCCGGGATCGGCTTCGATTTTTTCCCTCAAGCGTCGAATATGAACTGTAACAGTGGATGGATCGGTGTATAGTTCGTCGCCCCAAACATTCGCCAGCAATTGGGACCGTGAAAAAACTTGCTGAGGGGATTGCGCGAAATACCAGAGCAGATCAAATTCCTTTGCGGTCAGGGAGATACTCTGGCCCTCGACTTCGACATTCCGTGTGATCGGGTTGATATTCAGGCGTCCAAAATCGATCGGTTCCTGAGATGTTGATTTTGCTGTACGGCCTGTTCGGCGGAGGACCGCCCGCACGCGGGAAACCACCTCCTGCGGATCAAAGGGTTTGGTGATGTAATCGTCCGCGCCCAAGTCGAGGCCACGGATGCGGTCGCTGGCCTCACCTTTGGCTGTCAGCATGATAATGGGAATCTCACGATCCTGACGTAAATGCTGGGTAAGGGTCAACCCGTCAATGCCGGGGAGCATCAAATCAAGTACGATCAGGCTGGGGGGAGCCTCCCGGGTAATGTCGAGGGCTTCGTAACCATCGGCAGCTTCCTTAACAATAAAGCCTTCCCGTTCAAGGTAACGGCGTACAACTTCGCGAATGGTCTCTTCGTCATCAACAACTAGTATGTAAGAATTTTCAGTCATTAGCATTTATTTTAGGTTCAGTTTATTGGTTGGATTATAGCAGGGGGGATATTACAAAAGTATTAAGCTTTTTGAAAAAAAGACCTCTTAACAATTAAGTAGTGTAAGATTGAATAACTAAGCTCTCGCTGAGAAAAATATTTATCGCCCTTGTCCCAATGCTCTGCGTTGGGGGACTGAAGATAAACCGCAACGCAGAGCATTGCTGCTAGAAATTGGTCTTTTGCATAAGTCCTATTTAAGCCCTGTAAGATTGAACATCTACCCAACATCAAAAAACCTATGAAAATAAGCATAATTATTCCGGCATTTAACGAAGAAGACAGTATCGGACACGTCCTTGATCGTATTCCCAAAAAGGATACTTATGAGGTAATTGTCGTTGATGGCGGTTCGGAAGATCAAACTGTCGGCATCGCGGAAGCAAATGGAGCACGGGTGATTCATGAATCCCGCCGAGGATATGGAAGGGCCTGCGCAACTGGATTGGAAGAGGCTACCGGTAAAATAGCTGTTTTTCTCGATGCGGATGGCGCCGATGACCCTACCCAAATTCCAGAATTGATTGCCCCCTTATTTGATGATCAAGCGGATCTGGTATTGGGCTCTCGCATCGCCGGAGGGATTGATCCGGGCGCAATGCGCTGGCATCAATATTTTGGTAATTGGCTTGCAGCGGGCTTATTCCGGCGGCTATATAATTTACCCATTACCGATCTGAGTCCCTTTCGTGCCGTGAATCGTGATAAATTACTTTCGCTCAAAATGCAGGAAATGACGTATGGCTGGCCTACAGAAATGATCGCCAAAGCTGCCCGTCATAATTGGCGAATAAAAGAGATCCCGGTCAATTATTTCCCTCGTTATGGGGGTCAATCTAAGATCAGTGGAACTATTAAAGGAACTATCCTGGCTACATATTATATTCTTTCTACGATATTTCAATACGCTCGATAAATACAGGAGTGTCTAAGTTCGCGGTATAAACCTTGAACGTCATTGCGAACGTCTTTTCCCTTGCGCCGCCCGCCAGGGCAGGTGTGCGGAGCAATCCCCTTCCCATAAATTGCTGGAGATTGCTTCAGCGATAGGACTGCTTCGCAATGACGACACCGCGATTATTGGCACTTTCTAAAAACTAATTCTCTACCGTACATCTTTTGAATAAGGATCACGAAAGGAAAAAGCCAACCACAGATGAACAGGGATGAACGCAGATTTATTGCTTTTTCTTTTGGATTTCCTTTAGAAATGGGCTACGCAGTCAGTTCAAGATGAGGTTTTTTGCATAAAAAAGTGAGCAAGCCTTTTCCAAGCATTATCTTTACCAGATTTTCATCAAAAATCCTTGTTCATCTACGTTTATCTCTGGTGAATTCTAAATGTACGGTAGAAAAAAACTATATGAAATCAACAGCCCTTATTATCATGGCCAAAGAGCCAAAAGTCGGTTCGACGAAAACGCGCCTCTGCCCTCCACTTGAGCCAGTTGAAGCTGCAAACCTGTATGAAGCGTTGCTTTTGGATACGATAAACCTGGCCGCAGAGATCGAGGGTGCTGATCTGGCAATTGCAGTCACACCTCCAGAGGCGATAGATTATTTTAAAGAGATTGCGCTACCAGAAACGATTCTGATTCCGGTAGCTTGCGGGGATATTGGTGAGTGCCTTTCCCGGGTTTTAAGAGACCTCCTCAATAAAGGTTATCAGCGTGTGTTGGCGCTCAACTCTGATGGGCCCTCATTGCCACCGAATCGCATTCGATCGGCTATCAAGCATCTTGATCATCATGATCTTGTGCTTGGGCCAGCAGAGGATGGAGGCTATTATCTGATCGGTTTCAAAAAAATCCATGCTGATCTTTTCAAGGATATAAACTGGAGCACGGATCAAGTCCTGGAGCAAACGCTAAAGAAAGCAGATCAAATGGGCCTTAGCCTTCAGCTGTTGCCTCCTTGGTACGATGTAGATACCGCTGCTGATATTGAACGTTTGAAAGATGAGTTGAAAACCCTCCCTATACAAAAGCTTAAGCATACCCGCGTGTTATTTAATCAATGGCTTGGATAAATCTACCTGCAATAAGAAAATATCTGTCCAGTTTGGCTGGCATCATAATGGCGGCCAGTTTCCTTGCGTTGCTTCCGCTTTCCAGCTTGCGTGGCCCTGATACACCCATATTTTTAACCTTTTTCCTGATCGCATCCGGGGGATATATTCTGGCAATTCTTCGATTGAAGGTTGAAGACATATCTTTGAAATGGATTTTTGGATTTGCGATCCTCTTTCGCGTAATCCTTTTGTTTAGCACACCCTCATTATCCGATGATCTCTATCGCTATATTTGGGATGGTCATTTACTCGGTAGCGGGGTTAACCCCTATGCCTTCCCGGTAAACTCCCCTTCGCTGGATTCCTTCTCCACTCCCTTGCGCGGATTGGTCAACCATAATTGGATGGCCTCTCCTTATTTACCAGTTTCACAGTTGATATTTGCCATTGTGGAATTTCTGATCCCACAAAATATGCTGGCCTTCCAGACGACTGCCGTTATTTTTGATCTGCTGACCGGATGGTTGGTGATGGACATTCTCGGAAAGCTGGGGTTATCACGTCAAAATGTGCTGATCTACTTATGGAATCCCCTGGTCATCGTAGAATTTTCGCATGGAGCGCATGTGGATGCTGTGATGATTTTTTTAATGATGCTCGCAATCCGGCTTTTATTAAAGGAATCCCGGCAACATAGCTATTATCGATTCGGATCAGCTATTGCTTTGGCCGCGGCAACGTTAACCAAATTGCTTCCCATTTTGTTGGTTCCACTATTCTGGGGGCGCTGGGGATGGAAAGAGCGCTTAATTTTTGCAGCGATTTTTCTTGGGGCACTAGCATTATTCATCCCTGGTGCCGGTTTGGGTATTGTCGGGCCACAGGATGGAACCGGGGTGTTGGGGGCGTTGCGCATTTATCTTCAATCGTGGAATTTCAACAGTGGCATTTATCATTGGCTGGAAGTATGGCTTTCAGGGTATCAAACACCAGGGGCGGTTCCTGAGGATATCGTTGGCCAAAGACCGATCTACATCGCCAAGGCAATCAGCGCTGCTTTGTTGGGATTAACAATCTTCTTAACGGCCTGGCTGGCATGGCGAATTGAAAAATCATGTAACCAAAACCTTCAAACCAAAAATCTGGCTTTTATTCAATTGGCTTTGCTGCCTCTTGGTGCATACCTGCTTCTCACGTCCACCGTTCATCCCTGGTACGTCACTCTGATCATTCCCCTCTTGTCATTTTTTTCTCCAAGTGATCTTAAATCATCTCCATATAGATCATTCTTTTGGCCCTGGGTATATTTTTCCATGGTAGTGACGCTTTCTTATCTCACTTATCTCGATCCAGATAATTTGCGCGAAATCTACTGGGTTCGCATTGTGGAATATATCCCCTTCTACGGATTACTCCTTTGGGCTTCGTGGCGTGCTATGATTGAGCGTAAGAAAGCAAGACCTGTACCAGTCTAAAAGCGAACTGTACCGTTGAAAGGGATTTATCAATGCATGTCATTTTAGCCATCCTCTCAGGAACCTCACTGGGATATGCCTTTGAACGCGGTGATATGTGCTTTCATAGCACCCTGAGAGGCTTATTTCGTATCCCCAAAGAGCTCGATCTATTTCGAGCCTATATCGTAACCCTTCTCGTGGCCACCCCTTTGGTTTATGGGATGCAAGCCATGGGCTGGATCGATCCCTGGATTCCGCCTTTTAATTGGCAGGCCAACCTTTTAGGCGGACTGATTTTTGGGGTGGGGATGGTCGTTGCATCCTCCTGCATCACCGGATTTTTCTATAAACTCGGACATGGCATGCTCGGCATTTTGGTTGGATTGTTTACCTGGGCTATCGGGGATATCCTCGTCTATCTTGGGCCTCTTTCTGGTTTGAGGGATGCACTCACTGCGACACCTCTCAGAGTTGCAGGAGAAGTTCCAACCGTAAATAATATTCTGGGTTCGATGGGTTGGATCGTCCTCCTGATATTTGGGCTTGCTGCCCTTTTTTGGCTTTGGCGCGCCCCGAAAACAACCCGCCAAACCAGGGATAAACTTTGGGGGTGGTTGCCACTGGGAATCACCGTTGGCTTGATCATTGCAGGTAGTTGGCTTCTGGCCAAAGCGGGGTTTTCAAACTATCCATTTGGCACATCCTATGTGCCAACTCAAATTTATCTGACACTCTTTACCGGTGAAAAATCTTCCCCCTGGATACCGATCACATTAGTCAGTTTGATCCTTGGTGCTTTCATCGCAGCCAAACGCTCGGGTACCTTATGGGTCCGTGGAGAGACGCCCCGCCGCTATCTTGAATTGGGTGCAGGTGGATTTTTAATGGGCGTAGGCGCGGCTATTGCAGGAGGCTGCAATTTGGGCCATGCTTTGGTTGGTGTGCCCTTGCTTTCTCTTGGTAGTATTAGCACCCTCTTTGCGATGGTCGCTGGTGTTTTTCTCGCAAATCAGGCTGCTAACTTTTTTTCGAGGTAAAAAAATATGATCTCTTCTTTTGGAGGATTAAATGGCAATTGATATATTACTGGTAAACCCCGTCTTTCTCAGCCAGAACGAAGCTGAAAAAGAATTGATGAATCCTTATTTCCCTTTGGGTCTGCTTTATCTGGCAGCCTTTATTCGGGAAAAAGGATTTCAGGTAGAGATTTTTGACGGCACCTTTCTGGACGGTACGAAAGATTTTGATGATGCATTGGTACGCCTATCACCAAAGGTAGTCGGAATTACAGCGGTTAAGCCAAACCGGGAAATGGCGCTGGGCCTGGCAAAAAAGGCAGGATCTTTTGGCGCAAAAGTCATCCTCGGGGGACCAGATCCAACCTACAAACCTGATCTATATGCCCTTTCACCGGATGTGGATTTTGTAGTTCACCATGAGGGGGAGTTAACCCTGGTTGAATTACTCCATTTTCTCCTCAAAGAAAACCAAGATCAGGATTTATGCGATATTGATGGCATTGCTTTCGTGGATGAACAGGACGAGTTGATCGTCACCCCTCGGCGTTCCTATTTGCTGAATCTGGACGATCTACCACTTCCCGCTCGGGACCTGATCGATATGGACCAATACCTGCGAATCTGGCGGGAGCATAATGGCTATGCTTCGCTGACCATTTCGGTGGCCCGCGGTTGTCCTTATGGCTGTGAATGGTGTCAGGATGCCGTTCACGGGACAGATTACCGCCAGCGCTCTCCCGAAAGTGTAGTTGCCGAAGTAAAAGCGTTAAAAGATATTTACCAGATCGATCGACTTCGTGTTGTTGATGATGTGGACGGCATCGACCAGGAATGGATCGAATCCTGGGCAAATGCAGCCGAAGCGGAAAATGCCGTCATTCCTTTTGAAGCCCTCAATAATCTTGAGAGACAGGATATTCCCATGCTGGATACGCGGGATGCCCTTTGAGCGAAGCGAAACGTTTATTATCCCACCGTGAGTGGGAACCTCCACGCACCACCAACCGAAGAATAAGAATGCGCAAACCAAATTTCTTTAGCAAAGGATCGCCATTTTTAGCGCATCCTTTACTGACACCTGAGCGAACGAATACAGAAATTGACTTTCTGCTTGCCCAGACTCAAAGTACACCCGGGCATCTGATCCTGGATGTGGGTTGCGGCCCAGGCCGTCATAGTATTGAACTTGCCCGGCGGGGATATCGTGTTGTCGGGATTGATCCATCCGAGGCAATGATTGTTGCTGCCAAAGAACGAGCAAAGGAGGCTGGAGTAAATCCTGAATTTATTCAGGCTCATGGTGAAGATTTTTTGACTGAATATAAATTTGATGCGGCCATCTGTCTGTTTACCACTTTGGGGCAAATTAACGATGATGCATCTTCCCCTAAAATAAACAACCATCCCCTGCTCAACCAGATTTCACAAGTATTGGTTCCCGGTGGACCTTTCGTCCTGGAAGTGCCTCAGAAAAAATGGGTGGTCAACACCCTGAAAGACTCGGATCACTTTGGGGATGATAGAAATTACACTGATATCCAGCGGGCATATGATCCAGAGAGTAATATTCTCAGCGAAACCTTCAGATTGGTCTCGCCAGGAGAAACCAATCAATTTTTCCTTCGCTATCATCTCTATGATGTAGATGAAATCCACATTTTTCTGAATAATGCCGGATTTGAAGTGCTGCATACTTATGGCGATTATCGCAGCGCTCCGGTAACAGAAGAAAGTCCGAATATCGTTGTCGTAGCTCAATTGGAGAGATAAGATTGGACTGGCTTACTGCTGAAATTGGCGAACTCTTGAGTAGGGGATTCGTCCTCACCATTTGGATAACTGGGATAACATCCATTTTTTCACTCCTCCTGGGTATCGGGGTTGGTACGTTAAAACTCATCCAACGTCCGATTACCCGTCAATTAGCGATCATCTACATTGAAATTCATCGTAATGTCCCCGCATTGGTTTTGATCATTTTCTGGGCATTCGCTTTCCCCAATATTTTTCCTTTGGAAATTCGGCGGACAATTTTCTTTGATAATGCCATCATAAGCAAAATCAGTCTTTGGACGGGTCTATCCATACCCTATTACACGCTGGCTGCCGGATTTGCACTGACCCTGAATACCAGTGCGTATCTGGCCGAACTTTTCAGGGCAGGGGTCGGCACTATCGAACAAGAGCATTTGGATTCGGCCCGGACATTGGGCGCGCCAAAAAAAACATTACTTTGGCAGATCATCATTCCGCAGGGAATACGTGCTGCCTTCCCTGCTATTTCAACCCGATTGATCCATAATATGAAAAACACTGCCCTGGCCTCCTTTGTGGCAATGCCCGAATTTTTCCACGGCATCCAAACTGCTATCACCTATTCTTTTCATGCGGTGGAATTGCTGCTATTGGCTTCTGCAGTCTACTTAGGGTTATCTTTCACTTTTTCTTTCTTATTGAGATGGATTGAAAATCGCTTGAATCAGGGATCATTAGTCATTCAAAATGGATAATCAAATTTTGGATCAAATAGAGTTTTTAGCCGCCAATCTTAGCAATTTACTAATTGGCTTCCCTGGACAGCGACCGGGTGGATTACTCCTGAGCCTGTTTTTGGCGGTATTTGGGATTGGGGTTGGATTCCTGATCGCGTTGCTCGTCGGTAGCGGACGTGGATCAAGGGTTTGGCTGATTCGCTGGGGAAGCCGTTTCTATATTGAAATATTCAGAGGCCTCCCATTGATATTATTGTTGGTACTGATTTATCAGATTATTGGGGGTCGCCGTTTTGGTCTTGATATCAGCCCTCGGTTAGCGGCTCTCATCTCCCTGGCGCTGTATAGCGGGGCTTATCAGTCCGAGATAGTTCATGCAGGTTTGCAGGCCGTTCCCATCCAACTTGTTGAATCAGCCAGAGTTGTGGGCGGAAATCCCTGGCAGGTTTTTCTTTGGATCAAAATGCGATATGCAATCCGGGTGATGCTGCCAGCTTTTGTGGGGCAGGCGATCAGCTTATTCAAAGATACCTCTGTTGTGATTGTCATTGGTGTGACTGACCTGATGACAATTGGGCGAGCTGTGCTGGGCAGTGATGTGAAGAATTTGTCTTTCTGGGTCAGTTTATATTTATTTGTCGGTTTTCTATATTTTCTGGTTGCATTTACGGCTTCAACACTGGCAAAAAGATCTGAACATATTCAGCGGTCGGTCGATCTTGTTTATTCGCTGGTAAACTTTTAGCCTTTATCGGCGTCAATTCTAAGTTAATAGTTACGTAATATTTATTGGAGATAATTAATATCTAGCCACCTGACACTTTAATAATTGAATAGTTGATCGGCATCAATTCTCCAATA
>JACKQG010002684.1_pt1 | contig 22812 bp, 46 predicted proteins | sample 8237621 | NCBI WGS metagenome assembly JACKQG01 (sample SAMN15677084, study PRJNA649215) | marine metagenome | biome: marine; feature: Black Sea; material: saline water; isolation source: suspended particulate matter (SPM) from the Black Sea western gyre | collected 2013-06-09/2013-06-10 | depth... | reverse complement strand
CCCCATTCTGCTCTTTCCACAATGTATACATGTATTGATCAGTTATGGAAAAATCCCTTTCAGGATGTCTTTTAATATTCCTTTTAGCATTAGCCATTCTGCACCGTATAGCCGATACCAATAAAGCATCCTTTTTAGGAAAGAATGCATTTTTACTGTTAGGATTATTTTTATATTTTTTCCATAAACCAGGTTTACCGTCCCTATACAGTTTGGCTTGTTTTGCCAAACAGGGCTTACAACTGGCTTTGTACACTGATAACTCTGTAGCTCTAAAGTTTTGGCCGAATTTATTATTTCCACCAAATTCACTTAAAAGCTTCATTTCATTACACATTTTGCATTGCTTTGCAGTCATAATAACTTTCCTGTTATAGAAATAACAGTATGCCATTATTATGACCAATATACAAGACTTCGCTCGGGGTTGTCTCAAAGAGATTTCCCCCGAATTCACACAATTTGCTTTAAGGATGTTACCATCCTTTACCCACTAATATGTCAATGGGTCATTGCTGCATACTTAGATATTTTCCTAAGTACTGGTTTAGATAATTTGGCATTCATGGTACTGCCAACTTCACCATAAGCATCATGTCTGGTATTAGGATCAATCATATTGACTAGTTTAGCTGTTTGTTTACAGCCAGATATAGCAGCCATTATCTGAAGCCCTGAGGATGTTGCATCAAGGCTCATTACATATCCGGTAGGTTTACCAGCACCTGTATCATGGACAGCTCTAATAGCCTTACGGCCTAAGATAGGTTGATCCCACTTGGTAGTATCAACCTTATCTAAATCAAGATTAGAGGCCCAGTCTATACGTTCCTGCCAGGTTAATTTATCATTACCAGCATGGTTAGCAATAGCTATACATAAATTAGGAATATGGGTAATTAATTCTTTATTATGTAAAGAAATAAGAGATTTGCCATATTCATTACTTTGTATATTTAGATCATATCCAGAAGAATAAGATCTTCCCCGGGAATCATATCTCCATACAAAATGAAAAGGTTGACCAAGATACTCTTTAACGACTCGTAAGAATTTCTTCTTATTCATCATCCTATTGGTATTCTTTTCGTGAATATATGTATCTGTATCGATTTCCCAAGGGATACTCTGCAGCTTATTAATTACATCATAAGCCTGATACCCATTATGTTTGGTAAATCTACTGCCCAGGATCAAATGTTTATTTTCCCACATCCAGCCACCACTATGATTATCAGACCAGTTCAAAGGAATAACTTTCATAGGGGGTAGGTACTGTAATTTTAATAATTTTTGCCGAGTAGCTTTATCTAAAGAATAGTTAGGGTGCACATACCACTCTTTATCGATATGTTTGAGGATATATAATCCTGCATCTTTACAGCTTTTAACCAATAAAATACCCCATTCAAAGGCTTTAGCTGAATCCTTGATACCAGCAATATGCCCCATCTGGGTAGCAATTGCTTGGATAGGCTTAGCTACTTTATCCTTAAGAATGAGAGAGAAGAACTTAATAAACAGATCTTTATTAGACATTCGGCCATAATTCCATTCACAGATATTCTTATGAATTGTATATTCCATTTCTTTAGGAATATAGCCTTGGATGGATTCACTGATAATCTGATCTGAAGCACGAGTAGACCAGGATGTTTCCATAATATATTGCTCAATAGCAGTTTCCATAGATATCTCCAATCCTATTAAAAGTTTAAGAGTAGGTTTACATGCTAATATTATTGGATATTATGCCTTTCAGCCATGGTAAATCTCCTTATGATTAAAGTAATTAGTAAGTTATTAGATAGTATCTAGATATTTGATCAAAGCATCACTAATACCGTGTTTTGGATCATTTCGATCTTTAGGGATTGAGTATCCAAACGGTACCAATGTGTTTTCAAATTTCTCTAAATATAGAGTAGGTAAGATCAAACTAACCCGATTAGGATTAGGTACAGATGCAGCACGTACAGATTGTGGACGTTTAAAGGTTTTAGCTGATTTAATGAATTGAGTAATAGATTTCTTAATACCTTTACTCATATAGTTTTGTTGCATGCCTACTGCTTTACTGTAGGCTATAGATTTAGCCATTAATTGAATCTGAGTCCAAGTATAGAGCTTGTTCATTTGGTTGTAATTTACAACCCATAACAGGGCACTTTCTTGGTTTGTTTCTGGGAATTCTTCAGCAATAAATGCTCTAAAAGTTTTATATGGAGATTTATCCCATACAATCATGCTATGAATTTCGGAAAAAGCTTTAGCTCGTTTCCACCTACTAATAGCCATATCCTGGGCAGATGTTGCAATAATTTGAACCTGTTTAGATATAAGCTTTTTAATCTGTGACTTATTCATCATTATCTCCTTATGATTATTAAAGTTCCTATACGCCGAAGGCGCTAGCAATTGTGAGGATTAGCTCCCTCAGCCATATTTCAGACATGTTGGGAGCCAGAGCCACTCCGGTCGTTGATACGGTGCAGAGGTTAAGCCTAGGACATTTAAACCTCCCCTGGCAGTTGAACCGGAATACTGCCGCTTATTGATCTTTGAGTAGTGAATCTATACGTTGGTGGGATTCTGCTAATTCCATCTCTAATCGATCAGAACGATCTTTAAGACGTTTATTCTCTTCCAGCATACGTTTGCCGTAGCTATCTTTAAAGTCTTTGCATTTACGTAGCTGTTCTGCATTATCTTCTAGTTCTTTAAATTTAGCTAGAATAGTAGTATGAATATCATCACAAGATACTCTAGTTTTATAATATGTATTATATGCAGCGGTCAAATTCTGAAGGGTATAAAGAGCTATTTGATTAGAAATCATTATTTACCTTTTAGAAAATATAGCATTTTATTTAGATCTTCTGTGGAAGTGCTCTTAGACTTCTTTATTCCCCGAAATAAGCGTCTTTTATCTGACTCGGAGTAATCCTCCCGATATTTATAAACAGGCATTTTAGGGGGAATATAGCCAGGAAACCTGGATGATTGATAGTCTTTATCTTCAGGGCATTGAAGGTAATCAGACTCAATCTGAGGACATCCGTTAGTAGTAGCAAAATCCTTTGAATTGTACCCGTAACCTTCCCCTTTATCTTCTGCTCGGGTTATACCGGTAAGTAATACAATCAATATAATTAACCATAGAACTATAATAGAAGTACATCTAATCATAATTATCTCCTTAAATAAGTAGAGGCAGTGACCACCCATTACTGGCTGTTAGGCTTTGTTGTTTAGCCTTGTGGATACCTCTACCCTAATTTAATTGCATTCCGTTTTAATCTATAAGCTGTGTATCTATTACAAGGATTATTACAATATTTATGAGCTCTATGTACATGTTTAAATGGCTCTTTACAGATTTTACATATAAGATTATGTAGTGTACTTTTCTTCCTATTTCTATTTTTTCTGAGCTTTTTGCAAGGATTATTACAGTGAGTATGTCTACGAGTATGGGGCTGAAATTCTTTCTTACACATTTCACACTTAACTGGATCTAATTTAGTATCAGGTCTAGTAGTTTTTTCTTTTGGATCCTGGCAGGGAGTATAGCAATAAGCTCTTTCTATAGTAGCTTGAAATATTTTTTTACACTTAGTACAAACATAATTAGTTGTTAGATGTTCAACAAATTTCTGACGATGAGGCTTTAATGGGTTAATATACGGACCTTCCTGAAATCCGATAGTCCAGAAATGCTCTTGAGCTTTTTTCTTAGATATAGTTTTCTTTAAATTACCTTTAGCATCATAGACTCTGCATTCTTCAATAGGCATATTTAACTCCAGCAATAATAACATGAATTCCAAAGTAAATTACTGATACTAATAGGATTGACCAGCCTAGAAGTTTAAAATATCTTTCCATAATCATATCTCCAATTGATTCGTTAAACTATTTTCAGCATAACTTAATAGCTCTTCAACTTGATCCATAAGTTCATCAGATATAAATATATGAGAGGCTTGTAAGTTTTCTTTAAGGCAATGAGGAAACATTCGTTGAGCTGAATTTCTAGTCATTGTAGCTATTCTCCCAGTTCTCTGTATATGCCTAGAATCAACCATTTGGTCTTTAGCTTCAGTAGTATTAGGATTTACAGCAATAATAGCTATATACCCATCTTCATGGAGTTTCTGGTGTTTTGGGCATAAACCTAGGTCAGAGTTATTAGTATCTTCATATACTTCTGCACATATTTTACAGATCATTTAATGTTTTCCTCCATTTTAACTATTTTAGCCTGTAAATCATGTATCTTATTGTTTTTTTGTTTAATGGTAGTAATAAGCCTATTAGTAATTACATGGCCAAATATTGTATCTCTGCCAGAATTTTTGGCAAATTTAGCTATTTCTTCAAAGTCTATATCACCATAAGGTTTATAATTAGTACAGTCCTTCATTGTATAGCTCCTAATAGTAGATTACTTGAACTTGTAAATTAGCTCTTTTGGCACGATCTATCATATCAGCTGTACCCTTGGATTTTTTATCCCAAGCTGCTAATAGATGCGTACCTAGTAAAGACATCTTTTCGTTGCGTATAAAGCCTGCAGACTTTCCATGAGTATCCCAATCAGCAGGCATTTCAATAACAGGCAAATTATACACTTTAGCTATCTGTTTACCTAGTAAATCAGCTCCTTTAGCCATACCGCATATGATAGTAACCTCATGATTTTCATAGGGATCCATGAAATCTGCAAATGCATCTCTTAATTCCTGATATCCAGTAAAATCTCTACCACCTGCTATAATTACCATAACCTTCCGATCTTTATTCATTTGCTCTCCAATAGATATTCGTCTAAAATTGTATTTTTAATTCGTTGCGCTCCTTCATTTGGATCAATATCAGCTTCCTTATATAGCTCCAAAATCTCTTCATTTGGAGCATCTAAAATATCTTCACCCAAAGATTTCAATATACTTTCTAGCTCTTTATTATTTTCCGGCTTACTCATGATTTCCCCTTTCGTTCAATAAAAACCTTCAACACATTGTCATCTCCATCCAGCACAATCACCTTAGATTCACCGGGATCCGGCACAGGTGCTATTTCTGGATAAGCTTCGATTTTAGGGGTATTTTCAATTGTGGACTTACCCCCTTCATAAAGGTCGATGCTCTTAACACGGATCGTTTTATGGAGAGAGTTTTCCAGACAGGCCTTAAAATTTGTTTCATTTGCGATATCGCTATCGAATTCTACTAAATATTCTGGCATTTTAAAATCCTTTCATCGGTGATTACATATTTCTTAATCATTGTGATTTAGCTTACCCATAAATACTGAATTCGAAACACCATTATCTGTAAAATTAATACTCATTTGACTTATCTCCTATTTTAGGTATTATTAGCAATATTCTGGTGGAATAATCCACTGTCTTCTAACTTTATTTTGGAGATTGACTATCATGGGAAAACAAACATTATCTGTAGCAGAAGAGCTGTATCGAGGTAAAGCCAATTATGCTCCTGTATTTGGTCGTAATGGTCGAGCAGGAGTACCCTGTATGATTCCTACTAAAATTGACATGGGTTCACCTATCGTAGGTGATCCTAATGGCCATATCGAAACTGAGAATCTTACAGCATTGGGTGTATGGTCAGTAAGTTCTACATTTGCTGCAGCTATTGCTGCATATACCCTTTTGGGAGTAAATGATTATCCTCGTAATATCGTAGCAGCCTGGACCGGTACAGCAGTCTTGACCATTACCGGTACAGATGAATATGATAACGTAATCGTTGAATCCAGTGCTTCAGGTACCAGTTTAACTGGTAAGAAAGCCTTTAAGACAATTACCAATATCACTACGTCTGGAGATATTACCGGCTTGACAGTAGGTACTGGTGACGTATTGGGTATCCCCTACTTCCTCACCCATGAATCTGATGTATTAGGATTCTATGCAGATACAACTGAAGAGAAGCTTGCCTCTGTATTTGTAGCCGGTGTAACCACTGTAGCTACTGCAACTACTGGAGATGTACGAGGTACTGTCAATCCAGATACTACTCTGGATGGATCAGTAAACTTCTATCTTTGGATGTATATCAGAGAAACTGATCTTAAATCAGATCTGGTAGGTGTAACTCAATACGCAGGCTAATCTAACTATATAATCTTTAAATCTAATCTAGAGGCTCTTGAGCGTAGGCTTGGGAGCCTCTTTTAGTCTATATCCTGATAAATGATCAATAGTTTTAATTAATCTAGGTACGATAGTAGTAGGAAATCCAAAATCATTTACCCTAATTTCTTCAATTTCTTCTCGGGTATATGGAGCTAAGCTATTATACTTTTGGATCATTTTTATTCTGTCCATAGTTTCTCCTTAGAAATCTTCCTATTCCATAAAATGTACAAATTTAGTGATAAAATACATAGGAATACAGACAATACCTAGAGCTACAAATAGTGGTATTCCTATGATACCTCCTATACATACTGATACTTTCTCCCACCAATTCATTTCAGCCCATTTCACAGTTATCTCCTTGTATTATATATATAAAAAAGGCTACCCAACACTTTGTCAGGTAGCCTTTCGAATTATTCCTAGTTTTGCTAGGGTATATTAATAGTTGCTCTGGTCTCCTTGTACTCGTATCAAAAGCTCTGGAGAGCTTACTCCTTCTGGTGCAGTATCCACCAGGTAGTCGATACCATCAGACGAATCTACTGTAATATATAAAGATTCATTGCCTTCGGTATCAGTAGCCAGAATGTAGGAATCATCGGCTATAGTAGTGTTCAGATCCTCTGAGAGGCTCTCAGATTCGATCTGAGGGGACATAATCTCAATCCCAGGGTCATGGCAGTTCTCACATTCCAATGCAACAGCAGGCAATGTGAAGAGGCACAGTAGCATAAATACCAAAATATGGACAATCTTCATGCTTTACTCCTTACAAAGGTTAATAATAGTCGTTTTACTCACAGGATTTCTTCCTCGTTAACATTCCGTTTACGATTCAAGGGTATCCTATCATGACCCTTTTAATATAGTCAATGTGTTACAATTTGCTCTTTAAGAGCTTTGGCTATATCCTCGAAGCTTTCACCATAATCATTGGCACTGGTTACATCTTCATGATAACTATCTTCGTCTACGACTATATGCAATTTGATATCATAAATAGCAGACTGATTTAACAGACTTGCTCTTATTAAAATATCTTCATCGAATTCTGCCCATTTAGCTACAGCTTCAGGAAGCATAGCATGTTCTCCACCTATTGAGCTGAATTTGTTTTCTTTATTGTAGTCCCAGGACAATTTATGCTTTTTAATATACATATCTGTAAGTACTCCCAAACAACAGAAACCTGTATCAGAACATAGTAAATTTTCACTTTGTTGATATTTTCCATTGGTTAAATTCTCTACCCATTCGTCTAATATTTCTTTTTTCATAATTCTCTCCGGTCAGTGTCAATATAGTCATCTACTTCACCCTGCTCTTCCTTACGCTCTATAATCCATAGTTCAGCATAAATATCTCCACATGGATTACCCAGTTCATCCTCCTCAATAGATACATCTGATCTAGGAAACCAAGTATTAACTCGGGTACCGTCAACTAACTCTATATCAAGCAGATAGCCATCATCTGTAGATTTGATAAGTTGGGCACCTATTAGCTTAATCATAGCTCTATTTCCTTTATACCTAGTTTAGACATAATATTGATCTTTAAGCGGTGGATGCCTAAAGATACCCAATCTCGCTCTTTATCAGACTCTACAGAGAGTTTATTTAACTTAACTGAGCATTCATAAGCACCCTGTAAATGAGCTACTATTTCTTCACATAGAGTTTCCTGCTCTTCTTCGTCTGATTGTTTAATTATTTCTTCCATACTTTCTCCCAATCTTTTTTAGTAGCACTTCCAGTTACTCTGACTATTCCATCAGGGTATCTGGCACAATGCTCGTAGGTTACATTGATATCTTTAAACCGTTCAGCTGCTCCTGTAAGGGAATACTTGAATATCATTTAGATTGAGCCCTGCCTGAGCAGATGCTCTTCTCTTTGCATTTTCTAGGCTACTGTCCTTGATAGTACCTATCTTGGAAAGGAGTGGATATGGCTTACCTGGAAGCCTCTTACGAATGATCTTGAATATGGCAAATAATTTCATAGTTCACCTGCTTTCTTGACTTCAGCTAAAGCCTTACGAAACAAGTTTCTTTTGAGTATTTTACTGGCTTTATGCTCTTGAGATCTTCTGAATCCATTATTGGGATTATGCTCATCATTGATTGCTTTATTCTTTTTCTTAAGCCCACGTTTCTTACGTTTAACTAGATACTTCTGATGTGCTTTGTATCTCATTGTGTTATCCTTTCGCTATAGATTTAATTACGTCTTTAAGAGTATTGATCTGAATTATGCATTTACTTAGTTCGAGAGTTAGTTTCTTGATACGCTCTTCGTAATTCAGTGCATCCAGATCCCTTGTCTGATTATCTTTAGCTAATTGAAGTAATGCTTTATGATCAGCTTTAAGAGATTCAATAATAGTAAACTGTTGAGCTAACTTAGTTTCCTGCTTACTAATTATCTGTTGTAAAGCTATACAATCTGATTCATGTTTAGCTATTAATTGAGCTTTGGTTGGCATATTACACATCCTTCAGATAAATAATCCAATCAGATTTAGTATGTTTATTTACCTGATCAGCTATCCATTGAGCTCTATTCTGGATAGATTCTTTGGTAGCTACATAATAACTATATGCACGATCCCCATTCAGGTATCTGAGATGGGTACTACGATTACTACATGTAATACCATCTTGCCTGAAACTAAATATAGGACATTTATTACAATCTCTTGTGTTAATTTCAGATACTTCTCGTGTGGCATTACACATACCACAATATCCAGGATCATCGCCTCTTTTAAGATTAAGTAATACATTTAAATATTTGATAACAGTATCAATATATTTATCATTTACTTGGATCTTGTTCATTGCTCTATCTCCTTGTTTAGATTAGTACTATCTTAATTAAATAAACAGTTAAGGACAATGAAGTCCTTAACCATTTAGCTAATTAGATATGTTTAAGTGAATGAGTGAGTTCATGGTAGGATCCACGAAGAGTATTACTCGGGAAGTGATGGACAGGACATGGTTCTTCAACATCATAATCCATATGGCACTGTTCACAGTGGTAGGTCTGCATCATGTCATGGTTCTTGGTCATTAAAAGCAAATCCTGCTCTGTAGCTGTGTTGTACAAACATCTAATCAACTCAAAATCGTCAAACATTGTGTATCTCCTTGATTAAATAGTTATTTAATAATACCAATAGAACGGCTTTCCCCGTGAGGGTACTCACCTAACCGCCCTTCAAGGCTTATAGTACACCGTTGCCAGTGGTTAGCCATAGAATGTAGCCGGCCTCTATTGGATGGAGCTATTACTTAAAACAGCGATACAAGCTTCTTAATGTCAATAGCTCTTGCAATGGTGCCCTGAGCTACTGCTTCTTTAATACGAGGAATGTCTTCTTCATCCAAGGATATAGAAGCATCACCTGCGGTAATGAAACCAATAAACCGTGTTTCAGTACCGGTATTAAATAGAACCTTCAAGCTTCGGCCTTCTGTTTCACCAATGGTCATATTCTCATTGATAAACAACCGGTCCAGATCAGATGCTTTGATCTCACCAGTGAGGTTCTGAGCTACTTCAAAGTAGGATTCAGAGCCACCCAATACAAACCTATCTTTGGGTACTTTAGGCTTATTGGTCTGTTCAACTGTTGGTGCATTATTGGTGTTCTGTTCAACTAGTGACATAGTAAATCTCCTTGTAACTACGTAGTTTAGGCATTATTGCCTTCATATGAATAAGCAGTTTCTGACGTACTTAGGTCATCATAACTATTAGCTTATTAATTCTTTCAGAGCATCTAAAGCTTCTGACCTTGAAGGATGTTTAAGCTTTCTTATTGCTCTATTCTGAATCTGCCGTATACGCTCTGTTGTTACTCCCAATGCATCAGCAATTTCAGCTAAGGTATAAGCTTCTTCGTAGCCTATCCCATGATGCATTCTTAGTATCTTCTGTTCTCGTTCATCTAAACAGTCAAGAGCATCATCTACAGCATTTACATTACATTCTTCCAGCAATCTGGCCTCAATAGATGGCTCTAGTTCTCCTGCTGACAGAGCCTGTAATGCTTGTAAATCAACTGTAGCCTCAATAGAGTTCTTAGGTAAACATTGCTCAATATGTTGGGCCGGAAACATATGTTCAGGTAATACCTGCAAGCATTTAGCTAAATCTAATACAGACTGTTTCCAGCTATTACGTGGCTTACTCCAAGGCACCTGCTTTAAATTTAAATATAAACCAATAACTGATTGACCTATACCAGATGCTCTAGATAGCTCAGCGGCATTAGCATAACCCTGTAATTTCATTAGCTCTAACAAAGGAGCATTCTTTATCTTAATCTGTAATAGATAATCTTTCATAACTATCTCCTATAAGTAACAGGGCTTTAGCTTGCACGATTCGTTACTTAGTCTGTTCGCTAAACAGATACCCTGTGATTAATTATTACGGCATGCAGTAATCATATCAATTGCATGTAGATTACGCTTGATTGAAGCAATAGCTACATCACCCTGTTTAACGATCTCATCAATCTCTGCTTGATGCTCAGCAAGTATAGCAATATAGAGAGCCTCTTGCTCTTTACGCTCAATACGCCTCTTCTCAAGCCTCCAGCGTCTAGGTATAAGTTTGAGTAATCTTATAAATGTATTCATAACTATCTCCTATTAGTCATTATCTATGTAATGAGCATTGTTAAAATCGTACCCCAGTAATGTAGTAATAGGGATGTATGTATCAGTTTCTTTAAGCTTAAATGGACTAGTGGTTTTCCACCACTCAGAGCCATCATATTCATCTCTGGTCATCACAGTGCCATCATTGAATACGATAATTAGATCAGAAGGAATCTCATTACCTCCGTACCCGTTATCGTATTTAACATCAGCTATAGATTTATACTGATTCCAGTTCATTCTATAGCTTTGATCATTAGAGCCAATAAACTGTATATCTTCTATTTTAAGATTATTGTGATTAATCTCGTGTATTGTCTCTTCTAGCAAGTTAATCATAACTATTCTCCTGTTATTTCAGCATACTTCTTTAAGATATCGCCATGACATGCTCTAGGTGCACAAAAGCATCCAAGACGTTTATTTAATAGTTCAGGCAATGCCTGCATAAGCTCGGTATTTGCTAACAGATACTTCTCAAAGTTAGCAATATTCTCTTCCCGAGATCCATTCTTAAACGGATTACCCCATTTACTCTGAACGCCCTTGCCTGAACGTCCAATGTAAATGTCATACTTTGCATTACGTATGTTCACTACAGTAATAGCCATAGGATATCTCCTTATTTGCTGAAGCTCTCCCCTTAATTGGAGAGAGCTAATTTAAGTAAATGTTTACGTTGAGGATCAGTCTTATCCTTCCAACATATCTTCTTAGTAGCACGTGATACAAATACATCAAATGCTTCGATGTAGATATACTGAGTGCCATTGTGCTCAACATAAACTGTTTTACCTTGTTTATATAAAGCATTAACTAAGACAGCAACACGATTGCCGTCATCGTGCTTCTTGTAAACAAACTGGTTCTTACTGTTCTTAATAACAATAGAACTAATAGCATCTTCCCAAGTGGTGTCTCTGGAAATAGACACTTTATAACTACGCGATTGGTAAGGCACTGTTGTGGTATTCATAGGATATCTCCTTAAGGACATAGGATTGGTTTTAGGTTTTAGGGTTTCAGAACCCATTAGCCCGCAAGGGCTCGTACGAGTTAACTAATAGCATTAGCTTATATATTAATAACTAATTAGCTTATTATATTAATACATAGTATTAAGGTTTAATTAACTTAATAGACTTATCATTAGGTTAATTAAATGGTGATCAAACTGACAACAGTTTGCCGAGTGTCGAGGCGGAACTCGACATGTAACGAGTTAACTTAGCAGAACATGCCTAACGGCATGAACTTCACTGCGTTCAGTACTCGACATGTATATTGAGATAATGAGTATGCATGAGTAAGTATACTGATAGAGGATATATAAGGGATATGTGAGAGTGCAGTAGATTGACACTCACAGCTCCTGAGAGCCTGTTTAAGCTCATCTCTGGACTCTTGCTAGCACTGTGTAGTGTGTAAAAAAGAAGGTATAACCTTTCTCCGATGCAATCGGAGTAGACAAGTCCCCGTAATTTATTACGGGGTAAAAAGGAAGGGCTGAGAGCCCAATGAAGGACTCTCAGCGTATAGCTTAGTAGAGGGATTTGAGGTAGGTTACTTGTTCATCGGTGAGACCATCGTTGTCTTTAGTAAGCTTGTTAGCTTCAACGAATACCTCTTTCTTTGATTCAATGAAGGCCAGGTTGACTTGGTCTTCAATCATCTCGGCCAATTTATCCGTGGTATTGACACCACGAGTAATGGTATTGAGGGATTTAGAAACTAAGTTGCTTGATGCATCTACGATTTGTAATGACATGAGATATCTCCTGTTAAGTTATGGAATATTCCTATAGACCGCAAGGTCATGTGTAAAAGGGACTTTACTTTGATACCCGGGGGAGAGGGATTTAGCTGGTAGTAGTTAGCTAGTTAGTACTACCCTCGTACTTAAATGATGTATTTCCTTACGAAAATTTAAAATATTAATATTAGCTAATAAGCCTACCCATACCTAGATGATAAATTTCTCTATAAAATTTTATTAATTTATCTAATTAGCTTTCTAAATATAATATTTTTAATACTATCTAATAGGGCTTATTAACTAGTGGTTAATTAAATTAAATAAATAATATTATAATTACTTAATAGTAAATAAGGCTGAGCTCGTACCGAAGCGGAGCGATAGCGGGAGCGTAGGTACAGAGTGAAGCCGTACCATCTAATGGGGTAGGGGTTAATATTAATATAATATATAAGTAATTAAGGCGGAGCAGAAAGGACGAACGGATGGAGGGAGTGCGTAGCACGAGTGGAGTCCGGAGGACTGTTCTTTTCTTAGCAAGTAGTTTCCTTTAGAATTGGGTAGTTAGAAGAAATATAAGTAGAGCACACTACTTATATTGGGTATTTAAGTAGGCATAGCAACTTATTTTACAATATAAGGTTGCTTTTTGCAGGTAATGGTGTATATTGCTGAGATATTAATGGTGGTTTTTGTAATTACATAGGAGAATGATATGCTGGCCAATGATTGGCAAATTGTAGAATAATCTTATTTACTTAGATCAATTTTAGAAAGGAATTAAAATTATGCCAGATTCAAATTCAGAACAAGTAGGACCTATGGATGAAGTACAAGCAGAGGATAGTGCTGAAATTACTACTGAACAGTCTAAAGACTGGCCAGAGAATGATCAAAGTGAAGTGCCTGAGCCTACTACTGCAGATGAATTCAATGCAGATATTGAGCCTCCTCCACCTTCATTGGAAGAACTTCGGCAGGAAGCATCAGATAAAGCTGAGGAAGGGGATAGTAATCCTCCTGCAGGTACTAAATCTCAGGCAGAGCAGGAAGGGTATAAACTTGAACCTAAGCCTAAACGGGTATCTGCCAATGAGGTAACAGCACCTCCCCAAGCAGCTCCAGCTATGGGATATGGTAATAAGGGCGGAAATAGACCTCCACCTAATAAGCTTCACGAGCAGCACATTCGTAATAGTTAACTAATTGGGGATGGTAGCGTAAGTGCGCAGCAGGCTTAAAACCTGAAGGACCGGATGGGAAAACTTTGCTAGCAAGTAAGTACTTGGTACGAACCGGCCATTCCTCAAATTACTGGGCAAATATGTTTAATAAACTAAAACAAGATAGTATCGAAGCTGATACTCTAAGACACGGTAAGTTAAGTGGACCTGCAGCTGTAGTATTTGTAAAGATGCTATTTAGTGTGAATCAAAATAACATCGTACAAGGTACTCCGGAAGAAATCATTCAGGGATCCAGAATGACTGAGTGGGAATTTAAATTAGGTATCAAACACCTAAAGACAAAAAATATTATTAGGAAATATACAGCAAAAGAATATATGCTTAACCCAGATGTATCTTTTAATGGTATGGATAATAGATACTATATTCTCAAGCACATGTGGGATACTCAAACTACTTCAGGATTGAAAAGTGGCAAATAAAGCAGGCACAGTTTACGTTAATGCAGATAGAGATACAGCTGCTGTATTTAAATTATCCAGCAAAGCTGGCCGGCTACTCTTGCCTATTTATTGTAATATTGATGACAGCAACAATATAGACCGTAAACTATTTCAGCAAAAAGTAGAGTGGGTTAAAGATACTCGTACTTGGAAAAAGTATTGGGAGGAACTGGTTGAGAATAGGATACTTGTTTTCTTAGATCAAAATACTTTTATGGTATCCCCGTATGAATGTTACCGGGAAGGTATTAATCATTTAGCTCTAATTGCTCAGTGGAGAAAGGTTTCAGATGGATCAATTAATTAATCTACCAGATAATGAAACTGCTCTGGATACTACAGATGCTCTAACTAAAGATATGTTAGCTGGAGTAATACCTGATAAGCGCTTCCGGAAACATATAAGTGATGAGCTCATAGATTTAGTTAATGCTGAGCCTGAGTCTGAGATACGCAGGGTATACAGAGACAATATTCTGTCTTATTCCAGTGTCTTAGCTACTGGTAAGTATTCACTTACTGCCTATGTGCATGCAGTGAAGTTTGTATCTCTCAAACTATTAGGAGATAAGCACTCAATTGCTTACAGTAAGGTATTTCCAGATAGATATCAGGAATTAATTAATAAAGGTGCAACACCTTCTAAGATTGCTTCATTTGCAGATAATTACAGTAAGAATGCCCTGGTTGTTAAGATACTTGAACAGACTATGGTTCCTACCCATATCCTTAATGCTGGGATATATCAACAAGCCATTAATACCCAGGCAGACCTAATGCTGAATGCCAATTCAGAGATGGTCAGACAAAAAGCAGCTGAGTCTCTGATGAACAATCTGGCAGCTCCAGTTGCTGCTAAATTAGAGCTGGATATGACTCAGAATGCCAGCGATGCTTTAGCTGATCTGAGAGAAACTACAGCTAAATTAGCTCAGCAGCAATTACGTATGATTGCAGGCGGTCAATTTACTGCCAAAGATGCAGCCCATAGTGATATCATTGCTAAGAAAGTTAAGCCGGTAGAAACTACCTATTATGATATACCTGAGGAAAAATAATGACAGATATGCTTAAGCAAGCAGTACATAAGTGGCTAAATAGTATTGATTATGCTGATGATCCAAATTATGTACCCAGTGCATTCGCATTAGAATTTATATCGTTCATTAAGTTAGTTAATGGCGAAAAAGGTGAAGAACATCAGACACCCGTAGTTCACTATAGGATGTTAGATCAAATTGCCGGTAAGAAGCAAAATACATTAAATATGTGTCATCGTGGATTGGCAAAAACCACTTTACTTGGTGAGTATCTGTTTTTATATATAGGAGTATATGGAGAGCTCCCCGGATTTGGTAAAATAAACTTAGCTCTATATGTCTCAGATAGTATTGAGAATGGTGTTAAGAATATGAGAAAGAATTTAGAGTTTCGTTGGGAGAATAGTGACTTTCTCAAGAAATATATACCAAACATTAGATTTACAGATATCAGATGGGAATTCAATAACATAAGTGGTAATCGATTCATTGTAAAAGGGTATGGAGCTAAGACAGGAGTACGTGGAGCTAAAGAAATGGGACAACGTCCTACTCTAGCTGTACTTGATGATTTAATCAGTGATGAGGATGCTAGATCAGATACGATTATCAGTAGTGTAGAGGATACTGTGTATAAAGCTGTTGACTATGCACTGCACCCTACTAAATCTAAGATTATCTGGTCAGGTACTCCGTTTAATGCCAAAGATCCCCTGTATAAAGCAGTAGAATCCGGAGCTTGGTATGTGAATGTATTTCCTGTATGTGAGAAATTTCCATGTTCGAGGGAAGAATTTAGAGGATCCTGGGAAAGTCGATTTAATTATGATTATGTTCTAAGACAGTATGAAAAAGCTATAAAAGCAGGTAAATTAGATTCTTTCAATCAAGAACTTATGCTCCGGATTATATCTGATGAAGATCGAGTTATTAAAGATTCAGATATTATCTGGTATAACCGTAGCCATTTGCTAAGAAATAGAGGAGTTTATAACTTCTATATCACTACTGATTTTGCTACGACTGAAGAGGAAGCTAATGACTTTAGTGTAATTAACGTATGGGCTTATAACAATAATGGTGACTGGCTTTGGGTAGATGGTTATTGTAAACGAACTAAGATGAAGGCTAATATAGATGAGCTATTTAGACTTGCTCAAGAGTATAAGCCGCAAGAAGTAGGTATTGAGACCAGTGGCCAACAAGGTGGGTTTATAGGCTGGATCCAGGACAAAATGGTAATTACCAATAATTATTTTACTTTATCTACAGGAAAGAATAGTAATGTAATTGGTATTAAATCCAGTAAAGAAAAATTTAGTAGATTTCAGCAAAATGCTGTACCATTATTCCAGTCTAAGAAAATATGGCTACCCCAAGAACTTAAAACTAGTGACGAGTTGGCAGAAATACTTGAGGAATTACGTCTAGTTACCCCAAAAGGGTTTAAGAGTAAAAATGATGATCAGCTAGATACATTTACTATGCTTGCTGAATTGAATGCCTGGAGACCTAGTGAAGAGGCTCCTCCGGAAGAGCATCATGATACAGGACCTGCAGATGGTATGTGGGCTAACGATCATAGACCCATAGGGGATAGTTCATATTACGTATAAATTAAGGAAAATATTATGCCTAAAGTATCTGAATATGTTGACTCCCTGATAGCAGGAGAGTGTAGTAAATTAGCAGTAACTGATGTTGGAGATATGAGCTCAGGCGGATCTCCATCATCTGTACAGACAGCTAATCAGCTTAAATTTGCGAATTACATCAATCAGGCTAATTTAGCCTTACACAAACGCTATCATCTACTGAAAAAAGAATTTGAAATAGATTACCCAGCTGCTGAGGAAGAGTATACTTTACCTTCTAATTTTCTGATTCCAATACATGCCTACTATGAGGCAGATAAAAATCCAGTAACTATCAGGGACGATACATTCAATATTGTCAATGATGTTGATACAGCTGTAGCTATTCTCCTTCCAGAGCCCTTTAAAGCTATTATTAAGGGCACAGATCAGGATATACCTGTCCGTACCCAGATTATATTGAAGTACGCAGCATCGCCTGTTAAAGCTACCACAGCCTTATCTACTATACATCTCAGCCAGGTGTATACAGAAGCTCTTCTGAATTATGCAGCCTATAAAGCTCATCTGGCTGTGAGTGGATTGATGTCTGACGAGAATAATACTTATTATCTTAGATACGAAGCTAGTTGTAAGCAAATTGTTAGTTCAGGCATGTGGGGAAATAACGAAGTAGATCAAAATACTAAATTACGAGATAATGGATTTGTATAATTAGTTGACATCTAGCAGAATATGTATATACTGTGACTGCGAGAAGTTTAGTCTACGCTGAGAACAACCCGGGTAACCGGTTAATAATGACTAGGAGATACCGTGTCGTACTACCCCACCATCAATGTGGTTGCTGGTGATGATAAGCCAGAAATCAACCTCATAATTAAAGACTCCAATACTGCCCTATCCGGACAAACTCTCGATCCTGATGATTCTGATACTTGGGATTTAGTAGATATCAGTGATCCTACCATTACCGTTAAATTTAAAAAGCTAGGTGAATCCACTATTCTGGATACTTTGAATTGTACTAAGGTAGCTCCATATACCAATGGAGAGTGCTTTATGACCTGGAACCTTACTACTCTAGATGTAGCTGCAGGACTGTATGAAGGTGAAATAGTACTCACCTATGGCAGTGGCAGAATTCAGACTTTATTTGATAAATTGAAATTCAAAGTAAGAGAGGATTTCTAATGTCTCTTGGTCAATCATTTGTTGGAAAAGTGGGAGCTGCAGTTAATTGGATTAAAGCTATTGCTATTATTCGATTAGATTATAACAGCAAAAATAAACCGTTAACTGAAACTATTTCTCTTGTAGAGGCTTTTGCTCGTACTGTAAATAAAGTTATTGGAGATCCAGCAGATACTATTACGGCTGCTGATGCACCCAGTATTCAACCTACTAAACCTATTGCCGATACACAGTCTCTGTCAGATTCTTTTGCACAAGCTATTGGTATTAATATTGCAGAAATTGTAGGTGCATCTGATTTAGTGCCCATAATTACTGGCGGAGCAATCAATGGTAGTGGATTTAATACTCGTGCAATCAATGGTGGAGATATTGATCAGATGGTAACAAATATCACAATTACTTAATACGGAGTTATCATGCTTAAAGATAAAGTTAAACTCAAAGGACATTTAAAGATTGCCATTAATGGCAAGGTAGTACGAGATATCGATAACCTGGTAGTTACAGCAGGTAAGGAATGGATTGCTTCCAGGATGCAGGGAGTAGTTGATGCAGTCATGTCTCATATGACTATTGGTACAGGTACTACAGCAGCAGCTGTAGGTGATACTACTCTTCAAACCGGTTTGTTCCATCAAGCTCTAACAGTTGCTGGCGGATCGGTAGCAGGAGCAGTAATTACATTTGCAACTACTATTGGTGCAGGAGACGGTACTGGTGCAATTACTGAAGCTGGTATTTTTAATAATGTTACTATTGACACTGGGGACATGCTTGCTCGTACAGTTTTCTCCGTAGTTAATAAAGGTGCACTCGATACTATGACCATTAGCTGGTCTGTGACCATTTCCTAAGGAGAATAGCTGTGGGAGTTCTATATACAAATAATTACGTCAGTGCATTGAGTAGTGGTATCACTGATTCCCAGGCTTCATTTGATGTAGATAGTGTAGCCGGCTTGCCTTCTCTTGGTGCCACAGATCACTGCTACCTGACGATTACGGATACAGGAGTAGAGGTAATTAAAGTTACCAATATTTCTGGAAGCACTCTTACAGTTGTTCGTGGACAAGATGGTACATCTGGTTTAGCTGCTTCACCTGGCAGCGAAATTGAATTAAGGTTATGTAGAGCAGTATTGCTGGATGCTCTCTTAGATGCTCATAATGATGTATTCTGGAAAGATCCGGTACTATGTGCAACTACTGCTAATATTACATTATCTGGCGAGCAGACTCTTGACGGCATTCTCACTAGCACTAGCCGCATATTGGTCAAAGATCAGACATCTGCCGATGAAAATGGTATTTATGTAACTGCAGCAGGTGCATGGGCTAGATCAACTGATGCGGACGTATGGGACGAAATTCCATCTATGGCTGTAGCTGTTCAGCAAGGTACAGTCAATGCGGATAACATGTATTTGTGCAGTGCAGACAGTGGAGGAACGTTAGAGACTACCTCAATTAATTTTATCAATTTTGGTGCAACAGGTCCTACTGGAGCGGGTGTATTGGTTTTTTCACCTGCATCGGATACTCCTGGAGTAAACGATGATGATGCGGGAACTGATGGCAATGGTATATTCGCCGAGGGTTCTGTATGGGTCAATAAAGCGACAGATATAATTTATCAATGTACAGACGCAAGTACTGGAGCCGCCATCTGGGTTAAGATGGCGCCTATCAATAAAGTAATTGCATTAGCAGCAGCACTATAGGAGAACGTAATGGCAGCATTAAATAATGCTCTAGTTAAAAATCTAACAAGTAGCGAAACAGCAATGTTTACGCCAGACTCTACTGATTTAATCATGGGGTGCAAAGTAACTAACACTACTGCTTCCCAAATTTTAATTGATGTCTATATAACTCGCAGTACAGTTAAACACTATATTGGGTTTCAGATCCCAGTTCCAGCAGGCGGAGCATATGAGTTTGTAGAAGAAAATGCTAAATTTGCTATGAAAAACGGAGATATACTATACTGCCTATCGGATACAGCAACATCTGCCGATTCAGTTGTTACGTTTCTTGATGATTTTGATAACTAAGGAATAAATTATGGGTAATGTAGGAACAATCCCCGCAACGGGGTATGAATCAAGCATAGACCAGACATTCACCACGCCTACAGGTACGACTCACACGCTGACATATTCAGTGGCGAGTCAAGCTGACATACTGGTATACGTCAATAATGTTCCACAAGAGCCGGGGGTAGGATTCACGGTGTCAGGCACTACATTGACGACTGATACTTTAGTATCGGGTGATACGCTATATGTTAAGTATCTGGCATTGGCTAGGCAGACGGTGGCTCCTGCGGCGAATTCAATCACCGAGTCAATGATGAAAGATGCTCTAATAGCTGACTTCACGGAAGTTGTGGCAACCGCTTCTGACTCTATTCTGTTGGGTGATGCGACTGACTCTGGTAACACCAAGAGAGATACAATTCAGGGGATATTGGATTTAGCCGGGGGCTTTGAGGTAGGGGCAAGTGCTTATCGCTCCGCCACGCAGGCCGTTGTAACCTCAACCCTAACAAAGGTGCAGCTCAACGCTGAAAATTATGACCCTAATGGAGATTTTGATTCTACCACAAATTACGAATATGTAGTCCCCGCTGGGCAGGGTGGTAAGTATCTAGTGACGGCATCCATAAATTATGGAAGCGGCACAGATAACTATATCATTGATGCAATTATTTATAAAAATGGGTCGGTGGCAAAATGGGGCAATAGGGTCAAGAGTACCAACGGAGGAGGATGTAATGCGGTAGTGGCCTGTATTCTTGATTTGGCTGCAACGGATACCATTCAGTTATGGTGCAATCACGGATTAGGGTCGAACACTAACGTAGGCAACGTCCAAACACAAACGTATATGGATATTCAGAGGGTTGCTTAATGAAAATAATCAAACAAATCTCCACAAATAAAATAGTTTATCGGGAAGATCCCCACACCCCCAAATCAATTGACAACGCTTCCAGCTTTACAGGTATAGCCGAGTCTGACTTGGAAGTGGCTGACGAACCTTACACAGTAGATCAGTGGAATGCGGCCCTTAAAGATCAAAAATCTTGGGCAGAAAAACGGGCCGAAACTTACGCTCCCATTCAAGATCAACTCGATATGCTTTATTGGGATAAGGTCAACAGCACGACTACTTTTAAGGACCACAGGGCCGCAGTTAAAGCGGCTCACCAGAAACCCCCGGGAGTTTAACTATGCCAACTTTTAGTAAAATCAGTGAAGGTGTTACGGTGATGGATGATGGCGGTGGGTGGGTGCTTATAGGAACGTCAGTTGCTTCTGGTTCTGCTTCACTTACGCAGACAGGATTAGATTCAACTTATGGTACATACGCTATACTTCTTTCAGACATAGTGCCATCTACTGATGAGGTTGTTTGCTATATGCAAATGGGTGACTCTAATGGTATTGATTCAGGAGCCAGTGATTATATGTGGCACACTGGCAGGGTGCATACTGGATCGGCTAGCACTTATCTATCTAATGTTAGTGCGAGTGATTCTAAGATAGAACTAGGAGCTAGTCTAGGGATGGGTACAGGTACAGGTGAAGGGTTGGGGGCAGTTTTATATCTTGTTCGCCCCGGCAATGGAACTATGTACCCAACATTATGTGGAACATATACACAAATACACGCCAGTTCTGCGTATAAATCACAAGGGGGTAATGTAATTGCGTGTAGATTGTCAGTCATATCTCTTGACAGAATACTAATCAAAATGAGTTCAGGCAACATAGCCTCTGGACGATTTTCTGTTTACGGCATACCTCATTCATAGGAATATATAATGGTAAGACATAAAATAGTTGATGGTGTAGTCACTCCATTTACACCAGAAGAAGAAATAGCAAGGGACATAGAAGAGCAAGCATGGGCAGACGGAGCAGTATCACGCAATGCCTCGACAGAAATCCAACGCCTAGAATCCACAGTAACCCCCCGCAGACTTCGTGAAGCACTTGCTGGCCAACCGGGGAAAGACTGGATAGCCGGCGTAGAATCTGCTATCGCAATAGAGAGGGCTAAACTAAATGGGTAACGTAGGAGTAAAACCAGACACTCTGGCAGATGGGGCTATTAACGAGAGAACAGATACAGTTATCACAGCGGCTGATGAGATAATCTTTGGTGATGTTACTGATTCTAATAACCTGAAGAAAGACACTGTTCAGGGGATATTGGATCTAGCACCCGCCGGGATCATATTGCAAGTGGTTATTGATAGAGAGGTTACAGGTATAGCCCTAAGTTCGACAACTTACACAGATATTGGGCTATCTGTTACCATAACGCCAGCATCAACAAACAATAAAATCCTTATCTATTACACACATGATGCATCTGTAAACGGGGGTTTTCCAGTTGAGGGAGGGTCAAAGCTATTAAGGGATGCTACAGCCCTACTGACACTTCCATATGAATTGTACAACCAGGATACCTTTAACGGGTATAAGGCTTTAAGGGGTTCACATTATTATTTAGATAGCCCCGCAAGCATTTCCGCTTTAACGTATAAGTTGCAAATGAATGGGAGTGCAAACTTACACGCATTAGGGGTTAATACTGAAATGGTAGCTATGGAGGTAAAAGGATAATGGATTGGACTAGAGAGACAGCCATAAGAAATATTTACCCCTCAATAACTA
>JACKQG010001019.1_pt1 | contig 22820 bp, 26 predicted proteins | sample 8237621 | NCBI WGS metagenome assembly JACKQG01 (sample SAMN15677084, study PRJNA649215) | marine metagenome | biome: marine; feature: Black Sea; material: saline water; isolation source: suspended particulate matter (SPM) from the Black Sea western gyre | collected 2013-06-09/2013-06-10 | depth... | reverse complement strand
AAAACTTCACCGATATTCACCGCCATATTTGCATGGATGTTTTTAAATGAAAAGCTATCAATCAAAGCATGGGGAGCTGTGGGCATTGGCTTTGTAGGGATAGTGCTGATAACACAACCGACAGGAATAGGCTTTTCAAAATATGATCTGCTTGGGATATTTTCCGGAGTGGGTGCAGCCTTGGCATACACTTCTATACGTGAGTTAAAAGACTATTACGATACACGTGCAATCGTACTCTCTTTTATGGGCATAGGAACATTGGGACCGATTATATTATTCCTTATTTCACCGTATTTGGATTTCCCTGAGCTTGATTTTATGCTTGGCACTTTTGTAATGCCACAGGGTGTAGTTTGGTTTTATGTCTTAGGAATGGGGGTTTTAGCAACCATCTCTCAAGTGCTGATGACAAAAGCGTATGGTGAAACAAAAGCTGGAATAGTTGGGGCTGTAAGTTACTCAAACATTGTTTTTTCCATTGCTGTTGGAATGCTTTTAGGCGATAGTTTACCAAGCTTTATAACATTTTGCGGGATTGCTTTAATTATTTTTGCAGGACTCATGGTTGCAAAGGCTAAGTAGAAGTTAATAGCTTTATGATATAATCATTTCCTATTTTTAAAGGGGTGAATGATGACCTTATTGACTGGACCGTGTGTTATTGAAAGTGAAGAAAACATTTTAAGAATCGCTGAGTCATTGAAGCAATACCATGAAGATGAAACGATAGACTTTTATTTTAAAGCGAGCTTTGATAAGGCAAACCGTACTTCTTTAGAAAGTTTTCGTGGATTAGGGATTGATGAAGGTTTAAGAATCTTACAAAAAGTTAAAGATGAGTTCGGTTATAAGATTGTCACCGATGTGCATGAGTCTACACAGGTTGCTCAAGTGGCCGAGGTTGTGGATATGTTGCAGATTCCGGCTTTTTTATGCAGACAGACAGACTTGTTGGTGGCTTGTGCGAAAACAGATAAAATTGTAAACATCAAAAAAGGTCAGTTTTTAAGCGGTTCAGCTATGGAGTATCCGGTTTTAAAAGTGCTTCAGACACGTGGATGCAATGAAGCCACGTATGAGAACTCTTTAAAGCATGGTGTTTATTTGTGTGAGAGAGGAAACTCTTTTGGATACGGAAATATGGTGGTTGACATGAGAAATCTTGTAACGATGCGAAATTTTGCACCCGTTATTTTTGATGCGACACACTCCGTTCAGATGCCAACAGCAGAGAATGGAAAAACAGGCGGAGACAGCTCAATGGTGCCATATCTGGCAAGCGGAGCTGCGGCAGTCGGAGTGGACGGTTTTTTTATGGAAACACATTTCGACCCGGCATGTGCATTAAGCGACGGACCGAATATGATAACGCTTGAAAATCAAAAAGCGTTAATAGAAAAAATTAAAAAAATACAAGCAATATAAAATAAAATTAAGGAATAAATGGATGAATTTAGTTGAAGGTAAGTTAAAAGTAGTAAATGGCAAGAAAATTGCAATCGTGAGTACAAGATGGAATCACTTCATTGTGGATAGATTGGTTGAAGGTGCTAAGGATGCATTTGATCGTCATGGTGGAAATGAAGAAGATTTAACACATGTTTTAGTTCCAGGTGCTTATGAGTTGCCAATGGTGGTGGATCAACTTTTAGCAACTGGAAAATACGACGCTGTTTGTGCACTTGGTGCTGTTATTCGTGGTGCCACTCCTCACTTTGACTATGTATCTGCTGAGGCGACTAAAGGTATCGCTTCTGTGTCTTTAGCGCATAGAAAACCGGTTTCATTCGGTCTTTTAACTACAGACACTATCGAGCAGGCGATTGAGAGAGCCGGAACAAAAGCCGGTAATAAAGGTTTTGAATCTATGACAGTGATTATTGAGTTACTTGACCTTTATGAGACTCTGTAGTGGCAACTAGACATCACGCCCGTATGGCAGTGGTTTCTCTACTGTACGCATATGATTTAGGAAATGGAAATATTGCCGAACACACTGCGGAGATTTTAGAAGAAAAAAAAATTCGTAATAAACAAAAAGATTTTGCACTTGCTTTATATGAAGGTGTGATGGAAAATCTTCCAGTTTGTGATGAAGCGATTATTAAACATCTAAAAGAGTGGGACTTTGAAAGACTTGGTGCTATCGAGAGAGCTACACTTCGTCTTGCATCTTATGAGATTCTTTTTGGTGAACTTGATTCTGCTGTTGTTATCAATGAAGCTGTTGAGATTACAAAAGCATTTGGAACAGAACAGTCTCCTAAATTTATCAACGGTGTTTTAGACGCAATATCAAAAGATAAACCTGAGTAAATCTTTATGAAATTCGTTTTATTTCTTTTGCTTTTGAGCTCTCACCTTTTTTCAGCAAATGAATGTATTAAATGCCATGAAGGTTTAGAGCACATCCGTCATGGAAGTTCCGGTATGATGCAGGCTATTTTAGAGGTGGCAGATAAAGCCGGACATAAAGGCAATGATTGTATTGTCTGTCACGGGGGCAACCCAAAGCAAAAAAGTAAAAAATATGCGCATCAAGGGACGGTGAAGTATTTCAAAGAAAATGAAGGTCCTAAAGAATTTTATCCCGCTCCAGGCTCTACGTGGATAAACCAAAATACTTGTGGTATGTGTCATCAAGAGCAAGTCTCCGCTCAGATGAACTCTCTTATGATGACAGAACAGGGGAAGATTCAAGGTGCGCTTTGGAGTTTTGGTGCAAAAAATGGTTATAAGCACGATATAGGAAACTATAAAACAAAAAATCCTGATGATCCTCATAAACGTCTTGGCACTGATAAATATAAAAAATACATGTCAAAATTAGCTTTAATGGAACCCCAGGCATTTCCAAGTGAGATGAAAGAACTTCCCCGTGCCCCAACTGCTGAGGAAGTTGAAAAAGACCCATCTTTAGCAGTGTATACTTATCTTCGCCAAGAGTGTTTACGTTGTCATACCGGTTCTAAAGGTCGTCAAGAACGTGGTGATTATAGAGGAATAGGGTGTGCATCTTGTCATATTCCTTACTCAAATGAAGGTTATTATGAAGGTGGAGATAAGTCCATCGACAAAAAAGAACGTGGTCACCTTTTAGTTCACTCCATTCAGTCTTCCCGTGATGCAAAAGTTAAAGTGCATGATGTGGAGTATTCAGGTGTTCCGGTTGAGACTTGTTCGACTTGTCACAACCGTGGAAAGCGCATTGGAGTTTCGTATCAGGGTTTGATGGAAAAAGCGTATAATTCACCTTATGATGATGAGGGGAACGGACAGCCGAAACTGCATACAAAACGCTATATGCATATGCAATCAGATATTCATTTTCAAAAAGGGATGTTATGTCAGGATTGTCACACTTCAAATGATATGCACGGTGATGGTTTCTTAGGCGGAGCGAATGCTGCAGCTGTTGAGGTTGAATGTCAGGATTGTCACGGGACAACAAAGGCATATCCTTGGGAATTGCCCTTAGGTCTTGGCGATGAGTTTAACACAACGCAGGCAAGCGGTGAAGCCCGTGGAGTCACATCCACAGTCGCGGAGTATCTTAAAAAAGGGAGTGTGAGTGAGCCTCGTGATGGTTACCTTATCACAGCACGCGGAAATCCCTTCACTCATGTTGTAAAAGACGACACAGATATTATGGTGCATTTAGCCAGCGGAAAAGATATAAAGCTTACACCGCTTAAAAAACTAAAAGAGACAGATAAACTTTCACCAAAAGGTCTTTTGGCAATGGATTCTATTGCTTCTCACACAGAGGAGATGGAGTGTTACACTTGCCACGCAGCCTGGGCACCTCAGTGTTATGGATGCCATGTCAAGATTGATTACTCTAAGGGTAAACAAAACCCGGATTATCTTAAAGCTTCACATGACCATGATATTTATGGAAAAACAGGCGGGATGAAAGATATGAGAATATATCTGGTTGATGGAGCTGTGACGGAGACAAGAAGTTTTATGCGTTATGAAGACCCGCCTCTTGCCCAAAACGGTGAAGGACGTATTTCGCCCACTGTTCCTGGATGTCAAACAACTATCACAGTTATAGGAAAAGATGGAAAAGCACTTTTAAAGAACCATATATATAAAGTGAAAAACGTCGAAGGAGCGGGTGAAGAGGGACAAAATGCTATAGATATGGCACCGATTCAGCCACACACCATCTCTAAAGAGGGAAGAAGTTGTGAGTCTTGCCACACCACACCAAAAGCTATGGGAATGGGTATTGGCGGAAGTAAAAGCACTATGGATCCCTCTTTGAGTACAATCACCGATATAATGACAGCGGATGGAAAAGTTTTACCGACAATTGTTGATGAACAGATGCCGGCAATTGCCAATTTAAAATATGATTATTCTAAATTTTTGGATGAGAATGGAACGCAGTTGCAGACAGTCGGACATCACTGGACACTTTCAGCCCCTTTAAGTAAAGAACAACGTGATAAACTCGATAGAAGCGGAGTGTGTTTTTCTTGCCATATGGATATCCCAAAGGGGAATCTTGCTGTTTCTGTTATGGCACACATGGCGGATATGGCTGAAGTGCAAATTGACAATAAGACACATAAAAAAATCGTGAATAAGTCACTTAATATTAGCGCATGGATACAATTTATAGTTGGATTTATAGCAGTTCTTTTACTAAGCTATGGTATATATTTAAAATTTTTAAAGAAACACCCACAAAACCCAAGAAATGAAGGATGGAAATAATGAAAAAAATAGTACTATTGTGTCTCTTAGGCATAAGTTTAATAGCAAATGAAATAATCACTAAAGAAAGCATGTGCAGTGTTGATAAGACTATGTTAAACATTAAAGGTCTGGTTGAAGCAAGGGGATTGAGAGTTTTCACTATTGTAAATCATCAAGAAAATGCAGACTTGGTGAGTTTGAAAATGCCTGAGTCAAAACTTATTATATTTGGAAACCCTAAACTTGGAACATCTTTTATGCTAGAAGAGATGCAAACAGGGTTGGATTTACCGATGAAAATCTTAGTGTATAAGGACAAGGATTCAAAAGTGAAAATGGCATATAGAAACGGAACATGGTTGGTGAAAGAACATAAGCTTTCTATATCTTTTGATGAATCCAAAATCAATAAAGCTATCGATAAGATAACAGATAAAGCTGGAATATGTACAAACGACTAACAAAAGAAGAGGCACTTGACTTAATAAGAAATGCCGACTTAAACACACTTGGAAAAATGGCCAGTGCAAGAAAAAAAGAGCTTCATCCAAAAGGAATAACAACTTTTGTAATAGATAGAAATATCAATTACACAAATATTTGTTGGGTGGATTGTAAATTCTGTGCATTTTACAGACATGAAAAAGATGCTGATGCTTACGTGCTTACTTTTGATGAAATAGATGCAAAGATAGATGAACTTTTAGAAATAGGCGGAACACAAATCCTTTTTCAAGGCGGAGTCCACCCTAAGCTCAAAATTGGGTGGTATGAAGATTTAGTTGAACATATCCATACAAAATATCCCACTATCACTATTCACGGTTTTTCTTCTATTGAGCTTGATTTTATCGCAAAAGTGTCTCGTATAACTATACAAGAAGTACTCACTAGGTTAAAAGCAAAAGGTTTAGCTTCTATTCCGGGTGCCGGTGCTGAAATACTTTCTGATAAAGTGCGTGATATTATCGCACCTAAGAAGATAGATGCAGAGGTATGGGTGAATGTGCATCGTCAGGCGCATAAACTGGACATCATGAGCACAGCCACTATGATGTATGGGACAGTTGAATCTGATGAAGACATCATAGAACATTTCGATATGATAAGAAATCTTCAAGACGAGACCGGCGGTTTCAGAGCTTTTATCATGTGGAGTTTTCAAGGTAAAAACACTGAGCTCTTAGCACAAATCCCGGACATGGAAAAACCATCTTCAAACAGGTACTTAAGACTTTTGGCAGTGGCAAGACTCTACCTTGACAATGTGCCGAATATTCAAAGTTCATGGGTCACACAAGGTCCTTATATAGGCCAAATGGCTTTACGTTTCGGTGCGAATGATTTAGGTTCAACTATGATGGAAGAAAACGTTGTAAGTTCAGCAGGTGCAGCGTATTCAATGGCAAAAGAAGAGATGATTCACCTCATAAATGATATCGGTGAAGTGCCTGCAAGACGCAATACGGCATATGAGACATTAGAGATATTCAATTAATGAAATATTTTATAACATTATTACTATTAGGACAAATAATTATGGCAGCAACTATACAACATATTGAAGTCAACGGTTTAAAAATACCTTTGATTTATGAAGAAGACAAGAGACTTCCATTAGCAACTATGCAGTTTACATTCACCAATGCCGGAAGCATCACAGACACTGATAAGCCCGGACTTGCAAAGGTGAGTGCCAAAGTGATGAACGAAGGTACAAAAGCATTGGGTTCTTCTGCTTTTGCAGAAGCATTGGAGTCTAAAGCTATCCATATTTCAGCCTCAACAGGAGCGGAGACTTTTGTAGTGGAGGTCGGCTCTTTAACTGAGCATTTTGACGAAGCATTGGGATATTTTGAAGCTCTGTTAAAAGACCCGAATTTAACCAAAGAGGCTTTAGATAAGGTGAAAACGACAACTATTGGCGGACTCAGCAGAAAAGAGAATGATTTTGATTATATTGCATCCAATGAGCTTAAAGCTGTTTTGTTTGAAGGGAGCACCTTGGCAAATCCATCTTCTGGAACAATCGAGAGTGTGAAAAGCATAGAGATTGATGATGTGAAAGATTTTATAGAAAAAAATATCATTAGCTCTAAACTCATTGTTGTTTTAGGTGGAAGTGTGGATTTAGAGGCTGTAAAGAAAAAGATAGCTACGATAATCAAAACACTTTATAAGGGTAAGCAAACACAAGTCAAGCATCATACTGTGGTGAAAGAAGCTAGAGACTCTGTCTTAAAAAGAGAGACAGAACAAGCCTATGTTTATTTTGGATCACCTTATAATATGAAAGCGGATGATGAAGATTATTATAAGTCTAGAGTGGCCACTTATATCTTAGGAACCGGCGGTTTCGGTTCACGTCTGATGGAAGAGATACGTGTCAAACGCGGTCTTGCATACTCAGCCTATGCAAGGGTGAATATAACAAAATCGAGCTCATATATGACAGGGTATCTGCAAACTAAATTAGAATCCATGGATGAAGCTAAAGAAACTGTCAAAGAAGTGATTGCAAAATTTGTGAAAAAAGGCGTGACGCAGGAGGAGTTAGAGCAAACGAAAAAGTTTTTACTCGGAAGTGAACCTCTAAGAGTTGAAACTATGAACCAAAGACTCAACCGCACTTTTATGGAATACTATAAAGGTCAAGAACTTGGTCATTCTGCTGAAGAACTTAAAAAAATACAAAAGTTAGAACTTAAAGATTTGAATGATTTTATCAAAAAACATACAGAGGTTTTAAACCTGAGTTTTGCGATAGTTACAAAATAATCTTTCAATTAATATGTCATTATGCCAAGTTTTTTCACTTGGCATAATATTTTAGTATAATCCTCTTATGAAATATTCAAAAGAGATAGAGACAAAATTTTCTAAACTTGGGATAAGCAGCTTTAGTGAGTTGGCTTTAATCATTCCACATTCTTATGAAGATTTTCGTATTTCAGACACACTTCAAACTCATAAATTTCAACTTATCGATGCAACGGTTGAATCCGTGTTCCGTGCTCCAAACTCCATTCAGATAACTTTTTTCGCACATAATTTCGGCCATACAGTGACAGGTGTCCTTTTCCGTCCAAAACCTTATATGATGCATCAGTTTAAGGTTGGTGAGCGAGATTACTATTATGGAATGATAGAGTGTAAAACCGGCTCTTGCAGTATGAGTATGCCAAGAAAAGTGACAACAGTCGGGGCTATTACACCAAAGTATAAATCAGCTCTTAGAAATGATGTGATGGGACGTTTTATTTCTAAATATCTCACAGAAGAAAATTTAGAGTCTGAAGGTTTGAATAATAGAGTTATAACAGAAGTTCTAAAGTTGCACAATCCTACAGATGAGCTTTTTCATAACACAGAATTAGGTGAAGATGTTCTTTATGTTTTAAAGTATATTGAACTCCATTGCTACATGAAGCGATTAGCAGGAAAAAGACGTTACTTTGAAGCGAATATATCTAAAGAGTCCAGTTATGAAGAATGGGCGAAAACGCTTCCCTTCACCCTCACAAAAGAGCAAGTCTCAGCAATAGAAGATATAAAAAGTGATTTCTCAAAAGAGGTCGCTTCAAAGCGAATGCTTGTGGGGGATGTCGGGAGTGGAAAAACTATGGTCATATTGGCAAGTGCTGTAATGATGTATCCAAGCCGCTCCATTTTGATGGCCCCGACAACTATCTTAGCAAAACAGCTTTTTGAAGAGGCACAAAAATTTCTTCCAAGTCTCAAGTCCACTTTAGTGACAAATAAAACAAAAAAAATAGATTTGAGCGAATTTGATTTCATTATAGGCACGCATGCCCTTTTGTACAGAGAACTCCCTCGTGCTGATTTAGTGATGGTGGATGAGCAACACCGTTTTGGAACGCAACAGAGAAATATGCTTGAAAAACTGGTAAGTGAAGGTGAAAAGAAACCGCATTTTCTACAGTTTTCTGCAACTCCGATTCCCAGAACACAAGCGATGATAGAGACCGCAAATATTGATGTGAGCTTAATCACATCCACTCCCTTTGAAAAAGATATAAAAAGTGAAGTTATACATAAAAGTGATTTTACAGATTTACTAAGTCATATTCGTACTGAAATTGAAAAAGGAAATCAGATTCTTTTAGTCTATCCTCTTGTGGAGCAAAGTGAAATGATTGATTATCAAAGCATAGAGGAAGCTAGAGGCTATTGGGAGAAAAATTTTGAAAATGTATATGTGACGCATGGAAAAGATAAGGATAAAGAACAGGTTCTACTCGACTTTCGAGAATCAGGAGATATATTGATTGCAACCACTGTTGTCGAAGTCGGTATATCACTTCCAAGACTTACAACTGTGGTGATAGTTGGAGCAGAGCGTTTAGGTCTCTCAACACTTCACCAATTACGTGGCCGTGTCAGCAGGACAGGTTTAAAAGGTTATTGCTATTTATATACAAATCAAAACACTTCTGAGCGACTTGATAAGTTCGTAGACACTAAAAGCGGATTTGATATTGCAAACTTGGATTTAAAGTTTAGAAAGAGTGGGGATTTACTCAAAGGTTCCACTCAAAGCGGAAGTCAATTTAAGTGGATTGATTTAGCTGAAGATGAAGAGATAGTTGGTGAAGTAAAAAAAGATTTAGGTATTTAGTGTAGAATTACATTTTAAACAAATTGAGACGTGCTTATTAAAAGCAACAAAGTTGCGTGGACCCTCTGTCAAAGAGAACAAAGCGTTAGCGTAAGAAAGGGAATTACTTCCCTTCCTGTGACAAAGGATAATAGATGTGGGCAACAGCAAGACATATATTGGTGGATACAGAAGAAAGATGTAATGAGATTAAAGCAGAGATAGAAAACGGTTTAGATTTTGGTGAAGCTGCAAAGGCAAATTCAAATTGCCCTTCATCTAGAGATGGCGGAGACTTAGGTAAATTTGGACCGGGGCAAATGGTGCCGGAATTTGATAAAGCGATTTTTTCCGGTGATGTTGGTGTTTTATATGGTCCGATTGAGACACAATTCGGGTTTCACCTTATAGATATAACTGGCAGAGGTTAAGTGTTCAAGTGGTGAAAGTAGCTGCAATTCAGATGCGTATGGGTGAAGATAAAACTTCAAATGTTCAAAAAGCTAAGGACTTTGTAAGGGAGTCAGCTAAAAACGGTGCGCAGATAATACTTTTGCCAGAATTATTTGAGAGTCTTTATTTTTGTAAAGATATGGACTCAAAATATTTTTCATTTGCCTCTGCACTTGAAAATAATTCCCTAATAAAACAATTCTCTAAGTTGGCAAAAGAGTTGCATGTTGTTATATTAGTAAGTTATTTTGAAAAAGCCAAAGAAGAGTATTTTAACTCTTTGGTCGTAATAGATGCAAGCGGTGCAGTGATGGATAACTACCGTAAAACACATATCCCGGATGGCCCGGGGTATGAAGAAAAATTTTACTTCAAACCAGGCGATACAGGCTTTAAAGTTTGGGACACGGCCTATGGAAAAATCGGAGCAGGAATTTGCTGGGATCAATGGTTTTGTGAAACAGCACGTGCTTTGACACTTAAAGGTGCCGAAATTCTTTTCTTTCCAACTGCCATAGGAAGTGAGCCTGAGATTGGACTTGATTCAAAAGAGCATTGGCAAAGAGTGCAAATGGGTCATGCTGCCACAAACACAGTCCCTGTTGTTGTGGCAAACAGAATCGGTGAAGAAATTGGAGAGAGTTGTTCTCTCACCTTTTACGGCTCATCGTTTATCACAGACTATACAGGTGAAAAGATTGCAGAAGCAAGCCGGGATAAAGAAGAGATAATCTATGGTGAATTTAACCTGCAAGAGAATGCCAAGCAAAGAAAATACTGGGGATTGTTAAAAGACAGACGGCCTGATTGTTATGATGATATCACATAAGTGAGCGAAATAAATATTTTTATCCTCTTTTAGCGGGTTTATTCAGAATATTTGATATAATATTTACAGAACGAGGCCTACTTCAAGGGGGTTTTAATGAAATTTATTAATAAGTATTTATTTATAACAGCTATTTTTATTGTCATCTTTATCAGTGTGGCGGTGTTGTTGAAGATAGAAGTTGAGTCATTTGCCATATATGAAGCCAATGTGAAACTAGACAGGGTTTTGACAAATCAAAAGGCTTTGCATGGCTATATAGAAGATGAACTCAAGCCTGTCATTTATAAACTTAAAAGTGAGAAAAAACTTTATGAAGAGTTTTTTAATCCAAAAGTGTTATCTTTCACTTATATTGCAAGAAGTGTTTATGAGATAGAGAATAAGCTTTATAGAAAAAATGATAAGCCGGAATTATATTATAAACTCGCAGCCACCAACCCAAGAAATGGTTTAAACAAGGCTACAGAATTTGAGCAAGAGTTAATCGATAGATTCAACAAAGATAAAAATCTGAGAGAGTATAAAAATCTAACAGATGTTGATGGTAAAAAGTATCTTTTCTTTGCTAAACCGGTGACTCCAAATAAAGCAAGTTGTTTAAAATGTCATAGTGATCCAGAAATCGCACCCCAAGAGTTACGCACCATGTATGGCGATGTGAAAGGATTTCATGAAAAGTTAGATGATATCAGAGCTATTTTATCTATAAAAATTCCACTGGCATCTGAATTAAGATATGGTCATGAGTACTATATTAAATTACTTAGTATCATCTTCTTTGCATTGTTGATTGTATATATAAGCATCATATATTTATTAAGAAGACTAGATAAAAAGAATGAAGCACTCTATAAACTCGCTACAATCGATCAATTGACTCAACTCTCAAACAGAAGAGAGTTTGATAAAGATATATATACCTCAATCATTAAAGCACAAAGAGAAAAAAGCAGTTTAGTTTTACTTATGATGGATATTGATCATTTTAAAAATATCAATGATACATTCGGGCATCAAATAGGGGATGAGATTCTTATCGGAGTTGCTAAAATAATACAAAACAGTACAAGAGAATATGATAAATCTTACAGAGTCGGCGGTGAAGAATTCACGGTTATTTTAAAAGATATTGATAAATCAGAAGCCCGTTCTCTTGCAGCTAGAATTAAAGATGATGTTGAGACGTTCTACAGTGTTGATAAAAAGATCACCTTAAGCCTTGGAATGTGCGAGTATAATCAAGAAGATGATGCAACACTCTTTTATAAAAAAGTGGATGATGCTTTATACAGGGCAAAGGAAAATGGTAGAAATGTACTTTATGAGTGTAAAGAAAGTTAGAATAAAACTTTTTAAGAGTTCTTTAGTTCATTAAGTTTTTCTTTACCTTTTTTAATATGAAAAGTGATAAGACTTAACTCTTCTTTGATTAGGTCTCTTTTTTCTTGATTTGTCTCAAACTCCAACTCACTTAAAATTTGAACTCTTCTTTTTTTAAGTTTTTGAAGAAGTGTTTTAAGGGACTTTTTTTTGCCTACATGCTCAAAGTTTTTCATATTTAATGATTCAAGCACACTTTGTATAAATCTTTTAACACCCATTTTCAATCCTTTTTTTCTAAGATTTCATCTATATCATTTTGTTCTATTGTCAATTCATCGTGAAGCTTGTTTAAATCACTATGCTTATCGATGAATAAAATCTCTGCCATATTAGCAAGCTTGTTGCTGATATTATAGGCATAAACACTGTCGTTCATCAGTGAAGTTGCCATTTCGTTTGTTATAAGTCTATTTCTAATCAGGTTGTCTAAAGCACCGTTGGCAACAATATCATGTTTTGTAGCGTGTAGTCTAACTTTTGACAGTAACAATAGGGTTACATCTTCTTCGTCGGTGGTGGCGATAATATTTATGTTTCTTAGTAAAGAAGCCAAATTCAAGCGAATATCAAAGTATTCTTTTTTTATATACTCGTTGGGATGTGAGGAGTATTTTACAATGTTTTTTTGAAGATGTTTGGTGTTTTTTACAGCTTCAACCAGATTTCTGTTGGCTAGTTTTAGATTGTAGAGCTCTTCAATGTATTTAGCATCCATATTGGACTGTGCTTTAGCAGAAAAATCTATGATTTCACCGTATATATTTTTGATTTTATGTTGGTAGAATTTATCTATATCAATATACTTTCTTGCATACTTTTCTTTTATGACTTCTTCAAGGTTCATAGCAGAAACTAATTTACTGCGTTTGAAATTCAGACCATGGCATATGATTTCAAATGTGTTGTCATAGAGGTGTTTTGTCTCACGAATGATAGCAGCCATTGCAGTGTCAGGAAACTCTAAAACAGAATTATTGAGGTATTTGACCTCATCAAAATCAATCTCATCACCTGTTGGTTTAGTTGTGAGAGTTTTTTCTAAAAACGCAACAAGAGTATTGATAAATGGGATCATAACAACCACGCCTAAGGTATTGAATATAGTGTGAAATATTGCCAGCTTCAAAGTATAGTCATTATCTTCTATACCGAATTTTAAAGCGGTGTAATCCACCAAATACATGATTTGGTAGATAAATATAATTGCAATGAAACCGGTGACGAGATTAAAAATAAGGTGAGCTGCCGCTAAGCGTTTTCCTTCTATATTTGAGCTCATAGCACCTATGATAGCTGTGATTGTTGTACCAACATTTGCACCGATAGCAAGCGCTAAAGCATTCTCATAACTAATCTGTCCAGCAGCAAGTGCCGTGATGATGAGCACAAGTGTGGCGTGCGAGGATTGCATAACAACAGTCGCAAAAATCCCTATAAAGGTGAAGATGAAAAGACCTTTATAGCCTCCAACCGAGTAGCTTGAGAGGTCAATAGTGGCTTTAAACGCTTCAAAACCGTCTTTCATATAATGGATACCCAAAAATAAAAATCCAAGACCAGTTAAGATATAACCTAAACCTTTGAGTGCGGTGGTCTTTTGAAAGATAAGTATAATTCCAAAAACCAACATAGGCATAGCATAAGCTGCAATATCCACTTTCAAACCATAAGCGGCAACCAGCCAAGCACCGGTTGTGGTTCCAAGATTCGCACCGAACACAATACCGATAGCTTGAGAAAGACCTAAAAGTCCGGCTCCCAAAAAAGATATTGTAAGAACAGAAACTAAAGAGCTTGACTGCATAATGCTTGTGGAAAGAATACCAAAGCCTATACTTTTGTAGAGTTTATCTGTTGATTTTTTAAGGATTGTATCGAGCATACCGCCTGTGAAAGATTTAAAACCTTGTTCTAAAGAGAGCATCCCAAAAAGAAAAATAGCTATACCTGCTGCAATCTCTTTAAAGTTGGGACTCTGCCAAAATGCATATCCAAGCCCTATAAGAACCAAAGGTAAAAATATATTTTTTGACATCAGTTAAACCTTTTTAGTATTAGTTCTTCAAGTTCTTCTAAAGGGGCATTTGTTATGTCGGTGAATTGAGTTTTATTGAATGTTTGCTGTCTTTTAGCGAGTTGTCCTGTATGTATAGAGATCTTCTCTAACATTTCATCTTTATCAGCCAGACCATCTAAAAATTCTAAAACTTCAACTATACCTATACTTCGCATAGAATGCGGCAATCTGGTGTATTTTTGTTCAAGATAGCAGACTTCATCTATGAGGCCCGCATCTAGCATTTTTTTTGTTCTAAGGGCTATTCTCTTTCTTAAAAGATCTCTATCCACATCAATGTTGAAAATATCCAAGTTCTCGATAATCGGCTTTGGAGGATTGAGTTTAAACCACTCCGTTGGTGAAAGATTGGAGGCTCTATAAATAAGTAAAGCTTTTTCGATTCGGTAGCTATCATTTTTATCTATATTTTTCATATAGTTTGGATCTAGCTCCTTGAGCAGTTTGTAGCAGTTTTGTACATTTGTAAGTTCTTCTTTGACATCTTTAGAAATCTTTTCTGTGATAAGTGGTATATCTGATAAACCTTGAATTAAAGATTTCAAATAAAAAGAAGTTCCACCGACAATGACAAGATTTTTAGAGTCTTTTTTACATCTTGCTAGAAGTTCTTTGTAAAGATATATAAAAATATCCACACTGAAATGTTCATTCGGATATAAAACGTTTATGCCAAAGTGTTCTACACTCTCAAGCTCTTCTTTAGAAGGTTTAGCAGAGACTATATCTATCTCTTTATAGATGCTGAGTGAATCAATCGAAAGTATGTAAGCATTGATTTTCAAAGCAACTTTAATAGCTAAATCGCTTTTGCCTGAAGCAGTCGGGCCTATGATGGCAAGTTGTTTTATCTCTTTTTTCATGGGCAAATTATATCATTTTAAAACAAGTTTAGCTAAAATAAGAGCAAATAATAATTATAGGGAAAGCGCTTGGAAAGAATCATTCAAAAAGCAAAAGATTTTAACGAACTTGTGATGTTCGAACATTCGATTTTTTCTCTTCCATTTATTTTTATAGCTATGCTTGTGGCGGCGGATGGCTGGTTTGGCTGGTGGCTTCTTGTTATGGGTGTTGTGGCTGCAGTGAGTGCAAGAAACTTTGCAATGGGTGTGAATCGTTACACAGACAGGGACATTGACGCAAAAAACCCGCGGACAGAAAACAGACCGAATGTTGATGGGCGTATAAATGCATCCTCAATTTTGATTTTTGCAGTTATCAATGCGATAGTTTTTGTAGCAGTCGCATATATGATCAACTCTTTAGCGTTCATGTTGAGCATACCGATTTTAATCGTTCTTGGGGCTTATTCTTATTTTAAGAGATTTTCTTCATTTGCACATATTATCCTTGGTGTTTCGCTTGGTCTTGCTCCTATCGCCGGAGTGGTGGCTGTAAGTGCAAGTGTTCCGGCATGGTCTTTTATCCTGAGTCTGGGTGTGATTTTTTGGGTTGCAGGCTTTGATTTGCTTTACTCGCTTCAAGATATGGATTTTGACAAAGAAAACAACCTTCACTCAATCCCCTCTAAATACGGTTCAGATGCGACACTTTTAATTTCATCATTTTTTCACTTTTTAACAGTGCTTTTTTGGGCCTTGTTTGTCTGGGTGGCCGGACTTGGTGTTTTTGCATTTATAGCTGTGCTTGCCAGTGCTGTTATGCTAAGCTATGAGCATTATTTGGTTAGAAAAGATTTCACACAAATAGACCGCGCATTTTTCACCGTTAATGGTTATTTAGGAATAGCATTTTTAATTTTAATCATTTTTGATAAGGTATTTTAATGGAACCCCGTTTAATTCAAGCACCGATCAGTATCACTTTTTCTCAAGCAGATGTGAATCCGCAGATGTATGAAAGAGAGTATCATCAGCTAAGTGAATCTGAAGATAACGCTATCAACCAATGGTTGAAGTTGGCAAAAGCACGTGGTGAGACTTCTGATACAGATCCGGTTTTACTCAACCTTATAGTTGAACTTCATAATAAGATAGATGCTTTAGAACTATTTTTAAAAGATGAAGAGCCCCAGAGGATACCTTTAACTGTTGAAGCACATATCGATGCGATAGGTTTTGAGCACTTTAATCTTTCAGATGCACTCTTAGATAAAGATGTAGAGTATTATGGCCGAATAGAAATGCCTGTGCATCCTAAAAGGGATGTAGGTGTGTTTTTTAAGGCCCAGAGTGAAACTTTAGCAAAAATAACACGTATACATGACAGAGATGAGAAAGAATGGGGTGCTTATATGACAGCACGGGAACGTGTTTTAATTAGAGAAGCAAGAGAGAAAAAATAGTGCCGATAGATTTTAATTTACAGAACTTTTTTAATGTTGAATATATTTTAGTCGGTATGGCCGCTCTTATTTTATATCTTCTTTACTATGTGTATACAAAAGATGCCCAATATAGCAGAAACATCCGCTCTGTAGCCTCAGTGGTGGAAGAGCTAAACCGTGAGATTTATTATCTCAAAAAAAATATGACGGAAACTCAAAAATCTATTCAAAAAAATAAACGAGGTATGAGTGATCAAGAGATTTATGAAGAGATAGAGAGAAGTGTGTATGATATGGTGCAACCGCTTTCCCTAGGCTTCAAACAACTTCAAGAGAATATCGTTACGATAGATTCACAGATTGAATCCCGTGTTTCTTCTATAGAAAACGGAGTGAAACAATTTTCTATTCCCAACTCTGTTAATGGAAATGATGATGAAAAAATTATTTCATTATACAAACAGGGGATCACGCTTGAAACTATTTCAAAAGAGTTGAATATCTCGCAGCCAGAAGTGGAATTTGTTTTAAAAATCAATAAGTTGAAATAAATGGCAGATAGAAAACTTTTCGCATTAGTCTCAACCTTAATAGGTATGAGTATTATTCTCTCTTACTCATTGTCCACATATACGACACTTTTATTTGATGTGAATGAGTTTCATTTTGTGATCAGGCAGTCTATCTTCGGTCTTGTAAGTATTTTTGTGATTTGGATATTGGCACAACTTGATCCGGATAAATGGCTCACACCGATAGGTTTTATCCTTTTTTTAGGGGCTGCTGGTTTGATGATAGCTATGCCTTTTTTACCAGAGTCTATTGTCCCTGCAGTGGGCGGAGCGAAGAGATGGATTAAGGTTGCAGGGTTTTCACTCGCACCTGTGGAGTTTTTCAAGATTGGATTTGTTTATTTTTTAGCGTGGAGTTTTTCTAGAAAGCTAGGTTATCACGATGGTATGGGCTTAATTAATGAGTTTAAAAGATTCACTCCCTATGCACTGGTTTTTGTGCTTGCGATGTTTATTATTGCTTTTGTGCAAAGTGATTTAGGTCAGGTTGTGGTCCTTGGTTTGACTCTTCTTTTTATGCTGATGTTCGCTGGGAGCAGCTTTCGGTTTTTTCTCACAATCCTTTCCACGGTGATGGTGTTTTTTGTTTTTTTTATTGTCACGGCAGAGCATAGAATCTTACGTATTAAATCTTGGTGGGCCCTGGCACAAAATTCAGTGCTTGAACTTTTTCCAGATTCAATTGCTGAGCAGTTGCGTGTGCCGACAGAGGTGGAACCATATCAGATAGGGCATTCTTTAAATGCTATTCATAATGGCGGCTTTTTTGGAACAGGTATAGCAAACGGCACTTTTAAACTAGGTTTTCTCTCAGAAGTGCATACCGATTTCATCTTAGCTGGGCTTGCAGAAGAGTTTGGCTTTTTTGGAGTTGTTTTTGTGGTCTTTATCTTTATGTGGATGTTGCAAAGAATTTTTAAAGTGGCAAATCGAACACATGATGATGCAATATATCTTTTTAGCATAGGCATAGGTTTACTTTTATCCTTTGCATTTTTAGTGAACGCATACGGTATTAGCGGTATTACACCGATTAAAGGTATTTCAGTGCCCTTTTTAAGTTATGGGGGCTCTGCAATTCTCGCGGCTTCCATAGGAGTGGGGATGGTGCTAATGGCATCTAAAAAAGCAGATATGAGTAAAAAAGGAAATGTGTAAATGAAACTGTGTATAACCGGTGGTGGAACAGGCGGGCATTTAATGATTGCCCGAGCTTTACTTGAGTCAGCGGTGCAAAAAGGGCATGAGGTTATCTTTATAGGCTCCACTCATGGACAAGATCAAAAATACTTTGCTAAAGACAGTAAGTTCAGCGCAGTCTACTTTTTACATACCACGGGTGTGGTGAATCAAAAAGGTTTAGGAAAAATAAAGGCTCTTTATAAAGTCCTTCAAGCTTTTTTTCGTGCACGAAAAATATTAAAAGAACATGAGATTGAAGCTACATACAGTGTTGGAGGTTTCTCCGCAGCTCCTGCATCATTGGCAAGTTTAAGTAAAAAGACACCGCTTTTCATTCATGAGCAAAATGCAGTGGAGGGGAGGTTGAATTCTTTGCTAAAGCCTTATGCTAAGAGATTTATTTCTGCCTATGATACAACTTCACCAATAAAGGGCTATCCGGTTGAAGAAGTGTTTTCAAAAACTGCAAGACTTAGAAAAGAACTAAAGAGTATCATCTTTTTAGGCGGTTCTCACGGGGCCCGAGCTATTAACGACTTAGCGCTGAGTGTATGTCAGGAGTTGACAAAACGCAATATTAAGATACTCCACCAAGCTGGCGAGAATGATTTTAAACGTGTGGAAGAAGAATATAAAAATCTAGGTGTGGAGCTTGAACTTTATAGTTTTACAAATGAACTGGCATCTCTGATAGAGCGAGCTGACTTTGCAGTGAGCAGAGCAGGTGCGAGCACGCTTTGGGAACTCACAACAAATGGATGTCCGGCTTTTTATGTCCCGTATCCTTATGCAGCAGGAGACCACCAGTATCATAATGCAAAATTTATAGTGGATAATAATCTAGGATGGTGCGAGCGTGAGGGAGAAAATTTGCGGGCAGCATTTTTAAAAACTCTTGATATGGATTTAGAAGAAAAAAGTAAAGCCTTAATGGAATATGCAAGTGCAGATGTTGCTTCGCAGATGATAGATGATATACAATGGAGTTTAAATGATTAAAGAAATTGCACAAACAATAGTTGATCTGATTTTTGACTGGGGATACTTGGGAATATTTTTACTTATGGCAGTTGAGAGTTCGTTTATTCCTTTTCCGAGTGAGATTGTACTTATTCCCGCAGGATATTTAGCTTCAAAAGGCGATATGAATTTCGGACTCATTATGGCCAGCGGTTTAGGCGGTTCTATGCTTGGGGCATTTGTGAATTATTATCTTGCACTATTGCTGGGACGCAGGATACTTATGAGATATGGAAAGTATTTTTTTATAAGTGAAGAGAGCATGCTGAAAATGGATAATTACTTTGTCAAACATGGGGCAATTTCCACTTTTATAGGAAGACTGATTCCCGGTGTTCGCCAACTTATATCTATTCCTGCGGGACTTTCTCATATGAATTTAGCGGTGTTTTCAACATATACTGCTTTAGGTGCGGGGATTTGGGCTTTGATTTTAGTCGGTTTAGGATATTTTATCGGTGAAAATCAAGAGTTGATAGACACTTACTTAAATCAAATCACAATCGGTGTTTTAGTATCCTTAGTTTTACTTGCTATTTGGTACACTTACACACAAAAAAATAAAAAGGCTTAGTTATGGATTTTATGTATGGCCCAGGGTTTTTCGGAACGCGTTCACCAATGTTTATGGATATTGTGAGTGCGATTGTAGCGCTTTTACCATTTTTAATGTTAGGGATTATATTTTTAGCAAGAATGAAAAAACATAAACTGCATGCACAAATGCAATGGGTTTTATATATCGTGTCAGTTCTTGTTTTGACATATTTTGAAATCGGTGTGAGACTTGTTGGCGGATTTGCAAAATTTATGGAAGGAAGCGGTGTGGAGCATGACTATGCAGTTATAGTTTTGATTTTTCATATAGCAGTGTCTGTGATAACATTGATTATTTGGACAACAACATTGCTTATGGCAAAAAAACAATTACAGCTTAATAAACATAAACGTGCAGGCTACTTGACATTTTTTGGAGTTATTATGACTTCATTAACAGGTGGATGGGTGTATTTACTTATGTTTGTCTACTAATAATTAAGAAGACAAAAACCTGCTTCATTTGAAGCAAAAATTTTATAAGGAAAATAAATGTTAAAAATAGATGATAAAGCACCGGAATTTTGTTTACCGAATCAAGATGATGTAGAAATATGCATGAGAGATTTGAAGGGAAAATGGATAATTTTATATTTTTACCCAAGAGACAACACTCCAGGATGCACAACAGAGGCATGCGAGTTCACCCAAGCGGCACCTGATTTTTCTGATCTTGATGCAATCATTATCGGCGTGAGTGCAGACACTACAAAAAAACATAGAAATTTTATAGAAAAACAAAATCTTGGTATTACGCTCTTAAGTGATGAATCAACAGATATGATGCAAGAGTATGGTGTTTGGCAGATGAAGAAAAATTATGGCAAAGAGTACATGGGGATAGTCCGTACAACACTAATCATAAATCCAGAAGGGATTGTAAAAGCAGTATTTGAAAAAGTACGGGTTAAAGAACATGTTGCAAAAGTAAAAGCAGAATTAGAATCACTTCAAGCATAAGTTAAATATACTTTAGATATAATTTCGCGATTTTTCTTCTTTTTAAGAGGAAAATATTAACAGATTATGTCAAAAGTTAGTGCGACTCCCTCTCTAGGATAGACCCGTCCGACATTCTCAAAGAACAACTAACAAAACTCTTGCTTGAAACAATAGCACTTAAGGATTACCTATGGTAACTATGAAAGACCTTTTAGAATGTGGTGTGCACTTCGGACACCAAACTCGTCGTTGGAACCCGAAAATGAAAAAATATATTTTTGGTGTTCGTAAAAATATCTATATTATTGATTTACAGAAAACTCTTCGTTATTTCCGTAACACATATACAATTGTAATGGATGCTGCTGCTGAAGGACAAACTGTTCTTTTTGTCGGTACTAAAAAACAAGCTCGTAACTCAGTAAGAGATGCAGCAATCGCTTGTAACATGCCATATGTGGATAACAGATGGTTAGGCGGTATGCTTACAAACTTCCCAACTATTCAAAAAAGTATCCGTAAACTTGATGTTATCACTGAGATGCAAGAAAATGGTCAAATTGATCTTTTAACGAAAAAAGAAGCATTGATGCTTTCTCGTAAAAAAGATAAATTACAATCATACTTCGGTGGTATCCGTAACATGAAAAAACTTCCAGATATGCTTTTTGTTGTTGATGCAGTGAAAGAGCACATAGCTGTTTTAGAAGCAAGATGTCTTGGTATTCCAGTTGTTGCTCCACTAGACACTAACTGTGACCCAGATTTAATCACTTATCCGATTCCTGGTAATGATGATGCGATCCGTTCAATTCAACTTTTTTGTCGTGAAATGACTGCAGCTATAAATGAAGGTAAAGCACTTCGTGATGCACCGGCTGAAGAAGAGCAAACAGAAGAAGTAGCTGCAGAAGAAGCAGTAGAAGCTGAGGCGACTGAAGCACCAGCTGAAACAAAGGAAGCATAGTTATGGCAGTTACAGCAGCACAAGTTAAAGAGTTACGAGCATCTACTGATGCTCCGATGATGGACTGTAAAAAAGCTCTGGTTGAAAATGACGGAGACATGGCAAAAGCTACAGAATGGTTAAAAGAACGTGGTATCGCTAAGGCTGCTAAGAAAGCTTCTGAGCGTGTTGCAGCAGAAGGTCTTGTTGGTCTCAAAATTGCTGATGACTTCTCAAAAGCCACTGTGGTTGAGATCAATTCTGAGACAGACTTTGTTGCTAAAAATGAAGGTTTCCAAAATTTAGTGCTTAAAACAACTGAAGAAGTTTATGCAAATAATTATTCTGATGTGGATGCAGTTCTATCAACTGAGTTTGGTAGATATTTTACAGAAGAAACAGCGAAGATCGGTGAAAAAATCGAACTTCGCCGTTTTGGCACTTTAGAAGCAGAAGATGACACTATTGCAATGAACGGTTATGTTCACTCAAATAACCGTATTGCTGTTGTCGTTAAAGCTAAATGTGACTCTGCTAAAACTGCTGAAGGTTTAAGAGACACCTTAAAGCAAATTGCTATGCATACATCTGCTATGAAGCCGACTACTCTTTCTTATAAAGATTTTGATGCTGAATATGTAGAGAATGAGACAAAAGGTAGAATTGAAGCTATTAAAAAAGAGAATGAAGAATTATCCCGTCTTAAAAAACCTCTTAAAAATGTTCCATCATTTGTTTCAATGATGCAACTTACCGAAGAAGTTTTAGCTAAGGCTGAAGCTGATATTAAAGCTGATTTAGCAGCACAAGGTAAACCGGAAAAAATTTGGGATAAAATTGTTCCTGGTTCATTAGCTCGTTTTATCTCTGATAATACGACTTTAGATAAAGAACAAGCTCTTTTAGATCAAACATATGTACTGGATGACAAGAAAACTGTTGCAGAGGCTATTGAAGCGGCTGCTAAGGCTCTTGGCGGCACAGCAGAGATCACTGATTTTATTCGCCTTGAAGTTGGTGAAGGGATTGCAAAAGCAGTAGATGACTTCGCAGCTGAAGTTGCTGCACAAATGGGTTAAAGCAGTATTATAGTATTAATACTCTAAGCTTATTATAATTGTAGGGATATAATGTCTCTACAACCCTCTCAATCTACAAAAAAATAAATTTCTGATAAAATATTTTAAAATCGTTA
>JACKQG010002683.1_pt1 | contig 22830 bp, 27 predicted proteins | sample 8237621 | NCBI WGS metagenome assembly JACKQG01 (sample SAMN15677084, study PRJNA649215) | marine metagenome | biome: marine; feature: Black Sea; material: saline water; isolation source: suspended particulate matter (SPM) from the Black Sea western gyre | collected 2013-06-09/2013-06-10 | depth... | reverse complement strand
CCGCCAGAGGTATCTCTACAGGCGTAACTTCCCGGAGAACTTCCGGTAGCTAAGTTTATATCAGTATATCAAAACAGTCAAAGCCTCTTGGTGCAACCAATTCAAAATGCTTTCTATCCAGAGTAAGAATTTTATTAATTTTAAGGCGTTCAGCTATGGCTACAATTGAAGCATCCACATAACCAATATTAAGAGTATCGTACTTTTTTAATATTTCTATTATTCTTATAATATCTATATCTTTTAAGAGTTCTAATTGAAAACTTGTCTTTATAATTTCCTCTAGAAAAATAAGTTCTATCTTATTTCCGAATCTACTATTTAACATATAACATATCTCACCAATAGTAGTAGAAGGTAGAATATATACATTCTCTTTTTCTGTGAATATTCTTTTTAGGTATTCATGCTTTTTATATTTCTTATCCATCAGACCAATAACTGCACTAGTATCTAAAATAATTTGCATTTTAGTCCTTCCCAAAATTTTTCTTTAAATATTCTTCATCATTTTCAGCAAAATTAGGATCTCCACTATTAACAATACCAATTATACCAATTTCCTTCTTGGGAACTTTTTTAGCCACATATTCAGTAACTGCTTCTCTTATTAAAAAAGAAGTAGATTTATTGGAAAATTTAGCCATGTTTTTGAGTTTTAGCATGATGTCTTTTTCTAAAAGTATGGATGTTCTTTCTTTATCCATTCAATTCACCTCGTTTTTTAAATTAATTATATTCCAAGTTTTATATACATATTAATCTTCCCCAAAGCCTTTTAGATATTCATCTTTTTTATTTGCGATATCTGAATATTCGCTACTGCTTGCAATTCCAATTATACCTATTTCCTTCTTAGGAGCTTTTTTAGCCACATAGCTATTAACTGCTTCTCTTATAAGAAAAGAAGTAGATTTATTAGTTGTTTTAGACAGTCTCTTAAGCTCCAACATAACATCTTTATCTAAAAGAATGGTTGTTCTTTCTTTTTCCATTATACTTCACCTGATCATTTAATTTGAGTTTTATAAACCTTAACAAAAAATATAATTCTGTTTCTAAACTTCAATAATATTCATATTAATAATATGCATATTGGTAATATTAATATATCTGGTACTTTATGTCAATATTTTTTGCATTTTTTACTATTTTTTTATTTGTTTTATTATTGAAATTATAATATCATATGTGTATAAGGAGGTGTATTATAATGCGTACAAATATAGTTTTAGATGATAATTTGTTAAAAGAAGCATTTAAATATGCTGATATGTCAACAAAGAAGGATATAGTAAATCTTGCTTTAAAGGAATTCATTGAAAACCACAGAAGATTGGATATGAGAGAGCTGAAGGGCAAAGTTAAATTCAGGGAAGATTATGATTATAAAAAATTAAGAAGAGGTGTATAAGCGTGGTTTTAGTAGATACATCTGTATTGATTAATTATTTAGGGGATGTAATTAATAATAAAACGGCAAAATTTACCAAGTTATTGGATCTGAAAATTCCCTACGGCATTAATGTCTATATATACCAGGAAATACTTCAGGGAGCAAAAACTGAACAGGATTTTGAATTGTTAAAAAATTACTTAGATACCCAGAGATTTTACTATTTGCATAAGGGAATCAATTCTTACGGGGAAGCAGCAAAGATATATTTTGACTGTCGAAAAAATGGTTTAACTATTTCCAGCACTATTGATTGTCTTATTGCTCAGACTTGTATTGAAAATGATATTTACTTGCTTCATGATGATAAAGATTTTGACTTAATATCAAAAATAATTAAGATTAAAATTTATTAACCTTTAAATATATAGAAATGCTAATTTATCTTAATTTAATGTTTTAATATATTATTGTTGTTTGATTTAACAAATTATTTTCTATGCACTAAGCAGAAGAGGGGAAAAAATATAGTGGTATGATATTATTTATTTTAATAATTTTAATAATTGTTTTAACGGCTGTAGTACTTTACTATTATGCATTTAGATATGAACCTGTCAATTTCGGGTTATCTAAAGTAAATATTTTTTTAAGGGATGATGAAAAAAATAAAATAAAAGAAAAAGGTAAGAATAATCATGCTGTTAAAGACAACTCTAAACCTATTCTGACATTCCTGCACCTGTCTGATTTCCATCTGCGGAAAAATTCTAAAGGAAAAAAATTATTCAAATTTGTAAGAAGCCTGAATAAATTAAATGTGGATTTTATCTTGATTACCGGTGATTTAACGGAAAATGATAAAAATATCGAATATTTGATCAGTATGCTTTCGCCGCTTAAGGCAAAATACGGAAAATATGCTGTTTTTGGGGTACATGATCATTATAATAAGGCATTAGTCGAGTTTATAAGAAATATGTTTAAAAAGAAAAAGAGATATAAAAGAGAAAATGATGTTACCTATATGGCAAAAAGATTAAAAGACATTGGTATTGAAGTTTTAAGAAATGAAAGCAGGAGGATTAATATAGGAAGTTATGATATGGGTGATGTTGAGATTATCGGACTTGATGATCCAATAATCAATAAGATTGATATAGTCAAGGCATTTTCACACATCGATCACATAGATAGTTTAAAGCTGCCAGAAAAATCTGATTATAAAAATGCCTATAAAAGTATATTTAAATTAAAGGAAGAAAAAATACATAAAATAAATAACAGAGGCAAATTACGCATAATACTTATGCATACACCTGATACCAATTCAATAATTAATCTAGCCCGGAAAGAAGTTGACATTATATTTGGTGGGCATACTCATGGAGGCCAGGTAAGACTTCCACTGCTTGGAGCAGTAGTTTCAGGATGTAAAATAAAGACAAAATTTGCCTCTGGCCTTTTTTATTTTAAAAATTTTGTTCTTTATGTAACCAGGGGTCTTGGAGAGGGCAGATATTCACAGTTCAGATTTTACTGCCAGCCGGAGGCAAGCCTGGTAAAGATATATAAAGCTAAATAGAAACAGCTAAATAATATTAATATTTCAAGCTGTTGAAGTGCAACTGATTTGCTGGCTATAGCAATTGATGAATGGCCATTATTTTAGTAATATTACTTTTGAGTAATAACTTTTTTATCCGCGTGTTGAAAATAATTTTATGATTTATATTATTTTATGAATATCAAAAATAAACAGGCTAAAAAAAGAAAAAAAAGACCGAGTCCAATTTTAAGATCTACTTTTATTATAATTCTTCTTGTGGCAGCCGGGTGTATTATCTTTTATAGTATTGATAATCCTGATTTTGTAAAAAATAAATTCTCTTCTCTTTTTAATGACAACGAAAGCGAATTAATGGTATCAGATTTACCAGAGACAGACACAGGTCAGTTAAGCAGTAGTGTTGAGGGGTCCGTTACCGGGGGAGATTCTGGTGAGAACGAAATAGAGAGTATAGATACTGGTAAAACTACTACTGAAGAAAGTATAGACAGTGATCAAACCGTGAGCGGTCTGTCTTTGTGGCAGAAAATAAAGAATTATTTTATAAATCGGATAAATGGTGTAGAAGACGGGAAAGTTTACCCTTCCAGATTGGAAGTTAATTTTTATTTTCTCGGTCTTGGGGAAGAGAAGAAGTTAGTTTCTGAAAAGAGAACCATAATTGCAGGAAGTCCGGATACTGCTGTTCAAAATGCTGTTCAGGGGCTGCTTAAAGGTCCTATCCAATCATATCACTTTCCGTTAATACCGGCTGGAACAAAGCTGCTTAATGTAGAGACTTATGAGAATATAGCCGAAATAGATTTTTCTCAGGAATTCCTGGAAAAAAGTCTGGACACCAGAATTCTGGATGAATATATAATTTACTCAATTGTAAATACTCTAACAGATATTCCTGAAATAGAGGGGATTATTTTTAAAATTGAAGGTATGAGGATTAAAGAATATGGCAATGTGGATCTATCCGTTCCAGCCATCAGAAATAAAGAATACATAGATGAGGAGTAGTTTCAAGAACTATTAAGTTCTGTGATGATATTATATCTAAATATGTATCTAAATAAAGATAAAAATTACTTTATAAAAATCCTTATTTTTAATTACTGAAATTCTTGTTAATAATTTCTTTGATGATATGAATGAATCGTGTTGGGTATAATTTGGATGTTTTTCATTTCTATGGTAGAATTTTAAATATTGTAATACTCTGTAATAAATACACCAGAAAGGAGATATTTTAAGTTGGGTAGAAAAACTAAAGTATTAAGTCTGTCTTTATCCCAGGAGATGGCTGATGAATTAGAAAAGATAGCAAAAGATAAGAAAAAAACAAAAAGTGATATTTTTAAAGAGATGTTTAAAACTTATACGGAATATATTGCAGAAAAGGAATGGAGAGAGCTTTTTGAATTTGGAGAGGAGACTGCCAAGAGGTTTAAAATTAAAGATGAGGAAGAACTTTTTGAAATTTTGGACAAACAGGACAGTAAGTAGAATTTATGCTTAGAATTGTACTTGACTCAAATGTATTTATATCTGCACTTCTATTCTCAGGTCTACCAAGAAAGATACTAAATTTGGCGATTAATAATCAAATAAAGTTAATAACTTCTAAAGAGATAATTTCAGAAACTGCAGGAGTATTACGAAATAAATTTCAGTGGCCTGAACATAATATAAGTAAATTTATAAGAAGGATATCCAGTATCGGTGAGATTGTAAATCCTACTATAAGGTTAAAAATTATAAAAGAAAAGGAATCAGATAATAGGATTTTAGAATGTGCTGTCGCTGGAGATGCTCATTTAATAATCAGTGGAGACAAACATTTACTGAGGTTAAAAAATTATAAAAATATACCTATAAAAAATCCAAAATTTTTAACTTATCTAGTAAAAGAAGTACAGGACTAAAAAGAAGTACAGGACTAAAGGAAGTTATATTTAAATAAATAATAAGATTATAAAGGGAGATAATTTGAAAGTACTTGTAACAGGAGGAGCAGGCTTTATCGGTTCAAATGTAGCAGATGGGCTGCTGGAGAAAAACTATAAAGTAGTTATTGTAGATGATCTTTCCAATGGCAGGAAGGAAAATTTACCAGAAAAAGCTAAATTCTACAAATGTGATATAAGAGATAAAAAATTATACAGTATATTCAAAGAGGAAAAACCGGATATTTTAATACACAATGCCGCCCAGCTAAGTGTAAGGATATCAGTTGAAAATCCTCTGATGGATGCAGATATAAATATAATGGGAGGGCTTAATGTGATTAATGCATGCCATACATATAATGTGGATAAAATAATATTTGCATCAAGCGGAGGCACAGTATACGGAGAGCAAAAATATTTCCCGGCAGATGAAGAGCATCCCACCAGCCCCATATCTCCTTACGGAGTGGCAAAACTTGCTACTGAAAATTATCTTTACTATTTTTACAGAAATTACAGCCTAAAATATATATCCTTAAGGTACGCTAACATATATGGACCCAGACAGGATCCTTACGGAGAAGCCGGAGTAGTGGCCATATTTTCAAATAAAATACTTGAAGGCAAGAATCCTACTATTAATGGAGATGGGCTTCAGACCAGAGATTACGTGTATGTGGGAGATGTTGTGGATATAAATCTTAAAGTTATTGAAAGTGATTTTACCGGCCATCTAAACGTAGGAACTGGTAGAGAGACTACAGTGGTGGAACTGTTTAATATTTTAAAAGAAGTATCAGGAAAAGACGATATTGAAGAAATTCACGGCCCTCCTAAAGAAGGAGAGCAGAGAAGAAGCCAGCTCTCCTATAAACTGGCCAAAAAAGCACTGGGCTGGCAACCTAAGGTATCTATAGAAGAAGGCCTCAGGCTGACTTACAATTGGTTTAAAAATCACTAACTGATGATCTTTAAAAATCCCCATTCTAAAATCTTAAATAAAGAATCCATATTGAATGTTCTCTAGGTCACTATACTTTTTAGAAACTATAAAGAATTTTTTAATGCCCAGTTCACTGGTAATCTTTGATAACTTTTTTAGGTCTTGTTTTGAAGGGTTTGTTTTTACTTCAATAGCTGTGTCCCTATTAAGAATAAAGTCAATCTCAAGACCACTTTTCCTCTGATAATAATTAACCTCACCTTTTATCCTTAAATTCTGAAAAATATTATTTTCGAACAGAGTTCCTTCATCTAATTTAGCAAAATTATTTGCCAATCCGCAGTCACAAAGATAGACTTTGGGTGTTTTTCTTACCTCTATATCTTTTCCTTTGCTAAATGGCTTTATGGTTTTTATTAAATATGTTCCCTCCAGGAAAGAGAGATACTGGTAAAGTGTTGGCCTAGAAATTGAAAGTTCCTTAGAAATTTTTTTAATATCAAGTTTTGTTCCAACTCTTTGCATTAGCAGTAATATTAAATCTCGAATTTTATTATTTCTTCTAAAATCTCCCAGTTTCAATATTTCTAATTGGAAGTAAGAAGTAAAAATATCTTCTAATGATTTTTTCTTTTCACTAGTATTTTTTTTCAGAACAACTTCTGGAAAACCGCCAAACAAAAGATACTCTTCATATAGATTAGAAATAGTATTGAAGATAGGTTTACTTATGGCTTTGGGATTCTCAGGTAATTTTATATTACTCTCTTTGAATGATAGAAATTCTTCAAAATTTAAAGGGAAAAGCTCAAAAAGATATTTTCTTCCTGCCAAAGATTCTGAAAACAAATTTTTCAAATAATAACTTGCTGAACCAGTAAGAAAACATTTTACTCTGTGATGGTCAATTAAATATTTAACAACTGATGGTAAATTTTTTAACAGCTGAATCTCGTCTAGAAAAAGATAAGATTTTTTAGTAAAATCTATCCCCAAAAATTCAAGTGTAGATTTAATTTTTTCATAATTTTCCTCTTCAAAATACTTTTGATTTAAAGGATTCTCCAAATCTAAGAAAATCTTATTATCAGAATCAATTTTGTCATATATAAATTTGATTAAGCTTGTTTTACCTACCCTCCTCATCCCGGTTACGACAATTGCTTCAGGAGAATCAATGTATTTCTTTATTTGGTTAAATAGTAGTCTTTCCTTTAACATATATATTATACTAATTTGTAATTTATACTATTATTTGTTAAATATTAATTTACATATAGTTCTACTATTTGTCAAGTACTGATTTACATAAAACCTATCAATGCTAAATCTAATATTTCCTCATCTTTAGCATTAGGTTTAAGAAATTCAGTTACGCCTTTTATATTGTAACCCTTATCTGATAAACTTTTTACAGGTTGATGTACAACAAATCACTTGTTTCTGTTGGATTTGTTATTTACAATGACATAATGGTAAGGTAGAATTTTTTTTGTTGCATATGGAATCAGAAAGAGATTAATATCCGAATTGCCCGAAAAGATAGAAGCTGATGGGAAATGAAAAGAAGAAAAAATAAAAAAATACTTAATATAGTCCCAACACCATTTTTTGCTGACAGAGGCTGTCATATGAGAATACTTGGGGAAATGAAGGCACTGGCAAATTATGGGTATCAAAATATTATTGTAACATATCATAACGGCAGGGACCTGGAGGGACTTGATATAAGAAGGATAATAAATATCCCCTGGTACAAAAAACTGGAAGCAGGCCCATCGATACATAAATTCTATATAGACATCCTTCTATTTTTTAAGGCAGCAGCCGTGTATTTTAAAGAAAAACCAGCCATCATATATGGCCATCTTCATGAAGGAGCTTTTGTAGGCGGCCTTATCAAATATCTTTTAACTTTTGGAAAGACACCCCTTGCTTTTGATGTCCAGGGAAGTCTGACTTCAGAGCTTGATACCTTTAACTGGATTAAGGGCAGGAAGCCAGTCAGGTGGTTTTTCCATACCCTGGAGAAGTTCATCTGCATGATGCCTGATTTTTTTATATGCAGTTCAGTGTCAAACGGGGATATTATTAAAAATAGATTTCATATAAACCCGGATAAGGTCAGAGTCGTAATAGATGGAGTGCATACTGATTTTTTTAGCAAACTACCAAAAAAAGGATTTAAAGAGGAGCTTGGAATACCCGGGGATGCCCCACTTATAATCTTTACCGGAGCGCTTCTGGCCGCTAAAGGAATCTGGAATTTAGTCTCAGCCATTCCATTGGTCTTAAAAAAAAGAAAAGATACCCATTTCTTAATCGTGGGCTATCCTGTGGAAGAGACAGCGGTAAAAGTCAGGGAGCTTGGAGTGGATAAGAACGTCCATTTTACCGGTATGGTGGATTATTTCAAACTTCCCGATTATCTTGTAATCAGTGATATAGCAGTGGAGCCAAAGGTGGATAAGGCAGGCGAAGCCAGCGGTAAGGTTATTAACTATATGGGCGCAGGACTTCCTGTAGTATGCTTTGAAGGTAAGAATAACCGAAGATTTTTGGGAGAAGGTGGGATTTATGCACCTGATGATAAGATAGAGAATCTTGCGGCTCAGATAATCTGGGCTGTGGAGAATCCGGATGAAGCAAAAAGACTGGGAGAGTTAAATAGAAAGAGGGTAGAAGAAGTATTTTCCTGGAACAACAGCATAAAGACTACGGTGGAAGCTTTTGAGAAGTTGACTTCAAATTAGTTTTTATTTATTAAATTTTTAATACGCCTTTATAATTAAGAAAGATTATAATAAATTGTCATTATATTGTAAGAAAACATGAGATTGTCATTATATTGTAAGAAAATATATTTATTGATATCATACTTCAGAATCAGGTTTAAAATTTATTGACACTTTCTAAAGGAATAAGTCTGAAAGAAAATCAAATTGGCAATATATTTATAAAAGAAAAAAGGCTTAAGGACAACGTTTTTTCATCCCGTTTTGTGCCTTGAGCGAAGCGAAAGGAATAAGAATGAGAGTTTGTGTCATAGGGACGGGATATGTGGGCCTGGTCAGCGGTGTGTGTCTTGCTAAAATGTTTATTGATAATATATTTTAATTGGAGGCTTGTTTTGATAGACGGAGTTAAAATAAAAAAGCTCAAGGTTATTCCTGACGAGAGAGGCAGACTTATGGAGATGCTTCGCTCGGATGATGATCTCTTTATAAAATTCGGGCAGGTATATATGACTACTGCATATCCTGGTGTAGTTAAAGGGTGGCACTATCATAAGAAACAAATAGATAATATGGTAGTGGTAAAAGGAATGATGAAAGTTGTCTTATATGACAGCAGGGAGGGTTCACCTACATATAAAGAGGTAAATGAATTCTTTATGGGAGCACATAACCCCATACTTCTTCAAATACCCACCTATGTTTATCATGGTTTTAAATGCATTACAGAATATGAGGCAATATGTATAAATATCCCTTCTGAACCCTATGACTACAAAGAACCTGATGAATTCAGGGAAGATCCGCACAGTCCTGATATACCTTACTGCTGGGAAAGAAAGGATGGGTAATACTTTAAAAAAATATAGTTGTAAAGTTTGATTAAATATCACTGGAATTATTTTATAGTATAATCAGGTAAGTCGTTTTAAGGGGGTAAAGATATGAAGACAGTTAAAGTTCCTGAGAATGAATACTTAAAAATGAGAAAAACAATAAAGATTTTAAGCGATAGTAAACTTTTAAAGAGAATAAATGAATTAATAGAAATTTTATTTCAAGAGAAATATAATATTGTCCTTACTGATTACACAGATGACTTAACAGAGTTTTCAGTGAATAATATAAAGGAATGGGATGTAAAAAAGAGCAAGTGGGATAATGTATAAGCAAAGAGAGATAGTATTAGTACCTTTTCCATATGCTGATTTAAGCAACACAAAGAGACGTCCGGTTTTAATAGTTTCTAGTAATGATTATAATCATCGCCATAATGATGTTATAGTAGCGGTGATTTCTTCTAACTTAGGTCATGAAGATGATTATTCTATTTTATTGGAAGATAAAGATCTTGAGCTTGGAATTTTACCTGAGAGTAGCGTTATAAAAGTTCACAAACTATTTACAATAAGTAAAAGTAGAATTATTAAAAAATTTAGCTTAATTAGAAGAGAAAAATTTAAAGTAGTTTTTAAAGTTTTAACGAGGCTTTTTAAAATTGATTAGGAATATTATGGAAGTTAGAGAAGAAAGAAGTTTTAAGACACTGCTTATAACCGGCGGGGCAGGATTTATTGGAAGTAACTTTATCCACTACTTGATTAAAAAGTATCCGGAATATAAAATTATTAATCTTGATAAATTGACTTATGCAGGGAATCTGGAAAACCTGAGAGATAAGGAAGATAATCCTAATTATAAATTTATAAAAGGCGACATTGCTGATAGGAAAATTGTAGATGAGATTTTTAAATCGCGAAATATTGATGCAGTTGTAAATTTTGCAGCTGAATCTCATGTTGACCGGTCAATAGAAGATCCGGGCATATTTATCCAGACCGATATCTATGGTACCTATGTCTTGCTTGAAGCGGTAAAAAAATATGATAGCAGTATTTTCCTCCAGATAAGCACCGATGAAGTTTATGGCTCAATAGAAAATGGCTCATTTAGAGAGGATGATCCGCTGAAGCCCAACAGTCCCTATTCCGCTTCCAAAGCCGGAGCAGAGATGATTGTAAGGTCTTTTTATAAAACATATAAAACTCCTGTTATTATTACCAGGACTTCAAATAATTTTGGACCCTATCAGTATCCTGAAAAATTAATTCCGCTTTTTGTGACCAATCTCATTGATGACATAAAGGTTCCATTATACGGAGACGGAATGAATGTAAGAGATTGGATTTATGTAGATGATAACTGTTCAGCACTTGATATAATCCTTCATAAGGGAGGAATCGGAGAAGTGTATAATATAGGGGGAGGCAATGAAAAACCGAATATTTGGATTACTAGAAAAATAATTGAGATTCTTGGAAAATCCGAAGACATGATTGAGCCGGTTGCTGACAGGCTTGGCCATGACCGCCGTTATTCCGTTGACTGTTCTAAAATAAAAAATGAGTTTGGCTGGGATACACAGTATGATTTTGAGGAAGCACTGAAAAAGACTGTACGATGGTATATAAATAATGAAAGATGGTGGAGACCTTTAAAAGAAAAAAAATAACCTTTTTTAAAACATCTTCGGAAATGGGTATGTTTATTCTTGGCATTTTTATAAGCACCCCTTTTTTTGTGCTGTTTCGAAACTGGTATTTTCTAAAAATTTTATACTAATTGGGTTATAAATGTTCGAGCTGGGACAATGATGGGATCTAAATGTCTGAAGCAATCCCTGGGGATATAATCCATATCAAATACTACCTGAAACGCATGCTTTGCCTTAATTTTATCCTGAAAATAAGCCAAATTTTTACTTATACCACCCTTTGATGATAATTTTACTTCAACTAAAAACCATGGTTTTTTATCTTGTGAGACTAAAAAATCAACCTCTCGTTTTTCTTTATCTCTGATAAACCACAAATCATACTGCCCAAAACCACAATCAGTCCAAAAATGAACAGCTTTCAACAGATGAGATGCAACTAAATTTTCAACACGGCTCCCCTCCTCTTCAACATTTATCCAATCCCACAAATAAATTTTTGGTTCTTTTATAAGAGAACGTGGAATATTCTTGGACCATGGCTGGACAGTAAAACAATAGAAAAAACACTGCAGTGTTTTGATCCAGCGACGTATGGTATCAGAAGATACATTGACTTTTTTAGCAATGCTTGAGTAATTGGTCAACTGGCCAGACTGATGTTTTAAAATTTCAGCTAAAATCTCGATCTGCCCTAATTCTTGAATGCGGCTTAAATCCCGGATATCTTCCCGTATCAATTGTTCCTGGCGTAAGGTCTTCCAACGGTTCAGAAACCTGGGATCATTTTTTATAAACGGCTCAGGGAAACCTCCGTTTTTAAGCAATTTTTCAAAATCATTACTCTTACTTTGAAAAGGCTCATTAATTTCTTTGCCCGACAACTCGACACGTTGTAGTTCTGCAATTGATAATTGATGCAGCCGGTATGGAAAATATCTGCCCATCAAACTATCTCCGCCTTTTTTATAAATGTCCAACCGGGAGCTGCCGGTGACAATGATTTTTACCTTTTCTTTGTATGTGTCAAAAAAGCCTTTTAAAAATGTTTTCCACTTGCCATATTTATGAATTTCATCAAAAACAATAATGGGTTCTTCTAAGGTTAACTTATCTAAACCAGCAAAACCGGCAACACTTTTAACACCTTCCAGAACAATTTTCCTATGATCTAAATTGTCCCAGTTCAAATATGAAAATTGGCTTGTAAATTCTTTGGCCATGAGACTTACTGTGGTTTTCCCGGCTTGCCTGGGCCCGCTAAGAAAAATCATTTGTCGGTGATTTTTGAAATGTTCCTTTATAACAGATGTGTATATTCTTTTTATTTTTTCTTCCATTGCAGTTCTATATCAATAATATTTTATTTTTATTATGACTAATTTATCATATATCTTAAATTAGTCAAGACCATTTTTAGATATATTGAATTATGGTCAGCCATATGTTTTTTCCACTTGTCACTACTATTACTTATTCTGCTCCTATCTGTTTCATTATTAAATATAGGTTCAAAGAGAAAGTCCTACTCTATCTAAATTTAGATATATTTTATAGTCTTTGGGGAGAAAAATGTAAGTCGTATAAACTGTAAAAAGGCATAAAAATAACTTCAGTATTATCTATTTTTAAAATATCATTGTTTCCTAAATTTACAATAAATGCCTGCGGAGGATTGTACTTCTTTATAAAGCTTAAAAGCGATCTTGATACTACTGGTTTTTTAATTAAAGAATATTTGACTTCAATAGGAATATAATTATTTCCAAAATTTAAAACAAAGTCAACTTCAGCCTTATCCTGTGTTCGCCAAAAATTAATTGTGGTTGAGGTTTCTTTTAACCTTTCAGAAAGAATATTAAAAATAAAATTCTGGAATAAGAAACCCTTATCTGAAATACTGTCTAATTTACCAAAAACATTCAAGATAAAATTCCTCATACCCAAATCATAAAAGTAAAAAATTGGTGATTTTGTTATTTCCTTTCTTATATTTTTATAAAATGGAGATACTCTTTTTAATATGAATGTTTTCTCAAGATACCAGATGTAATTTTTTAATGTTAAAATATTTATTCCAATTGTATTTGAAATTTCGGAAAAATTAACCAGTTTTCCTATTTGAGAAGCAAGTATTCTAATTAAATTAATAAAATTTTCGCTCTTTTTTATTTTAAGTAAATAATAAACATCTTTTTCCAGATAGCTTTGAAAAATTTCATTTATTGTAGAATTCTTTTCTTCATAAGTCTCGCCCAAAACAACTCTTGGATAACCGCCAAAAGAGATATATTCTTCCAGAAACTTTAGGGTTTTCTCTTTTTCAAGTTTAAAAAAATCTATAATTTTTTCACCATATTTATAACTTGTTTTATAATTTAAAAATTCTTTAAAACTAACAATTGACAATTCAAAAACTCTTTTTCTTCCTGCTAAAGATTCATGTACTTTCTCCTTCAACTCCACACTGCCGGAACCTGAAACTATAAACTTGTAGGAAAGATTTTGGTCATAAATTCCTTTTAAAAAAACCCCTGCGTCATTCTTTCTTTGAATTTCATCAATAAAAACATACCCCTGCTTTCCAATTTCAAGTTCAATTTTTTTTAACAAATCAAGTTGAGTTCCAAAGAACTGTTTATCCATTTCAATATCAAGATTAAGAAATAAAACCTTTTTATCTTTTTTTAATAATTCATCCATTAACATCAGCATAAGAGTAGTTTTACCAGCCTGTCTTGGGCCTACTATGAAGGTTATCTCTTTTTTTAATATGTGTTCTTTTAAATTTTGGTATAAATCTCTTTTAATCATTCTTAAAAACCCATTTGATTTAAAAAATTAATGCTGATATAAATTTTATGCTTTAAGTTTAATTTATGTTAATTATCATTTTAACCCGATAATTATAATAATCAAGTATTAATAATATTGGGTAATATTTTTATCCTAACCATATAAATCAATACTGCACAAGTACATATGACCCAAGGCATTTTGGTACTTCACATATAAATTATACAGGCAATACGACTTTAGGTTATTTAAATGGCAGATGGGCTCCAGGAGCAAATTATACTGATAAAATAATTTTATTTGCAAATCAGATATATGAAAATTTTGATTTTTTCATTGATGAAAACATAGTAGTCATAAATTCTTATAAAGCAAATTCTTATAAATTAAACCAAAATAATATCATTAGATTGAATCTGATTCGGTTCGGCTTTCTAAATAAAGCTCCGGAAATCTCTGTATTGCATAGAGTGGATAATTGCATATCTTGCCATCGCTAGTGAAATTTAGAAGAGTGGATCTGGAAAGAATTGGCGGTGAGTATTTTTCATTATAGACACTGAGACTTTTGCTCTTAGGATTTATACCTGCTTTTACTTCAAGAGGAAGTATGTGATTTTTCCCCTGATATAGAAAATCTACTTCAGCGATACCGGGACTTGTCCAATAATATAACTTTGCCTCTTTATATGCTGTTAAAGATTGAGCAATATAGTTTTCGACAAAGGATCCATTAAATTCAGTAAAAAGTGAATTTCCTTTAACAAGTATATTGCTGGATAATCCAGATAAAGCTCCTAGCAATCCAACATCAAGTATAAAAATTTTAAAGGCATCTTTATTTGCATAGCCGTTAAGTGGAAAACGCGGTGATGAAACCTGATAGGATTTATAGATCAATCCGGAATTTTCGAGCCAGTTAAGGGCATCTTCATATCCTTTTGCCCTGGCACTTTTGCTTATTGCTGAAAAAATGAATTTTTTATTTTCTTTAGCTAGTTGTCCTGGAATTGAAGTCCAGATTTTTAAAAGCTTGGGGATATCAGAAGCTGATGCATGTTTTGCAAAATCTAATACATAGGTATTGATTATTTCACTCTGAATTTTTCTGGAACTCTGTTCATTGTTTGTCTGAATATAGACCGATACAGTCTCAGGCATTCCTCCGATAAAATAATACAGTTTTAAAAATCTAATCAATTGATTATGAAAAATATCAGGTATCTTTTTGAAACTTTCCCATGTTTCAATAAGCTCTCTTAAATTATTTTCCCCAATAGAGTCAAGAAACTCCAAAAAAGTCAGTGGATGCAACTTCAATAAATTAACCTTACCTACAGGAAAAGATCGAGGCCCAGACAACAATACTCCAAGCAATGAACCAGCTGCTGCAATATGATACTCTGGAACATTTTCACAAAAATATTTCAATGAATTCAGAGCCCGGTTTGATTCCTGTATCTCATCAAAAATTATTAAAGTATTTTCTGATTTTATATTTCTTTTAGAATAAAGTGATAATAGCTTTATAATCCTCTCAGGATTTAAATTCTCCTGAAAAATTTGGTCAAGGCCTGGATCTTCCTCAAAGTTGAAATAATATGTTTCTTCGTAAGCACTTTTACCGAATTCTTTTAAGGTATATGTTTTACCTACCTGCCTTGCACCTTGCAGTATTAAAGGTTTTCTTCTGGCAGAGTTTTTCCAATCATATAATTTTTTTTCTATATCTCTTTTCATAGTCAAATCATACTATAGCTTGACGATAAAATCAATATTCCTTAGGATTTCGTGACAATTGTGACATTATTCCCTGGAATAATGTTGATATAATCACATATACTTAACCAATATCTATAGAAAGATACTGGATTGTCTTAAAATATACTTCTTTATTTTTCCTTTTGAGCTCCCATTTGTTTATGCCAAAAGTTGGGTAAATTTCACCTTTATAGTTGTTACTGTCAAAAGACATTCTTATAGATACCGGTAGTTTTCCAGCAGCAGGATTTCTATTTTCTTACTGCTATAACCTGCATAATTTAAAAATAGTGAATTATCATCTGTAACAAGCTTACAATTAAACCTCTCCGCAGTAGCAATAAAGATGCAGTCATAGACACTTTCATTTATATCAGCCGCTATTTTGGTGGCAATTTTTAAAATTTCCTTATCAATATAAAAAATAATTCCGAGATTATATAACCTGTCTATTATATCTAAATTAACATTCTGATATTTTTTAATTTTATTTCTTAGAACGTTTGCCAGCTCAAATGCAGATAACTCGGGTATTATTATTTTTATCTCATTATTCAAATACTGCTTTAAAATAAGGTCTGCTTTTTTTATATTTTTTTCATCATCCTTAAAAAACCATTTCACAATAACAGATGTGTCCAGAACCACTCTAACCTTTTTGTTAAAAGTTTTTATGGCACTTTCAGAAATTATAAAAATATCATTATCGATTTGTTCTTCTATATTATTGTATTCTGTCATTTTTTTGACAAATCTGCCCATCTGCTATCCCTCAGTCTTTTTATTTCTTCAGTCGAGTTCCAGCCCTTGAGGTCATCACTTATTTTCTCCCTGATCTGAATAATACCTTCAATAGCCTTTTTCTTTTTTTCTTCAAAGATTTTGCTCTGTAACAGAGCGAAATAATTTTCAAGCGCTTCTATTATAAGGCCTGACCTTGTCAGGTTTACTATTTCCTTATATTTGTCAACCTTTTTTAAAGCATCTTCAGAAATGGATATGTTTATTCTTGCCATTTTTATAAGCACCCCTTTTTTTGTGCTGTTTCGAACAAAATATTAAACTGTGAAGATTGAGAACATAATTATTGTGTAAATTATTACACAAAATTTATGTTATGTAAAGCAATTTGTAATAAAATAATACTGTTTGCCAATCAGATTTACGGATTTTAAAAAACATTATCATAATCGGTATCCCAGCATATTCTTTTGTTTAATTTTGTCGATTGAAGCCATTTCTTTAAATTGCTAATTGCAAGTTGATTTGATAGAATTTAGCTCAAATGAATAATAAAATACTTAAGAAGATTTCTATTTTTTTTACTAAACAGAAAGATGTAGTGGCGGTTTATCTTTATGGCTCAAGAGCTAAGGGGGAAGAAACTGATAAAAGTGATTTGGATTTGGCAATACTTTTTAAAAAACCACTGACAAAATATGAAAGAATTTTGGAGTTAAGGGTGGAAGTGCAGAAAGTGGTAGGAGATGTTTTTTTTGTAGATGCAAGGGAAATTTACTTAAGTCTTTCTCCAGTTTTTTTAGGAGAGGTGATAAGCAGTGGCAATATAATATTTTGCCGGGATGAGGATAAACGAATAAAATTTGAGGTTGAAGCAATGAGAATCATTGATGATGGTGAACAAATACGGCGAATGAATTTATATTATCTTAAAAAATCGCTGAAAGAAGGAAGTTATGGCCGAACAAAAAGCTCTACAAAAATTACTTGAACAATTAGAAGAACATTTGCTCACTATTGACCAGATGTCTTTTACTTTGGAAGAACTTCTTTCAAGTATTGATATTCAACATCTAATTGAACGCAGACTTCAGCTGTCTATCGAGATTTGTATTGATATTGCTTCTCATATTGCTGCTGAAAAAAAGCTTCCTGGCAGGGAAAGAGCAGCAGATGTTTTCCTACTTTTAGGAAAACATAAAATTATTGATGAGAAACTTGCTGAAAAGTTAGCCAAAGCGGTTGGTTTTAGAAATATTTTAATCCATGAATATGCTAAAATTAACCATCACATGGTTTATCACTATTATAAACAAGATTTAGACGATCTCAGAAAATTTGCTCAACAAATAGGCAACGAGTTTCTCTAAAAAAGTTAGTATCTGCTTAAGTCAGGTACCCACTGTATAAAATTTATATCTAACTCTGGATGAAAGAGTAAACAAAGCCAATAGTTCCGGTGTAGATATATTTCTATCCATCCATAATAATGCAGCCCTGTCTCAGTATGCTCATGGAACTGAGACCTTCTGGAGTACAAACTGAGTAAGCGGTTCAAGCAAGCTTGCAAGTCTGGTTCAAACGAACCTGGTAAAGCAGATAATCCTGTTTGCCAATCAAATTTATGGATTTTAAAAGTAAATATGGGGGAATTTTCACTTGATATATACATAAGTCGAGTAATATAGATAATTATCTTTATTTATCACTGAAAAATCTGAGCCTGGATATGAATTAATAAAATCTTTCGGTGCTTTTACATTCATATATCCTAAGATAAAAGCATTTGACAAATATTTTAACTTTATACTAATTGGGTTAAAAAAGTTTGAGCAGGGACAATAATGGGTTCTGTGTATTTAAAGCAATCCAGTATGGAAAATATCTGCCCATCAAACTATCTCCGCCTTTTTTATAAATGTCCAATCGGGAGCTGCCGGTAACAATAATTTTTATCTTTTCTTTGTATGTGTCAAAAAAGCCCTTTAAAAATGTTTTCCACTTGCCATATTTATGAATTTCATCAAAAACAATTGTAAGGCAAAATTATTAATAATTATAAACAGAGAAAGCGATCAATTTCTTCAGTCAGGTAAAATGGGATTGAAATTAAAGCATATTGTGCCTTGTTCACCATGCTTGTTTTCATATTTACATTAGCAATAGTGGGTTTTCCAGAATTGATACGGACTGCGGTTTTCAGATTTCTTTCCGCCATAAATTGATGAAGCGATTTTAGGCTGCCAGTAGCTCCTGACTTTACTTCAACAGGGATAATTCTTGTGTCATGTTGGACTAAGTAATCAATTTCTGCTTCAGAACCTCTCTTGTCTCTGACATAATAATTTAAATGCGGGTCAACGAACTTCGGCAACCTTGTCCGGAGCATCTGTCCGACCGCCTGTTCGGAAATTCCTCCTTCATTAACCCGAATTAATTCTTGAAGATCTTTTGCAAATTTTAAAACAATCCCTTGCAGTGCTGAGACTAAGCCGGTGTCCAAAAAAGTCACCTTAAACTTCTTTTCGTTTTCCTGTGCTGCTAAAGGAATTCCTCTGCCGCTGCTATGATGAATCTTATGACACAGTCTGGCCAAACACAATAATTCAAGCGCTTGTTTTAAGGCTTTTGCAGTCTCCCCGCGATCCACATTACTGAACATGAATTTCTGTCCAATAAGACGGGGAACTGCCATCATTACTTTACGCAATCGTTCAGGCGGCACTCTTCCGGAATATTTATTGAAATCATCAATAAAAGTATTAATAAGATCATGATGTACTTCCGCCACGACAACAGGAGATTTGGTCTTGATCCATTCTTTAACTGCAGCAGGCATGCCGCCTATTGTCAAATAATCATGAAAATAATTGAGAAGCTTACTATGAATAGGCCCGGAAATAGAGGATTTGATTCCAACTTCTTCAATAAATTCAATAAGAAGTTCCTCTCCGCTGGCCATCAAAAATTCTTTAAATGACATAGGTTCCATAAACAAATAAGATATTCTGCCTACAGGCATAGAGAATTGATGATCTTTTAGAACAAAATCGAGTAAAGAACCTGTTGCAATAACTGGAAGCTCGGGGCATTCTTCATAAAACCACCGTAAATTTGCTAATATATGCGGTGCTTTCTGAATCTCATCCAGAAATAATAAGGATGTTGTTTTTTTAATTCTAGCCCCTTTTATACGTTCAAGAGAGACCAGGACCTTATCAGGTGATTTTTCCTCAAAGATTTCAGCCAGCTCCGGTTCCTTTTCAAAATTCAGTTCAATTAACTTTAAATTCGTGGATTTAGCAAAATCTCTAACAAGCCAGGTCTTGCCTACCTGCCTTGCACCCCTGAGAACCAGAGGTTTCCTGTCGCTCCTGTTTACCCAATTTTGTAGATTATCGGAAATATATCTTCTCATAATACAGAATTATAGTTATTATTTATAAAAAAACAAGCGTAGGTAATATTTCGTACGGTTTATTTTGTAGCCATAGTAACATTATACACGGTTGTTATTTGAGACACAAACACCGCCTCAAGATAATTTGAAAATTTTATTTTCTTTAGCTAATTGTCCTGGAATTGAAGTCCAGATTTTTAAAAACTTGGCGATAAAATCAATATTCCTTAGGTTTTCGTGACAATTGTGACATTATTCCCTGAAATAGTGTTGATATAATCACATATACTTAACCTATATCTATAGAAAGAGACTGGATTATCTTAAAATATATAAATTTACTTAGACCGGCACTATTAAAAACTGTTGAATTCAGAGAAAATTATTGCTTGACAATTCTTTGTTTCTTTGTTATAAAATATTCAAAGAAAATGAGTAAAAAGTTTTAATTTTACAAGTACCATGAAGGGAGAAATGTTTATGTCTCAAAAAATCCAGACTAAGATTAGCCCTATACCTAAGAAACGTATTTCGGTATCGCAAAAACGCCAGATAACTATTCCTATTGAGTTTTTTAATAGAATTGGTATTGATAAAGAAGTCGAGTGCTTTGTCCAAAACAATGCCATTGTTATACGGCCGGTACATGAGGATGCTGGTGAGTTTGATGAACAGATCCTATCTGATTTAATCTCACAGGGGTTTTCAGGACAGGAACTTCTTGCCAGATTTAAAGAAGCACGTTGTCAAATTCGTCCTGCTGTGGAAAGTCTGCTTGGGGAAGCGCATCTTGCTGCTGATGGGAAAGCACCATTTTCCACATATGAAGATGTTTTTGGCAAAAAGGACAAATAATGCGTAAGCTAATTATTTTACCTCCTGCTGCGCATTTTCTAAAAAAGATTAAAGAGAAGCCGCTCAAATTAGCATTTCAAAAAGTTATTGATGATATAATCCAAAACCCTTATATCGGTGAGCCAAAGACGGGTGATCTGTCAGGTATTTATTGCTGTGATTTTTTTTACAATAAAACAAATTATGAGATTGCATACACTATTATTGAAAAGAATAAAGAAATAGTTGTTGTTATCCTTGCCGGTACTCGTGAGAACTTTTACGATGCACTTAAACGATATATGAAAAACTTTAAATAATCATTTAAACAAAAAAGTTATGGTAGAAGAGGAGTAAAATGCTTGATTCGTATGAAGAAGTAACAAGTACCTTAAAGTCTTTAGATGATTGTTATTATCTTAAATCTAATTTTTAATTCTATTTGTCTTATTTAGTATAATAGGAGTCAAACTCAGGGAGAGTATTTATGACAATTATTCAAAAAATTGTTTAATTATTACAAATTTTAATTATAATAAATAAGAATAAAAGAACTTGTAAATAATCATAATACAGGAAAATTAAAAATGATTAAGCTAAAAGACAGGAAAGTTATTGTTACAGGAGGTGCAGGTTTCCTCGGGAAATTTGTAGTTAAAAAATTAAAAGATAGAAATTGTAAAGATATTTTTATTCCTAAAATAGAAGAATATGACCTAAGAAATCTAGAGACAATAAAGAAAATGTATAGAGATGCTAAAGCAGATGTTGTTATTCATTTGGCTGCTGTTGTTGGTGGTATTGGAGCAAACAGAGAAAACCCGGGAAGCTTTTTTTATGATAACCTAATAATGGGTATTCAGTTAATGGAACAGGCTAGACTTACCAGTATTGAAAAATTTGTTGCACTGGGAACTATTTGTGCTTATCCAAAATATACGAAAGTTCCTTTTAAAGAAGAAGATTTATGGAATGGTTATCCTGAAGAGACGAACGCTCCATATGGTCTGGCAAAAAAGATGTCACTGGTACAGTCTCAGGCATACAGACAACAATATGGCTTCAATTCGATATTTTTACTACCGGTTAATTTATATGGTCCTGGTGATAATTTTAATCCAAAATCTTCTCATGTTATACCGGCACTTATTAAAAAATTTCATGATGCCAAAATTAATAATCAAAGTGAAGTAATTGTATGGGGAACTGGTAAAGCTACAAGAGAATTTCTATATGTAGAAGATTGCGCAGAAGCGATAGTATTAGCCACTGAAAAATATGATAAACCTGATCCGGTAAATATTGGGGCAGGTTTTGAAATATCAATAAAAGATTTAGCAGAAAAAATAAGGCAAATTATAGGATTTAAAGGGAAAATAGTTTGGGATAAAACAAAGCCAGATGGTCAACCAAGAAGATGCCTTGATACATCAAAAGCATATGATGAATTTGGGTTTAAAGCAAAAGTATCTTTTGATGAAGGACTTAAAAAGGCAATTGATTGGTATATAGAGAATAAAGATTTATTGAAAATATAAATTCTTACAGCAATAGTTTGGAAATTATTGTGTCAACAAAATATTAACAGGAGATAGATACTGATGAATGTTTGTATTATAGGAACTGGTTATGTAGGTCTTGTAACTGGTGTATGTCTTGCTGAGATTGGTAATAATGTAATTTGTGTAGATAAGATTAAAGAAAAAGTAGATCTTCTTAGTAATGGAAAAGTCCCCATATATGAACCAGAACTAGATAATTTTTTACAAAGAAACATTAAAAACAATAAATTAGCATTTACAACTAATATTTCTGATGCAATTAAAGAATCTGATATCATCTATATATGTGTAGGAACTCCACCGCTTTCCAATGGGCAAGCAGACTTACATTATGTTGAAGAAGTAGCATGTGAAATTGGTAAATATATTAATGACGAAAAGATTATTGTAAATAAAAGTACCGTACCTATAGGCTCAGGAGACTGGGTTTCTATGGTTATATCTGATAGTATAGAAAAAAATAATAAAAATAAAAACGTAAGTTTTAATGTAGTTTCGAATCCTGAGTTCCTGCGTGAAGGCAGTGCTATCAGTGATACTTTCGTGCCTGACAGAATAGTTATTGGTTCATCTTCAAAAAAGGCTATTGATAAAATGTTAAAGCTTTACGAGCCTATAATAAATCAGAGTTTTGACTGGCGGGATAGTGAAAGGTTAATTC
>JACKQG010002682.1_pt1 | contig 22831 bp, 21 predicted proteins | sample 8237621 | NCBI WGS metagenome assembly JACKQG01 (sample SAMN15677084, study PRJNA649215) | marine metagenome | biome: marine; feature: Black Sea; material: saline water; isolation source: suspended particulate matter (SPM) from the Black Sea western gyre | collected 2013-06-09/2013-06-10 | depth... | reverse complement strand
TGTGCGAGCACCACATGCTTCCCTTCATCGGCAAGTGCCACATCGGCTACATCCCGAGCGACAAGGTGATTGGCGTCAGCAAGCTGGCCCGCGTGGTCGATATGTTCGCCCGCCGCCTGCAGATTCAGGAGCGGCTCACCAACCAGATTGCCAATGTGCTGATGGAAAAGGTCGGTGCCCAGGGCGTCGGTGTGGTGATTGAGGCCCAGCACCTATGCATGATGATGCGCGGCGTCGAAAAGCAGAACAGCAAAATGATCACCTCCGACATGCAGGGCATCTTCCGCACCCAGATGGCCACACGAACCGAGTTCTTGCAGCTGATCAGCACAACCGGCTAGCAGGCCGAGCCTGCGCCCATCAAAATTTCCAATGATTGGAAAACCTACCGCCTATTCCGCAAGACTGACGAGGTGGTCGTGCTCGCCTTTTTTGGTTTTGAATTTGTCCGGGTGTTTTTTCAGGAGCTGGCCGAATGTTTTGCAGTCGTAATTGGCTTCGTCGAAGGTAGGATCAAGACGTTTGGCCATATTGCGGGCGCTGGAGTTCAGAGCCCAGGCATCGCCCGACTTCGCTGTAATCCGTTTGATCGCCCGGGTAATCAGTTCGACCGCGTCTTTGACGACGGCCTCATCGCTTTCAGGTTCTTCAACCACCACGGCATCTTCAACCATCAGTGACTCGTAATATTTAAATTCTGAGCAGCTGTTGGCCCAATGCTGATTGGTGCTGCCTTTGCACCCCACCCCGATCATCTCTTTGCCGGCGGTTTTAATTTTCTGCGCCAGCGGGATAAAATCGCTGTCGCCGCCAATCACCACCACCGACGAGATGTAAGGAAACCGCAGCACGTCATCCAGCGCGTCCAGCGACAGTTTGATGTCGGCTCCGTTCTTGGCGGAGGCGCCGGGCGGAAAAATCTGAATCAGCTCCACCGCGGTCTTCAGCAGTGCCTGCCGGTATTTGGCGTACCACTGCCAGTGGCAGTAGGCTTTGTTGATGGCCACGTTGCCGTAAGTGGCGGCGAAGTCGTAGACCGCCTGTACATCCACCAGCACCTCCTGCGGAGCAAAGCGGCTCTGTTTGCTATAGGCTCCGCGCCCGTTCTTCGTATCGAACAAGCTCGCGTGAATATTTTCGAAATCCCAATATACCGCCACTGCATCTTTAGACATAACGCCCTCCGGTTTTCAGGTCTTCTACAGGATTCTTCCACCCATTACCACTTTTCTTCACTGAACCATTGCCACTGCGCTTTGCTCCGTTGCCGTCCTGTTTTACAGGCCAGCCTCTACCTGCGGTGGTCGCTGCGCTCATTATTTAGCGGAGGTAAATTATGTTTCCGCTTTGCTCTAACGCGTTGCCGTCGCAATTGCCAGTTGCAGCGCTCCTTGCCACACCTTCGTGTGGCCTCTCTCCCTTTGGTCGAGTGGAAACCATAGCATGGCGACTTTTTTTTCAGCCGCCAGACATTGGAATCCTTATGCGCCCCATCGCAGTCACTTTTCCAAGGTTTGGAGAGCATGGTCTCATCGAAACCACCGGCTAACTGCGGCCACGATCCTGCGGGGCTCGCCGAGTTTGAGCAATTAATCGGCATTTTTTCGATCATTCCACTCATTATTTTTCTACTTGTATCCAGCCTGCAATAATCACACCTTCGAAGGTGTGATTATTTGGTCGGCCACGTTTTAAAGGCGTTGAACTTGTAAAACAGCACGTAAATCTGAAAGAATATGCGGCAACATGCTCAGCCGTTTAACCATCCGAAATCTGGCGCTTGTCGATTCACTGTCGATTGAGTTTCAACGCGGCTTGAATGTGATCACCGGCGAAACGGGCGCGGGGAAATCCCTGCTGATCGGCGCGTTGCGCCTGCTGCTCGGTGAACGCGCCGATAAAAGCATGATCCGCACCGGCGAAACCTCCTGCGGTATTGAGGCGATGTTTGAGCTGGCGGATCCGTCCGCTGTTAACGCCGTGCTGGATGCGGTCGATCTGCCGCCCTGTGAAGACGGGCTTCTGATTATCCGCCGTACTCTCACAGAGAGCAGCTCTAGAAATCTGGTCAACGATTCGCCGGTCACGCTGACGGTTCTGAAAGCGCTGGGCGATGTGCTAGTCGATATGCACGGACCCTACGACCATCAGTCGCTGCTGAAGACCGAAGCACAGATGGATATTCTGGATGCCTTCGGCGAACTGGGGCTGGACCGGGCGGAGTACCGCAAAAAATACAAAGGTTTCCAAGCCTTGGAAAAACGGCTGAATGAGCTGTCGAATCTGGACAACTCCGGCCTTGAAGAGCAGATCGATCTGCTTTCGTGGCGAATTAAGGAGGTGCAGGATGCCAAAATTTCTGTGGAAGATGAGGAAGAAATTCTGCAGGAACACGAGCAGGCCGCCAACGCGCAGAATATTCTGGAGCTGGCGCAGACGGCGGTCGACGGGCTGACCGAAGGCGAAACCGCCGCCTTCGAGGGGCTTTCCGCCGCGCGGCGGGCCTGTGCGCAGCTCGAAAAATATATCCCCGAGGCCGCGGACTGGAGCGAAGAACTTGAGGGCGCCCTGCGCACCGCGCAGGAAATCTCCGCCGTGATTCAAGCTGCCGTCGATGATATTTCCGCCGGACCGGAGCGGATGCAGTTTCTGGATGAGCGGGTCGCGCTCTACCGCAGCCTCAAACGCAAATACGCGCCGTCGGTTCCGGAGATTCTGGAACAGATCCACGAGTGGACCGAACGGCTCAACGATCTGCAAAGCCGTGACGAGCAGCGCACCGAAGTGGAGGTGCAGCGCGCCGCCGCGTTGATGGAGGTAGAAGAGGCCGGACTTGCGCTGAGTAAAAAACGGCAGAAGGCGGCCGGTAAACTGGCAGACGCCATTACCGCGGAACTGCGCGACCTCGGCTTCGAACACGGCCTGTTTGAGGTGCAGCTGATGGAGTGTGACCCTGCCGCTTCCGGCATGGACGAAATTGAATTCGGTTTTGCACCCAATGCGGGCGAGTCGATGCGGGCGCTGCGCGCCATCGCATCAAGCGGGGAAATTTCGCGTGTGATGCTGGCAGTCAAAGCGGTGCTGGCGCGGCATGACCGGATTCCCCTGCTCGTCTTTGATGAAATCGACGCCAATGTCGGCGGCGAGATCGCCAACGCGGTCGGCGAAAAGCTGGCGCAGGTCGGCGGCACCCATCAGCTGATTGCCATCACCCATCTGCCGCAGGTGGCCGTTTGCGGGCGCACGCATTTCGCGGTCTCCAAAAGCGTTCGCGACGAGCGCACGTTCACGAACATCACGTTACTGGATGACACTGCGCGCACCGAAGAAGTCGCACGGATGCTCGGCGGCAAGGATTTAACCAATGTGACCCTGCAACATGCGGGTGAGCTGCTGGCCAACCGGAAGGGATGATCCGATGGATAAACTGATCGAAGTGTTCCAATCGATACAACACGACTCTCTGGAGGTGCCAATTTGGGAAGTGTTTACCATTCTAGCGGTGACGACCATCTGTATGATCGTTCGCGGTTCCAAAACCGGATTGCTCATCACCTATATGTTTGCCCTGCACATCGCCTTCAGCTTTTTAAAAATACACTTCAGTCAAGTGGCCCTGTTTATTTTCGGGATTTTCGGCGCCATGATTCTGCTGATCGGGCTTTATGAAGCCCTCACGGAAGACTGAACATTGCATCCGCTCTATTTTTTCGTGTTCATTCCCTGTGTGGACGGTTAAAAATGTCCGCTATGAGAACAGAACAAGACTCCCTCGGAAAACTCGATGTGCCGGACGATGCGCTGTACGGCATCCATACCGCGCGCTCTATCGCTAATTTTGATTCCGCCGGTGAACCGCTGCCGATCGAACTAATCTACGGCATGGTGACCCTCAAACAGGCCTGCGCGGCTGCCAATGCTGAACTCGGGCTGCTGCCGGTCGAAAAAGCGGTAGCCATCGCCGATGCGTGCGGAGATGTGCTGAGCGGCAAAGTCGACGACCATTTCCCGATTGATGTGTTCCAGGCCGGCAGCGGCACCTCAAGCAACATGAATGTGAACGAAGTGCTCGCCAATCTGGCCGGCAAAGAGTTGGGCGGCTCGCTCGGCGATCGCACCGTTCATCCGAACGACGACGTCAACAGAGGGCAATCCACCAACAACATCTTCCCGTCGGCCATCCGCGTGGCGGCGGTTGAACTTTGCGGCGGCCTGCTGCAGACGCTCGAAGGACTTTTCCAAAGGTTGGAAAAAAAGGCGGATGAATTTTCCACTGTCCGGAAAAGCGGACGCACGCATTTGCAGGATGCGGTGCCGGTGACACTCGGCCAGGAGTTCGCCGCGTGGGCGCAGGCCCTTTGCAAAGCGGAAAAGCGAATCGCTTTTGCCTGCATGAATCTGCTGGAACTGGGGGTCGGCGGCAATGCGATCGGCACCGGGGTAAATACCCCTGCCGACTTCCGCGAAAAAATTATTTCCGCGCTCAATCAGGCGACGGGTCAGGAATACCGAGTGGCGGATAACGGAATCGAAATCACTCAATTCCTCACCGACCTGGACGCCTTTTCCGGCGCGCTGAAAATGCTGGCACTCGACCTGAACAAGATCGTCAACGATCTGCGCCTGCTCAGCTCCGGCCCCAACACCGGTCTGGGCGAAATCAACCTGCCGCCGGTCGAACCGGGTTCCTCCATTATGCCGGGAAAAATCAACCCGAGCATCTGCGAGGCGGCCAATATGGCCTGCATGCAGGTGATCGGCAACGACGCGGCGGTTTCGGCCGCCTGCGGCGCCGGGCAGCTCGAACTCAACACCCATATGCCGGTCATCGGGGCCAACCTCGTCAAGTCGCTCAAAATCCTCACTAAAACCTGCGCCGCGCTGAACGAAAAATGTGTGGCGGGCATCACCGCCAACGCAGAGGTCTGCCAGAGCAACTTTGAGCGCAGCGCGGGGCTGCCAACCATCCTCAACCCGGTGCTGGGCTACGATCAGGTGGCGGTGCTGGTGAAAGAATCGCTTCGTAGCGGAAAAACCCTGGCTGAGCTTGTGCGCGAAAAGGAACTACTGCCCGAAAACGAATTCAACGCCCTGCTCGCCAGCTCAACCGGACCGACTGACTAAACCCATGTTCATGGAAATCAGAGTCTTTCGCGACGGAAAGCTGAATCCGGTCTTCCAGCAGGATGCTGAGCAGCCACCATCGCCGGATGAACTGAACGACCTGGACGATTTACCGAGCTGGGCAGAGCTTTCCTGCCACCAATGCCCGAAATGTCCGCTGAGCACAGATGAATACCGCTGGTGTCCCGCGGCTGCGGCGATGGTTCCCTGTGCGAAAGCGGCCGCGGACTGGAATTCGGTTGAGGAAGTGACTCTTGAAACCGCCAACGCGAACCGGCGGATCTCCGAGACAATGACGGCGGCCAATGCGCTATCAGCGATTTTCTCTTCACAGATTGTGCGCAGCAACTGCCCCGCGATTCAATTGGACTTCTGGCTCTGGAAATATTTTTCGCAGACCATCAGTTTGGAAAACACCCTATTCCGCAAGCTGGTCAGCAATCTGATCTACAGCGAGTTGTCGCGGCGCAAGGGATACGACATCCGTCCGATAAGAACCACCGAAGAAGAGTTGATGGAGATTCTGTTACATTTGCATATGCGCATCCATGAATCAGAGCGCATTCTGGGCGATGCTGTGCCCAATGCGATTGTCAAGCTACATGGACTCTCGCAGTATTCAGAACACTTTTTTGATACGGTCTATGAACAGCTTGAGAAAAATTTGGCCGAAAACAAAACAAGCAAGGAAGAGCCGATTCCATGAGTATTCTGATTCAGAACGTTGAGCACGAGGGACAGCCTGTTGATCTCTTTATCAACGGCGGTGTAATTGAAAAAATTATCCCAGGTGGAACCAAAGCGATACCTGACACCTGTCACCTGACGCCTGATTCCGTCATCGACGGAAGCGACAAAGCGATTTTGCCGACGTTCCACAATGCGCACCACCACGCGGCGATGGCGTATATGCGCAGCTATGCCGACGATCTGGAGCTGTATGAATGGCTCAAGGAGCATATCTGGCCGCTGGAGGCCGGCATTACCGAAGAGGATGTCTACAACGGCGCGCGGCTGGCCTGTCTGGAAATGATCAAGTCGGGCACCACGTTCTTTAACGACATGTACTGGTATTTCCACGGCACGGCCCGGGCGGTCGAACAGATGGGCATGCGCGCCGCGCTCGGCGCAGTGTTCATCGACATGGGTGACGGCGACCGCCGCGCCGCCAACCGCGAGATGGCGCAGACGCTGCTCGACGAGAGCAAACAGTACAGCGACCGCATTCACTTCCAGCTCGGCCCGCACGCGCTCTACACTGTTTCGAAAGAAGCACTGGTGTGGTGCTCCGAATTCGCAAACGAACACGGGATAATGATCCACACGCACCTCAGCGAAACGGAACGCGAAGTGGCCGACTGTATCAAAGAGCACGGCATGCGTCCCCCGGCCTATCTGGATTCGCTCGGACTGCTGGCACCCAACCTCACCGCCGCGCATTGCGTCTGGCTGGAGGATAACGAAATGGACCTGCTGGCAACGCGCGGCGTGAAAGCGCTGCACTGCCCGACCTCCAACATGAAACTTTCCTCCGGCAAGTTCCGCTTTACGGATGCGCAAAAAGCCGGAATGCAAATCGCCATCGGCACCGACGGGGCCGCGTCGAACAATAATCTCGATATGAGCGAGGAGATCAAAATGGCCGCGCTGCTCGAAAAGCATTTTACGGGCGATCCGACCGCTCTGCCGGCCGAAACCGCCTGGCACGCCGGAACGCGCGCCGCCGCCGAAATGTTCGGCCTCAACAGCGGAGTTATCGCCGAAGGCGCTCTGGCCGACTGTATGCTGGTTGATCTGAATAATGCGCGGCTGGTTCCCGGCCACAACTTGGTTGCCGACATGGTTTACAGTGCCGACAGCAGTTGCATCGACACCGTCATCTGCGACGGGCGAATCCTGATGCAGGGCCGCAAGGTGGAAGGCGAAGAGGAAATCATCGCCAAGGGCCGTGAATACAAAGAAAAATTCAGACGGTAATCATTCAGGCTAATGCCAGGTTTCCACGCGTCCGGCGCGATCGAACGGCAAACCGACAAAGAACGCGGAACCGAGAATCCGCTTACGTTTAACACCGCCAAAGTAGCGGCCATCGAGGCTGTTTTTCGTGTTGTCTCCGAAGAAGAGATATTCGTCATTGGCCAAATGGATCGAATCCTCCGCGTCTGCAATCAACGGTTCCGTTCCCACTCCGTGGGATCCATATACATAACCGGAATATTCAGGGCTATGAAACATTTTTTCGAAGCGCGGATCGGTCGTTTTGTGTCCATTCACCATCAAGTATGGCGGAGCCAGTGAAATGGTTTCACCCGGCAGCCCGACCATGCGTTTGATGTAATACGCATCGCGGGCGACATCCTTGGCATCGAAAACGACAATGTCGCCGCGCTTCGGCGGAAAAAAGTTGTACTTCATGCGGTTGACCAGAATGTAGTCGCCGGCTTTCGCCACACCGCGCAAAATGGATTGCCCTTTTTTGATGTATTCACCATATCGGCAGAGTCCCGCCACCTGTTTTGAAACACGATGCGGGGTGTTGCCGATGAAAATGGTAATGGTTTGTCCGGCATCAAAGTTGTCCCGGTAATCCAAGGCAACGCCATGCGAGGTGTTTACGGTGCGGATGTAACCACTGTCGTGAGCTGTGGCGGAAAAGCCCGGCCCGACCGCAATCACTTTTGCCATCCGGTCAAAAAAGGTATCCTTTTCAAGGAACACCTCTCCCTTCCAGAAGAATTTTGCGATACGCACCGGCAGACTGGAAGACTCCTGTTGCTCCAATGGCCGCAGTGTAATTCCATAGAGGGTGGGCTGCATGGAGCCCGTCGGGATTTTGAAGGGCTGGAAACCGTAGGCGCGGATGGCCATCGCGGCGGCAATGGCGACAAACAGAACCTCCACATTTTCGCGGACTTTAGGCTTCGAGCGCGGCGGAGCAATTTTTTCACAAAGGTCGTACAGCGCCTTTCCGGCGGACTCCATCAACGCGGTGTCGTCTCCCTTGCAAACACTCTTTCCCGCCGCCTCGGCAATCTGTAAGCGGGCGAGCAGTTCCGGGTCGGCGATATCCTCATGCATGTGACGAATATGCCGGGCGTGGTGCAGGATGTCCTTGAACTCTTTGCGAGTCTGGCGAGCCTGATGCTGTTTAAAAAAATTCATATCCCCTTATTCCACTTTGGTTTTCAGCACAGCGATGAAGGCTTCCTGAGGAATGCTCACTTTGCCGATGCTTTTCATCTTCTTTTTACCCTCTTTCTGGCGCTCAAGCAGTTTGCGCTTACGGGAAATATCCCCACCGTAGCATTTGGCGGTGACGTCTTTACGGTAGGCACGAATGGTTTCGCGGGCAATAATTTTTCCACCGAGGGTGGCCTGAATGGCGACGGAAAACGCCTGGCGCGGAATCACATCCTTGAGCGCTTCACACATCTGGCGGCCGCGATGGACCGCTTTGGTGCGATGGACAATGGCAGAAAAGGCATCGACCGGTTCGCTATGGATCAGAATGTCCATTTTCACCAGATCGGACTCACGGTAGTCGGCATATTCATAGTCCATCGAAGCGTAGCCGCGGCTGAGACTTTTAAGGCGGTCATAGAAATCGACCAGCACTTCATTGAGCGGCAGGTCGCAGGTGAGCATCACGCGCTGCGCATCAATGGAGTCGGTGTGCACAATGGCTCCCCTCTTCTCCATAATCAGCTGCATCATATCGCCCAGACAGGTGGTCGGCGTGATGATAGTTGCTTTGATGAAGGGCTCTTCCATGTTTTCAATCAGGGTGACTTCCGGGAACAGCGCGGGGTTGTCGATTTCCAGTGTTTCCTCGTTCTTGAGATTAATGCGGTAGATAACATTTGGATAGGAGGCGATAATATCGAGGTCAAACTCGCGGCGCAGGCGTTCCTGCACAATCTCCATATGAAGCAACCCGAGGAATCCACAACGGAATCCAAAACCAAGCGCGATGGAGGATTCCGCCTGAAAGGAAAAAGCCGAATCGTTGAGTTTGAGTTTTTCCAAACTTTTACCCAGCTTTTCGTAATCGCTGGTTTCGATCGGGTAAATGCCGGCAAACACCATCGGGTGGATTTCCTTAAAACCCGGCAGCGCGGTTGCGGCCGGCTTGCGGGCGGTCGTCAGGGTGTCGCCAATCTGAATGTCTGACGCATCCTTAATGTTGGCAATCACATAGCCGACCGTTCCCTCGGTCAGTTCCTTGCGGGGCTCAGGTTCCGGCGTAAAAACACCGACTTCCTTGATCTCGTATTCCAGGCCCGCTCCCATCATGCGCACCTTTTCGCCGGGCCGCAGACTGCCGCTGAACATACGCAGATAAACCACGACGCCGCGGAAGGCATCATATTTCGAGTCAAAAACTAGGCCGCGCGCGGCATTGTCCGCGGCGGGTTTCGGCGGCGGAATGCGCTCAACGATCGCTTCGAGAACCTCGGCAATTCCCTGCCCAGTCTTCGCACTGATCTGAAGGCATTCAGAGGCTTCAATCGCCAGCAGGTCTTCAATTTGCTGCGCCACCACTTCCGGCTGCGCATTCGGCAGTTCGATTTTATTCAACACGGGGAAAATCGTTAGATCCAAATCGGAGGCCAGATAAGCGTTGGACACGGTCTGCGCTTCCACACCTTGCGCGGCATCCACCACCAGAATGGCCCCCTCGCAGGCCTGCAGGCTACGGGACACCTCGTAGGAAAAATCGACATGGCCGGGGGTGTCGATGAGATTGAAGAGATAGGTTTCCCCGTTTTTTGCAATGTAGTTCATCGACACGGGATGCGCCTTGATGGTAATGCCGCGCTCGCGTTCGAGATCCATGGCGTCGAGCAGCTGCTCTTTCATATTGCGCTCCTCGACCGCGCCGGTCAGCTGAAGGATGCGGTCGGCCAGCGTCGATTTGCCGTGGTCAATGTGCGCAATAATAGAAAAATTTCGAATGTGGGACAGATCAGGCATTTTATTCAACCGCGGATTAACGCCAATGGACGCTAATCGGGTGTTCCTTTTTTAAATTGCATTCATTCGCGTAGGTTCGCGTTTAATTAGAGCGGTTAAAGTTGTGTTTCGTAAGCCTGCTCGGCGGTTTTGCGCATTTGAGCAATCGCGATTTTCATATCGGGCGCTTTAAAGAGCGACGTGCCGGCCACAAACAGGTTTGCGCCGTGTGCGGCGGCCGGTTCGACGGTTTCCAGATCAATGCCGCCGTCGATCGCAATCAACATGTCGGGATAGCGTCGGCGAACCTCCGCCACCTTGGCTTCCGCGTCGGCGATGTAGCTCTGGCCGCCGAAACCGGGGTTTACGGACATCACAAGCACCTCATCGACCAGCCCATCTTCCAGACAGTTAAAAATCGCATCCACCGGCGTCGGCGGGTTAACGGTAATGCCGGCCTTGCAGCCCAGCTCGCGGATTTTTTTGAGTGTGTCCTCCACATCACAGTCCGCCTCAATATGAATCAGAATAGTATCTGACCCCGCTTTGGCGAACGCCTCGATGTGCTCCTGCGGACGAAGCAGCATGAGATGGACATCCAGCGGCAGATCCGTCACACGGTTCGCCATCGCCACCGCGGCGGGCCCCATGCTGATATTCGGTACAAACACGCCATCCATCACATCCACATGAATCTGGTCAGCCCCCGATTGTTCACACAGCCGGATACCCGCTTCCAGATTCCCCATATCGGCCGCCAGAATCGACGGCATAATTTCAATTGTCGGCATTTCAAATTCTCCGTTTAAAAACGCAAGCCGAGACGGTACTGAAGACAGCGTTAAAAAGCAAGAAGCACAGGGTTTTCATTGCCAGCCGAATTGAAAAGGTCTACTTTCCCCCGCAGAGGGGAACACACTAACCACGAAGGAGATTGTTTATGAAAAAATTCCTAATCGCCGCAATCACACTGAGCATCCTGCTCACCGGTTGTACCGGCCCGTTTCAACTGACCAAAAACATTCACAAATGGCAAACCGGTCAGGATGAAAAATGGATGGATGAGGTTCTGTTCCTCGGATGCATTATCCTACCTATCTATAGCTTAGCGACTCTAGGTGATGCGATTATCTTCAATAGTATTGAGTTCTGGGGTGGAGACAACCCGATTAAGGCCACCGCCGCGCCGACCGGCAACGAAATGTGCCTGCGCAGTGTTGCCGCGCAACTGTAACCCATATACCCGTTTCCCTCATAAAAAAAAGCCGCTCCGGATTCCGGGGCGGCTTTTTTATAGTCTCGGGTGAAATCTGATTTCAAATCCTTATTGCATTTACATGTTTTGGCGCCTGCCTTATAAAGATCGGATTGTTTACCCATAAATAAGCGAAAGGTTTGGATATGCACAATTGGAAAAGCACCCTCAACGTAGTTAATATTTTGCTGACTATGACTGTTGTTTTCTCTGTAACCGGATGTGCAAGCATTAGTCGGTCTGATCGGCAAATGTTACGACAAATTGAGTCCTACGGCCTTGGGAAAACAGACGAAGAGATAAAAAAACCTGTCATGGCGGCTGTGCTGAACTTGCTACCAGGAATCGGTAATTTCTATTTAGCTACCGGAACCGAGCAAGGTGACCAGTGGATTTACGGAACATGTAATCTTCTTCTTTGGCCCATATCCCCTATTTGGGCTGTTCCTCAGGCAGCAATTGATGCGGGAACCATCAATAAGCTAGAAACAATCTATTATTATCAATACGACCAAATTGGAAGACAAGAACTCGCCGCAGCGAAAGCTCGTATGAATCAACTATAAATAGTTGCTGGCTGTCTCATCAAGACATAGGAAAAGCCGCGCCGGAATCCGGGGCGGCTTTTTTGTTTTCCAAGGCTTGGAAAATAGAGCGGGCCAACAAATCATCCATTTTCAAGCATTGGAAATTTCACCACCCGCTTCGCCAGTCTCCGCCAAGGCTGCGGCGTGGCACGCTAGAGGAAGCAACCGAAAGAGTCAGAGTCTTTTTCTCGGCTGTTTTCTCTGCCCCTCTCTAGCGCAGCGGGTGGTTAAAACCTGATCCTGCTCGCTTTGCGGCTTTACGACTTGAGCGAGAAACCAACGGACGAGAGAATTTTATTCAGCGGGGCGGATGTCTTTGAGGTTCAGCTGGAGGCTGGTGCGGCCGTTCCAGGTGTTTTCGTGCAGAGAAAACGCGGCATCAATGGGGCCGGATGGCAGTTTTTCGGCCATATTGAAGCCGATAGAGTCGATCCGGGTTTTGCCGTCGGTGAGGGTCAGTTTGAGGTGTTTTTCTTTGAGGATGCGACTGTCGGCCACATTTAAATTCATCACCGCCCAGATCGGTTCAGGATTGTCCTGTCCAAAGGGGCCAGTGCGTTTCAACCCGTCCATCAGTGCGTCATTCACATCGGCCAGTTCAACCGCATGATCAATTTCCAGCACGGCGCTTAAATCGACATCTTTCAGCGCTTCGGTCGCGAAGGCGTTAAAGCGTTCTCTGAAGGCGTCGATATGCCCCGTTTCCACTTCGAGGCCGGCGGCCATATCGTGCCCACCGAACTGTTTGAGAAGATCCGCGCAGGCGTTGAGTCCGTCGAGCACACTGAAGCCGTCAATGCTGCGGCAGGAGCCGCGGCCGCTTTCGCCGTCCAGACCCACAACGGCGACGGGCCGGTGGTAGCGCTGGACGAGGCGCGAGGCGACAATACCGATCACGCCGGCGTGCCACCCTTCCCGCGCAATCACCAGACCGAAGTGTTTTGTTTCGTCGAAATAGGCGTCGATTTCGTCGATGGCCTCTTTGACGATGTCTTTCTCGATGGCCTGCCGCTCGCGGTTGGCCTCTTCCAGAAGCTGCGCGAGTTCATCGGCCCGTTCCGGCCGGTCGGTCAAAAAGAGTTCGAGCGCGGCATCGGCGCGCCCCACCCGTCCGGCGGCATTAATGCGCGGGCCGAAGGTGAAGCCAGCGTGCCAGGTTTCGAGCGGACCGGTCAGCCCGGCCACCCGCTTCAGCGCGTTCCAGCCGGGACAAGCCGGATTTTCCAATGATTGGAAACCGGCGCGGACCAGGACACGGTTTTCGCCGAGCAGCGGCACCATATCGGTGACGGTGGCGACGGCGACGAAATCGAGCACGTTTTTCAGATCGACGGCGGCACAGACCGCACAGCCCGCGTCGCGCCCGGCTTTCACCAGCGCGTGGCAGAGCTTAAAGGCGACCCCGACTCCGGCCAGAATAGAGGACGGATGGTTTTCCACCCGCTTGGGGTTGACCACAGCGACCGCATCGGCGACCACGCCGCCCGGTTCGTGATGGTCGGTGATGACCACATCAATCCCCTGTTCGCGCGCGGCGTCCACCGCCTCGACTGAGCTGGTGCCGCAATCGACGGTGACGATCAGCGACGGGCTGTTTTGCTCGACGCAGGTGACCAGCGCCTCGGGCGACAGACCGTAACCGGTGTCGTGGCGGCTGGGAATGTAGGCGGAAACGTTGCCGCCCATTTCACGCAGTACGCGCACCATCAGCGCGGTGGAGCAAACACCGTCGGCGTCATAGTCGCCAAAAACGGTGATTCGCTCGCCGCCGCTGAGCGCGCGGCGGATACGTTCGACCGCTTTGTCCATATCGGGCAGATCAAAGGGATCACTCAAACCTGACAACGCAGTATTCATGAACTCGCGCGCCTCATCAGCCGTTTTGCAACCGCGCTGCGTAAGCAGCGCCGCCAGCGGCCTGGAGAGATTTTCCAAGGTTTGGAAAAGTTCCTCAGCCAGCGCCTCGTCACACGGTTTAAATTTCCACTGTTTAGGCATAAGGAAGGAGTATGAAGGATGAATTATGAATCGGAAAGAAAGGGCCGAATAAAACTGCCGTTAACAAAAAAATCCCGCTTTCGCGGGATTTTCATGCCTGCCTGCCATATTCATGTTTTATGAATTGCAGTTCGTCCCATTCTCTATACCTTTTTCTCTTTATGCCACAGCAGGACGACCGGGGTGGCAATAAAGATGGATGAGTAGGTGCCGACGATTACCCCGATGAGCAATGCCACCGCGAAATCGTTGATGGCGCCGCCACCGAAGACCACCAGCATGGTGACCGTCAGCAGTGTGGTGAATGAGGTCAGCAGTGTGCGCGACAGGGTCTGATTGATCGACAGGTTGGCGATCTCGCTGTACGAGGCTTTGCCTTTCATCAGTTTGAGGTCCTCGCGGATGCGGTCGAACACAACAATGGTGTCGTTGACTGAGTACCCGACAATGGTCAGCAGCGCGGCGACAATCGGCAGACTAAGCTGACGGCCGAGCAGGCAGTAGATGCCGACGGTGATGAGCACGTCGTGCAACAGCGCGACGATGGCACCGACGGCGAAGGCGAATTCAAAACGGATGGAGATGTAGATGATGATCCCGATCATGGCGAACACAATCGCGGAGATCCCCTTCTTCTGCAGCTCGGCTCCAATCTGGGCTCCGATTTTCTCTTCTCCGGCCTCGGTCATTCCAGCGTCGGCGTATGCAGTCTGCATAGCGGCCAGCGCGGTTTCGCCCTCTTCAAAGCCTACTTTGATTTCCAACGCATCATTGAAGGCATTGCCGTCACCGAAGCTGCGCTGATACTGAATGGTGGCATCAGAAATTCCGGCGGCATCAAGCGTTTCACGAACCTGTTCCACAGCAGGCTGCTGCGCGAAGTGGAAGAGGTAGGAGGTGCCTCCGGTGAAGTCGATTCCAAAGTTGTCCTGCCCTCTTTGAGCAAACATTCCCCAGGTTCCGATAATCAGAATGAGGGAGAAGATGATGGCCGGAACGCGTTTGCCGACAAAGTCGATCTTGGTGTTGGCCTTGATGATGGTAAGCATCTTCATGGTTTTAAGCTTGGTTGTTTCCGCCAGAGTGGTGAGGAACAGACGGGTAAAGACCAGAACCATCAGCATGCTGACGAGGATACCGGCGCTCAGGGTGACGGCGAAGCCGCGGATGGCGCCTGAACCCTGCCAGAAGAGAATGCCGGCGGTCAGCAGCGTGGTGACGTTGGCATCCATGATGGTGCTGAACGCTTTGCTGTAACCGGCGGTGATGGCGTTGAGCACCGATTTGCCCACCCGCAACTCCTCACGGATACGCTCGAAGATCAGCACGTTGGCGTCAACCGCCATACCGATGGTCAGCACGATCCCGGCGATACCGGGCAGTGTCAGCACGGGCAGGCCGACATTGGCGCCGCCTTCCGCGGCAAACAGCCCGAAGATGCCGGAAGCAAACCACATTCCGAACGGAAGCAGCACCATCACCAACAACAGGGAGATATTGGCGATCACACCCGCCAGCAGGTAGTAGAGCATCATGAAGACGAGAACGGCGACGCCGCCGAAAATGATTGCGCGAATGCCGCTCTGAATCGAGTCGCTTCCGAGGGAGGGATCCACTTCGCTTTTCTGAATGATGTTGAGCGGCGCTTTGAGCGAACCGGCACGCAGAGCATTGGCCAGTTTGATGGCCTCTTCAACGGAGAACTGTCCGGTAATCTGGGCGGTTCCGCCGTAAATAGGCTCCTGAATGCTAGGTGCGGAATAGAGCGTACCGTCCATGACCACCGCCAGCCGGCGGCCGCGTTCGTTATTCAGGTTGCTGTCGCCGTTCGGCGCGTACAGCGAGGTCACGCGGGCGAAGCGGTCAGCGCCCTTGCTGTCGAACGTCATGGAGATGTACGGCTGGTTGTTCTGATTGTACTGCGCTGAAGCATCTTTCAGCGAAGTGCCCGGCAGCTGGTTGCGGATTTCAACATACATCGGGCGGTAAATAATTGATCCGTCGTTCAGGCTGTCTTTCTGAAGCATGAACTCGGCTTTGCCGCGGAACCCGAAATTGCCCAGATCCGAACCATTGACATCTTTGACACTCAGGTCGCGAATGTAGTAATCCGCATTGCCGGCATCGGGGATTTTATAGCCCGGCGGCGCCAGGCGGGAAGCCATCAGCTCGGAAACCCATTGATCACTGTCGGTATGCACCAGACGGAATTCAAGGAACGCGGCGCGTTCAATCATGGATTCGGCTTCCTGAATATTCTCAGAGTCGATGCCCGGCAGACGGATGATGATGTTGTCGGTGTCGGTCTGCGGGTAGATTTCCGGCTCGCCGGTTCCGATGCTGTCGACACGGTTGCGGATCACTTCCAGCGCAACGTCTTTGGCAACTTCAACATTTTTCTTCACCTGTTTGGCCAGCTCAGCCTCAGTGATTTCGGGGTTTTCCTGCCGGATGATCTCAGCGACTTTATCGCGGTCGACCTGAACGGTGAAACTCGCCCCGCCCTGCAGGTCGAGACCAAGTTTAATTTTTTCATCAAACGGAGTAACCAGTGCCAGCGACCAAGCGATGATCCCGACCAACAGCAGCCATTTCCAAAGTGCGTCTTTGTTCATAATAATGCTTCCAGATGGTTAGGACTTAACGTCTTCAAGGGTTTCCCCTTTTTCAATAATCTGTGCCACTGCGGTCTTCAACACCTCAATCTTGGTGTTTTCCGCAATGCTCACAATAACCGTCTTTTCTTTGACGTTGGCTATCTGGCCGATGATTCCGCTGCTGAGCACCACGCGTTCGCCGCTTTTAACGGCGGCAATCATTGCCTTGCGCTCTTTTTCGCGCCGCTGCTGCGGGCGAATCATCACAAAATAGAAAATGGCGGCCATGAAAACGAGCCAACCAATTGTAAAACCGCCGCCGGGGGCTTCGGCACCGTTTGCGGCCGGGGGAGCGGCCATTGCCATCTGCTGAATAAACATACTGAATCTCCTTATATTTTCGAAAAATCACAAAGGCGGACATACTAGTGTCCGCCCCCCTGCTAGGCAAGCCTGAAACCCGCACCCGGCCCGAACTTCTCACCGAATCCCGGGAGGCCAAAAACCCGAGAAAACCAGACCCCACTGCTTTAACGATTCAAAACCGAATAAATAACGAGGATCGGAGAGAAATGCTGGCTACTTGTCTCGAACGTCCTCATAGAGCACTGCCAGAAAAATCATCGGGTACGCGCAGACAAACAATCCAAAATAAATCCCGATAATACTCTCAAATATAACGGCAAGGCGCGGAAACCCGATGCTCATGAATAAATAATTCAGACCAAATATGATGGCCGCCAAAAGAAAGAATAAAAGGATCAATAAGCCCCACGCGCGAAAGAGTATCCCATAATGTCCACGGATCAGGGAGAGTCCATGTTTGGCGGCCGAGGCGGCACCCGCCTCTGGATTTTCAACAAATGCGAACAAAACCAGACTGTGTCGAAAAAATACCCAGAAAAGACCCACACACCCTACGATCGCAAACAGCACCACCACGAGCAACAAAAGGCCAAATGCCCCCCCAATAGATGACAACGCATCGCTCGTCATAAAGGAGGATATGGTTACGGTTTTCGTCAGCATCGACAGCCCGAAAAGACCTCCAAAAACGATTATGGCCAGCAGAAGACACCAAAGAAAACACCAGAAAGCCGTTAACAAAAACACAGCATTAGACGTCTTGAATCTTTCAAACCCCTGAAATATAGACCCGACTTTCGGGTGATCATTCTCTGCTACAGAAAGAAAATAGGAAGAGGTTCCTGTTGCCAACGGCCCCGCAAAAAGAACCAAAGGCAAAAAGGAAACAATCAGGACACCAAGACGCATCAAATCGAGACCTTCAAAGAGTAACGCCTTTGAGAATACAGGAACCAGCAGCCCCAGACCGCAGATCAGAAACCCAACAATAATCACAACAGCAAAAGAAGGTCCCCAGTTGCCCGCCCATAAGTCATTCGTGCGGCGAATAAGATCGCGAAGTGATGTCGATTGTTTCATTTCCTTCTCCTTTTTAAGCCAACGCTGTATCGATATCCGGAACAGCCGACAGCAATTTGCGGGTGTAGTCGTGCTGCGGATCATCACAAACCTGATCCGCCGTGCCGGTTTCGACAATTTCTCCGTTAAACATCACGGCAATGCGATCGCTCATCTCGCGCACCACGGCCAGATCGTGACCGATAAACAGATACGCCAAACCGCGCTCACGCTGCAGTTTTTTCAAAAGTTGAACAATATCGGCTTGCACGGATACATCAAGCGCGGAAACCGGTTCATCGGCCACCAATAGTTTCGGCTCCAGCGCCAGCGCGCGGGCGATGCCGATCCGCTGACGCTGTCCGCCGCTGAACTCGTGCGGATAACGGCTAAGCCAGTCCGGATCGAGACCGACATCCTCAAACAGCGCGGCGGCCCGTTCGCGGCGGCCTGCCCGGTTTCCACCGAGCTTATGGACAAACAGTACCTCTTCAATCGCCGCGCCGACACTCAGGCGCGGATTGAGCGACCCGAACGGATCCTGAAAAACCATCTGCGCCTCACGGCGGAACTGTTTCAACCCGGCGCCCTTCAGCGTGTGCACGCTGACTCCGTTAAAGCCGACCCGGCCGGCGACAACCGGCTCCAGCGCCAGAATCGCGCGCCCGAGCGAGCTCTTGCCACAGCCGCTTTCACCGACCAGCCCGAGGGTCTCGCCCACCGCGAGCGACAGGCTCACCGAGCGCACCGCCTCCAGCGCACCGTAGCGCACACTCACGTTCTCAACTTTAAGCAATGGATTCATTTTACAAAATTATGGACAGCAAAATCATTTTTTTAAGGTGATCAACTCAACCTCATTCCTATTGAAGTTAACCCACAAAATTCGCTTCAGGCAAGTGTGGCAAAACAACCGTTCCAGATATTTCTGGTAACCAGTTGAATTCTTGGAAATTGCAGATACATGCAAGGAGGCATCTTCCTTCAACAAACAGGCCTGCTGAGAGCCAATAAACCGTCCCCCAAATGAAATATCTAAAGGTCGAATTCTTTTTTCGGCTCCACCAAGGAAATGAACAAGAGCATCTTCGTAAAGAGAAATATCCAGACATACGCCCCAATCAGCAAGTAACGCCTGCAGGATTTCAAAAATCAGCTTATCGTCGGACCCTATACGCTCAAACAAAGGATCAACCAATCTGAAGTGACGACGGTTCGCATTTGTCATTTGTGTAGAAACAAACCGAGAGGTTACAGACGACGAAGAAAAGTTAATTAATTTGCCATGATGCAGTCCCAACAAAAACAAATAATGCAATAACTGCTTTTCATGAACCCCAGCCAGTGCATCAACGGCTTTCAACTCATAGAGTGCCCCTGGCCCAACCAGAACATCCAGATAATAATGCTTCGTGAAGTCCTGATGCCGAACTTTAATCATTCCTTCCGAAACAACGGACAGGCCTTGCTCTTTCAACCGAAAAGCCAACTCATTGTGGTAAATCTCTTCGTCATAGAAGCGCCCCAATTCGTTCTGAATATCAAATGCATGATGCATCACAACCCGATCTATCGCATGGAATTCATCCTGCGACAAACCAGTTACCGGAAAGTCATGCTCTATTGGCATCTAGACTCTCCATGAAAATGATTTTGCTGTTCATGATTTTGTAAATCTATTTATGAAGCCGCGGCACAGCGGCCAGTAGCTTTTTGGTGTAGTCGTGCTGCGGGTTGGTCAGCACGGAACGGGTTTCACCGGATTCAACCATCTTGCCGTTGTTCATCACGTAAACCCGGTCGGCCACGTCCGCGACAATGCCGAGGTTGTGGGTGATCAGCAGAATGGAAAGCTCGCGCGTGTCGCGCAGTTCCACCAGCAGTTCGAGAATCTGCTTTTGAACCGTCACATCGAGCGCCGTGGTCGGCTCATCGGCCACCAGCAGGTCGGGATCGCACGCCAGCGCCATCGCAATCATCGCGCGTTGCTGCATCCCGCCGGACAGTTCGTGCGGATAGGCTTTTGCCGTGTGTTTCGGATCGGGCAATCCAACATCGGCCAGCAGTTTTCCAACTTCGGCTTTCACCTTCACCCCTTTGCGGTGCAACCGGACCGCCTCGCCAACCTGCCAGCCAACAGTAAACACCGGATTGAGAGAGGTGGCAGGCTCCTGAAAAATATAGGCGATTTTTTCGCCGCGGATTTTCCGAAGTTCGGAATCGTTCAGCCCCAAAATTTCCAAGGCTCCTGTCACGCCGGAGCCTTCTGGCGAAGGCGGATGGAAAAAAATCTTTCCGCCCATAATCCGCCCGGCCGGACGTGGAATTAAATTAGCAATCGATAGCGCGCTGATGCTTTTGCCGCTGCCGCTTTCGCCGACCAGCGCGACAATTTCGCGGGGAAAAATCTGAAAGTCGACCTGATCGACCGCGCGGACCGGATCGCTTAAAGGCCCGAAGTGCACTTCGAGCCCCTGGACATCAAGGATTGGACTGACGGCGGTTTCGTTCATAAAACTGCCGTCCACTTTAGCGGTTGTTTCCAAGGGTTGGAAGTCTATTGCATCAACACGCACAACCATTTCCAAACGCCTGTGGCGCGAGACGTTCATGGTGAACCTTCACGGCGAACCGCGCCATTGGAAACCTCTCAGCCGACCCGGTCATCAGCCTTGGAGCGCCATCAGGAATTCGGCGTTGCTCTTGGTCTTTTTGAGACGGTTGATGAGCAACTCCATCGCTTCGACCGCGGGCACATCCTTGAGCGCCTTGCGCAGCGTCCAGATTTTCGCCAGCTCATCTTTGTGCAGCAACAGCTCCTCTTTGCGGGTTCCGCTGGCTTCGATGTTGATGGCCGGGAAGATGCGTTTACCGACCAAATCGCGGTCGAGCGCCAGCTCCATGTTACCGGTTCCTTTGAACTCCTCGAAGATGACCTCGTCCATACGCGAGCCGGTATCGACCAGCGCGGTGGAGATAATCGTTAGACTTCCCCCAAACTCGATATTGCGGGCCGCACCGAAAAAGCGTTTCGGTTTGTGCAGTGCCTTGGCATCCACACCCCCGGAAAGAATCTTTCCGCTATGCGGCTGGATGGTGTTATACGCACGCGCCAGACGGGTAATTGAGTCGAGCAGGATGATAACATCCTCGCCGTTTTCGACGCGGCGTTTGGCCATTTCAATCACCATTTCGGCGACCTGAGCATGACGTTCAGGTTGCTCGTCGAAGGTCGAGGCCAGCACTTCCGCTTTGGTGTTGCGCTGCATATCGGTCACCTCTTCCGGGCGCTCATCAATCAGAAGAATGATGAGCTTACAGTCGGGGTTGTTTATCGAAATGCTGTTGGCCATTTGCTGAAGAAGAACCGTCTTACCGGTGCGCGGCGGCGCCACAATTAGTCCGCGCTGACCTTTGCCGACCGGCGTGGCCAGATCCATCACGCGCATGGAAATTCCTTCCGCGTCGGTTTCAAGCCGCAGACGTTCATCCGGGAACAGCGGGGTGAGATTTTCGAACGGAACACGGTTGCGGTTTTTCTCCGGTTTATCGTTGTTTACGATATCGACCGACATCAGAGCAAAAAAGCGCTCTTTCTTTTTCGGCGTACGGATCGGGCCTTCAACCAGATCACCGGTACGCAGACCGAATCGGCGGATCTGTGCGGGAGAAACATAGATGTCTTCCGGGTTGGGCATATAGCTGTTTTCCGACGAACGCAGAAATCCGAATTTATCGGGAAGTGTTTCGAGCACGCCGCGGGTAAACGCTTCGTTGCCCCAGCGGATCTGTTTTTTGAGAATTTCGAAAATCAAATCGTGTTTGCCGAGACCCGCCGGATCTTCAACAAGATACTGCTCGGCCAGCTCTTTAAGCGCCGGCACTTCAGTTTTCTGAAGTTCATAGAGCTTGAGCGGCGGCATTTTCTTTGCGTCCGGATCCGGCTCCATAGACTCCGGCTCGTTATTCCCCCCGTTATTGCCGGTGTTCGAGCCGGTGTTCGTGCGGCGGTTATTGCTACTGCGACCCTTGTTGTTCTGGCGCCGGTTACCGCCGCCTTTTTGGTTCCGCTGCGAGCGGTCATTATCGTACGGGCGCTCGCGAGGTTCCAATTCAGACGGAACGGGTTTTTCTTCAGGAATATTATTTTCTTCACTCATGGTCGTTTCCTCGGCTTCGGACCGCTTCTAAAACCTTCACGGTTTCGGTGCGAAGCGCATCCAGCGTTTCATTATTTCTTAATACAAAATCAGACTGTTTCTCTTTTTCGTTCAGCGGCATTTGCGCCGCAATCCGTTTGCGGGCTTCCGCTTCGCTCAGCCCGCGTTCTTCCAACCGTTGGAAAACGGTTTCTTCCTTCGCGCTCACACAAACGATCGCGCTCCATCCGTTCGTCCAGCCCGTCTCAAACAGTAGCGGAATCAGTACCGCGGCATCGCCGTGCTGTTGCGCCTTCCACTGTTCGGCCGCCTCAATTACCGCCGGATGAACCAGCTCATTCAGTGATCTCAGCGCGTCCGGATTCTCAAAAACAATTCTTCCCAGCTCAACCCGGTCAATCTCACCGTCCGCACCGATCACTAATTCTCCGAACCGCTCCGTTATTTTTTTAAAAACCGGAGTGCCGGCCTTCATCAATTCGTGCGCCAGCGTATCAGTATCCAGTACAGCGAATCCGTTTTGTTGAAGAATTCGCCCGACCTCTGATTTTCCGCAGGCAATACCACCGGTAAGGCCCAGAATGATCGGTTGATGAGATGTCATAAATCGGGAATCGACGCCAAAAGAAGATCAGGAAAACAGTTCGTTAAAATTGGGAATAAGGGGAACTGCGTCGGAACGTGATCAGATAGTTATTGGAAACGGTCGATTTGTCAACACTTTAGAACTGC
>JACKQG010002296.1_pt1 | contig 22833 bp, 25 predicted proteins | sample 8237621 | NCBI WGS metagenome assembly JACKQG01 (sample SAMN15677084, study PRJNA649215) | marine metagenome | biome: marine; feature: Black Sea; material: saline water; isolation source: suspended particulate matter (SPM) from the Black Sea western gyre | collected 2013-06-09/2013-06-10 | depth... | reverse complement strand
AATCAAATCTTGATATTAAAAATAGGATTGCTGCTAAAAAAATGATTTTCCCCATAAACAAATATACAAAATACTTAATATTATTTTTTGATTTACTTCTGCTTAACACATAATAAATCATCAAAGTAATTATAAAAACAATCAGCGCCGCTACTTCACTAATTATTATAGCCAGGAATATATCCCTTGCAAAAACAAAGTAGCTGGCAGTTCCAATAGCTGCTAAGACAAGAGTGCTGTAAAGACTGAGTTTATTTATTCTTACTAAATCCTGATTCATATATAAAACTTAAAACCTAAGCCTAACTAATTCAATTCCAGCTTCACAAAGTAGCTCCAGGGCCAGCGGGTCAGGATACTCCTTGCAGTAATATATCCTAGTTATTCCGCTATTTATAATCATTTTTGAACAGAGAACACAAGGCTGTGCAGTACAATAAATAACGCTGCCTTTTATGTTCACTCCATGATATGCAGCCTGTATTATAGCATTTTGCTCTGCATGCAAACCTCTGCAGATTTCATGCCTCTGTCCAGAAGGAACTTTCAGCTCCTCTCTAAGACACGTCCCTATTTCAAGGCAATTCTTCACGCCCTTGGGAGCACCATTATATCCTGTAGCTAGTATCCTTTTATCTTTAACAATGATAGCGCCGACTTTTCTTCTAAGGCATGTTGCTCTAGTGGCAACCTGTTTTGTTATTGATACAAAATACTCATCCCAGCTTGGTCGTTTATTCTCCATAATTCTTTAACTGTTTATAATATTTTTTTTAATCTCTCTAGTATTTTAACAAGTTCAAGATTAATAATAAATGATTATTTCTTTTAACCAGGCAAACCTTAAAAAAACATTTAATTTATATGATATAATCTACAAAGAATATTATAAATAAAACTGATCATGGAATATAAAAAGTGAAACCAGGTTATAATCCAATTAATAAAAAAATTAAAAGAATTAAAAGAAATAAAAATGAAACTCACAGAATTAGAAAAACAAGAAATTAAAAAGATTGGCAAAAAATATAATTTGAAATTAATTATTCTACATGGCTCACATGCTACAGGCAAAGCCAGGACTGATAGCGACTTAGATATTGCAATCATTGGCAAAAAGTTAATTGATTTTAAAAAACTTGCTAAAATATATTCTGCTCTCTCAAAAGTTCTTGGAGATAATACTGAGCGAGAATTAGATATAAAAACTTTAAATAGAGCTGACCCTCTCTTCTGCTACCATATAGCAAAATATTCAGAGCTTCTTTATGGCAGTCTTTTAAATTATAATGAATTTAGAGCTTATGCTTTTCGTTCTTATTATGATTCAAAAGATTTATTTAAATTAGAAGGTTTATTAGTCTCAAAATTTCAAAATTATTTAAATAAAAAATATGCTTGATTTAAATTTTATTCAGAGAAAAATTAAACTTATACATGAAGAACTCAGTAGATTGGAAAGTTTAAGCCACTACACTTTTACAGAAATATCAGAAGACTTTACAAAGATGAGTGCAGTTGAACGCCTGCTGGAGAAGATTATAATGAGAGCAATTGATATAAATCAGCATATCATTGCCGAGTTAGGGCATGGAGATGAAAAAATAAGGGGATATGAGGATACTTTTCATGCATTATACAGCTTAAATGTTTATCCTATAGAATTCTCCAAAGAAATTGCACCCAGTGCAGGCCTAAGAAATCGTCTGGTTCATGAATATAATGATACAAACAATGAAATTATTTATAAATCAGTTAAAGACGCAATAAGCCAGTATACAAGATATTGTGATTATATTTTAAAGTTTGTCAGTAATAAAAAATAAAGTACCAAATATTCTTAAAGTTATTAAACCATAGCACTAAAGCAGTTTTTAGCAGGCTGCATTAGCCGGCAATAATGCTTATTTCCTTTCCTGAAATATGGGATTTTAATTCATATGATATAATTTGCAAAGGAAATATTAGAATAAATTGTATGGAAAAAATAAAGCTTGATGATATAAACAATATAAGTAATAAGACCTTAAATAAAATAGCAGAAGATATATTAAATGGTAAAATAGCTATTCTCCCCACAAATACTATATATGGAATCAGCTGTGCATATGATAATATAAAAGCACTCAAAAGAGTTTATAAAATAAAAAAAAGAAACAAAAAATCCCCTTTTATTATATTAATTTCAAATATTTCTAACTTAAATAACCTGGTAGAATCCATAGATTCAGAATATGTCCGCTCATTAGTTGATAATTACTGGAACATCGAAAATCCACAACCGCTTACTATGATTTTTAAAAGAAATAAATCTTTGGATCCATTTTTAACAGGCGGAGGCGATAGTATTGCCATAAGGCTTGCAGGGCTTAAATTCTTAAGGCAGCTAATAGATATAAGCGGTCCAATTACATCTACAAGTGCTACTATCTCAGGGCAAAAACTTTCTCCAAAAGATACCGGCAGCATACCCGGCTGTATTAAAGAAAGCGTTGATATTATAGTTGAATACCCAAAAGCACTGCCAGGTATAGAATCTACAATTCTTGATGTTACTGGCAAGAGGCCTGTTATAATTAGAGAAGGTAGAATTAAATATAATAGTATACTGGAAAAAATTAATTTATAGTGTACTTGAAATAATTATATAGACAGATATTATGTTTGATAAAATTGAAAATGGAAAGATTGTAAATATAAACTTTGTATGCAGCGGCAATACCTGCAGAAGTTATATTGCAGAAGCAGTATCCACCCATCTTTTAAGAACAGTGTATTTTAAAAAAAATCCACCAATAAAAGATAAAATTAATATCGGTAGTGCCGGAGCTTCTGTGATCCTGAGTGAACTCCCATTAAACTCTTGCCGGGTCCTGGATACAATTGAAGTTCCTAATATAAAATTTGCTCCCACTCAGTTAGATGAATCTATAATAGTAAGCTCAGATATTATAATAACTATGACTACATCTCATAAGAATTGTATTTTTAGAGATTATGGTAATTTTAATGAGAAAAAAATTTTTAACTTAATTGAACTTTCTAATATTATTTTATACTTCCAATCTGAAAAAATATATAGTAGAACCCCTTACAGAAGAGCCCGTGCAAATGAGTTGAGTAAATCTAAGATTATAAATATTATTTTCAGTAAAATTTCTAAACTGAAAGAAATAAATAGAGAAGAACTTATTACTGCAAGAAATTTAGATATTGAAGATCCTTTTGGAAAACCATTCAGTACTTATCTAAGAGTTGCAGGAAAAATAAAAGAAAATATATCAATTATTTTCGATTATCTCTTTGGAGTTTGATATTATATAAGCTATAATAAATTTGAAAATTACTGGGTGCAAGACTCTAATAAAATTAACCCATAAATAATAAATAAAATTTAAAAAGGAGCAGATATTAACTTAGTTATAGGCGCTGACCATGCAGGATTTGAGCATAAAGCCAAGCTGATAAAATTACTAAAAGAGTCAGGTCATAATATAACAGATGTCGGAACAGATAGTAGTGAAAGTTGTGATTATACAGATTTCGGAATAAAAGGTGCAGAACTTGTTTCCCGCAGAAAAGCTGATTTTGGCATACTCATTTGTGGAGCTGGTATTGGAATGAGTATTACTGCAAATAAATTTAGGGGTGTCAGAGCAGCAGTCTGCTGGAACGAGGAATCTGCAGCTATCACCCGTGTACATAATAATTCAAACATAATATGTATTGGAGCAAGATTCTTCACAGCCGATGAATGCATGAAGATGATAAAAGTATTTTTAAAAACTCCTGCAAGTAAGGAACCCCGCCATATAAGAAGAGTAAATAAAATTATAGCATTAGAAGAGAGGGAGAGTATTTGCAATGGGAAAACATGACAATCACACTTTAAGCAAAACCACTGATACAGAAGTAATGAGAATCATAGAAAGTGAACTTAAAAGACAAAAAAGCGAATTAATCTTAATAGCCTCTGAAAATTTTACGTCTCAGGAAGTAATTAAAACCATGGGTTCAGTTCTAACTAACAAATATGCTGAAGGTTATCCTGGTTTTAGATATTATGCAGGATGCAGGTACATTGATGAAGTCGAAGAACTTGCAATAAACAGAGCAAATAAATTATTTAATTCAAATTATTGTAATGTCCAGCCTCATAGTGGAGTCCAGGCAAATACTGCAATTTTTTTAGCAGTACTTAATTGCGGCGATAAAATACTATCCATGAACCTCAGGGATGGCGGACATCTCTCACATGGGCATAAACAAAATCTTAGCGGTAAATATTATGAAATACATACTTACAACGTAGACCCTGAAACAGAAACAATTGATTATGAAAATGTAAGAAAATTAGCTAAGATCACTAAACCCAAATTAATAATTACAGGTGCCAGTTCCTATTCGAGAATAATAGATTTTAAAAAATTCAGGGAAATAGCTGATGAAGTTGGTGCTTACCTTATGGCAGATACAGCTCATATTGCAGGTCTTATAGCTGGCGGGCAGCATCCCACTTCTGTAGGAATAGCTGATTTTACAACTGCAACTACCCATAAAACCTTAAGAGGACCCAGGGGCGCATTAATTATAGCTGATAAAAAATATGGTGGGCTGGTTGATAAATCAGTATTTCCCGGAATTCAGGGTGGCCCATTTATGCATATAATTGCTGCTAAAGCAGTCTGCTTCAGGGAAGCAATGAAAGACTCTTTTAAAGAATATGGCAGACAAATAGTAGAAAACTCAAAGGCGCTTTGCTCCTATTTAAAGGGTGAAGGATTTAGAATTGTCTCAGGCGGGACAGATAACCATTTATTTTTAATAGACTTAACTAATAAGAACATGACTGGTTTTGATGCTGTAGGCGCTTTAACTTCAGTTGGAATAATATTAAATAAAAATGTAATTCCATATGACAAGCTAGCTCCCACAATAACAAGTGGAATTAGAATAGGTACTCCTGCAGTCACTACTCAGGGAATGGGTATAGATGAAATGCATAAAATTGGTGAGCTGATTTCATTAACCCTTAAAAATAGGAAAAATAAAACAAAACTTAAAGAAGTAAGTAAAAAGGTTAAAAAACTGGTCAAAGATTTCCCAGTTTATACTAAATGTTAGCTGATTTTGCTTTAGTGGCTTCTTACCATATCCTTTATCTTCATCAATCTTACAGTATTTGCTAGTTCTGTCTCGGAAAGCTTCATCGTAATAGATTTAATAGTTTCTATTAAATTAGGAATTAATTTATATTCAAGAGCATTAACTCTTCTTCTTGTTTCCTCAATCTCATTAGCCAATAGTTGAACTGTCTTTTCCTTCTCGGCCAGTGCCAGCAGTGATTCTATGAATTCATCAAATTTAATTAATGAAACATCCAGTTCTCCTGATGTATTAAAATAACCATAAGAGATAATATCTCCTTTTACCTCTCTAGTATAAACAGGTACATGAACACTCATAAGATTCTTTTGCTCTACTGAAACTGAGATTGTCTTTGTTGGCAGGAGTAATTCCTGTTCCATCTGAAAGGGGCCCATTTCTGCCTTTGCAAGCATAAAACTCTCCAGTATAGATTGAAATTCTTTCTCAATAGAAAACCTTAAATTTTTTACCTCATCAATAATAGATAAAAGCTGCCTCATTAATTCATCCCTTTTATCCTTTAAGAGTTTATGCCCTCTTTGTGCGATTTGTAGTCTCTTCTTCAATCGAAGAAGTTCCATTCTTGTTGCATTAATATTTAATATCATTTATTAACTTTCGCCCGGCTCTTCTTTCTTAAATCTCGGTAAATATTTGTCAAGGTATTCATCTCTGATTCTTTTTAATTCTTCCCTCGGGAATATTGAAAGCAGTTTCCACCCTAAATCAAGAGTTTTTTCAATAGATCTATTTTCATATTCTCCCTGGGAAACATATTCACTCTCAAAATCTTCAGCAAATTTAAAATAAATCTTATCCGTATCAGTTAGCGCAGCTTCCCCCAAAATTACTGCCAGTTCCTGAACTTCCTTGCCTCTTGCATATGCAGCATACAGCTGGTTAAAAATATCAGAATGGTCCTCCCTGGTCTTTCCCTCACCAATACCTTTATCCTTTAACCTCGATAAAGAAGGGAGGACATCAACAGGAGGTGATAATTTCTTCTTATGAAGTGATCTTGAGAGTATTATCTGTCCCTCTGTTATATACCCTGTTAAATCAGGTATCGGATGGGTTTTATCATCCTCAGGCATTGTAAGTATCGGTATTTGAGTAATTGAACCTGTCTTTCCTTTTATTCTCCCAGCTCTTTCATATATTGTAGCTAAATCAGTATATAGATAACCTGGATAGCCTCTTCTTCCCGGGACTTCCTTTCTGGCAGCAGAAACCTCTTTTAGAGCTTCGCAGTAATTAGTCATATCAGTAAGTATTACAAGTACATGCATATTCAATTCAAATGCAAGATACTCTGCACATGTCAGGCCAACTCTTGGAGTTGCAATTCTTTCAATTGCTGGATCATCAGCAAGATTCAGTATTAAAACCGATCTACTGATAGCACCTGACTTTTCAAAATCACTTATAAAAAATTGTGATTCTTCAAATGTAATACCAATAGCAATAAAAACAACTGCAAATTCCTCCTTTTTCCCTAAAACAGCTGCCTGTCTTGCAATCTGAGCTGCCATCTTGTTATGAGGTAATCCAGATCCAGAAAATATAGGAAGCTTCTGGCCCCTAACCAGCGTATTTAAACCATCAATAGATGATATACCGGTCTGAATAAACTCATCAGGATAATCTCTTGCATATGGGTTTATAGGTGCCCCATTTATATCTATACTTTTTTCAGGGATAATTTTATCCCTTTCTGTCTTTGGTCTTCCAAGTCCAGTAAAAACCTTTCCTAATATATCAGGTGACACATACATATGAATTCCTCTTCCTAAAAACCTCACACTTGTCTTTTCAGTTTCAATACCAGTTGTGCCTTCAAATACCTGTACCAAAGCTTTGTCTCCATCAACTTCAAGAACTTTTCCATTTCTAATACTTCCATCAGTAAGTCTAATTTCGACAAGCTCTTCATATTTGACTCCTTCCAGACCTTCCACATGGAGAAGCGGTCCAGAAATATTTACAATACTCTTATACTCTTTTAGCATCCTTTACTCCTCTATTAATGATGAGATTTCAGTATTTATCTCCTCTTTAATGGTGTCAATCTTTTCAATCTCAGTATTTTTTATATACTTCATCCTTGCTATTCTATTTCTTACCTTCATAGTTTCAATTAATTTTATATCTGCTCCCAATTTAATATAATCTCTTGCCTGATTATAAAAATAAATAATTAGATTCATCATCTTGTATTGCTTTTCAACTGGAGAGTAAGTGTCTATTTCATGAAATGCATTCTGATGAAGAAAATCCTCTCTTATCATTCTGGCAGTTAGAAGTATTAATCTATCTTCAGCTGATAATGCATCCACGCCTACAAGCCGGACTATCTCTTCAAGTTCTGATTCTTTCTCAAGGATTCTCATTGCTTCAGCCTGCAGGTCAAAATAATCATCTTTAACATTTTTCTTAACATAATCAGATATATTATCAATATACAGGGAATATGAATTTAGCCATGATATTGCCGGGAAATGTCTGCTATAAGCAAGGTTTGCCTCCAGTGACCAAAATACTTTTACAACTCTGAGAGTTGCCTGAACAACAGGGTCAGAAAGATCCCCGCCTGGCGGCGATACTGCGCCAATTACAGATAATGCTCCCACCCTATCATTTTTTCCTGACAAACACTTCACTACACCTGACCTTTCATAGAAAGATGCAATTTTAGCACCTAAATATGCAGGATAGCCTTCTTCTCCTGGCATTTCCTCAAGTCTTCCTGAAATTTCTCTCATTGCTTCGGCCCATCTTGAAGTTGAATCTGCCATTAATGCCACCGAATATCCCATATCTCTGAAATATTCTGCAATTGTTATTCCAGTATAAACTGATGCTTCTCTGGCAGCTACAGGCATATTTGATGTATTTGCTATCATCACTGTTCTTTTCATCAGAGGTACGCCTGATTTAGGATCAACCAGTTCAGGAAATTCCAGAAGAACATCTGTCATTTCATTTCCCCTCTCACCACAACCAATATAAACAATGACTTCAGCATCAACCCATTTAGATAATTGATGTTGTATTACTGTTTTTCCTGAACCAAATGGACCTGGAACACAAGCAGTACCACCTCTAGCTAGAGGAAAAAACATATCAATTACTCTCTGCCCTGTAAACAACGGCATATCAGGACTAATCTTTTCTGAATATGGCCTTTGCTCTCTAACCGGCCACTTCTGTACCATTTTTACATCAACATCACCGTTCTTTGTTTTAATACAGGCAACTGTATCTTTGATAGTAAATTCCCCATCCTCTATTGATTTAATTTCACCAGCAGTTCCAAAAGGAACCATTATATAATGCTTGATAATGGGAGTTTCCTGAACAAAACCAAGAAAGTCTCCTTCACTTACATTATCACCTTTTTTAGCAAGAGATTCAAACTTCCATTTCTTTTCTGTATTTAGTGCTTCTGCCTGTACGCCTCTTGTAATATAATCGCCTTCTTTGTTATATATTTTATCAAGAGGTCTCTGAATTCCATCATATATGGATTCAATAATACCTGGACCCAACTCTACAGTTAACGGCGCACCAGTAGGATATACTGGCTCCCCAACACCTATACCACCTGTTTCCTCATAAACCTGTATGGATGCGGCATCACCACTAAATCCTATAATCTCTCCCATAAGTTTCTTCTCAGAAACACTCACAATATCAAACATCTTTGACCCTGTCATATTTTCTGCTACAACAAGCGGGCCGGCAACTTTAATAATTTTTCCTAATTTACTCATCTATTTACTCCTATTATCCTTCTGCCATTACATCTGCTCCAACAGCTTTTATTATTGCCTGCCTTAAGATATCAATTGCATAATTATTTCTTTCTCCAAGGCCAGGGATAATTACTATTGAAGGCAGTAATTTAAATGAATATTGCTTAATAATTGAATCTAATTTAATTGCAATTGTTTCAGTCATAAATATAATGCCGTATTCCTCTTTTATTATTTTCTTTAATTTATCTTCTGCTTCTATAATTGTATTAACCGGGAAAACATCAGCACCTACTGCCCTGAATATAAGCATTATATCTTTTTCACCTAATGCTGCGATTTTAGTATTCATTTAATATCTCAACCTTACGTTTTACTTTGCCCTTTTCAACATCATATAAAAGGCCCATATAAATAATGTTTAAAATTTTCAGTTCAAGTTTCTTCCTTATAAAAAATGCAAACACTCTTTCCAGATTTGAAACTGTGTATTTTACCAAATCAAAAAAACGAAGATAAAACATGTCTTCATTTCTTTCAAATGAAGAAAATGAAATATCAGTATAAAGCGAGTGAGTGCCCTTGATTATAATAGTAGCATATTCTGTTCGTCCCATTGATTGAACAAAATAGTCTATGCTTTCGCTTTTAAATTTTTCTAAAAAATCAACCGATAAAAATCCATTCTTGTGAAGGAAAGTATTAAAATCTAATTTTTCCTGTGTATATTTATACCTGTAAATATTTTTTATATTAAATATATCAATAATATATCTTAAAAAATCCATAAGCATCCGGCTGCCTATTTTCTTAACAGAATCAAATATATTCTCCAGATAAAATAGCTCCAGCTTAAGTTCAATTGATCTATAACTTTCTTTTTTTTCTACAAGCTCCATCCCGTACTGCAATATTTTAGCAGCATACGGATCAATATCCTTATAATTACCACTTTCAGCCGCTGATTTCAGCTGATCGCAATCATACATAACAGGAAAAAATAACTCCTTTAAATCTTTATTTAAAATAAAAGATTTAATAATTATTTTTAAATTATGCAGGATTTCTTTAAGCATCAGTAATAAGATAGCCGCCTGATGCTGTTTTATTAATCTTTCATTTAAAAAATTTATTGCACTTCTATATTCAGAGACCATAGTACTATTGAAACTTTTATCTTTTTCAATATCGCTTATATATTTTGAATACCATGTTTCCTGTAATATCTTAAAAAAATCATCAACTCCTGCTACGCTCAGCATCCTGTCAATCTTTGATTTCTCTATTAATTCTATTTCCCTTGCCTTTAGTTCTGCACAGGTAAAAAGATAATAGCTATCATCGGCGATATCATAATCTATTAGTGCCAATTACTACTCCCCAGTAAGTTATTGCTCTTTACCAAAAAGAAAAAAAGCCGTATCCATTTTTAAATCATCCAGGTCAGCTTCAATAAAGGTTTCGGTAGATATTCTGTATTCCGCTTTCCCATCAATTATTTTAAGTCCTTTTTCAAAATCAGCTGCTGTGCTGGATATTTTTAAATTCATACCTGCTGCAACAGATTTTAACATTTTATCATCAATTCTATTTTCTTTAGTGCCGATCTGGTATAAGGCTTTGCTTATATTCATACTTTTAAGAACTTTACCCAGAAGTTTCTCATAATCCCTTTTGCCTGCACCTGCAAGTTTTTCCTTTGCTTTTTTAATAACCTGATCTACTAAATCTATCTTTTGTAAAAGTATTTTCTGATTGAAACCTGATTTTGCCTTAAAAACTTCCATATTGTAAACTTCCTTGTACCTTTCCCCAGCAATCTGTTTCCCTTCTTCAAGAATTCTTTTCTTCCTCTTTTCTGCCTCAGCTATTACCGACGATGCTTTCTCTTTTGCTTCATTTGTCACTTTTTCTTTTTCCGAACAGGCATCATCTATAATTTTCTTTGATACATTTTCTATATCTGCCATATTTTCTCACCTATTAAAACTGTACTGAATTAATAAGGAAGAATGTTATAAGAAGTCCTAAAACTGCATAAGTTTCAACCATTGCAGCAAATATAACTCCCTTCATTGCCTCTTTTGCTCTTTTTGCAACCAGATTTACGCCTGCTGCACATACTTTGCCCTGATGTATTCCTGAAAATAGTCCAGTAAACGCAATTGGTAGGGCAGCAAAAAACAATTGCAGCCCTTGAGAGAATTCAGTCACCTTGCTAATATTTCCAATAATAAGAAATGCAGCAACAAATCCGTAAAATCCCTGCGTTCCAGGCAGCACAACAAGTAAAAATAAACTGCCAAATTTAGTGGGATCTTCTGAAAGAACACCTGCAGCTGCCCTTCCAGGATAGCCAATACCTATAACAGAACCAATACCAGCCATAATAGCTGCTATTCCTGCTCCCAGTATTGACATTATTACACCTAGTGACAAATCTGATAATTCAGCCATTTTTCCTCCTATTATCCATCAACTAATGTTATATATTTATGTTCTTCTCTTAATGCCTTAAACGGCCTTCCGCCTCCCAGATAAAATTTTGGGAAAAACTCAACGTATTGAAGCCTTAACGTATGAACAAAACCACCAAGAATATTTATTCCTATATTAAATGTATGACCACCTATAAGAATTATTATCATAAGAGCAATACCGATATATGGCATTGAAAGAAATTGAAATGCTATTTTATTTATTGCTACAGCTATACCAGCTGTGACAAGTCCCAGCGCCATAAGCCTTATATACGAAAGAAAATCACCAAGATATGATGTAAGCCCATTAACAATTGTGAGATTTAAAAAACCCATAAAAATTCTAAATCCCCAGCTTTTTTCGCTTCTTGCCCCAAAGAAAATTATCACAATCGCGCCAGCTAAAATTACCCATATAAGTATGCGTGCAATTGAAGCTGGGAAAATCGGGGCAGAAACAAGATTCATGCTTACAGCCATATCTATTGATAGAAATATTATTACAAGTGAAACAATAATTAAAATCCATGGCAGGCCATCAAGAAATGCTCCTCCCCAGTCCCTTCGGCGAATTGAATCAAAAAACTTAATAAACAAACCAAAAACAACATGAATAACTCCAAGCATCAATGCTAATCTGAAAAAATTCATTGCACTTTCATTTGAACTTACAGGATCACCAAGAAGAGCAAATCGTAAAAAAAACTGTTCTAAGCCTATATACTTTGGTAAATCTCCAAACCATCCATTAAATAATACCCCTGCAATTATTGTAAATATTCCACCAATAAATATAAGCATAAGAAAATTTTTAATAGTTTTCATCTTAAATGCAAAAATTAGGGTAAGTAATGCCAGAATTATGCCATAACCAGCATCCGTAAGGCACAGGCCAAAAAATACTGCAAAAAATAATGAAACAAACATTGAAGGATCTATTTCAAAATACCTGGGGACGCCATAAAGATTTATAATTATTTCAAAAGGCCTAAATAATGGTTTATTTTCAAGTATTATAGGAATAGTTTCATCTTCTTCAGGTTCTATTTCACTAACTTTTGTAAACTTGAACTTTTCAATTATTGAAAAAATCTTTTCTTTTTCTTTTTTCTTTACCCAGGCTGTATAAAATGAAACTGTCTCTGTTGAAAATCCCGAATTAATAGCATTGTCTACTTCAATATTATTCTCAAGATAATCAAGATATACAGTAAGGCATTTCTCATAATCTAATGTTATTTTATTAATCCCAGATAAAAGATTTTCTTTTTTACTTTTAAAATATTTTATGTTCTTTTTGAGTGCTGCTAAATTCTCTTTTATAGTACCCTTATAACCTACTAGCTCAGCTTCTTCAAAAGATATACCATTTAAGTACTCTTCAACATCTTTCCCGCCATCATTATGATAGGCTAAAATTATATATATGATATCCCCATCCTGGGATACCTTCTCAACTGATGCTGCTTTTTGGCCTAGATCTTCTACAATTTTCCTAAATTCATCAGTTGTGCTTTTAATTATCCCTAATTTGATAGTATATATATCTCTTGTGCCAATATCACAAAGATTACCCTTAAATGAAGACCATGCATCCAGCTGATTTATCCTGAGCCCAATTTCTGAAACTTTTGATTCTGAAATAATTATTTCATTTTCTATGTCTAAAATATTATCAACTATTTCTTCAAATTGCTGGCTAGCTAAGATTTCCTCATATTCATTTTTTTTGATAACTAACTTTCCTGCTTTAGCAGCAACCCGCAGCATTTCTTTGCTTTTATAACTCTCTAATACTTTAAGAGCTTTTTTTACTTTAATATCATCATCTGAGACCTTGATTGGGGTTAAAAGGGGCTTTTCAATTTTATCAGCCAGCGGTTTAATTTCTACAAGTGACGTGCTCTGTAATTTCTTCAGAACCGATTCCTCATCCGATTTATGAGTAACAATAAGAAGTTTGCTTAATTTTGCTACTGCCATTAATTTAAAACCTTTTTAACAATATTATCTATTGCTTCTTCTTCTTTTAAGAGATATTCTTTATTTATATTATCTGATTTCTTTTCAAAATCTTTCTGTAGGTTTTGAATTTCTTTTTTAGAACCCGCTTTTGCTTCCTCTTCAGCTTTGCCAATCAATTCCTTCACTTCTTTTTCAGCATCTTTTAGGATTTCATTACTATCCTGATAAGCTTTTTCAATGATTTCTGCGGATTCTCTCTTAGATAGGCTAAGTATATCCTTAGCCTTTTTTTCAGATTCTTGAATTTTTTTTATGATATCGTCAATCATTTTATTAAAAAAATAAATTAAAGACTTGTAGTATTATAACAATAAATTTAATCGTGTCAATTTTTTATTATTGCCTGATTTTTTAAATTTCTTCAGGTAAATTAATAGACAAACAAAAGATAATAATATCATATTACAAAGAGGGTAAGTTAATAAGATAGTAATTTGACTAAAATTAGATATATCTAAAATTGGTCTTGACTATTTTTAGATATATGTTAAAATGGTCTTATTTATAATAAATAAAAACTGGTATGACTAAAGAAGTACAAATAAAAAGAATATATACATCAGTAATAAAGAGACATCTTGAAAATTATCAACAAATGATTTTTCTTAGCGGTCCCAGACAGGCCGGAAAAACTACAGTAAGTTTAATGGCCAGTGAATTCACAGACCGCTTTTCCTATTTAAACTGGGATAATTTGGATCACAGGAAGATAATTCTAGAAGGAGTCAGAGCTGTTGGGGACTATATCGGATTAAACCAATTGGCTGCGGATATTCCCATAGTAGTATTTGACGAGATCCACAAATACGGGAAATGGAAAACATTTTTAAAAGGTTTTTTTGACACCTATAAAAAAAAGGTAAAAATAATTATCACCGGTAGCTCTCGGTTGGATATTTACAAAAAGGGAGGAGACAGTCTAATGGGAAGATATTTCCCATACCGGCTTCATCAGCTGTCTCTGGCAGAATTAGAACGGGCGGATTTATCAGAAGAAAAAATCAGCAAACCTTTTAATAATAAAAATAATAATCTTAAAAAATTACTTATAAATGGCGGCTTCCCTGAACCTTTTATAAAGAATGATCCCCGTTTTTTAAACCGTTGGAAGACATTAAGGCAGGAACAGCTATTTCAGGAAGATATACGGGACTTGAGCCGTATACAGGAAATTGGACAAATTGAGATTTTGGCTGAAATTTTAAAGCATCAGGCTACCCAGTTGACTAATTATTCGAAAATTGCAAAGAAGATTAATACCTCGCCTGATACCGTACGCCGCTGGATTAAAACACTGCAGTCATTTTATTATTGCTTTACTATTCAGCCATGGTCGAAAAATATTCCACGCTCTCTAATAAAAGAACCAAAAATATATTTATGGGACTGGGTCAATATTGATGAAGAAGGAAAGCGGTTTGAAAATTTAGTGGCCTCCCATCTACTAAAAGCTGTTCATTTTTGGACAGACTGCGGAATGGGTCAATATGACTTATGGTTCATTAGAGATAAAGAAAAAAGAGAGGTAGATTTTTTAGTCTCAGAGAATAAAAACCCATGGTTTTTAGTTGAAGTTAAATTATCATCAAAGGGCAGCTTAAGTAAGAATTTAATATATTTCCAGAATAAGATTGAGGCAAAGCATGCATTCCAGGTAGTATTTAATATAGACCATATTTCAGAAGACTGCTTCAAACATAAGGACCCTATTATTGTCCCGGCTCAGACATTTTTAAGTCAATTAATATAATGGAAAGCTTTAGAATGCAATGCTGCAGCTTGTAGAAAGCTTTATATATCTTCCAGTTAAACATCAGATCGGACCCTTATACATTTTATTAAAATCTACAGGTATTGGATCCGTATTAAGGCCCATTCCAAAGATATCTGTCCCCAGGCCTTATATATGAGATGACATTTGCCATCGTGAATTTATTGGTAACCGTATGTCTAAAAAGAAATTTAGAAGAGGATATTCTATGTAAGGAATTTAAGGGAGTTATGGCTGAAAACTATTGCCTTCAGGAATTAACGGGATTACTTGATTATGTTCCATTTTATTGGTCCAGCGGCAATCTTGCCGAGATTGATTTTGTAGTGCAATTTACTGATAAAATAGTTCCCATCGAAGTAAAAGCGGCCGAAAATGTAAAGTCTAAGAGTCTTGCTGTCTATAGGAAAAAATACAAACTGGCTTTATCTATTAAAACATCAAGACTGAATCTAAATTACAAGGATGGGCTATTAAACTGTCCCCTTTACTTGCTGTGGAAGTTGCCAGAATTTATTGAAAAAATATTTTCTTCTTAATACTTTTTACTAAAACTGGTATAGTCAGCAATACAATGATCTTACTCCTTGTACAGAATAGTGATGGATTTATAGCGAGAAAAGTAGAAGTTACTTCATTTGCTGATATTTCTTCTTGGGAAAACTTAGCTATTCCCCTTAATGTATCTGTAAAGAGGGAAACTGACTACGCTAGCGGCCAGGTAAGCTACTTTGTTCTGGCCCACAGCAAAAAATACAAATACCCAGGTTATCTTTAAGCTGGCAACCTATTCACTAATGCAGCTTTATCTTGTAAGAGCTGATATGAAGGAGCTAGCTAAAAAACCATATCCACTATTAAAAAAAAGGAGAGAGCAGGAGAATGTGTGGTTATACTCTACAGCGGTCCTAATTATGGTGTGTTTGATTTAGATGAGTACAGTTTTATTTTAATGAAACTTAAAACGGATCTCTTAATCTTGTGTTTGACAACTTAACATATATTAACTATACTTTACATATGTTAAGTCTAATTTACAACTATGTTTATGGAAAAATCTTTAGATAATATACTTAATGCCAGTTCAAAAGTTAAAATCATACGCCTTTTTACTTCCAGACGTAATGATTATTTTACGACTGGCCGGGAAATTAGTAAGCAGATTGGATTATCTGCACCTGCAACACATACTGCACTAAAAGATTTATACAATCATAATATCCTGAATCGTGATATTATAGGGAAACAACACCTGTATAGGCTAAATATAAATAATAGGATTGTTAAAGATATTCTAATTCCAGCATTTCAAAAAGAGCTTTTAATTAAAAAAGATATTAATAAGTTTCTGAAAAATGAGATTATAAATAAAAATCTAGAAGATAAAATAATCTCACTTATAATTTATGGAAGTATGGAAAAAGGTACAGCAAGAGAAACAAGTGACATAGATATTGCTATAATTGTAAAAACTAAAAAAGATAAACAATATATAGAAAGCATATTCCTTGAAGATATTTCTTCAAGGTTTAATGAATATTTTGGAGCCCAGCTTGACACATATACAAAAACCAGAGATGAATTTACTGAAAAGTTACAAAAAAACAAACCCCCGGTCTCAACATTAATAAAAGAATACAGGGTAATCTATGGAAAGGATCCTTTAGATATTAAATAATATGTCAGCAAGAAAAATTAAAATAAAACAGGAAAATAAATCAAATGCTTTTAAGTATCTAAAAAAGGCTGAAGATAACTATAATCAAATGCTTACAGCTCTTAATAATAATAATTATAATGCAGCTGGGACGCTGGCCATCCAATGCGGTATTTCAGCAGCTGACGCTGTATGCGTTCATGAAAAAAGGGTTCGATCACTATCACAAAATCACCTGACTTTATGCGATTTGGTAAAATCTATATCGCTTCCTGAAGCAAAAGATAGGAGCAATGTTTTAAAAAGGATTATTTCAAAAAAGAATCTAATTCAATATGAAAGTAGAAGTATTTACAAAAATGAAGCTAATGAAATCGTAAAAGGCGCAACTAGATTTTACCAATGGGTTGTTTCAGTTCTAAAATAAACAATCCTTCAGATAGGCAGGACTAGTTCGAAAGCTTACTAAATGGATCCATACAATCTCATAATGTATCCAGGACTATAGCTCTTGATTCTGCAATAAGAGTCAAATTCCTGATAATTTTATTTCTAAAACTATAATTTGGTTTAAACATTTTTTTTATTCTTTTAGATAATTTTATAGAAAAGTAGTGCTAATATAAAAGTGTAACCACTCTTATTCTTATAAGATCTTCTACAGATTTCAATATACGTCAAAGTTTTCTTCTGGTCAATTTTTTCTTTTAATCAATTTTGTGAACTTAAATCCCAGAGGGTTCCCTTACCATGTCGATCGTGCATCCGAGGGGGAGGTGAGCAACCCGGCAATAAGGGCTTCAGCGGCTTATTTTATGCTCCTGCCATTAACATAGATACTGAATCCCTTGAAAAATTCTTCATACATAAAATATTTAAGATGCTTCTAAAAAAGGGTCTTATTATAGAAAGGGTTGTAGAGTTAATTTTTTCCTGGCGACACTCCGGCTTCGGGGTCTACTGCGGAAAGAGAATAAATCCAAAAGGGGCCAGATCAACAGAAAATCTGGCAAGATATATCATAAGGGCGTCATTCTCCCAGGAGCGGATGAAATATTTTCCGTATGAGGCAAAGGTTACCTACCAGTCTAAATACAGCAAAGATGTAAAAGAGTTTAGCTCCCTTGAATGGATGGCAGCCCTTATCTTCCATATACCAAACACGGGAGGGCAGACTGTCCGTTATTACGGATTCTATAGCAACGCAACAAGGGGCAGGCTTAAAAAGGAAGAGAGTGAGCCCCAGTTTCATATAATAGAAGATGAAAGTCCCAGGAGTTTAAACAGGTCCTGGGCAAGGCTTACCTGAGAAAATATATGAAGTAGATCCCCTGATATGTCCCAGGTGTGGAGGGGATATGAGGATAATTGCCTTTATAGAAGATTATAAGATTGTAAAGAAGATTCTTGATTACCTGGGAATATATGAGTTTGGTAAAAAAAGATCGCCTCCCAGGATAAACACTTACCCCGATGAGTTTGATGATTATATCCGGGATGAATATATAGACTGTAACCATGTGTGCTAAGTTGATTGTAAGGCTGCAGGATATTTGGCTGCCATAAAATTGACCTGATATGGTATTTTTCTTACCTCCTTACACTCTTCATGTATTTCCTGCTCCAGTATCATGATTTCTGATGCTTTTTGAATCTGATAACCTTGATTATGGTAACTATGAGTGCTTGATAGTCTGGTGATCCAGAAGGAAATTCTTATAAATTTATATATATTTCATCACTAATGATTATATTATCAGTATTCTTATAATGCTTATGAACCTCAATTTCATTTTCAAGTTGCTCTTTTCCCAACACAGAAAGATTGTGTTCTTTTCTTTTATTAATAATCTCTTCATCCTCAAGCTTATTTATTTCATTAAGTTTTTCTTTTACTATTTCTAAAATTTCAGTGGAATCATTGTCTAATCTTTTTTAGTAATCAAAGATATTTTACTTGGCAGGCAACAGTTGAGAGAAGGGCTTGGGATACCTTATATCTTTGGAGAAGGTGATTAGTAATTAGGTATAAACCCTTGCGATTTAATCCTATCATAAAGATTAAGATTGTCAGTTGAAGTATCATTGTCAGTTGAAGTATCATCAATTATTTTTTCAGGTGCTATTACCGTTACGGTTTGTTTCGCTGTGCCCACATGTTCATTTTTTTCATCATAAACAGCTACGCTTACCGTATATATACCCGCAACATCATAAATGTGATCTGTCTTGGACAATCCTAATTTGTTTACCATTGCTCCATCGCCCAAGTCCCATTTGTAGGTATAGCCGGTGTCTTCGATACTCGTTATATAACTCACAGCGTTTCCCGGAGCTGCAGGGTTCGGGTTTGCCGAGAGCGTCAGCTCCATCTCCACTGCTACAGGGATATGCAATTGAGATATCAACACCTTATCTGACTGCGACACGTCATACAGCGAACATTTCACTGTTGTATTGCTTAGTTTGCTGAACACGTGCTTTACAATACCGCTCAGCATACCGTTTTCATTTTTTTTCTGGTATTCAATCACTTCGCCATCGCCAAAATCGACTTCTATCACGACATTAGTGACGTTCGTAAAAATATCTTTGAACGCGAACTCAAACTCATACTCTTTGCCCACGGATGCGTTCTCAATCTTGTCTGGTTTGCATTGTGCCTGTATTTCACTTATTTTTACACCCGACAATTCATTCTTTAGTAAACAATCCAAGGCAATCAATACAACATCATTGCTGCCTTGTTTAAATACATATCTCTCATAACTGCCCGAAGGTGAATCGCTTGTCGTGGATGAATAATTCCAATAATGTCCACCAGGAACGCGTGCATTATTTATTTTCCCGATATTTTTCACCCCGGATATCTGGGTACTCCAAACACCGTTCTTGCTACCATCAATACATTCCATATTGAATATGCGCAATGGCATATTTTTGGAAAACTCAATTACCTTAAACATATTGAATGCAATGGTATCGGTTTTACTTGTTTGGTATTTAAAAACGGCAGAGTGTTCATTTGCTTTAAGATATTTGATCTTAATTAAACTATCTAACACCAATTGTTTGGGCGCATCGGCATTGCCCAGAACATCTCTCCAGAATTTAGTATACGACTCTCCCAGAGAGATAAAATCAGTCGATTTGGATCTGAAAAAGTCATTAATTGAGTATTCAATGAGATACGTGTCGCTACTCGCAACATAAATCCATAGTTCTTCAAACGTGCTGTTTGTGTTTTTCAGTAAATATCTTAAGAAACACGACATGCTGTATTCATGCACTTCATCGAACGTATAATACGAATCTTGAGATGAAACACCATTGGTGACCATGCGCTGTCTGTTTTTTTCAGGATATGCCAGTTCATATGCTGCAAGTTCGGCCAGTGCTTCGACAGCCCATCTATTTTCGCTTTTTCCCATTTTACCAACATATTGCACTTCATTCCACACTGAATCCTGATATGAATGAAAAAACTCATGTGCTAATACGGTCTCAAAATCTTGTTCGTCTGGATAATCCGTTGGTAGAAGTATATTGTTTGTCACCGGATTATATTTACAATTTGTGTATCCGCTATCTATGTATACATCCATGGAATCTGTAAATCCCATAAACGTAAAGTTTTCTCGATAATCAACAGGTATTTTTGCTTCAAAATCTTTTCGGATTTCTTCCAATGCATTACCGACACTGCTTGCCAAGTCATCCATACTGCTGGCGTATTTAGTGCTGTCATCTACTTTATAATATATCTTGAAATATCCGTCCGGCGAATAGATGGATTTACCCCAGTAATAAATTAAAAAATCCGTCAAGTGATCCGTGTATATGTAGAGCTTGCCATCGATCACTTCACTGGGTAGCGTGTCCCATAGGGATGTCGCTTCATCAAAACAAGCGGCGGAGGGTTCACCTTGCGCATCGCTTGGAATCGTATATTCGATTGTGATGATATCGTTGAACTGATGCATGTCACCAAGTGTTACCGAAAACGACGTGCACTGTGCAGACTGGGGCAGGTTGATTGGTTGAGGATCGGCAATCTGCTCTATTCTGATAGTTTGCGTATTATCTATTGCGTTGCCCGGAATGGTCACAGCGATTTTGTCTACTGACACTGTTTGTGGTTTAGTGCTAGATCCGATTTCATTTTCCAGCAACAGCTGCTTTTGCTGCGGTAATACTTCAAAAGCCCCCGCATCTATTTTTTCTTCCGCAAACGTCAACACGATCTTTCCAGATTGCGCACCATAGGAGATATGCACTTCGATCATGTCATCTGAAACGGCGTTGATATTCAACTCATGTTCACCCAACGATACTGTCTTTAGACCCGAGCTGCCAAGATTGCTGCCTCTGATCTGTATCATGGTGCCAACCGTTCCCGAACCCGGAGTAATACTGTCAACTGCTGGCGCAAGTTTATCATCGCCTGCTATCACTACATCGGTTGTTGTTGCATCATCGAAATCAAATCCTGACATGATTTCCGCATTAAATGGGCATGCTTCATCTATTGGTATGTTAAAAGGAGTAGTTAAGTTACCAATATCTATTACAAAAACTAGTATTAATACTATTACTACTACAGCTGTAAAACCACCGATCAATCCCATAAAAATTTTAAAATTGCGGTTTCTTCCCGTTCCTACAACAGGCTTTTCTATGTATTTGTATGTTTCTTTCTTTGCTGCTACTTGCTTTGAATCAGACTCTATGATTCTTTTTCCACATTTTTTGCAAAATACATCATCTGGAGTAATTATACTTTTGCAGTTTGGGCATAAAGGGGTAAAATTTGAGAGCTGCTTTCCACATTTAAAACAAAATTTAGCATTATCTTTATTTATTTCTCCGCAGGAATTACATTTTTTCATATTTAGCTTTTATTATGAGTATATTTATAAAAATTATATCAACTCTACACATTATATTATATTAATAATAATAAACAATTGCAATTCAGACAGTGGAAGTCCATCAGCAGGCAAGATACCAGGAAACCAACTCTTTTTATAATATCAAGCTGACAAAAGATGGATCATTTTAAAAATATTTTGGAGATACTGGTAAAAAAATGACAATCAGATAAAAAAAGGGATAGACTGGTCAGGGACTTGATTTAAAATTATTAAAAAAATTGTGATAGCTTCCACAATATCCTATCTAAGGAGGCCCCCTGTTCCAGGCTTTGATTCTTTTGGTATATAGAAGGTCTCATATATTGTAGAATCTTCAAGGATTTTATTTATATCTTTAGCTAAAAACTTTTTTCTTTTCTTTTCCTTTTCACTGGCAAATACATCATTCATTCTCTTTAAAAATAGCATACCAAAAATATAATCTTTATATTCTGCAGCATTAAGCTCACCACGCAGTATATCTGCTGCTTTCCATAGAGTTGATTCTAATTTTTGAAGTGTTACCTTTCCCATATAATTTAATCCTTTAAGTTTATTGGCATCTTATTAACATTATAATAATATTAAATTACTTCCTATTCTAATTAATATATTTTTGAAGAAATTTTAATGCTAACCCTCTCTTTAATCTCTCATGATAAAACTGATTCTGAAGATGCTTTTAGCTAAAGGCCTTATCACAGAAAGGGTTGTAGAGTTAATTTTTTCCTGGCGACACTCCGGCTTTGGAGTATATTGCAGAAAGAGAATAAATCCAAAAGAGGCCAGGCCTCCCAGGATAAACACTTCCTCAGATGAGTTTGATGATTATATCCTTATATGAATATATAGACTGTGACCATGTGTGCTAAGTTGATTGTAAGGCTGCAGGATATTTGGCTGCCATAAAACTGGCCTGGATATGATATTTTACTTTTTCATTGATGATTTTTTTATTGTCTACCCTAATATCATGTTTCTAAACACTTCTTGAAGTAGATTATGGTGATTATCAGTTATTATTTCTACTTGATACTTCGGTGGTCCAAAAGTAAGTTCTTGTAAATTAGAATACAATACTGCA
>JACKQG010002681.1_pt1 | contig 22834 bp, 23 predicted proteins | sample 8237621 | NCBI WGS metagenome assembly JACKQG01 (sample SAMN15677084, study PRJNA649215) | marine metagenome | biome: marine; feature: Black Sea; material: saline water; isolation source: suspended particulate matter (SPM) from the Black Sea western gyre | collected 2013-06-09/2013-06-10 | depth... | reverse complement strand
GGAAAACCATTAAGAAATTAAAATTATGAATACAGCATATATAGTAGCAGGATACCGATCAGCAGTAGGGAAATCAGGAAAAGGAGTTTTTAAATTCACTCGCCCTGATGATTTGGCTGCAGATGTAATTAAACATTTAGTAGCATCAGTTCCTGAATTAGACAATGATAGAATTGATGATGTAATTTGTGGAAACGCAACTCCTGAGGCAGAGCAAGGTTTAAACATTGGGCGTATGATTTCCTTAATGGGATTAGATACCATAAAAGTACCCGGAATGACCGTAAATAGATATTGTTCCTCAGGTCTAGAAACCATTGCCATTGCAAATGCAAAAATACAAAGTGGGATGGCCGATTGTATCATTGCTGGTGGAGTGGAATGCATGTCCCCTATCCCATTTGGAGGATGGAGAATTATACCAAATTATGATGTCGCAAAAAATAATTCGGACTGGTACTGGAACATGGGCCTTACTGCAGAAGCAGTTGCCAACAAATGGAATATTAACAGAAAAGACCAAGATGAATTCGCTTTTAACTCTCACCAAAAAGCATTAAACGCTATTGAAAAGGGATATTTTAAAAGTGGGATTGTACCCATTACTGTAAAAGAAACTTACCTTGACAAAAACGAAAAGAGACAAGAAAGAGAATACATTGTAGATACTGATGAAGGACCAAGAAAAGGAGGTTCTGCTGAAGCATTAGGAAAGTTAAGAACTGTATTTGCACAAGAAGGAACAGTAACGGCAGCAAATGCATCACAAACTTCTGATGGTGCAGCCTTTGTTTTGTTAATGTCAGAAAAAATGGTGAACGAATTAGGTGTAAAACCAATTGCAAAACTATTGAGTTATTCGGTAGCAGGAGTGGAACCAAAACACATGGGAATTGGACCTGTAGAAGCAATACCAATGGCATTAGAAAAAGCAGGATTAAAACTAGAAGATATTGAGCAATTTGAATTGAATGAAGCCTTTGCTTCACAATCCTTAGCGGTTATTCGTGAGTTAGGATTAAACCCAGAAATTGTAAATGTAAATGGAGGAGCAATTGCTTTAGGACATCCACTAGGTTGCACGGGAGGAAAACTAACAGTTCAGTTGATAAACGAAATGAAAAGAAGAAATCAAAAATACGGAATGGTTACCATGTGTGTAGGAGCAGGACAAGGTGCAGCCGGAGTATTTGAAATTCTTTAAAAAAAACCTAACAACCAAAACCAAAAACCACTTAAATCATGACCAAAAAAAGATCCTTAAACGAATACCGACAGGTAAAGGAATACACTACTCCAAAGAAAAAAAAGGCAAATAGAAATAAAGAAGGAACACACAGTTATATTGTTGATTTGTCAGAAGTAGAATTAAGCGATCTTGAATTAGTAGGAGGTAAAAACGCTTCCTTAGGAGAAATGATTCAGAATTTAAAAGGCTTAGGAGTAAATATTCCTGGAGGGTTCGCGCTTACTGTTGATGCCTATTGGGAATTTATTCGGTTTAATAAATTGGATAGCACTATTCGTTCTCTTATTAATGGGATGAAGAAAGATGATTTAGTTTCCTTAAGAAAAACAGGATTAGAAATTAGAGAAATCATCAGAAATGGACAATGGCCAGAAGATTTGAAATTAGAAATTCAGAAACGCTATAGGCAACTTTCTCAGGAATACGGTTCAGACATTACAGATGTTGCGGTTCGTTCATCAGCAACAGCAGAAGATTTACCTGATGCATCCTTTGCAGGACAACAAGAAACCTATTTAAATGTAAGAGGACCTGAACAAATCCTAACTTCTGTAAGGAATTGTTTTGCATCACTATTTACAGATAGAGCTATCTCCTACCGAGATAATTTTGGTTTTGATCATTTTGATGTTGGTCTTTCAGTTTGTGTTCAAAAAATGGTTCGTTCTGATTTAGCATCTGCAGGTGTTGCTTTTTCTTTAGATACAGAAAGTGGTTTTAAAGATGTGGTTTTAATTAATGGATCTTACGGACTAGGTGAAAGTGTAGTACAAGGAACGGTTTCTCCAGATGAGTTTTTGATTTTTAAACCAACATTAAAAAATGGTTTTGAATCTATTATCGAAAAGAAGATGGGGAAAAAAGAGAATAAAATGATTTATTCTACTGACCCAGGACAATTGGTGAAAACTGTTCATGTAGGAAACACTCAACAAGACCAATTTTGTATTTCAGACAAACAAGCCCTTCTATTAGCTAAATGGGTATGTATTATTGAGGATTATTACACTAAACTAAAAGGGCATTGGTGCCCAATGGACACTGAATGGGCAGTGGACGGACTTACAGGAGAATTATTTATCGTACAAGCTCGTCCTGAAACAATTCATTCCAGAAAAAAGGACAATGATTTAGTAGAATATAGAATTGATAATACTGAAAATGCAGCAATTAGATTAACAGGAATTGCTGTAGGAGATAAAATAGGACAAGGAAAAGTACAGAAAATGTATTCCCTTGATGGGAGAGATGGAACTTTTGATGGTGCTGACTTTCAGGAAGGAGATATTTTAGTTACTGAAATGACAGATCCGGATTGGGAACCAATTATGAAAAAAGCATCTGCAATTATCACCAATAAAGGAGGAAGGACTTGCCATGCAGCAATTGTTGCTCGTGAGATGGGAGTACCTGCAATTGTTGGTACTGAAAACGGAACGGAAGTCCTTTTTAACGGAGAGGAATTTACAGTAAGTTGTGCAGAAGGAGATGTTGGAAAAGTATATGAAGGAATTGTTCCTTTCAAATTGAAAAAGACAAAACTGGATAATTTACCGCAAACCAAAACTCCAATCATGTTGAATGTAGCCTCACCTGATTTAGCCTTTAAATTTGCGCAAATACCTAATGCAGGAGTAGGATTGGCAAGAGAGGAATTTATCATTAACAACTATATACAAGCACACCCTTTAGCACTTTTAAAACACAAAGAATTAGAGGATAAAGAATTATCAGAAAAAATAAGAGTACTAATAAGAGGATTTAAAGATGAAGAAACTTTTTTCATCAAACGACTATCCTATGGAGTGGCAAAAATTGCATCAGCATTCTACCCAAAACAAGCCATTGTAAGGATGTCCGATTTTAAATCGAACGAATATTACAACCTTTTAGGTGGAAGTTATTTTGAGCCAACTGAAGAAAATCCAATGATTGGATGGAGAGGGGCTTCTCGTTATTATTCCGAGCAATACGAATATGCTTTCGGGATGGAATGTAAAGCCCTAAAAAGAGTAAGAGAAAAAATGGGATTGGACAATGTTACCATTATGATTCCTTTTTGCAGAACAGTTGAAGAGTTACTCAAGGTCTATAAAGTGATGAAAAAGTACGGTTTAGAAAGAGGTAAAGACGGACTACAAGTATATTTAATGGCAGAATTACCATCTAATATTTTGATGGCAGAAGAATTTTCTGAACTCATTGATGGGTTCTCAATCGGTTCGAACGATTTAACGCAACTTACTTTAGGATTAGACAGAGATTCATCTTTAGTAGCCCATATTTATGATGAAAGAAATCCGGCAGTAAAACGCTCTATTTCTAACCTAATAAAAGTAGCAAAAAAGACAAAAACAAAAGTTGGGATTTGCGGACAAGGTCCATCAGATTATCCAGATTTCGCACAGTTTTTAGTAGAAGAAGGAATCGATACCATTTCGGTAACTCCTGACTCTATGTTAAAAACAATAAAAGCAATTCATAAAATAGAAACAAAAAAATAAAACAATGATAAAAGGAGGCGAGTTTTTAATTAAAGACCAAGAAGCAAAAGACATTTTTATTCCAGAAGAGTTTGGAGAAGATCAATTGATGATGGCATCTGCAACGAAAGAGTTTGTAGAAAAAGAGTTAGATCCGCATAGAGAAAGATTTGAAAAGAAAGACTATAAACTAACAGAGGACTGCATGAAAAAAGCAGGAGAGCTAGGCCTTTTAGGGATTAGTGTGCCTGCAGAATATGGAGGAATGGGTATGCCATTCAATACTTCCGTACTTATTTGCGATAAAATATCAGGAGCAAACGGATCATTTTCAACTGCATTTGGTGCACATACAGGAATTGGAACTTTACCAATTTTACTTTATGGTGATGATGCGCAAAGAGAAAAATACTTACCTAAATTAGCCTCTGGAGAATGGATGGGATGTTATTGTTTAACAGAACCAGGAGCAGGTTCGGATGCAAACTCAGGTAAAACAAAAGCGGTACTTACTGAAGATGGAAAACACTACCTTATTACAGGACAAAAAATGTGGATTTCGAATGCAGGATTTGCAGATGTATTCATAGTATTTGCCAGAATTGAAGATGATAAAAATATTACTGGTTTCATTCTAGAAAAAGGAATGGAAGGTATTACCTTAGGAGAGGAAGAAAATAAATTAGGACTGAACTCCTCCTCTACTCGTCAAGTATTTTTTAATGATGTAAAAGTTCCTATTGAAAGCCTTTTAGGAGGTAGAGAAAATGGATTTAAAATTGCAATGAATGCACTAAATGTGGGTAGAATTAAACTTTCAGCAGCAGTATTGGATGCTTGTAGAAGAGTGATTAGCCTTTCTACTAACTATTCTAATGAGCGTATTCAGTTCGGAATTCCTATCTCTAAATTTGGAGCGATAAAGCACAAATTAGCAGATATGGCAGTTAAAACTTTTGCAGTTGAATCGGCAACTTACCGTGCAGGTGCAGAAATTGAAAAAAACATCCAAAGATTAGAAGCAGAAGGAGTAGATCATCAACAAGCTCACCTTAAAGGAATAGAAGAATATGCTATTGAATGTTCAATCGTAAAAGTGTTAGGTTCAGAAACGATACAATTCTGTTCGGATGAAGGAATCCAGATTTATGGAGGAATGGGATATTCGGCAGATACACCTATGGAAGCAGCATACCGTGATGCAAGAATTGCCCGAATCTATGAAGGAACAAATGAAATCAATAGAATGTTATTGGTGGGAATGATACTTAAAAAAGCAATGAAAGGAGAGTTAGACATTATGACTCCAGCAATGAAAGTTGCTTCAGATTTAATGAGTATTCCTTCATTTGACAAACCAGATGACAGTATACTTTTTGCAGTTGAAAAGGAACATGTTAAAAAATTGAAAAAAGCAATATTAATGTGTGCAGGAAAAGCAGCACAACATTTTGCTATGACAATTGAAAGAGAACAAGAAGTATTGATGAACTTGGCAGATATGGTAATAGAGGTTTATACTGCAGAATCTACAATTTTAAGAGCAGAAAAACTAGCCACTAAGAATGGAGAAGAAACTACAGAACATCAAATTACAATGAGTAAATTATTCTTATATCAAGCCATTAAAAACTGTAACCAATCAGGAGAAGAGGTGATATTATCTTTTGCAGAAGGAGACGAACAAAGAATGTTGTTAATGGGATTAAAACGATTCACAAAAGGATATACCATTAACCCAAAAGAGATGAGAAGAGTGATAGCATCAAAAATGATTGAAGAAAATAAGTATTGTTTTTAAGCATTAATTAAACACACTTTAGAAACCCTCAGCATTTTGTTGGGGGTTTCTTTTTCTATTTACTATCTTTAGCAAATGTCTGAATTAAAGAACAAAACCATACTTATTACAGGAGGAGCCTCTGGAATTGGTAAAATTATGAGTCGTTTATCCTTAACGCGTAAAGCAAAAGTTATCATTTGGGATATTAATACTGTAAACATAGAAAGTACCTTAAAAGAGTTAAGTCCTTTAGGAGATATTGCTGCTAATGTAGTGGATGTTTCTAAGCTGGAAGCAATAGAAGAAGCGGCACAACAACTCATAAAAGAACATGGGAATATTGATATCCTCATTAATAATGCAGGGATAGTTGTAGGGAAGTATTTTCACGAGCACAGTGCAGAAGAAATTGAAAAAACTTTAAGTATTAATAGCTCCGCTCCTATGCATATTTGCAATCAGTTTTTAAAAAATATGATGGAAGAAAATACTGGACATATTTGCAATATTGCATCTTCAGCTAGTTTAGTTTCAAATCCTAAAATGTCAGTTTATGCAGCAAGTAAATGGGCAATTTTTGCATGGTCCGATAGTTTGCGTTTGGAAATGAAACAATTAAAAAAAGACATTAAAATCACTACTATCCTCCCCTACTATATCAATACAGGAATGTTTGATGGGGTAAAATCCCGCATACCGATTTTGGAGGCAGAAGCAGCTGCACTTACTATTATTAAAGCAATAGAAAAGAACAAAAAAATTATCAGTATTCCAGGGTGGATTTATCGTTTTACTCGTTTCGGTCAAGCCTTTATGTCGGTAGATGTGTTTGATTGGTTTGCAGGAAGCGTTATGGGAATCTATAAAACTATGAAAGATTTTAAAGGTCGTAAATAATTAGCTTATCTTTGAAAAATGGATATACCGAAAATCGTAAATCAGCAAAAAAAATTCTTCAATTCAAATTCCACAAAAGATGTAGCTTTAAGAATTAACACCTTAAAAAAACTAAAAGGAGTTATTCAGGAAAATGAAACCGAATTGTACAAAGCTATTTATGCTGATTTTAAAAAATCAAAATTTGAAACTTATATAGCTGAAATTGCTCTTATTTATAATGAGCTAAATGATGCCATTAAAAACCTTAAAAGATGGAGTAAGCAAAAAAGAGTAAGAACCAACCTTGCAAATTTCCCTGCTAAAAGTTATATTATCCCAGAACCATTGGGAACCGTTTTAGTAATTTCTGCTTGGAACTACCCTTATCAAATTGCACTTATTCCTGTTATTTCGGCAATAGCAGCAGGAAATACTGTGGTGTTAAAACCTTCTGAAATTCCGAATAATACAAGTAGGATATTAGCAAAAATTATCAACACTAATTTTGACGCAAACCATTTTACTGTACTGGAAGGATCAGTAGAAACTACAACAGAATTATTACAACAAAAATGGGATAAAATATTCTTTACTGGAAGTACTAATGTAGGAAGAATCGTTTATAAAGCAGCAGCCGAAAATTTAACTCCAGTCACTTTGGAACTAGGAGGGAAAAGTCCGACTTTTATTTTTAAAGATTGCGACATAAAACTCACCGCAAAAAGAATTGTTTGGGCCAAGTTTTTAAATGCAGGACAGACTTGCATTGCCCCCGATTATTTGTTAGTAGAAAAAGAAATAGAACAACAATTATTAGCAGCTCTAAAATCAGAAATAGAAAGTGCTTATCCTGTTAATAATACCATAAATGAAAATTATGTACAAATTATTAATGAAGCACATTTCGAAAGATTAAGCAATCTTATTTCAAAAGATAAAATCTATTTTGGAGGAGAACAAAACGCATCTGAAAGAATAATACGCCCTACCCTTTTACAGAATATTAGCTTTGAGGACCCTATAATGAAAGATGAAATTTTCGGACCATTACTTCCTGTCATTTCCTTTGAAAATTTGGATAAAGTAATTTCAAAAGTAAAGGAAAGAGAAAAACCACTTGCCTTATATGTTTATAGTAAAAGCAAAAAAATAATCCAAAAAATACTGCACGAAATTTCTTTTGGTGGAGGTGCTGTTAATGAATCCTTGGTTCACCTTTCTAACCCTAATTTACCTTTTGGTGGTGTAGGTGCAAGCGGGATAGGGAACTATCATTCCAAAGCAGGTTTTGACACTTTCACCCATTATAAAAGTATTTTACATAAATCATTTTTGTTTGAACCCAATGTAAAATACACTCCATTTACTGAATTTAAAATCAGAATTCTGAAATTCATTTTAGAGTAAAGCTTTTAGTATCTTTACAACATGAATTTTAAGACATTTAAGTTCGGAAACGAACTTCAAGAAGGGCTTGACATTATGGGATTTGAAGAAGCAACACCCATACAAGAACAAGCAATACCCATAATACAAAACGGAAAAGATTTAATTGCCTGTGCACAAACAGGAACAGGAAAAACAGCTGCTTTTGTTTTACCTATTCTAGATAAACTCTCAAAATTAAAGCAAACTAATAAAGTAAAAGCAATCATTGTTGCGCCTACGAGAGAGTTAGCAAAGCAGATTGACATGCAAATAGAAGGATTTTCTTACTTTACAAACTCATCCTCCTACCCAATTTATGGAGGAGGGACAGGAACAGAATTTGAAAATCAGAAACAAGCCTTAGTAAACGGAACTGATATTATAATTTGTACTCCAGGAAGGCTAATGGCACACTTGAAATTTAATTATTTTGATACTTCAGGAGTAGAACACTTCATACTTGATGAAGCTGACAGAATGTTAGATATGGGCTTTTATGATGACATAATGACCATTGCAAAACGACTGCCAGAAAAAAGACAAAACTTATTGTTTTCAGCAACTATGCCACCAAAAATTAGGACTCTGGCAAATACTTTACTAAAAGAACCTGAAAGTATAAGTTTAGCGATATCAAAACCCGCGGAAGGAATTACGCAATCTGCCTACATGGTTAATGATAACCAAAAAGTGAAATTGGTAAGAGAGATACTTAGAGAAAAAGGAAAAGATTTAAGTCATGTTCTTATTTTTGCATCTAGTATAAAAAGCGTAAAAGAGATAAAACAAACCCTTAACAAAGCAGGAATGCGTGCAAGTGATATGCACTCAGGATTGGATCAGCACCAAAGAGAAGACACTATACGCGACTTTAAGAATAAAAAAATTAGAATTTTAGTAGCTACCGATATTTTGTCCAGAGGAATCGATATTAAAGAAATTGGATTGGTAATTAACTATGAAGTACCTCATGATGCAGAGGATTATGTACATAGAATTGGGCGTACTGCCAGAGCAGATAGAACGGGAGAAGCTATTACATTCATTAACCAAAGACAAATCAGGAACTTTTTGGATATTGAAAAACTAATTGAAAAAGAAGTGCCAAAATTGGATTTACCAAAAGGATTTGAAGCTGGACCAGAATATAAAATAGCAGCTAGAAACAAGAATAAAAAACAGTGGAAGGATTTTAAGCAGAAATAGTAATGAAAAATGGATTATACCTTTTACAGATTTATGATAGAGAAAAAACTATTGGAAATATAAAGTTTGGAGTGATTGAGTAATTACCTTTGCAAAAAAAAATAATCCTACTTAAATAAAGAGAAAACATGAAAAAAACATTAACCAATTTAATCTTCATCAAAAAACGTTATTTTCTATTACTGGATACGCACAAAACAAAATACATGAGGGTCATAATCATCATCATAAAAATGAAATTAGTATAGCAGTAGGCATTGTACCAATTCCAGCAGAAGATGAAATTACTCCAGGAATTCATTTACATTATATTAAAGGAATTGGTGAAAGCAATAAATTTGGAGTTGGAGTCGGTTTAGAAACTATACTTGATGAGCACAAACATTATACACTGTCTGCAGTTTTTCAATACAGAATTTACAAAGGACTTATAATAGCAGTTGCACCTGGACTTTTATTACGAAAAGAAGGCACTAAAAATGTATTTGAATTTGCACGACATATTGAAGCTGGTTATGAATTTGAAGTAGGAAAAATTCATATTGGTCCTGTAGTAGAATTAGGAATTGAGGAAAATGGAGCACATTATATGGGAGGCATCCACTTTGGGATTGACTTTTAACAACTACCTCTCCAAAACAGGAGCATGATGCACTTTTATTCTAGCATCAATAATTGGAACAGTACAAGAAAAGTGTTTATTCTTATATTCTGCATTTAAGCCATATATATCTGATGCAGGATTGGAACGAGTAAAAGTTACCCATATCCAATTAGAAAAATTTTCACTTGCAAAACTAGCATCATCCACTAAAGTGATAAGTGCTATTCCTGATAAATTCTGCTTTTCTAAACTGAAAATCAAATCTTTTATTTCACCTTTTCCTTCTACAACTAAGTTTCCATTACTCACTAACTGAGGATTAGAAAACTCATTTGGCAAATCAAGATTTGGAGATTTTTCAGACAAAGTTCTTTTTATTTCTCCAGCAGCAGCTACAACAACTTTTGAACCTTCATTCAGTGCATCTCCACTATAGTCCAAAGTATCGATAGTAGTTTTGGTCTGAAAATGCAAATCTCTTTTCCAATTTACTCTTTCTAGAAAATGTGTAAAATATGCCTTTTCATCATTTACATCAGGTGCATTTTCTTGATCACAAATAAATACATATTTTGCTAAGGACATTTGTCCTGTTCCTAAAATATGATTGGCGATAGTCAATAATTCTTGTGGGATTTTGGTGGGATTATAAGGAGTATACCTTTCACTTCCCACAGCTAATAACAAAGGATGTACTCCTGCATCATCCACCGCATTAACAGCTTTCAGTCCCGGAATTTCTTTTTCAATTGCTTTTCCAGTAATTGCATGTATTAGAGCTCCAAACTGAGAATCTTCTTGGGGAGGGCGACCCACAACTGTAAAAGGCCAAATGGCATTTTCTTTAGCATACACCTTTTTCACTTTCAAAACTGGAAAATCATGTGTTAAACTATAATATCCTAAATGGTCCCCAAAAGGTCCCTCAGGTTTTACATCATTAGGATGTAATTCGCCACAAATAACAAAATCAGCATCTGCTGAAATGGTATAACCATCTTTTTTAGCATACCTAAAATTTCGTCCTCCTAATATTCCTGCAAAAGCAATTTCTGACATTCCCTCTGGTAAAGGCATTACAGCAGCAAAAGTATGTGCAGGTGGTCCTCCTACAAAAATTGAAACCTTTAAAGGCTCACCTTTTTGATTAGCATTTTTCTGATGTACACCAATACCTCTATGAATTTGATAATGCATTCCCACTTCTTTATTTGTAGAATAATCATTGCCCGAAAGTTGAATACGATACATTCCTAAATTAGAATTCATTATTCCAGGGTTCTCTACATCTTCCGAATAAACTTGAGGTAAAGTAATAAAAGCGCCTCCATCCTCTTTCCAACATTTTACTTGAGGAATGTCTTCTATTTGTATTTCATTAAAACTACTTGGAAACCTAACCTTAATTGGAATAGCATAAATAGCATGCAAAGCAGCATAAATAGCTTTAGCAGGATTCTTTAAAGCTACAGAAGGATTAGTTTTAAGATCAATCAACTGTTTTACCTTTTCTAAAGTATCACGAAACATAAACTTACTTCTATTTAAAGTTCCAAATAAATTAGAAGTCGCTCGAAATTTACTTCCCTTTATATTTTCAAAAAGAATTGCCTTCCCTGCTTTTGCAAATTCATGCAAATGAACAGATGCCATTTCCAAATTAGGGTCAATTTCTTTAGTGATTCTAAGGAGTTCTCCTCTCTTATCAAGTTTTGAAATACATTGTTGTAAGGATTTATAAGCCATAGTTCAAAAATAAAAAAACTCAGCTAATAGCCGAGTTTTTTAGTCTAATATCTGAACAGTAAATTATCTATTTTCCATACTAACATAGCCCCTTTCAGTAGCACCAATATATACTTGTCTTGGCCTTCCAATTGGTTCATTATTCTCTCTCATTTCTTTCCATTGTGCTATCCAGCCTGGCAATCTACCAATAGCAAACATTACCGTAAACATATCCGTAGGAATCCCTAAGGCTCTGTAAATAATTCCTGAGTAGAAATCAACATTAGGATATAATCCTCTTTCTTTAAAGTATTCATCTTCTAATGCCACCTTCTCCAATTTCATAGCGATATCCAATACAGGGTCTTGAATTTCTAATTCATTTAACACATCATCAGCAGCCTTTTTAATGATAGTTGCTCTTGGATCAAAGTTTTTATATACCCTATGTCCAAAGCCCATTAAACGGAATGGATCTGATTTGTCTTTTGCTCTAGCAACATACTTCTCTACATCACCACCATCTTTTTTAATTTCTTCAAGCATTTCAATTACTGCTTGATTAGCACCACCATGCAATGGCCCCCAAAGTGCAGCAATACCTGCCGAAACTGATGCGTATAAACTTGCATGGGAAGAACCTACAATTCTTACTGTTGAAGCTGAACAATTTTGTTCATGGTCTGCATGTAAGATTAGTAATTTATCAAGCGCTTTCGCTACAATTGGATTTATCTCAGTATCCTGAGTAGGCAATCCAAACATCATGTGCAAAAAGTTTGAAGTATAATTTAACTTATTTTTAGGATACATAATTGGCTGACGCCTTCTATTCTTAAAACTCCAAGCAGCTAAGGTTGGAAGCTTAGCAATAAAACGAATAATCGTACCATCAATTTGTTCTTTCGAACGGTTAGGATCTAAAGATTTTGGATAGAAAGCAGTTAAAGCAGAAACTAATGAAGAAAGAACTCCCATTGGATGCGCCTTTGAAGGATAACCATCTAAGATTGATTTTACGTCTTCATGAACTAATGAATGCTCTGAAATATCTTTAGTGAATTTCGCTAACTCAGTTTTAGTTGGCAATTCACCATAAATTAGCAAGAAAGATACTTCTAAGAAAGAAGATTTTTCAGCTAACTCTTCAATAGAATACCCTCTATATCTTAAAATTCCTTCCTCTCCGTTTAGGAAAGTTATTGCACTCTCAGTAGAACCTGTATTTTTAAATCCTCTATCTAAAGTAATTAATCCCGACTGCCCTCTTAATTTACTTATATCAAGTGCATTTTCATTTTCTGTTCCAGTAACAACTGGGATTTCATATACTTTCCCTTCATAATGTAATTCTGCTTTCTTTCCCATTTTGTATTATTTATTTAATCCTGCTAATATAATTGTTTATTTTTTAATAAACTTAAAATCTTTTCCTTTATAAATTGCTTGATCACCCAACATTTCCTCAATCCTTAATAGTTGATTATATTTAGCCATTCTATCTGAACGAGAAGCAGAACCAGTTTTAATCTGACCGCAATTTAAAGCTACTGCCAAGTCAGCAATAGTAGTATCTTCAGTTTCACCTGATCTGTGACTCATCACGCAAGTATAAGAAGAATTTTGTGCCATTTGCACAGCATTAATCGTTTCCGTTAAAGTTCCAATTTGGTTTACTTTAATTAAAATAGAATTGGCAATATTATTTTCAATTCCTCTAGATAGACGATCCACATTTGTTACAAATAAATCGTCACCAACTAATTGAACTTTATTTCCAATTTTATCGGTTAAACTTTTCCATCCTTCCCAATCATCTTCATCTAAACCATCTTCAATAGATAAAATTGGATATTTTTCTGACCAATCTGCCCAAAAATTTACCATTTCTTCTGGGGTTAACTTCTCTCCTGTCGACTGATGAAAATGGTATACATTTTCATCCGCATTATAAAATTCTGATGCCGCAGCATCTATAGCAATATACATATCCAATCCTGGCGTATATCCCGCAGATTCAATTGCTTTTATTACAACTTGAATTGCTTCTTCATTAGAACCTAAGTTAGGTGCAAAACCACCTTCATCTCCTACATTTGTAGAATGTCCTTGGGCTTGTAATTCAGCTTTTAAATGATGAAATACTTCTGTTCCCATTTGCAATGCTTCAGCAAATGAAGTAGCACCAACTGGCATTACCATAAACTCCTGAAAGTCGATACTATTATCAGCATGCGAACCACCATTTAAAATATTCATCATTGGAATAGGTAACTCTCTAGCATTTACCCCTCCAATATACTTATAAAGAGTTTGTCCGCTTTCTTCAGCAGCAGCTTTAGCACAGGCCAAAGAAACAGCTAGCATAGCATTCGCTCCTAAATTAGCTTTATTTGGCGTACCATCCAAATCAATCATCTTCTGATCAATCAATGCCTGCTCAGAAACATAAACACCTTTTAATTCTTCATTAATAGCTGTTTTAATATTCTGTACTGCTTTTAAAACCCCCATCCCTAAATAAGTTCCTTTATCGCCATCTCTTAACTCAACAGCCTCATGTTTTCCTGTTGAAGCACCTGAAGGAACAGATGCCCTCCCCATCACTCCATTTTCAGTTAACACCTCTGCTTCAACCGTAGGATTTCCTCTAGAATCTAAAATTTGACGTGCATGTATATCTACTATTCTTCCCATTATATTAGTTTTTATAGCTTTTAATATTAGTTATAAATTCATCAAATAAGTATCTTGAATCATGAGGTCCTGGTGATGATTCTGGGTGATACTGTACTGAAAAACAATTCTTATTTTTCAATTTGATTCCCTCAATAGTATCGTCATTTAAGTTAACATGAGTTACTTCAATATTAGGGTTATTCTTTATGTCCTCTTCAGAAATTCCAAAACCATGGTTCTGAGAAGTAACCTCTGCTTTTTTAGTACTTAAATTTAACACAGGATGATTTATTCCTCTATGTCCATTGTGCATTTTGTATGTAGATATTCCTTCTGAAAGTGCCAATGCTTGATGTCCTAAACAAATTCCAAAAACAGATTTTCCATCAGCCGTAATTTTTTTAACTTCTTCAATTACACTTGGCATTGCTGAAGGGTCTCCAGGTCCGTTTGACAAAAAGAAACCATCAGGATTCCAAGCCTTCATTTCTTCATATGAAGTATGCATGGGAAAAACTTGCAGATAACAATCTCTATCCGACAAACAAGTTAAGATATTACGCTTAACTCCCAAATCCAAGACAGCAACTTTAATAGCTGCATTTTCATCACCCAAAAAATAAGGCGTTTTTGTGCAAACTGAAGATGATAATTCTAATCCTTCCATAGAAGGTACTTTATCCAATAATTTCGTCAATTCAGCAATATCAGTAGTTGCAGTAGATATAATTGCATTCATGGCTCCTTTATCACGAATATGCCTTACAACAGCTCTTGTATCAACATCAGAGATTACAACTTTATTTTGCTTTATAAAATAATCTTGTAAGTCACCATCACCTCCATCACGAGAAAAACCAGTATTGAAATTCTTACAGATCAATCCTGCAATTTTCATGTCTGATGATTCAACTTCATTATTATGCACTCCATAGTTACCAATATGAGCATTTGTAGTGATCATCAACTGTCCAAAATAAGAAGGATCAGTGAACACCTCTTGATAGCCAGTCATACCTGTATTAAAACATAACTCACCAGTTGCAACACCTTCAATACCAACAGCCTTTCCGTGAAAAACTGTACCATCTGCTAATAATAAAACTGCAGGTTTTTTCTTATTGTATTTCATCCTCAAATTTATTTATAAAAAAAGGATAAAACCTAAGCTTTACCCTTTTTTAAAATATTAAAAAGAAGTTATTTACTACTCTCCTTTTTCTTCTTTTTCTTCAGAGTTATTAGTCTTTTCTTTAGTTTCTGTTACTACAGGAGTTTCTTCAACTACTACTGGAGCATCTTCAACAACTACTGCTTCTTCAACAACTACTGCTTCTTCAACAGCAGGTGCAACATCCTCAACTTTCTTAGATTTAGCTCTTCTTGCTTTTTTACGCTTAGGCTTATCAGTAGTATACTCTTCATTATAGTCAACCAACTCGATAAATGCCATTTGAGCATTATCTCCTAAACGGTTGCTTAATTTCAAGATTCTAGTGTATCCTCCAGGTCTGTCAGCAATTTTAGTAGCAATATCACTGAATAACTCAGTAATTGCTTGTTTTTGCTTTAAGTATGAAAATACAGTTCTTCTTGAATGTGTAGTATCGTCTTTTGATTTTGTAATCAAAGGTTCAACATACACTCTTAATGCTTTTGCTTTCGCTAAAGTAGTTTTAATTCTTTTGTGCTCAATTAATGAACATGCCATATTAGCAAGCATTGCCTTTCTATGAGCAGCTTTTCTACTTAAATGGTTAAATTTCTTTCCGTGTCTCATTTTTCTTATTCGTTATCTAAATTATACTTCTCAGTGTTAAAACCGAAAGTCAATCCTTTTTCCTCTATTAAGTCTTCTAATTCTGAAAGTGATTTCTTACCAAAATTTCTGAATTTTAACATATCAGATTTTTTGAAAGAAACTAATTCACCTAATGTAAATACTTCTGCAGTTTTTAAGCAGTTTAATGCTCTAACTGATAAACCAAACTCTGAAAGTTCAGTTTTTAATAACTGACGCATGTGTAAAGTATCCTCATCAAACTCTTCCACTATATCTTCTTCTAAGCTGATTTTTTCATCAGAGAATAACATAAAGTGTTGAATTAAGATTTTAGACGCTTCAGTCAAAGCTTGTTTTGGATCAATTGAGCCGTCAGTAGTAATATTTAAGTTTAACTTTTCAAAATCGGTTTTCTGACCAACTCTGTAATCCTCAATATTATAATTTACATTTTTGATTGGCGTAAAAATAGAATCAATAGCAATTGTTCCTATTGGAGCATCTTCTATTTCATTCGCTTCAGCTGGTACATATCCCCTACCTTTAGCAATAGTAAATTGCATTTCAAATGTTACTTTCTTATCTAATTCACAAATAACTTGATCAGGATTCAATACTTGAAAGTTAGATAAACTACTTGCCAAATTAGCAGCAGTAATTACATCCGTTTTACTAACCTTTAAAGTTGCAACTTCTGACTCAACAGTTTCAATTTGTTGCTTAAATCTTACTTGTTTAAGGTTCAAGATAATTTCAGTAATATCCTGTACAACACCTTCAATGGTTGAAAATTCATGATCAACTCCTGTAATTTTGATTGATGTAATAGCATACCCTTCTAAAGAAGATAATAAAACTCTTCTTAAAGCATTCCCTACAGTTAAACCATAACCTGGCTCTAACGGTCGAAACTCAAAGTTTCCTTGGTTAGCAGCCTCATTAATCATTACTACCTCATCTGGCTTTTGAAAATCTAAGATTTGCATATTTTTTATTTTTTGATTATTCTTATTTAGAGTATAATTCTACAATTAACTGCTCTTTAATGTTTTCAGGAATCTGAAGTCTTTCAGGTGCCGAAACTACTTTACCTAATTGAGTTTCTCCATTCCATTGTAACCATTCTGATTCATTAGAGCTAGAAGTAATGGAATTAGTGATTGTTTCTAAAGATTTTGAACGTGCACGTACTGAAACAATATCACCTACTTTTAAAGCATATGAAGGAATGTTTACATTTTCACCATTCACCGTAATATGCTTGTGAGTAACTAACTGACGAGCCGCTCTTCTTGTTGGTGCAATACCTAAACGGTACACAACATTATCCAAACGCAATTCACACATTTGTAATAAGTTTTCACCAGTAACTCCTTTTCTTCTAAGTGCTTCTTTAAATAAATTAGAAAATTGTTTCTCTAAAATACCATAAGTAAACTTAGCTTTTTGTTTTTCCATTAATTGCACACCATATTCGGATTGTTTACCTCTCCTTCTTTGGTTTCCGTGTTGTCCTGGTCCGTAAGCTTTTTTAGCTAATGCTTTATCTGGTCCAAAAATTGGTTCTCCAAATCTTCTTGCAATTCTTGATGTTGGGCCTGTATATCTTGCCATGTTTTTATCTTAATATAAATGAATTAAACTCTTCTCTTTTTCGGTGGACGACATCCATTGTGAGGTAATGGAGTAACGTCAACAATCTCAGTAACAATGATACCAGAATTATGAATCGTTCTGATTGCTGATTCTCTACCTTGACCAGGTCCTTTAACATAAACCTTGACTCTTTTTAACCCTTTATCAAGAGCTACTTTTGAACAATCCTCAGCAGCCATTTGTGCGGCATAAGGAGTATTCTTTTTTGAACCTCTAAATCCTATCTTACCAGCTGAAGACCAAGAAATAACTTGTCCTGCTTTATTGGTAAGTGAAATAATAATATTGTTAAAAGTTGCCTGAATGTGGGCTTGCCCTTCAGCTTCAACTCTTACTGTGTTCTTTTTGGTTGTTTTGGTTGTTTTGGTTGTTTTAGCCATAATTATCTACTATTTCTTTTTATTAGCAACAGTTTTTCTTTTCCCTTTTCTGGTTCTAGAATTGTTTTTTGTTCTTTGTCCTCTTAAAGGCAGACCCATTCTGTGACGAATTCCTCTGTAACACCCAATGTCCATTAATCGCTTAATGTTCATTTTGGTTTCAGCTCTTAACTCTCCCTCAACAGTAAATCTATCTCCAATAATTGTTCTGATCGCATTTGTTTGCTCATCTGTCCAATCTTGAACTTTAATATCATGAGAAATATTTGCTTCATCCAAAATTGACACTGAAAAAGATGGGCCAATTCCGTAAATATAAGTTAATCCAATAACTCCTCTTTTGTTTTTAGGTAAATCAATACCTTTAATTCTTGCCATTATTAACCTTGTCTTTGTTTATACCTTGGGTTCTTCTTATTGATTACATAAACTCGTCCTTTTCTTTTGACGATTTGGCAATCTTCACTTCTTTTTTTTACTGATGCTCGTACTTTCATTTCTTTTTATTTTATTAGTACCTATATGTTATTCTTCCTTTTGTTAAATCGTATGGTGACATTTCCATTTTAACCTTATCACCTGGTAATAATTTGATATAAAACTTTCTCATCTTACCTGATATATGAGCAACAATCTCATGTCCATTTTCTAATTCAACACGAAACATAGCATTTGACAATGCTTGTGTTATCGTTCCATCTAACTCTATATTAGCTTGTTTAGCCATTTATCTTTTTTTCTATTTCTTCAAAACTTGATAAAATCTCTGCTTTTCCTTTTCGAACAACAATTGTATGTTCAAAATGTGCAGATGGTTTATTATCAAAAGTTGTTATTGTCCATCCATCATTGTGTTGCAAAATACGCTTAGTTCCCATATTAATCATTGGTTCAATTGCAATAACTAATCCTTCTTTAAGCATAACCCCCTTCCCTCTTCTTCCGTGATTAGGAACTTCAGGACTTTCATGTAAATTCTCACCTACACCATGTCCAACCAATTCTCTAACGACACCATATCCAAAGCTTTCAGCATATTGCTGTACAGCATAACCAATATCACCAATTCTATTTCCAGCAACTGCTTGTTCAATTCCTTTATAAAGTGACTCTTTAGTAACTTTAAGTAATTGTTTTGTTTCAGCATCTACCTCCCCAACTTCATAAGTGAAAGCAGAATCACCATAATAGCCATTCATTACTACTCCACAATCCACGGATAAAATTTCACTATTTTCAAGAGCTCTATCATTGGGTATACCATGTACCACCTGTTCATTAGGTGACATACATAAAGTATTTGGAAAGCCACCATAACCTTTGAAAGCTGGAACTCCTCCATTATCCCTGATAAACTCTTCAGCAATTTTATCTAATGCTAAGGTAGTTATCCCTGGTTTTATTAGCCCAGCTATTTCAGCATGGGTTTTTGCAACAAGTAAAGAACTTTTTCTTACTAACTCTATCTCTTCTTCTGTTTTATAATAAATCATAAATCAATATGATTACATCATACTACCAGAAGATTTTCCTTTTATCCTTCCTGAATCCATTAACCCATCATAATGACGCATTAATAAATGACTTTCTATTTGTTGAAGTGTATCTAAAATAACACCAACTAAAATCAATAATGATGTTCCACCATAAAACTGAGCGAACTGCATATTAATTCCTCCTGCCATAGCAAATGCTGGTAAAATAGCTACTAAACCTAAGAATAAAGATCCTGGGAAAGTAATTCTTGACATCACAGCATCTAAATAATCAGCAGTAGATCTTCCTGGTTTTATTCCTGGAATAAACCCTCCATTCTTTTTCATATCATCAGCCATTTGGTTAGGATTAACCGTCATAGCAGTATAAAAATATGTAAATATTACAATCATTACAAAGAACATTAAATTGTACCAAAATCCTCCGAAATCAGTAAGTACTGCTGCAACTCCTTGTAAACTTTCATTTTCAGAAAAACCAACTAAAGTAATAGGTACAAACATAATTGCTTGTGCAAAGATGATTGGCATTACTCCAGCAGCATTTACTTTTAAAGGAATAAATTGTCTTACTCCACCGTATTGTTTATTTCCAACTACTCTTTTAGCATACTGCACAGGAATTCTTCTTGTACCTTGTACTAAAAGGATAGTAATTAAGATTACAAATAATAACGCTAACATTTCAACTAAGAAGATAACTAAACCACCTCCTGCTGACCCTAAAGCGGAAACAAATTCTTGCATTAATGATTGAGGTAAACCAGCAATAATACCAATCATAATTAATAATGAAATACCATTACCAATTCCTCTATCTGTAATTTTTTCTCCTAACCACATTACAAACATAGTACCCGTTATCAAAATGATAATAGATGACAACCAGAAACCTCCTGCAGGAAGTAAGAAAGCTGACTCAGGTAGTGTTGCTTTTAAGTTAGCAATATACCCAGGAGCTTGTCCTGCTGTAATTAAGATAGTTAAGTATCTTGTAATGTTATTAATTTTTCTTCTACCACTCTCTCCCTCTTTCTGTAATTTCTGAAAATATGGAATAGCCATTCCTAATAACTGAATTACAATAGAAGCTGAGATATAAGGCATAATACCCAAAGCAAAAATAGATGCTTGTGAGAATGCACCTCCTGTAAACATATTTAATAGGCCTAAAAGTCCATCTGCAGTTTGGTCCTGTAAAGCAGAAAGCTGTGAAGGATCAACACCAGGAATTACAACAAAAGAACCTAATCTATAAATAGCTAGAATTCCTATTGTAGTTAAGATTCGATTTCTCAAATCTTCAATTCCCCAAATATTCTTTATTGTATCTATTAATTTTCTCATCTTACTTTTCTAAAACTGTTGCAGTACCACCCGCTTTTACAATAGCAGCTATTGCAGATGCAGAAAATGCATTAACAGTAATATCTAACTTTGCTGTTAATTCACCTCTACCTAAAATTTTCACTAAATCATTTTTTTGTACAAGACCATTATCCATTAAATCTTGTTTTACTATAGTTCCCTTCAATTTCTTTAAATCAACTAAAGCTTGAATAGTATCTAAGTTCACACCATTATACTCTACTCTGTTCGGATTTGTAAATCCAAACTTAGGCACTCTTCTTTGTAAAGGTTGTTGTCCACCCTCAAATCCAATTTTCTTTGAATATCCTGAACGAGACTTCTGACCATTATGTCCTCTAGTAGATGTTCCTCCTTTCTTAGATCCTTCTCCTCTACCTACTCTTTTAGTGCCTTTAATTGCCCCTTTTGCAGGCTTTAAATTGTGTAATTCCATATCAAATATTATTCTACTAAGGTTATTAAGTGCTTAATTTTAGCAACCATTCCTAAAATTTGTGGTGTTGCGTTATGCTCCACTACAGCATTCATTTTTCTTAAGCCTAAAGCATCTAAAGTTCTCTTTTGATCTTTTGGCCTTCCAATTCTACTTCTAACTTGTTTAATTTTAATCTTTTCCATTCTTGACTATATTATCCGTTAAATACTTGATCCATTGTTATTCCTCTTTGCATTGCTATTGTTCTCGCATCTCTTAATTCTAATAAAGCTTTTAAAGTTGCTTTTACTAAATTATGAGGATTTGAAGATCCTTTAGATTTTGCTAATACATCTTTCACTCCAGCACTTTCTAATACCGCACGCATTGCACCCCCAGCTTTTACTCCTGTACCATGAGATGCAGGCTTAATTAAAACTTGAGATCCACTGAACTTAGCAGCTTGTTCGTGAGGAATTGTTCCTTTAAAAACAGGAATTCTTACTAAATTCTTTTTGGCAGCTTCAATACCTTTAGCAATAGCTGTAGCAACATCTTTCGATTTCCCTAAACCAATACCAACAATACTCTTTTCATCACCAACTACAACAATAGCTGAAAATCCGAAAGTTCTACCACCTTTAGTAACTTTTACTACTCTTTGTATTCCAACTAATCTGTCTTTCAACTCGATATCACCAGAAATTGTTACTCTTTTATTTTGTGCTAATTTTAACATATCTAATTCTTAAAATTTTAATCCTGCTTCACGAGCTGAATCAGCCAATGCCTTTACTCTACCATGGTATAAAAACCCTCCTCTATCAAAAACTACAGTTTCAACTCCAGCTTTTTTAGCAGTTTCAGCAATTAGCTTTCCAACTATAGCTGCTTGTTCAGTTTTTGTGCCTTTTGCCTCTTTAGAAGAAGCAGATGCAAGTGTATTTGAATTTATATCATCAATAATTTGAGCATAAATATCTTTATTAGACCTGAAAATTGCTAATCGTGGTCTTTCAGAAGTACCAGAAACTTTCTTTCTGATAGCATATCTTACTCTTTGTCTAGAATCTTTTTTTGATTGTGTCATCTTATTATCTTAATTTAACTTGAAGCTGTTTTACCTGCTTTCTTTCTAACGTATTCATCAACATACCTAATTCCTTTTCCTTTATATGGCTCAGGCTTTCTTTCTGCTCTTATTCTTGCGGCTACAGCTCCAACTAATTGTTTATCACATCCTGAAACAGTTATGATTGGCGCCTTACCTTTCTCAGTTTCAGCTACAACTTTAATTTCAGTTGGAATATCAAATACTATATTATGTGAGTATCCTGTAGAAATATCTAAATTCTGACCTTCAGTTGTTGCTCTGTATCCCACACCTCTTAATTCAAGCTTTTTAGCATGTCCTTTAGTTACTCCTTCAATCATATTAGCAATTAAAGCTCTGTATAAACCGTGCTTTGATCTATGATCTTTATGATCAGACTCTCTTGTAAATGTAATCACATTATCAGTAATTGTTACCGTAACACTTACGTCAATATCTTGAGAAAGCTCACCTAATTTTCCTTTTACCGTTATAACAGTACCTTCCTGAATTACAGTAACTCCTTCAGCAATTGTTATTGGGTTTTTTCCTATTCTTGACATTTCTTTATCTTATTAATATACGTGACAAATAACTTCAC
>JACKQG010002679.1_pt1 | contig 22854 bp, 18 predicted proteins | sample 8237621 | NCBI WGS metagenome assembly JACKQG01 (sample SAMN15677084, study PRJNA649215) | marine metagenome | biome: marine; feature: Black Sea; material: saline water; isolation source: suspended particulate matter (SPM) from the Black Sea western gyre | collected 2013-06-09/2013-06-10 | depth... | reverse complement strand
ATGGCATATCCCGAGGTCATCGCAATTGGCGTGGGCCATGACGACGTGCTCGGTGGCGTGATTCAAATCTTCGTCAAAAATGACACCCCGCATCAAATGGATGCCCTGCCATCAGACATAGAGGGCATTCCGGTCCAGTACATCTGGACGGAAGAGTTCTCAGCCTCCTGGTAAACAAAACGCGCACTACTGCGTACCATAAAGACCGGGTCGAAGCCGACGTGCTTCGCCCCGGTTTGTTCCTTTGCGGAAAACTGCTGACCCAATAGCTACAAGCTCAAGCCATGCCTGAACTTAAACGCCATCAAATTACCTCCTCCCAGCGCGGCCATTTTTCGCTTTTCGCCATGTTGGTTGGCGCGTTGCTGGCGATCCTCGCCCTCGAAGCGGTTGCTGGCCCACTTGGCTTGTTCCCGCCGGCAGAAAATGATTCCATTGCTGCGCCGAGACCCATCGTGCAGGCTGGGCCGCTGACCGATCCGGAACGCCGCGTCGTGCAGCTATTTCAAGTTGCGTCGGCGTCGGTGGTGCATATTGAAACCACCGAATTGCGGCGCGGCGTATTCCAACGCATGTCCCATGAATATCCACAAGGCTCGGGCACCGGCTTTGTTTGGGATTCGCGCGGTTACATCGTTACCAATTACCACGTCGTGCGCGACGCCCGACGCATATTGGTGAGCTCCAATGATTTCCGCCGGGTCGAGGCAACATTGGTGGGCCAAGACCCCGTGACCGATTTGGCGGTCATCAAAATCAACCCGCCTGAAGGTAATTTACCGACCTTGCCGGTGGGCTCGTCGTCCGATTTATTGGTAGGGCAAAACGTGTTTGCAATTGGCAATCCATTCGGCTTGGATCAAACTCTGACCACTGGAATCATTAGCGGCCTGGATCGCGTCATGAGGTCCATTATTGGCACGCCCATCCACAACGTCATTCAAACTGATGCCGCGATTAATCCTGGCAACTCAGGTGGCCCTTTGCTCGATTCCGGTGGACGCTTGATCGGAATTAATACTGCGATTCATAGTCCCACTGGAGCAAGTGCCGGCATCGGTTTTGCTGTTCCGGTGGACACCGTGAATCGAGTCGTGCCACAGTTGATCGCCCATGGAGTGCCGGCGCGATCAACCTTGGGTGTATTTTTGGCACCGGATAGATGGACGCGAGCGCAAGGCATTCGCGGCGTGGTTTTGTCGCAAGTCACCGAAGGCAGTCCTGCCGCCGAAAGTGGCATTCGCGGATTGTCCGAGGATGAAAGCGGTCGGATTTTGCTGGGCGATATCGTGACTGCGATTAATGGCGTCGGTGTGCAAACGGAGAATGACTTCCAGTTGCAGCTAACGTCTTACCCGCCTGGGGAGACGGTAGTTTTGAGTTTGCTGCGCGAAGGCGAACCGGTGGATATCGAGGTGGAATTGGCGGAACGGAAATGAATCCTTCCGCTTGACACCTGTCGAATTTGATCCGTGTTTTCTTAAGATTTCTCCGATTAAATGAAACGGAAACGCTTCGAAGCGGCCCAACACAAAACCACAATTCCAATCACCATGTAAATCATTGGTGTCATTGCCGACGTCGGCCCGTTCTGGAAGCTGATCAACTGGTGCATGCCGTTCATCGCCCATCCCGCTGGCAAAAATCCGGCCAAGCTTTGCATCCAGGCCGGCGTGATTTCAATCGGCCACCAGCAGCCCCCAAGCGCTGCCATTACCATAGTTCCAAGCACGCCAAGGCCGATGACTTGGCCCTCGGTACGACCGATGCAGCCAGCTAGCAAACCTAAACTGGCGCAAAAACCCGCCCACGCAAGCAAAAGCAAAACCACCATGGGTAAATCTGGCCCCCAATTCATCGAAAAGAACAGGGTGCCGTAGATCATGCCAACTGCAACTTGCACCATGGCCATCACCATGCGCGACATCCACTTGCCCATTAGCACACTGGTACGTGACATCGGCGTGGAGGCAAGTCGTCGCAGCAAACCTTGGCGACGTTCAATGATGAGCAATACCGCCGTTCCGGTTAGGCCTTGCATCAATACAAACATAACCAAAATGCCGGGTATGGCTTGATCATATCCGCTTGGAATATCCAATCGTTTACCAGCCGGACGCGAAGCAATCTCCAGCGTACGCGGCATGGCGTCCAACTCCGCAAATGCCTCAGGCGAAGGTGCTTTACCCATTGCGCCCAATGCGACTAAGTCGGCAAGCAAAGTGTAAACGGCACGCGTAAGGCGGAATTGATCAAAATCCGTGGCTAGATCGGCGTCGCCAGTGCGTCGGAATTCTAGGATGGCTTGCTCGCCAAAGAGGGTGTTTTCAGTGAAGTTTGTTGGGATGCTTAACTGGCGCCTAAAGTCTTCAAACTGATATTTCTCCATGTACACCCCATTTTCATCTGGCAGGTGAACCTTGTAATCGTTTTCGGCCAAGCGCTTGGATAGGTGATCAAACAAAAACCCGGCTTCACCGTCGGCTTGCACCGCAATGTTCTCTACTTGATCCGAGCTGCCACCGGCACCAGAGGTAATGGTCCCAATGAAGTAGAAAAACACCATGGGCATGACGAACATCCACAACAGTGTTTCTTTTTCGCGCAGCATCTGGCGCAGATCCATTCGAGCGATAAACAGAGAATGTTTCATGTTAAGCCCCTAATGCGATCTTGGTGATGCGTTGCCGCAGAATGAAAAAAAGCACTGCGCTGGCTACGAACAATCCAACAAAGCTAATACTCAAAGCTGCCAACTCATGTTGTTGCAACAAAATTGGTTTGAGCTGTTGCAGTATCCAGCCGTTGGGTGTGTACTGCCCTACCGTAGCCATCCAATCTGGCATCGCTTCAAACGGAAAAAAGCTGCCGCCTACCATTAGCAAAGGAAACATCAGCAAATTGGTAATTAATGAGCCGCCGCGCCGACTGCCAGCAAACATTTGAATCAGGCTCATTAACATAAACACGCCGACGCCGCCGGCCGTCCACCACAACACCGCCAACGGCAATGTTGACCATGCAATGAATGAGTGAAAGCTATATCCAATTGCAATGAGCACGATTCCCAGCACGAAATACACCCCCGCCGCAGCCAACACTTTTGAAGCCAAAAAGGTCGCAACCGAGTTTGGCGAATTGAAAAAGCGTTTCATGGTGCCCGCCTCGCGCTCCTGCCAAAAATCCTCGGACAATCCTTGGGCAACGAAAAACAAAGCCATCAGCAAGATGCTGGGCATCATGTAAAAGCTGACCGGGATTTTTGGTGGCGTATCACCTGAATCCGAACTTGCTATGGCCGTTCCATCGCCCTCCTGGCCTTCTTCAATTGCTGGTTCCGGCTCATCTTTCGGGAACTCCAATTGAATCAAAACCGGGTTGAGGTAATCCTCCAAACTGCGCATCGCCGAATTGATCTGCACCGCAATGTTGGCGATGGCTGGATCGCTCAAAGTGAATTCCGAAGTATCGTCGATGGTGGCGCGCAGCAGCTTGATTTCGTCGCCGAAAACGCGATGGATGTAGAACACCCCCTGCTGCAACATGGCCAGTACCTCTGCCAAAATCCCGGGCAAAATGCGCTGCGCTGGATTGGTCACAAACTGCAAGGTAATCGGCGTTTCTGCCATTACCGCATCTTGAAATCCAGCCGGAATAAGCAGCGCCGCTGAGCCGTCGTTGTCATTCAATCGTTCCAATGCTTGCTCATGCGGAATGCGAATCACATCGATCATGTCGCCGATCTGCTCGTTGGAAAACGCCCCCACCAAAAAGCCCGACAACATGGTGTCGTCCTGGTCCTCCAGGTACAGCACCGCGCGGGGCTGAACATTGCCGGAACCGCCCATGACCGTAGTCATCAAAGTGCCGATCACAATCGGGATTCCAATCCACAAAAGTAGCTTCCAAGGATCGCGCCAAAGCCGACGCCAATCTTTTTGCGCCGCAAGCATGCTGATGGAGAAGCTCATTCGCGTAAATCCTTACCGGTTAGCTGGATGAACAAGCTCTCAAGACTAGGCTGCGATACCGTGGTTTCTCTCACCTCAGCGCCGACGCTATGCAAGCAACTGAAAATTTGTTGCAAGTTCATGGAAGCGTCTGGAATTGCCATGTGAATTGCGTCTGCCTCGAGATAGAGGATTTCGGCCTGATCAAAGGCACTCAAGGCTGGCCGCACCGTGGCTTCGTCAAACTTGCCGCTCAAACGCAATATGTCGCGTTCGCCTAGGCGTCCGCGTAATTCGGATAAGGTTCCTGCGGCGATGATTTTGCCGTGATCTACGATCGCCATTTCATCACATAGTGCCTCGGCTTCTTCCATGTAATGGGTGGTGTAAAGCACGCAGGTTCCACTGGCTACGAGGCCGCGCACCAGTTCCAGCAAGCGCACTCGTGATTGCGGATCCACTCCTACCGTGGGTTCATCCAAAAGCAGTACCTTGGGCTGGTGAACCAAAGCACAGCCCAAGTTCAATCGCCTTTTCATGCCCCCACTGAATTGGCTACATGGTTCTTTAGCTCGATCCAATAAACCAATTGATTCTAAAGTCTGCGCCACACTCTTTTTAAGATCGGCGCCGCGCAAGCCATAGGCTGCGCCCCAGAACTCCAAATTATCATGGGCGCTCAAATCCTCATAAATGGCCAGCTCCTGGGGAACTACACCCAGTTGGCGGCGCGAGGCAGGGCCGTCGTCGACTACGTCATGGCCCAGAATCCGCACCTGCCCTGAGGTAGGCTTGAGCAGCCCAGAAATACAACCGATGGTTGTCGATTTACCGGCGCCATTAGGCCCCAACAATCCGAAAACTTTGCCGGGCTGCGCAACGAAACTAACGTCATCAACAGCATTTAGCTCACCGTATTGTTTGCGAAGGTTGTGTACTTCGATCACGATTGCCAGAGGATAGCCCAGCCAGGTGAATGATTCACAGTTTTGATCCCAGCAAATGAAGAAGGAACTCTAGCTTAATTGGATTGTGGAGAATATATTCTCGACTACCTCAATAGGAGTCCCGCGGTTATCCTCGGGTCCTTCCCGAATGAACGGCTCTACCTTCCATCCCCTGTCTAAATGCCGCTCCAAAAGTTTTCTTCACGCACAGCAGGTAATGCGCCTGCCTCTGGGACTCAATCGGTGAACTCACCACGACATCTTCCTCCTGGCCAGGTATTACTGGTCGACGATGATCCATCTGTACTACGCCTACTCGAATTTGAGTTGGGGGAAGCGGGGATTGCTACGGCCGCTGCAAGTGACGGGCGCCAAGCCCTTGAACTGTTAAAAAAGACTGATATTGACACCATCATTCTAGATTTGGGGTTGCCCGATATTCAGGGGCAAGAACTTTTGAAACGATTCCATGGATCTCATCCTGAAATCCCGGTCATCGTGCTTACTGCTCGAGACGAGGTTTCTGAAGCCGTGTTATGCATGCAACTTGGGGCCCGGGACTTTGTCACCAAACCCTTCGATCGTGCGCGACTGCTGACGTCGGTACATAACGCTTGTAAAGAAAGGCAAATGGAAGCCCAGCTGGAAGGGCTGGCGGTCGAGCGCAAACGAGCTTCTGGATTTGGGACTTTGATCGGTTCGTCCAGCGGCATGCTGCAATTGAAGAAATTGCTGCAGCGCACGGCGGACAATGAAGTCACCGTGCTCTTGGAAGGAGAAAGCGGCACCGGCAAGGAGGTCGTCGCTCGGGCGCTGCATGCGGAATCCAAACGCGGCAGTGGTCCTTTTGTAGCCGTGAACTGTGGCGCAATTCCAGAAACTTTGGTTGAGAGCGAACTGTTTGGCCACGCAATGGGTGCGTTCACTGGCGCGATTTCGGATCACGCCGGCTTTTTTGAGCAGGCCGAACACGGCACCATATTGTTAGATGAGATCGGCGAGCTGCCGTTGGCGTCGCAGGTCCGGTTGTTGCGTGTTCTGCAAGAAATGAAAATTCGGCGCGTCGGGGATAAGCGGTTACGACCCATCGACGTGCGGGTGATCGCTGCAACCAATCGCCACCTGGAAGACATGGTGAGTGAAGGCTTTTTTCGCAAAGACCTTTTCTACCGTCTAGCGGTCTTCCCGCTGACCATGCCACCGTTGCGCGACCGCCGCGAGGACATTTTGCTGTTGGCCGAAAACTTTTTAGAAAGATTTTCGCAGCGCCTGCAAATTAATCGTCTGCGCTTGGACAACTCGGCCAAACAGGCTCTACTGCGCTATTCGTGGCCAGGGAACGTGCGCGAGTTGGAGAACGCCATCGAGCGTGCTTGCTTGTTGTGTCAAAGCGATACGGTCACCGCAGCGGAATTGCCAGACCCTGTAGTGTGCACTCTTGTGCCCGATGAGCCTTTCAGCGATGATAGCCAAGCAGCGTTACAGGCGATGGGCTACATGCCCAATACTGAAATACTGCCACTGGCGGAAGAGGAGCGTCGGCACATTCTTAGAGCACTAGGAATGACCAATTGGAATCTTTCCCAGGCTGCCCAGAAGTTGGGTATTGGCCGGGCAACGATCTATAGGAAGATCGAGCGCTACGGCTTGACTAGGGAGAATTCTGAGCCCTCCTCCGACTACGGCTCATCATAAACCCGGCATGGAAACTACCATCAAAGGTCAACCCATTTACTCAACAGAACCGGTTCGGCCGGGCTTTGAAGAATTGTTGGTTGAATACGTTTCGGAATTGCCAGCAGCCGCTGCGGCTCTACGCGAGCTGGTTGCAGCCGATGCTGAACTTGAGTGCGAAGAAAGTCTGCACCGATTGGCAGGCAGTTTGGGCTTGTACGGCTATGGCCAAATGGAGCAATATTGCCGCACCTACTTGTTGCGCCTCCGCACCGGCGAGCCGATCAATGGCATGGCCAACGCAATTTTGGAATTTTCCGATCAGCTGCTCAAGGTCCGCGCCCGGCCGCAAAATAATCATCTGGCTTAACCCGAGATCGATTCGGGGGTTATCATGCCTTAAGGCGGTTTTTGCATCCTGCACGCACCGTACGGCATCCCTCGAAACGCGAACTCCCCATGGGTGAACTACAGGTCACGGCGACGCAAAACGCGGAGCAAATGCGCTTCTTTATGAAGTGCTTACTCCGGGATATGGAGGCACTGGAGCATATGCTCCGGACCGGTTTAATTGAATCAGACCGCCGCCGGATTGGCGCAGAGCAGGAATTGTTCATTGTTGACCGTGCCTGTAGGCCGGCGCTGTTGGCGCAGGAGCTGTTGGAAACCATCGATGACCCGCACTTCACCCCCGAACTGGCCCTATTTAATCTGGAGTGCAACCTTGACCCTTTCGACTTCGGCGGCGCCTGTTTCGCCGAACTGGAAGCCCAAGCCACCGAATTACTCGCGCTAGCCAGGCGCAAGGCTCGCGAGCTAAACGCTGACGTCGTTATGACCGGTATTTTGCCTACGTTGCGCCAGTCCGACGTCGACCTGGATGCGATTACGCCGCAACCACGATATTTTGCCCTGAATGAGGTGATGACCAAATTGCGCGGCGGCACTTTCCACCTGCACATTAAGGGTGTGGACGAATGCCGTATCAAGCACAAATCCATGTTGCTGGAAGCTTGCAATACATCCTTCCAGGTGCACTTACAGGTGACGGCAGAGGAATTTGCAAAGCTGTACAACATTTCGCAGCTGGTTGCGGCGCCGATCATGGCTTCGGCGGTAAATTCGCCGTTGCTGTTCGGCAAACGCCTGTGGCGGGAAACACGTTTGGCCCTGTTCCAGCAATCCATTGATACCCGCAACACCGACATACCGGCGCGCTCGCTGATGCCTCGTGTGAGCTTCGGCTCTAAGTGGGTGAAATCTTCGGTGACGGAGATCTTCCAAGAAGACATATCGCGCTTTCGGGCACTGCTAGGCAACGAGCATTACCAAGACCCGTTCGACGCCCTCGCTCGCGGCGAGGCGCCTACTCTGGATGCGTTGCGGTTGCATAACGGTACTGTTTACCGCTGGAACCGCGCTTGTTACGGCATCAGCTCCGGCAAGCCACATTTACGCATTGAAAACCGCCTGTTACCTTCCGGCCCATCCATTTTGGACGAGGTGGCAAATGCAGCATTCTGGCTCGGTTTGGTGCACGGTTACGCGGCTGAGCACGGGGATCCGCAATTGTCGATGGATTTCGACGACGCAAAATCCAATTTACTTGCCGCGGCACGCATCGGCTTGGACTCGCAATTCAAGTGGATCGACGGCAAACGCTACGCGGCGTCGGAATTGATTGTGGAGCAACTGTTGCCGTTGGCGGAGAAAGGTTTGGCTTCCTTTGGGATTGAGCCAGATGACATCACGAAGTATTTAGGCGTGATTCGCAATCGCGTGGATCATTGCCGGACCGGGGCGCGTTGGCAGGTGCGGTCGTTGGTCGGCATGAGCGATCAAAGCAGTTCCAATCAGCGCTTGGCAGCTTTGGTGCAAGCGATGATCCGCAACCAAGAGACTGGCAAGCCGGGTCACGAATGGGACTTGGCCCAATTGGAAGAGACTTCCGATTGGAAGGATTATTACTCCACGGTTGAGTCTTTTATGGTGTCAGACATTTTCACCGTACACCAGGATGAGTTAGTGGATTTAGCCGCCAAAATGATGGAGTGGAGTCATATCCGCCACGTGCCAGTGGAAGATGACAAACATCGATTAGTGGGCTTAGTTACCCATCGCAAGCTTCTAAAATTCTTGCTAGGTGGCGATTCGTCGTCGCAGGTCCCCGTCAGCGAAATCATGGAGCCGAATCCAATTACCATTCGGCGCGAGACGCCTACTCTTGAGGCCATCAAACTGATGGACGCAAACCGAATTTCCTGCTTACCCATTCTTGACGAGCTCGGAAGACTAGTAGGCATTGTGACCGATAATGACTTTATGGGTGTGGCGCGCAAGCTGCTCCAGCAAAAGTTAAGCGAATGAAGTCAAAGAGTTCGTCGGCAAGCCCGGACGGGGTGAATCCATTTGCGCCTCCAGAGGGCGGATGGCGCCGGGTGATTGGTCGCTTCAAAGGCCAACGGCCCGGCCCAAAAGTGGTTTTCATGGCATCCTTGCATGGCAATGAGCCTGCCGGTGCCGTCGCTATCGGTCGTGTTTTAAAGGATTTACATGAACGGCAGATGCCCTTTGCGGGCGATATCGTCGGCTTCATTGGGAACCTGAAAGCGCTCAACGCCGACGTGCGGTATTTGGAGCGAGACATGAACCGAATGTGGACCGTAGACCTGATTGCGCGGGCTCAGCAGCCCCATCGCAGTGATGGTCCGCAAGGTCCAGGCTCGGGCATTGGCGCCGAATGGGAAGAATTGAAGGAAGCTCAGGCTTTGTTGAAAATGGAGCTGGATGGCAGCACCCAAGAGGCATTTTTGGTTGACCTGCACACCTCTTCCGCCGACGGCGTGCCCTTCGCCTGCGTCGGCGACACTATCCGCAACCGGCGCTTTACCCGTGCCTTGCCGATTCCGATCCTGCTTGGCCTAGAAGAACAGCTCGATGGCGCGCTGTTGGAGTACTTGAACAACCGTGGTGTGGTCACGATGGGCTTGGAAGGCGGCCAACACCGCGAGCCGCATTCCATTGACCGCCATGAAGCAGGAATTTGGATATCGTTGTTTTCCGCCGGCTGTTTCCCAGGGCCAGTCCCCGAGCAAGTCGTGCAAGGCCGACGCCTTTTGTCCGAAGCGCGCTGCAATTTACCTAGTGTGCTCGAGATTTTGCATCGCCACGGGCTAAGAAATGGAGAAAAATTTAGGATGAAGCCTGGCTATGAAAATTTCACCAAGGTGACTGCAGAAGAGGTGCTTGCAACCGACCGAAGCGGAGAAATTCGGGCTCCTTTACCGGGCCGCATTATGCTGCCGCTGTATCAAGGCAAAGGCGAGGATGGTTTTTTTATTGCCCGGGAAATTCGGCCGTTTTGGCTGCGAATTTCCGTTTTCCTGCGGATCATTAAAGCCTATAGGCTTGTCAAGCACTGGCCTGGGGTGAGCCGTCATCCAAACATTCCGCATACGGTTATTGTGAACAAGAAAGTTGCTAGATGGTATTCCATCCAACTTTTCCACCTTTTGGGTTATCGGAAACGGCGCGCCAACAAAGATTTGTTGGTGATGACGCGGCGCGCATTTGATCAGAAAAAGCCTGATCAAATACGGATTTGATCGGGCTTGCCGCCCCGTACTGCTGAAACCAAGGTATCCTCAAACGTCCCCCTGGATGCCGTTTCAATGGTGCATCCCCTCATTCTTTTCATTGGCCTCTGGTCAAGCGTTACATCTCCTCAATTCACCAGTCGTGTCAGTTTGGACGACGGAGGGTTAGGTGGTGCCGGCGCTAGCGTGAACCCTGCCCTATCTAGCAGTGGTAGGCACGTTGCATTCCAGTCCAGTGCGCCGCTAGACCCCAACGCTTCAGGCTTCACCGACGTCTACGTTCGGGATCGCACCGCCGGCACCATCTCCCTGCTCAGCCTTTCCTATTTGGGGGGGCCGGCGAACTCGAACTCTACCGATTCCACTCTTAGCGACGACGGCCGATACGTCGCTTTCCAATCCAACGCCGGAAACCTAGTCGCTGGCGACCTAAACGGATTCGGCGACGTCTTCCTGGCCGACCGTGATCCCGACGCCAACGGCACCTTCGATGAGGGCAACTCCACTTTGATCCGCCTAAGCGTGAATGGCGGCGGAATCGAAGGCAATGGCCCCAGCTCGTTGCCAGTTTTGTCCGGCGATGGCCGTTACGTGACATTTATTAGTATCGCCAACAATCTGGTGGCCACCGACGTCAATGGCATGCCGGATCAATTCGTGTACGAAATTGCAACCGGCAATCTGACCATGCTGAGTCTGGCCAGCAATGGCTCGCAGGGAAATTTGCCGTCCGGCCCAGGTGTACTTTCACAGGACGGTCGCTTTTTAAGTTTTACAACTCAAGCAACCAATTTCGACGTCGCCGACACCAATGGCCTGCCCGACATTTACCTGCACGATCGTGACCCCGACGGCAACAGCGTTTTTGATGAAGGAAATGGCACCACTACTTGGGTGAGTTACACCAGCGGTGGCGGGCCGGCGAATGCATCGTGTTCCAACGCCGATTTATCTGCAAATGGAAACGGCTTGGTGTTCCAATCGGCGGCGACCAACCTGACGCCCAGCAGCAGCGCCGGAATTTCGCAAATTTATTATCGACAGCTAAGCAGTGGCCAACTGACTTTGATTAGTCGCAATCTGCTCAGTCAAGTTGGCAATGACGCCAGCACTTATCCAGAGATCTCCTTTGACGGCCGGGCCGTAGTCTTCCAAAGCCGCGCCAATAATTTGGTCAGCGGCGATACCAATAATTGGGACGACGCTTTTTTAATTGACCTCTTTGCTCATACCATGGAACGCATTAGCGTCACGATGGAGGGCAATGAAATTCCGCTCTACAGCCAGCGTCCGACCATCGGCGCTACCAAGGCCGAAATCGCTTTCCAAAGCCCCGATGACACCATCGTGCCGCACGATACCAATGGCGAGCTAGATATTTTTGTGCGCGGCGCAGGTAATTGGAGCCCGCAACTCTTGGTCAACACCCTACAACTCGGAACTCTGACCTGGGCGATGACCTGCAATGGGGTGCCAAGCGAAACCGTTTGGTTCCTTTATTCATTCGCGGGCTTAGGCGTTGGTCCTTGCCCACCCGCGCTCGGAGGCCTGTGCTTGGATCTACTCAATCCCGTCAGCATTTCAGGCTCAGCGGTTACCGACCCCGATGGCACCGCAACATTGATCTTTACGGTACCTAATAATGCACCATTGATCGATGTATATGTACAAGCTGTGGTTCAAAGAGGGGTAGGGAATACTCGTTCCGTTAAGAGCAACGCTGTTACTGGAACTATCACCCCCTAACGAACGGAAGCTCTGATTTGAATCAGAGCTTCCTAAGTCCTTAGCGCTTATTGATGAGCTTCGTCAATTCCAGCCCCTGAACGGTTTGGGAACTCCGGACGCTTAGGTTGTACAAACGGGTTGCTCTCAATTTCCGCCATCATGTGTTCGATGGCCGCGTCCAATTGTGGATCGCCGCCTTCGGTCATCAGGGACGGATCATCCATCACTTCGATGTCGGGAGCGACGCCGTAACCTTCGATACTCCAATGACCCTCGCGGGCGTAGAAGCCGAAAGTTGGCACAGTCAATGATCCATTATCAGCAAGGCGCGGGTTACCACTTAGTCCGACCAAGCCGCCCCAAGTCCGTTTGCCGATCAACTTACCTAAACCTGCTTGACGGAAGTACGCCGGGAAAGCGTCGCCACCAGAGCCAGCGTTTTCGTTGATCAACATGCACTTCGGCCCTTGGTGCGAATCCGGTGGCCAGTGAATGTCTTGACTGCCTCGAGTTGCCCAATAGTTAGTAACCGGACGGTTCAGTAGCTCAATGAAGCGGTTAGGGATTTGCCCACCACCGTTCCAGCGCTCGTCGATGATCAAACCTTCTTTTAAGGTCTGGCCGTAAAACTGGCGGTACAAATCGTTCTGGCCATTGGTGCCTGTATTCGGCACATAGATGTAACCCAGGCGGCCGTTTGACTTCTCTTCGACGTACTTACGGTTTTGCTCAATCCAGTTGCGGTAACGCAGACCACTTTCGCTAGAGGCGGTCTTCACCAACACCTCGCGCGCTTCGTCATCCAGCGATGGCTTGGCACTCACAGTCAGCATGACTTCCGTATTGCCCATGCCTTGGAAAGCCGCGTATGGGCTCAAGCTTGCATCTACTGCCACGCCATTGACGGCCAGCAAGTAGTCACCTTCATTTACATCGATGCCTGGCATAGCAAGCGGGCCGACGGCGTCGGTATCCCAATCTGCACCGCGCAGAATTTTGCTGATGCGATAGGCGCCATCATGCAGCTCCCAATCCACACCCAACATGCCAATGCTGACCCGTGAGGCGCTTGGTGAAGGGTCGCCGTGACTGCCGACGTAAGCGTGACCGACGTTGACTTCGGAAATCATTTCCCCAATCAGGAAGGTCAAGTCTTCGCGGGATGCACAGTGCGGCACCATTGCTTTGTAGTGATCGTGCACCCACTGCCAATCCACACCGTGCATGTTTGGGTCGTAGAAGTAATCGCGGAAAATGCGCCATGCGTCGGTGAACAACATGCCCCATTCTTCCTTTGGATTGATGTGCACCATCATGCCCGCAGTCGGAACAGTTTTTCCTGACCCGCCAGCGCTAGCAGCTTGAATGTTTACCGAAGTGCCGCGACCGGTCATCAGCTTTTTGCCGTCGGCGCTAAGGGTGAAACCAAAACCCGATCCTACTGACTTTTCGCTCTTGCTGTCGTCGTCCAAATCGAACAACTTGATGCCACCGCCAGTTCCGCGGCGCGAATACAAAAGTTGGTTTTTGTGATTCACCTGCAAGTTGCCAAAAGTGCCGACGCTAATCGGCAGGCGAATTGCGCGCGCCTCAAAACCTTCAAAATCGATTTCGACTCTTTCGGCAGGCTTGTCGTCGTCATCGGAATCATCGCCGCCTTCTGCGGAAGTGCCGGTTGAGGTGCGCGACAACTCAAACTTAAAGGTCATGCCTTGTTCGGGTGATTCGGCAGTGCCAGTCATGGATTCGCCATTTACCTTTGCGTTCACCGAAAGGCTAAAGCCGATGTCGGCAGTCAACTGCAACTTCAATTCACCGCTGGCGGCGTCAAAAGTTCCTGTGTCTACCGAGGCAGTTCCTAGTGGCGTAACCATGTCGCCAGTAACTGATCCACCTTCACCCAATTGCAGGTGGATGGTCAGGGGTACACCCTCTGGTGGCAATTCGGAGCCAGTTAAGTTGCCTTCCCATGCACCGCTTAGAGCGTCGGCCGGGGCGGCTTTTTTAGACTCCGCTTCGTCATCGCCTTCATTTTCGTCATCGCCTTCATCGCCTTCATCTTCTTCGGCACCTTCGTCGTTTTCTTCGGCACCTTCTTCATCGTCTTCTTTTTCTTCGTCCCACTTTTCTTCATCATTGGTGGGCTCCCACAAGCGATCGGACTCGGCTTGCAGTGGCACCGCCAGGATTTCCATCGAATTTTCGTAGATGAAAGTAGAGTCAATTTCGCTGTAGGTCGGCGAGAAATTGCGGCTACTCGCGTAGTACATGTACTTGCCTTGGCGGTCGAAAGTCGGTGATGCATCGCCAAAAAAGCCGCTAGTTACTTGGTTGGTACTGCCGTCTTCGGTGTTGCAAATCCAAATCGAAGTTTGCGCAGATGAATCTGCAACTTTGGCGTAGGTCACAAACTGGCTGTCGTGCGACCAGTTCACCCCTTGAATCGCGCCAACCCAAAAGCCGTAGCGGCTTTCATCTAGCACTTTAATCTCACCACTTTCAAGAGTGAGCATGCGCATGGTTCCAGCACAGTCCAAGTAAATGATCTTCTTGGAGTCTGGCGACCAAGTCATGCTGTTCTTGAACACCCCGCCGGCCGACGTCAATTGTTTGGTTTCGCCTTTGCCATCCGATTGCGTCATCCACAACTCGTATTCACCGCTGGCGTCTGAGAAGTAAGCAATCCAACGACCGTCAGGACTCCAAGCCGGGCTGCGATCTGAAACTGCTTCCGAGCGCGTCAAGTTACGCGCAATTCCTTTTTCCGATGGCAGCGACCAAATGTCTCCGCGCGCTTGCGCCACAGCTCTTTTACCGGTTGGTGAAATATCCCAGCTTTGAATGAACTTAGATGCGTCAACTTCCTTATGGCGGACGTCGGCGCTATCGCCTGGGATGAATACCTCGACCTTCTCACCTTTGTTCATTTTCAGGTTGAAGAGCATTAAATCCGAACCTAACTGGAAAACGATTTCGCCCTGGTTTTTATAACCCGGACCCACGGCGGGCCATTTGATATCGTTGTCCGAGTAGAACGTGACTTGAGTATGTTTTTTGCTCTTCGGGCTGTACTTCCATAAATTGATGCGATGGTGTTCACCAGCATCGGATAGGTAGTACAAAGTATTGTCCCACCACATCGGCTGGGTATCGGTGCCCAACCAGTCGGTGATTTTTTCAGCACTGTGGTCCTCTAGATTGAAAAGCCAAATGTCGGTGGCCAAACCACCTTGGTAGCGTTTCCAGGTACGACTGTCGCGCGTGTTTGGCGTGTATGCCAACCACTTTCCGTCGTCGCTAATGGAAGCGACGGTTCCATAAGGAACTGGCAGTTTCTTGGCCATTGAACCGCTAGAGTCAACCGTGAATAACTGACTCTGGGAGCCGATGTTGACGCGGCCACGGGCGTAAAACAGTAAACGACCGTCCGGCAACCAATCACACAAAGTTTCTGAGCTCGGGTGGTAAGTAACCCGCTCAGCTACCCCGCCGACGACTGGCAGCGTGTACAAATCGGTATTCCCTTCGTAGTTGCCCACAAAGGCAATGCTTTGGCCGTCGGCGCTAAATCTGGGGAAAACCTCGCCACCCGGAGGGCTTGCGAGCGGGGTGGCGGTTCCACCCTTGCGCGGGACCAGCCAAAGATCGTTGGCATAGGAAAAGACAATATGGGTTGCACTGACATCCGGAAAGCGGAGCATGCCTGCCGGAACTGGATCAGACCAATTGCGTTTGACCACACCGCTAGTGGCGACGTCATTTTCGCCCGAAGCCGCAGTAGCCGTGGATGTTGGAGCAAGACCGACCACGCAAATTGCGGCCGTAATCATTGCGCTAGGAGTAAGGAATCTCATGCTTAGGCAGGGGATCGGGTTGGGATTGGGAGGCAAGCCACACTGCAAGTTTGAGAGCAGGGGCAAGATGCAAAAAGCTAACGAACCGGAAGCGGGATTGTTTACGGCTTTCTACCTCGGAGGCCGAACTGTAACACTTTGTTATGATTCTGAGATGTCCGGTAAAGCAGTACATTCGCTGATCGCGTCGATTCTGGTGTTGATTTTGCTTGGGAGCGAGTTCGCTTGCTCGGCTAAAAATTTCCCTCGCGGCCAGCGGAAACGTCGGCCGAGTGAGGACAAACCTGCGGTTGAGCAAGCCGAGGAGCAGCAAACTGCCGAAACGGAGCCGGAATTGCCGGTGCAGCCGGAACCCGGCGAGGTGGTGCCCCCTACCCCTGCCCCTACTCCTGCGGTTGGCGGCGGCGAGGACGAAGCGGTCGCCCGCGGCAAGGAGCGGCCAGCCAACGCCAGTGTTAAGGCGGGTCAGATGGTGCCCGTTTTGGGCTCTCCGAAGGCTTTTTCACTGGCATTCCTGCCTAAGCGACAAACTCCGCCCGCCGGCCAGGATCGCTATGCGGTGAGTTTGAAGGGCACGCAGTCGAATCCACGTCTTTATTTCAACGCAAGCGAACTGGCCGTCCTGCAAACCCAGGCTTTGGGGCCGCAAAAAGACATCGCCAAGGCAATTTTTGCCTTTGCCGACGCCAAATGCCGTCAGAAAAAGTCGCTGCCGCCTACTTCGGTGAGCGGAATGGGCAAATCCACCGGCTCTTGGCGACGTTTGGGTGACCGTTTGCTGGGGGTGGCGTCGGCATATGCTTTCGCAACGGATCCGGCGAAAAAGAAGGTGTACCTGGATTGGTGCGTGGAGGCGATGCGGCGTTTTTCCAAGTTCAGTAAATGGGGCCCGACGCCCGAATATGACGTCGGCTTGGATGGCACTCACATCATGCTTGGTTTTGCCATCGCCTACGACGTGACGTATCCAGTGCTGAGTGAAGCCGACCGCAAACAGTTTGCCGCGCGTTTGCGCGATCAGGCGATTCGTTATTACAAAGAGGCGGTGAAACGCGACCCGATTTTCTGGGTCAGCGCCAAAAACGTGAACCATAACTTCACCAATTACAACGCGCTGTTGAACGCTGCTTTGGTGTTGGAAAATCGTTATCCGGAGGCAAGGGATTGGATTGCGGCAGTGGTAAAAAACGTCGATCATGTCATGGAGTTCCGCAAGCTGGTCGGCGACGGCTCTACTCATGAAGGTTTGATGTACGCCAGTTATGGTTCGCACGGTTTGTTTGCGACCCTGGATTTGCTGAAGCGCCACGATTTGGCCGATCATTTTGACAATCCTTGGCTGAGGCAAAACTTTTTGTACTACTTGCACGGCACTCGGCCGGGTTGGATGCGCGTGATTGGCAACGCCGACGGCCATGGTTTTTTTGGCCACGGTCCGCATCACTTGTTCTACTTTTTGGATCGCATCATGCGCGATGGTCGCCCGACCTGGGCGAGTGATCGCATTCGCAAAATCACGGGTCCGGCGCTGCCGTTCGGCAAGCCTGAAGGAAGTACCTTGTTCTTTGAAATGATTTGGCGCGACAATTCCATTACACCGCGTTCAATCACTACTGAAAATACGCCAACTTTCCACCACTTTAAAGATTGGGACGTCGTCACTTTCCGGCGTAATTGGGATGCCAAAAGTACTTTCTTTTCCTTCCGCGCCGGCGACCCGCCAGGCCACGCAATTTGGGATTTGATCCTGCGTAAGGATCCACGGGCGGGTGAGCCGATTTTTTCGCACAGCCACCCAGACGCGGGTAGTTTTTCTTTTTACCCAAATGGAAATGATTTCATTTCCGGTGCGCTTTACGAAATGCCTAAGCGCACGGCATTGGAAAATACTTACACCTTTACGCCGAGCACGAAGTTTGATCCACCCGTACCGCAAGCCGCGGTGAAGAAGTTTTGGGATCCAGCAAAGTTGCATCAGGTAGGGCGTCTAGATGAACTCGGTCAAGCTGGTGAGTGGAATCGCTGGTACGGTCCCGCCAAAGCCATCATTAAAGAGAAAGTTCACGCCGAGGTGATCGCCGCCGTAAGCGAAAACGGTGCGATGTTCGTTAGCGGCGAAATTGCTGAGTCCTACCCTGAGAGTTTCAAAGCAAATGGTAAAAAGCAACCGTTTGGATTGAAACGGCTTTACCGCAACATGCTGTTGTTGCCGGAAGATGTACTGGTCATCGTCGACCGCATCGAGACTACTAAAAAAATGGCCGCTCACTGTTACTTCCGATCTGAGTCAAAGCCCGATACCCCAGTACTTTGGACAACGACAGATGGATCGGCCACCCTGAAGTCGTCGAAGTCTTCTGGCAGTACGGTTGATTTGGTCCACCCAACTGGCATGACCATGGAAACTGGTTTGGAAATTTACAGTTGGGAAGACGCCAAAGGCGACAACAAAGGAGGCATCAAAAATTGGAGCGAAGTGGCGCAAAGCAGTGCTTATGTACGCGCTAGTAACTCCAATCAAACTGGCACCCAAACTTACGTCTACTTGCTGCGTCCAAATGGCAAGGCGGCACAGGTTCGCAACTTGAACTTGCAGGATGCAAATGGCGTCAGCTTTGAAGTAGTCATTGGTAACCGCGTTTACCAAGCCAAAATTGCGATGGATTTGCGTCCGCCAAATCGTCAGGCTTACTTAGGATTTGATGGCCACTGTAAGTTAGACTTTGTGCAGCAATAGCTAGCCTTCAAAACTATCCGGCGCCCCGGGATAGCGCCGAATGTCTGTTGCTGTAGCAAGGGTCGCTTCAACCGACCACTTGCGGCTTCCGCCACCACGATCAAACTTCAGGTGGATATTCGTCCACTCGCCCGGTGCCACGAAATGCTTGTAAACGCAATGAAATGGCACTTTGGGTGGTTCACCACTTTGCAATAGGCGCCCTGCCTTTGCCATTGCCGACGGCAAAACCTCCATCGTGGTTTGACGGTTGGCGGCCCCCAAGTGAAAACCTTGTGCGTCGTTCGTCGAGCGGAATGCCACTAGCCAAAGTGCAAAAGCCAAGACGCCAACAATGGCGGATAACAGTAAGGCGTGGCCTGACTGCTTTTGTTTCTGTGCACAACTGGCGGTGGATCGGAAGCCTTTTTTTAACGTTTTCATGGGCTCCAAATCAGCGTGAGTTGATGTGCGTTTTTACCTTCGCCGCTGCCCAGTTGGATTTTCAAATCGCCGTCGGGTGCGCGCCCTACCTCAAAAGTGGTTAAGCCATGTGCGACTTGTACTTCCTGGTTTAGCAACAAGTCACGCCGCATCAAGCCGGCGTCTTCCAGGTAATACTCAACACCAGGATCTTCGTCGCCAGTGGCCATGGATTTCATGCGGTCGGCGACTTCAAATTCGCGCTTGATAAGGAGACGAGTTTCGGTGACGTGCTTGGCGGTGCTTGCGCCGCCAAAATCCTTGCGCAAAAATCAGCCGCCAAGCCGACTTCGGTGCTGGCAACGGCGCGCTCCCGCAAAGTTGTTGTGCTCACCGCGATCGGTCGCCAAACCTGAGCAATCATAAACGTAAGCATGGTCATCAGAGTGGTCACCACCATCAGTTCAACCAGGGTGTGACCGTGTTCCGTTTTGCGGTTTTGGAGGCGCTGACGATTGCCAGGGATTAGAGCGTGCTGGCTATTCATTGCGAGCCCTTGTTGTGAATTTTCAACGAATCCTTACCTTCTTTTGGCCGCCAACTTTTTGCGTCGTCGGGCACCTTCAGCTCTTTGTTTTTGGAGTCCCTCCCTGCCTTTGCATCCTTATCCCCTTTGGATTGCTTGGAATTAATAAAATTAGATTCCTGACCTTCAACCGTAGGAGAATCCCGTTGTTCAAAAACCACAGTCATTGCCAATGGGTTGAGATCCAATTGATAAGTCAAAATTTGCACTTCAAACATTTTTGCCTGAGTTGGCTGAACGCGTGCAACTGGTGCTATGTCTAAAGAGGCCGGTTTACCTAAGGCCCGCGATAAAAGATCCGGGTCAGGATTCAAATAATAAATTGGATTCTTGCTTAGCCATCCTTCCGCTTCGGCCACTTGCTTTTCTTGCAACTTCAACAATTGAAACAACCCGGCAATGGTTAAATTGATCACCATGATGGCGATTACACATTCCACCATTGTGAAACCTACACTGCGCCCCAACCGTCGACGTCGCCCGTGTTTTGAATGAAAGTTATGGGCGGATTTCATCACCACTCCGGTTATTGATTTCGCCGCCGATTTGGCCGCGCTGGTTCAGTTCCAATTCACCGCTCCATCCGGAACTGCCGTCACGCACCGCTTGCAATTTGAATTGCCCTCCTGAATCCCGTCGAACTTTGAATTCAAACCCTTTGGTACTGCCGCGCGCACCGGTGGGCAATAGTTTGGCCTCGATCAATTCATCAACAGTGAGCGCAAAACGTCCGGTTTGCAAATAATGCAGGCGTTGATTTAGCCACAAAGACTCCATTTGACTCACTGCACGCTCCACCTTGGTTTCTTCCACAATGATGCCGAAATTAGGCACAGCCGCCATGGAAATGGCAACGATGATCGCGGTCACCAAAAGTAATTCCATCAGCGAAAAACCCGCTGTCTGGCTTCGCGATTGCAAAGCACGATGCCGCTTCATTATTCCGGCCCAGGATCTGCAGAGTTGATGTTCACCAACTCTTCCATCAGCGGGGCCAACTCCGAGGCTTCGGCGCCCAAGCGGATCGCCTCCAAGTATGAATTAACCGCTAAAGGAAACTGGCCGGCGCGCACGCGCAGGTGGCCTAGAATGACCAGCGCGTCGGCGCGACCTGGGTCTAGACGCAGGCTATTTTTCAATGCGTCCATGGTTTGAGCGGGACGATCCAACAGGAAATGGGCGCGCGCTAAATCTAGCCAAGCGCCAGAGTCGTCGGCGAAATGGCTGAGGTATTGATCCAACCAACGCACCGCCAAGTGAGTTTGGTTGACGACCAAAGCTGATCGGCCAAGGGCCAGTTTGGTGTGGGCTGGTAGGGTTTGGTCGCCGACGCTACGCACGGTTTGCAGGGCATCCAGGTGTTTACCGGCCAAACTCTGAGCAAATGCCAATTTGGCACGCATCGAGCGGTTGTCTTGGTCGTGATCCAAGGCTTTGCTTAGCCAGGCTGCAGCCATTTTGGGCTCTCCGGCAGCTAGGTATGCTTCGCCCAAAGCGGCTTGCAGTTCGTAGCGTCCGGGCCGAGTGGCGTATTCTCGCTCAAGCAGGGCGGCCGCGCCTTCTGCATCACCTGTTGCAAGGTGAGTGCGAGCAATGAAGATGACTGCGATCGAGGATTCGGGATCTTTCTGGGCCGCAGTTGCATATGCAACCTTGGCCGCCTGCCAACGTCCGCGGGCTTCCTCTAAAGTACCACGAATCATGTAAACCTCTGCCATTTCAGGGTTTGCTTCACCAATCATAGTCAAAAGCTGGTCACTTTCCTGAAGCCGCCCCTCGGCAATCAAAGTACGAGCAGCAAGCAACTGGGCTCGAGGGTGACGTCCCATGCTTTCCGCCATTGCCGCCAGGTGGCGCTCGGCTTCGCTTAGGTCGCCTTGTCGCATGGAGCGCTCGGCCTGGTTCATCATGGCTTCGGCTTTACTATCCGAATGGCGGCCCATGGCACTGTTCGGGTCATATTCCTCACCCGCCGAACTGCAGCTCAAGGCGCAAAGCAGCGGGAGCATGGTGCCCGCAACGGCTAGAAGTGGAATTTTCATGATTTTGGTCCTCTTCTTTATCGGTGAGTTTTTGTCCACCTCTTAAGGGAGTCCAAAATCCGCGAATCGACGGTTGGGCCAGTGAATTCCGGAACCAAACCCGCAGTAATTCGCGATGCCAAATCAAATGCCATTTCGTCATCGGCGGTTGCCTCCGAGCCAGCCTCCAGGAGAGCCAACGCACTGCCGTAATGCCCTTCCAAAACCAAAGCGCGTGCTGTGTTGGCGTAAAGCCGAGCCACCAACTCACGGTCACTACCGGCGGAAATATTCGGCAAACCTTCTAAGGCGTCTTCTTTTTGCGCCTGCGCCGCCATATCGAGGATGTGCGGTGTCAGCAAGATGATGACTTCTTCCCGCTTGGAGGTATGGTCTTTGCTGCGGAAAAACTGGCCAAACAGTGGCACGCTGCCTAAGACAGGAACTTGGCTGTCTACTTGAAAACTCTTCTCACGGAACAAGCCGCCGATGACCAAAGTATCGCCATCGCGTACCATCACGTTGCTAGTAAGCTCCGCCGTTTCTTCGAAGGGCAATCCTTCCGCGTTTAGTCCGCCGTCGGAATCTTCGGGGTGAATTTCCATGCGGATAATTCCGTTGGCTTGGATGAACGGACGAAAGATGAGCTGCGTACCCGTTTCTAGGAATTCAACTTCTTCGCTGGTCGCGCCGCTTACCTCGGTTCGGGTAGTTTTATAACCGTCTCTTCGACCCAAAAGCACCTCGCCGCGTTGCTTGTTCAGAGTCATCACAGTTGTATTTGTTTGCACTGCGATTCCAGTCTGCTCAGAAAGCGCACGCAGAAATACCCCGATGTTGCCTGATATAAATCCAAATTGCATGCCGCGGGTTGCCAGATCACTGGCTAGGTCGGTACCCACTGCGGCGAAGCCATCGTCAAGTTGTTCACTACTGAATACGTTGTCGGTAATGGTGAAACCGTCCGAACTGGTGGCCCCGTATTCACGGTAATCAATTCCGGACAAGCCAGAAAAATTGATCCCCAATTGAGTGCGATCAGTGATGTCGGCGTTGAGGATTGTCACCTCAACTAGCACTTGCTGCGGTGCGCGATCAATGCGCTCGATGATGTTTTTAATGATCGCCAAATTTTCCGGAAAGTCGGTAACTACGATCATGCCGTCGTTGGCATAAGCCGCACCCCCAGTTTCAGTTTGACTAGATTCAATACCCCCTTGCGCGGCGACGGTAGAAGTGATTTTCCCTTTTTCGCTTTGCGCAGGCTTTAACAGCTTGACTAGCCCGGACTATTCATGAAGCTTCGAAATAATCGCTGATTCCGACTTTTTCCCTTTCAATCCGCCCGCCTTTACCCGA
>JACKQG010002678.1_pt1 | contig 22855 bp, 19 predicted proteins | sample 8237621 | NCBI WGS metagenome assembly JACKQG01 (sample SAMN15677084, study PRJNA649215) | marine metagenome | biome: marine; feature: Black Sea; material: saline water; isolation source: suspended particulate matter (SPM) from the Black Sea western gyre | collected 2013-06-09/2013-06-10 | depth... | reverse complement strand
TGGATTCTCAAGAGAAATAACATTATCCTTACTCATGGTGGTGCCTCCTTTGTTTGAATTGCTTTTTTCACAGAAAACAATTTTACAACAAAGGGGACGCCGCCTCCTCATTCCTCATACACCAGAAATGAGCATAACTCCAGAAAACTCCAACTTCGATCAAGGTGATTCCCTCGGGAAGGCTCACTGAACGCACCTATAAAACTGAAATAAAAAAGGTCGAGTTCAGTGGCGATGGTAGTGTCCCCACTGAGGTGGCGCAAAACTCTGGCAAGGAAGTAACCTCATTTGAAATATGGAGTTACAATACCATTCAAACAGTCAAACCGCATGGAGAGTTGCTTGCTGACTGGCGGTTTCGACAGTTCATAAGAAATTTTCTTGAAAAATACAAGAGGCACCTGGTAAATAAAATTGTGGAACAAAACGACCCGACAATCCAAGAGGCGTTTAGAAAATAGGGGTATCTCCTTCCTGGAAAAGCAACCCCCATCCTGGACTTTAATGAACCGCTACTCAAAGATCGTTATCCAAGCCTTTCACCTCAGGCCGCGGCAGGTGAACTGGGAGCCTACTACGATCAGGCAAAAAACCCGGCGGAATCCAGTAAAGCCTACATCCTGATGGAGGGTTATATGGATGCTCAGGGTTATGCTGGTGATCGGAAATATTCCTATCTCCTCAAGGGTGCAGACATGTTATTCAAAGACTTTCGATATGCGGAGGCAGTAGAGAAACTTTATAAAATAGATCGCTTGGATGAGCAGGGAATTGATTCCAAAACAGTGGCATTTAAGGAACATATGTTTGCCTATGCACTCTATAGACTAGGTGGTTCTACAAATCAAAACGAAGCTTTGGTACGTTTTCTTAAAGCTCATAGACTCGAACCAGACAACCCTAAGTATCGATCAGATGCTGAGTGGGCGGAGAGAGGCTTTTAATTTTCACATCAAGTGCGTGATTGAAATGCATGGGACTGTTCTGAAGAAAGTTTGTGCTTTTTGATGGCTTCTATGTTTACGCATTATCTCACTACAATCCTCTCTCCTCAAGGGAGGGGAAGCCACTAGTCCCTTCTCCCAGATTATTTGTTCATAGTATCCGGGCAAATTTCATTAAGGTGCTGGTTTTTCAATCTGGTTAATCAAACCCGTTAAAACTCGGCTTTGCTCGGAAGTGGGATTGAGCGCGAGTGCTGCATCAAGATGGGCCCTGGCTTTTTGCGGAGCATCTTTGAATTCCAGTAAAAGTTTCGCCAGGTTGAACCGGGCCGACAGGAGGTTCGGGTTTTGTCGAACCGATTTTTCAAGCTGGATCAGTGCTTCATCAAACTTCTGTAATTGTATCAACTCAATGCCAGCCTGGTTATGGGCTCGGGCTTTATCGAAATGAAATTGCTGGGGTGGGCCTTTACCCCGGCCTCTGTAAAGCGCATCGGCTCGATCAAACTCCTGGCTTGCCTGGACGAATTTCCCCAGGTTGCCATAAAGGCTGGCGAGGTTGAAATGAGAGTCGGGGTCGGTAGGCTCAATGCGTATGGCTTCCTTAAAGTTTTTTTCAGCTTCGGAGAATTTCCCCAGACTTTTGTGAGCGATGCCGAGGTTCTGATGAACGTCATAGAGGTTGGGGTTGATTTTGAGCAACGCTTTTAAGGGTTTTAACGCACTGACATAATCTTCTTCCATCAGGTAATGGATGCTCAGGGTTTTCCCAACGCTCAATTTGTTGGGAGATTTTTTGAAGGTGTCAGCCCAAAGAGACGAGGGGGAAGTGTAAACCTGATTTCTCTTGACGACCATGACCGAGAAAGCAGTGCAGATAAATAGTAACAGACAGGCCCCCCATAGTGCGCCACGCTTTTGGCTTCTGCCAATCAGGAAAAGGACGACCGCAAAAAACAGGCACAGTCCGAATGAAGGGATATACATATTGCGTTCGCTGAATAGATGTGTGCGTTCCATGAAAGAGTTGGTGGGGGCGATGGTCAGGGGGAACCATAGGACACAGAACGTCAGAAGCGAGTTTTTCAGGTAGAATTTATTTAAAATCAGAAAACCGCATAGCAGAACGATGGCAATGGAAGTGAGCAGAGAGGGCCAGGAGACCTGAGTGAGAAAGTCGTATTCAAAGGTCAGGTTGACGGGGAACAGAAACAGTTTTACAGGGTGTTTGAGAAGGTCTAGTTGTACCAGTCCAAGAGGGAGATTGATTTTTTTTAAAAAGTTTTCACTGTTCAAGGTGTCCATGAAGCGGAGCATGTTGGGAGCGTAGAAAAAAATCGCCACGGCCAGCGCCGGATAGCAGAGGTAGTAGCCGAGCCTGTAACGAAACGATGCCCACTGCGAACCTTTTATGAAACATAAGTCGTAAAGAATAATCATCACAGGCAGGGTGACGGCGATTTCCTTGCCCAGCACCGCCATTGCAAAACTTGCAAGAGAAAGGGGATAAAGAATGAGGCGGAGAAATTTACAGTCTTTCAAACTTGCGAGAATGAACAGCAATAAAGATAAAAAGTAAAAGAGACCCGCCAAGCCACCGGGTCGGCCTGAGATGTAGGTCACGGTTTCGGTTTGAATGGGGTGAAGCCCGAACAGTAGAGTGGTGGTCAGTGCTATTTTCTGTGCGGCGTCTTTGCCCCAGGACGTTCCTTTGTCGATAGTCAATCGGGTAATAAAAAAAACCAGAAAGGTCGAGCCGATATGGATCAAAACATTGAAGAGGTGGTAGCCGAAAGGATTCTCCTGCCCCCATTGATAGTTCAGAGCAAAACTCAGCCCATTGATGTGGCGGTTGCGGATATTGGACGGGTTGGCGTAATAGCCGGGGTTTTTTATTTGTGGTGATTCGTAAATATGTCTTTCGTCATCGCTCTGGAAAGGAGTGTTCAATCCGTTGGCGTAGATGAGAAAGATTATTCCGGCGATGGCGACAAAAATACCGAGCGTGTTCAACCGGGTTGAGGAAAGCTTCACAGGTTCTCCACGGTTATTGAATGCCCTCGGGAAGGAAAAACTTGTTGATATTAGGGGCTTGATTTGCAAGCTAAATCGGGTCAAAATCACAAGGCGTGTTTTTTCAAGGCCTTCAAGGCCATGGTCGGTCTCCAACACGCTTGGGCCAGTTTATCAGAAAAAACTTATATAATAATGAAGAATTCGCTCTATTTCAGGGGCGGATTGTTAAAGCTCGTGATTTGAGATGTCGTTAAGACACTGTCAGTTGTTCTTTATAAATCCCGATGGAAATAAGGAAGGGTCATGCCGCTAAAGCGTCCAAAGCATTTGCTGATAATTGGGGGTGGGGTGTTTCAGGTGCCTGCCATCAAGACTGCCAAGTCCATGGGCTTGAAAGTTGTGGTGACGGACTATAACCCGGAAGCGGAAGGCATGCTTTTGGCCGATTACCCCATAGAAGTCAGTACCCGCAATATCAACCTCACCGTCAATACCGCTAAACAGTTCCACAGTTCCTGCCCTCTGGATGGGGTGTTGACTGTGGGAACCGATGCTTCGCAGACGGTGGCGGCAGTGGCCGATGCTTTGAACCTGCCGGGAATTCCTTTTGAGGTTGCCGAACGTGCTACCGACAAAATCAAGATGCGCCAGGTGTTGAAAGAGAAAGGCGTGCCCGTTCCGAAATTTCGACCCATCTGGACACTGGAAGAATGTCGGGAGGCCATCAAAGAGATGCCCCTGCCTCTGGTTATCAAGCCTTGCGACAATATGGGTGCGCGTGGGGTACGGAAAATAGAAAGCCTCGATGACCTGATCCCCGCATTTCGTGAAGCCAAAGAAGCCTCGATCAGTGGAAAGCTGATTCTTGAAGAATTTATGGAAGGGGCTGAGTTGAGTCTGGATGCGTTGGTGTTTGAGGACATGATTCATATTACCGGAGTGGCGGACCGAATCATCGAACGGGCGCCCTATTTTGTCGAAGTCGGGCACACACTGCCTTCTATATTACCGGCGGATCAGCAGGCGCAGGCCGTTGAAGTTTTCAAACAGGCGATTTTAGCATTGGGGATTGATATCGGAGCGGCCAAGGGCGATATCAAAATCACGCCCGAGGGCCCGAAGATCGTCGAGATCGCCGCCCGCTTAAGCGGAGGCTGGATGTCGGCTTACACTTATCCATTGGCCACTGGCGTCAACCTTTATAAAGCCGCGATTCAGATTGCTCTGGGTGAAAAGCCCACTGACCTGATACCAAAAACTTCGCTGGTGTCTGCTGAACGATCCTTGCTCCCTGCCGCAGGAAAAATTCTTTCCATTCGAGGGGTGGAGGAAGCCCGCAAAATTAAGGGAGTCAAGGAAATCATTCTTATGAAAGAAGCCGGGGATATGGCGGAAGAACTCCGGAGCAATATGGGCAAGGTGGGTTATGTCATCACTGTAGGGAAAACCCGGGAAGAGGCCATTCGCATCAACGACATGGCCCGAGAAATTCTGAAAATAGAAATCGGCGCCCCCAGTGACCTCACCTGGGACATCATTCGTAACAACGCCCGCAAAAAGTTTTATATCGCCTGCAAAGCCTGCACGGTTTGCGATGGTTTGGAATGCGCCGGAAAAGTTCCCGGAATTGGCGGGATTGGCACCGGTAGCGCTTTCACCGAAAACCTGACGGCGTTGGCTCGTTATCAGGTAAACTTGCGCACCATTCATGAAGTGAAAGCCCCCGATACTTCGGTGGAGTTGTTCGGGCACAAGCTGGCTCTGCCAGTTCTGGCGGCACCCATCACCGGCATGGAAACCAATCTTGCGGGAGGCATGGACGAAAGAGAATATGCCGATGCGATTCTCGATGGTTGCCTCGAATCGGGTACGCTGGGAATGGTGGGCGATGGGGCGAGCCCGAAAAAATATTTGATCGGATTGGAAGCCATCAAAAAACGCGGCGGGTTGGGAATCCCCATCTTCAAGCCTCGGGAATACAACCTCGATATCATCATGCGGTTCAAAGCCGCCGAAGATGCGGGAGCCATTGCAGTCGGAATTGATATTGATGCCGCCTCATTTAAAACCATGACCCATCAAGGTCAGGGGGTGGGGCCCAAAACCATCGCGGAATTGCAGGAATTGAAATCGCATTTGAAAGTCCCTTTCATATTAAAAGGCATCATGAATGTGGAGTCGGCGTTGGCGGCTATAGAAGCCGGTGCCGATGCCATTGTCGTTTCCAATCATGGTGGCAGGGTGATGGACCATATGCCGGGGACGGCAGAAGTTCTTCCCGAAATTGCCAATGCCGTGGGAGGCAGGATCAAAGTTCTGGCCGATGGCGGTATCCGCGAGGGCATTGATATCCTCAAAATGCTGGCACTGGGTGCCGATGCCGTCATGATAGGTCGACCGGTCTGCATCGCCGCGTTTGGGGCAGGGCAGGAGGGCGTTTCGTTTTATTTGCGGGAAAAACTGAATGAATTAAAAAAAGCCATGATCCTGACCGGTTGTGGTGCCATTGATCGTATAGACCCTTCTATCATTTTCCGCAAAAAGGGAGACCGGTAAATGAAAGCGAAAAAAACGGTTTTGCAAGTGGTGCCGGTCAAAGCAAAAGAAGGCTTGATGTCTTCTCTCCGGCATTTGAAAAACCAGTTCGGGGCTTGTGGACTCAAACTATCTACCGAAGATGCGGCTATGAGCATCGAACAGATCGGTTATTGGGCAGAGCTTTCCAACCTGTCTACAATTGTCAAGATTGGCGGACCTAACGCCCGCAACGATATTAAACAGCTACTGCCCTTGAATATTGATGGGTTGATCGCCCCCATGGTGGAATCGCCTTATGGGCTGGAAAATTTTATTTCTGCCGTGCGCGACTTCACCACCCCCATGCAGTTTGAGCGAATAAAAAAACAGATCAATATCGAAACCGAGACGGCCGTTCGGCAACTCGACTCCATTCTCTCAGCACCTGAGGCGGAATTTATTGACGAGATCACCATCGGTTGTAGTGACCTGTCCGAGTCCATGAAGAAACCGAGATGGGACGCAAGTTTCACGGCTCTGGTAGCCAAGGTGGTAAAAAAAATCAAGAAAAAGAATATCCCCGTTTCGGTGGGCGGCGGCATCACCCCCGAAACCATTGATGGCTATCTGAAAAAAGTTCAGCCGGATAAATTCAACACACGGATTATTACGTTCAAAGTGGAGCCGGGTCGCGATTACCGCGAAGCGGTGCAAGCGGCGTTACGCTTTGAAATTCTCATGCTTGAGCATGACTCCTCCCTCAAATTCATCTCCCGCGATGAAGAAAAGTTCCGCATGAAAGAACTGAAAAAACGCTTGAAATAATCTTTTTAAAAAGCTCTGAAACCCGGAAGTTTTTCCTTTCTTTTTTTCGATGAATATTCACTCAGGATATCATTGACAAAATACTTAAATACCTTACAATACGGGCCTCGTATCACCCTAAATGTGGATAAGTATGTGGATTTAGATGGATTTCAAAATGTTGAAATTCTTTAGGTTATTGATTTTTTTAGAGTCTCACACTCAAAACTTAAATTAAATTTTTTGGAAGGCGGGAGAAAACGATGCAGATAACTGGCATGCTTTGGGGGCGTAAATTATTAGACCTCGTGGAATTCACCCATTCAGAAGTTCGGGGTCCTGAACTCAGTGTCGATGACATAAAAGATATGATCAAACGGCACGGTCAGATTTTTATCAAGCCACTGTTCAAAGGCGGCGTTGGTAAAAAGGGAAAAGCCGGTTTGCTCGGTCGGGTCGATAATATTACTGACGCTCTTAAAGAGAAGGAACGTCTTTATTTTGTTGAGCACGTTGATGGCTTCAGTAAAGTCAAGTCTGACGGTGTGACCTATGAGGGTGCCGTGCCTGCCGATTACGAAGTCTATTTTTCCATCTCCGAAAGCACGGAGCACCGTTGTCCGGTTATGACCATCACCCATCATGGTGGAGTCGATATCGAAGAGCTGGGAGAGGATAAACTGAAAGTCGTTCCGTTTGATTCCTTGACCGGACTGAAATCGTTTCATGTCTCGAATGCGTTGATGGAACTGGGTGCGCCACCTGAGGTGATCAGCCCGTTGGTGCAGCACCTGCCCAAGCTCTGGGACCTTTATAACAACTATGGCATGATGATGCTGGAACTCAACCCTATCCGCATGCAACCGGGGGCGGGGGGGCGCCTGACACCTGTCGCTTGTGACTTCAAGTGCGCCTTCGATCAGGATGACCCGGCTTGGAAACGCCTGCATCTTCCGTCGCATCTGTTTGCTTCCGACTACTCCGAGTTTGAGCAGGAGATCAATCAGCTTCGCACCTATCAGGGGCAGAGTGACGTTTTTGTAATGAATGATAAGGGGTCCATCACCGCGCCGACTTTTGGTGGCGGAGCCAATGCCATGGTCACGGAACTGCTGGGAGAAGATGCGACCATTTCTTCCGACTTTGGTGGTAATCCTCCTTACGAAAAAATGCACGATATTTCCAGAATCAGTTTTAAATACTGGTTGCCGCAATCCAATGTTCTGTTCATCATCGGCGGTAAGGCCAATAATACGGATATTTATGAAACCTTCCGAGCTATGGGTGACGGACTGCGCGATTTCTTTCAGACTCACGGGCCGGTCCCTCTGTTTGTTGTTGTCGGCCGGGGCGGACCCAACGTTATTAGAGGGATGAACTATTTACAGGAAATTCTCGACGCTTTAGGGATTCCTTACCGTTTCTTTGGGCACGACAGTGCTATGTCCGAGGTCATCAATTACGCTCTGGCCGTTAATGAGTGGATGAAAAAGGGTGGTAAGGACGCGATTAAAGCTAAGCTCAAAATATAATTTCCCTGCTTCTGGACAGATAAAGTCTGGGCGGCAGGTTCAATGAACTTAATATATCAATTAAAACCGTTTTTTGTTTTGGAGGTTTGAATGCATAAGCAAGGCGTGGGAGATTTCCCCTTTTACTGTGGCATCAATTCCTTGTCTGAACTGGCAACCAAAGATGACAGGGTGGTGGTCTTGAATATTCTGGGCAAAGAAAGCTCAGGAGTAACGCCCATCAGCAACGATTATTCCGGTGGCAATATTGTATTTGGAACCGGGCCGGGTAAATCTGGTAAATCGCTGGTAACCAAAACGGGGAAAATTCCTGTTTACAACTCCATCCGGGAAGGGCTTGATGCAGGCCATAAATTCAATACTGTGGTGGTCTATTTACCACCCTCCGGTGTGAAAGATGGTATTGCCGAAGCGGTACGCGAAAATCCGGATCTGAAAAAAGCCATTATTCTAACTGAGAAAGTGTCGGTCAAAGATTCCCGTGTTATGCGCGCTATTTGTCAGGCCAATGGCGTTGACCTGTTTGGTGGCAACTGCCTGGGTCTCGCCGATGCCTGGAACCATGTTCGTCTCGGCGGAGCATTAGGAGGCAACGCTCCGGAAGAGTCTCTGGTTAAGGGGACGGTGGCTCTGTTCTCGAATTCCGGTAATTTCACCACAACCATTGCGGTTTACCTGACCACAGCCGGGTGGGGCACAACGACTTCGGTTTCCAGTGGTAAGGATGTTTATATTCAATATGGAGCGAAAGAGTTTTTGCACGCTTTTGACAATGATGATCGCTCAAAAGTGGCTGTTATGTACAGTGAGCCGGGTGGATATTATGAACACGGCCTCAAATCCAGTAAACCTATTGTCGCCTGTGTAGTGGGTCGCTGGAAAGCCCGACTGTCCAAAGCCTGTGGTCATGCCGGGTCGCTGGCTGGTTCCGGAGATGATGCTCTGGCTAAGGAACAGTGGTTCATGGACTATTTTGGCGTGGATGGCATCTACACTCCACAGAAACCGATTTTTTCCAAAAAGGGCGCGTTGGTGACCAATATCGCCCACATCCCGGAAGCGGTGTCCAAAGTTATGGAACTGAATGGACAAAAGCCTGACTTCGAACCAAAAGGAAGCCTGTCTTTGAAAAGCTGGTTCGGCAACAACCAGGGTATAGCGTTACCTCCTGAACTGGATCTGCCTGTTGTTGAGGCAACCGAACCTTATAACCAGCAGATTGAAGCGCTCAATAAAATGGTGGGTGCTCAGCATCGCCGGGAGACTCTCAAAGATTCCAGTGGTGCTTCCATGATGGATCCCAAAACCCAGGTTTCAAAAATCCATGGCACATCAATTCTTGATGCTTCCGTGAAAAGCTTTGAAGCAAATCTGGTTTTTGCGTTGACCCGGGTTTATACATGTAAATATGGTGAAAAGATTGCCAACATCGTGCTGAACATGTATGTCAACCAGCATGGTCAACCCACTTTGGCCGCTGCTGAAGCGTCAAGAGAAAATGGCAATTCCCCAAATACTGTAGTGAGTTCAGCCGTTGCTATCTGCGGTAAAAAAATGGTTCAAAAAGCCATGGACGCGTCCCAGGCACTTCTGGAATTGTTCCAGTTTACCAAGATGAATGATCCCTGCGAGAAGTTTGATTATGCTGAGCAGTTGAAAGAAGCCGAAAAATATAAAGACGCGCTTCTAGCTGACGGAGAGGATGCTTGTGCTACAAAACTGGCCGATTGCCTCAATAAAGCGGGTCACTCTGTGTTCGTTCAGTTTGTGCAGGACTTTGCAAAAGCCAACGGCGGCAAGCTTTCTACTGATGCACTGTTCGCCGCAGTGTGGACCACATTGGGATGGGATGCATTGCGAACCAAAAAGATTTCCAAAACCACGTTGGTGCGAATGCCCTGGTATTCACGCATTTACAGCACCATCGTTGGTGTTTCCGCGCCAGCATCCCGGCACGGCGAAGACAGTATTGCTGGAGTGAAACTGGAGGAATTGATTCCCAATTACAGTTTCACCAAAACGGCATTTGTAACGCTTCTAGGTCGTCAGCCTTCTGAATCGGAACTCTATGAGTTTCAGGTTTTGCTCGGACTGATTATCACTAACGGACCGGGCACCATCTCGGCGCAGGGTTGCAAAGGCGCAGTCAGTGCCGATGGACCAGAACAACCGCAACGGGTTCAGGTGAACAAGGCCTTCATTGGTTTTCTCACCCATACCGGTTTTGCTCATGGTGGAAACGGTTATGAAGCTGCGGCTTTCCTGCTTGAAAACTTTAAAGGTAAAGGACTGAAAAGTGCTGCCGATACCGGGCATGGGTTGGATCTTGACGCCATGGCTATGGAAGTGGCAAACAAATACTCAGCCTATAAAATGAATGAGAAAGCGATTGGCAACCTCGATTATGCCAAACTGCCCTGTATCAACCATCCGATCTTCAAGGGGAAAGATGTTAACTACGATCCTCGTGAAGTTTTTGTGCGCAACCTTTTTAAAGAAAAGGGCATCAACAACGTCTTTCTCGATTTCTACCACAGCCTTGTTGAATCTCTATTTAAGGCCAAGGTCAGTAAAAATGTTTATTGCGTAAATATTGATGCGGTCATCGCCGTTATCCTTCTCAAAGTTGTCTGGACTGATTTCAGTGAAGGCAAGATGAAAGAAGAGGATATTGAATCCGCCAGTTTTGCCACCTTCTTGTTCGGACGAATGATTGGCTGCGCAGCGGAAATTGATGACCATACCTCACGCGGTAAAAATATGGATACCCGTACTCCCGCCAGCAAATGCAGGTATGTGGGGTGACACCCTTCATTTCCCTCTGAAATATCGGTGATTAGTGGGGGAGTTGGAGAGTGGGGAAGATACCACAAACTCAAGAAGCCCTTACCCTCAAGGGGTAGGGGCTTTTTGTTTTTTTTGAAAGTTGTGGTAAATATTAAAACGTGACGATCGAATTACCTAACTTGCAGATGAATTAAGGGGGGAATGCGATATGGGAAAGGATCAGAGAGGTTTTCCGCGTTCACTCGTGGATATGGTTGTTAAAACCCGGGTCAAGGATCAGTGGGTGGACAGCAAGGTTCTTGATCTTTCGGTGGAAGGAATTTCGCTGGAAGTACCGCAACCGCTTGAAACGGGTGAGATGTCCACGATTGAACTGGAACACAGCGAATGGATGAAGAAAAACCAGGTGCAGGCCGAGGTGCTCCGTTGCGATAGCAACCCTGACGAAACGGAACCCAGAATATTTCATGTGGTGGCAAGACTGATCGAGCCGAATGATGATTATTTGATGGGTGCTCTGAACCTGGTTCACGGCACTGGACCGAAGAAAGACAGGCGAGAGCCTGGTTTTGGAAAGAGAGAAGATGGAAGATAATACTCTATTGCAGGAGCTTGGTGGCAAGCCGGTGCTGGAAAAGGTTCATAAACTTTTTTACGACAAACTTTACGAGCATCCCTGGCTGAAGAATTTTTTTCTGCACATTGACCAGAAACTTATTGAAAACCAGCAAACCGATTTTATGATTGCCAATATGGGTGGTGGCAAAATCTATTCCGGCGGCATGCCTAAGAACGTACACCGGCATATGTATATCTCGGAAGAACTGTTTGACCTGAGGACTAGAATTTTAAGAGAAAGCATCCTCGCCTGCGGCGTGTCGGAAGACATGGCCGATCGATGGATTCGCATAGATAGCGCGTTCAAACATTCCCTCGTCAAAAAAAAGGTCGACGATTGCGAAAAACGTTTCTTCACCGATACAATTATGAACTTCCCCAAACCCTCCTAGGCACCAGCGAGCCACCGGTGGCAATTAACAATCGTTTTTATAGGTGGTTAAAAGGTTAAGTTATTGCTAATTTTCCATGGAGGTACTCCATGCAAGCGCAACCGGGGGTGTTGAGTGCCCCAAAAAAGCATTCATTGATTCAGGTTTATAATTTTGAAGACCTGCCGTTGATCACCATGAACGTGGCGAGAATCGGTGCCCAGACTCCCGGCATGGCCTCCGAAATTGCCGACAAGGAAAAGCATTGGGCCGTGGTTGGGTTCGGCCCCATGACCTGGATATGGCTCACGCCCGACAAACCGGTGCCCGGCGGATTTCGTGCTTTTGACGAGACCGAGATAGAAGGTGAAGACGTCCCCGAAACTGAAGGCGATATCCTGCTCTACTTTTCTTCCGACCATGCAGACTTGAACCGGGAAATAGCCAGCCAGGTGGGCGAGCTGTTTGGGAAAGACGGGGAACTCGTTGAAGAAGTCGAGATGGAAAGTTTTACCCGGACGAATGCTACAGAAAATATTCTTATAGACAGATCCACCAATCTGGATACAGAGAAAAGTAGTTTTGTCCTCACCCAACGGTTTCCGGGTGAGGAGGACATTCTTTCAAAGCAGTATCAAAACAGTTTCCTCTGCAACACCGACCGTTACACCATGACCTTCAGCAATAATCCGGCGGAGCTGGAACAACATGGGGACTCCGTTCCTCGTCCTCCAGTTTCGCGCGGAGCATTTTTCATCCCTTCCCTTGACCTGCTGACCAGCCTGAGAATGGGCGGCATCCGCATGGGCTCCCTCGCCATCAACGCCAAGTGGAAAGGCCACTAGCCCAAGCGTGACGCTGGACCCAGAGTTATAGATGCCGTTGAAGATTTTAATAAGAGCGCAGTTGTTTTAGTGGCTCACGAGGGAACCGAGCGTTTTACCCCTGCGGGGTACGAATTTTAAGGAAGAATATCACGGTAGTTAGCTGGCCCCACGCCTAGTGGTTAAACGTTTCGGGTGACTTGCTCGTTCATGGTTTCGAGTCGTCTCACCAGAATTTCGATCAGCTTATCTTTTAACTTGGTGGGGACCGCTGGTTTGAGGGTGTCTATATTTTGAATGTCGATTTTCAGCGCAACGGCGTCTCCATCGGCGATGACGCTGGTGGTCCGGGTCCGTTTGGCAATGCAGGCGATCTCCCCGAATATTGCTCCGGCCTTGAGTTTGGCTATCGTCACTTCGGGATTGTTTTTGACGACAGCCACCACTCCTTTGAGAAGTATAAAAAAAGAATAGTCTTTTTCCCCTTCCTTGATGATTATATCGGAGGGCAGGTATTTATATATCTGGCTTTCGAGCGTACTGAGAAAAAACTTTTCTTCCCGGGAAAATTCGTCAAAGAAAGAAAGCTTGTCAATCAGTTCAAACGCTTGCTCATTGTCCATATGGGTGGCCTGTATATGAATAGTCAGGTTCCATTGTAGCGGAAACCTGATATCTAAGTAAAGCGGTGAACGATGCGCCGCTTGCTCTGCCTGAGTTTTGTTTGACGGCTCGCGAACAAAGTGAGCGTCTGTCGTGATTAACCCGTGGTGGTTCGCGTTTGTTTACCCGGCATGGCCCGGCCAGCGGAGTTTGGGATGACGGGCGGCCTGAGCTTCATCGGGACGGGACACTTTCGATAGTCTTGGCGAGGCATGAAAACTGTCGGGGTCTTCTTTGCCTTTCCTGGCAATGGATTGCATGGCATCGATAAAGTTGTCGAGAGTTTCTTTCGATTCTGTTTCGGTTGGTTCTATCATCAACGCCCCTTTAACAATCAGCGGGAAATAAACAGTCGGCGGATGAAAGCCGTGGTCGATGAGGGCCTTGGCGAAATCCATTGTGGTGATGCCTTGTCCTTTATCGTTGAAAACGCATTCGTGCAGGCTGGGTCCGGTGAAGGGCAGGTGGAACGTGTCCTTCAATCGGGCGCGGATATAATTGGCGTTGAGCACGGCAGACCGCGCTGCCTCGCGGATGCCTTCGGGGCCTAGTGTACGGATGTAGGCATAGGCGCGTAGCAACATGCCGAAATTCCCGTTGAACGATTTCAGTCTGCCGATGCTTTGTGGTCGGTCTGCATTGAGCCGATACTTTGATCCAGCTTTTTCTACCACGGGTGCGGGCAGATAGGGCTCGAGAATGTCTTTGATGCAGACGGGGCCTGCACCCGGTCCGCCGCCACCATGCGGAGTTGAAAACGTTTTGTGCAGGTTGATATGTAGCACATCGATTCCCATATCTCCCATTTTGGCGATACCCATAATGGCGTTGAGATTGGCGCCATCACAATAGACCAGCCCACCTTTTTTGTGAACGATTTCGGTGATTTTTAAAATGTCTTTTTCGAACATCCCCAGCGTGTTGGGGTTGGTCAGCATGATAGCCGCCGTTTCTTCATCCATCGCCGCTTCGAGCTTTGCCACATCAATGGTTCCTTCAGCATTGGAGGGCAGTTGAACAGATTTGTATCCGCACAACGTAGCGCTGGCCGGGTTGGTGCCGTGGGCAGAGTCGGGCAGTAACACTTTTTTTCGGGGATTGCCGTTGGCCGAGTGATAGGCCTGAACCATCAGCATGCCGGCAAACTCGCCTTGTGCTCCGGCGGCTGGGTGCAGACTGGTGTGATCCATACCACTGATGGTTTTTAAGCATTCCTGCAGTTCATACATCAACTGCAAGCTGCCCTGCGAATCTACATCGGGTGTCATGGGGTGGTGCTGAGCGAAGCCGGGCAACCGTGCCAGAGTCTCATTGATTTTCGGATTGTATTTCATGGTGCACGAACCCAACGGATAAAAATTGGTGTCGATATTGAAGTTCCATTGTGAAAGCCGGGTGTAATGACGCACCACATCGAGTTCTGTCAGTTCCGGCAGTTCATCAATGGCCTCACGGATTTCTGCCGGCGGCAATAATGTTTCAATTTCCACTTCCGGCACATCGCAGGAAGGCAGGGAATAGGCTTTTCGGCCTGGCGACCCCATCTCGAAAACGAGGGGTTCTTCAAAGATCAATCCGGGCATTCCGGGAGTATTCGGTTTTTGGGTCACTTGGCTCATGATTTCACTTTTATGTTTGATGTTGTGTTTAATATTTTCAGCAGGGCATTGAGGACTGTGTCGGGGGACAGGGAGTCGTTGTCTCTTTCTTCCAGCACCACGCTGGCTGAATTTAGCGGCCCCCAGCGTTTGATTTCCCCATGTTTAAAGATCACGCAAACCGGTTTATCGACTGCCGAGGCAAGGTGCATGATACCGGTGTGGTTGCAAAGTAAAACATCGCATTCCTGCATCAAAAGCGCAAGCTCTTTTGCGCTGAGCAGGGGAAGAAGTTGGGGTTTTTTCTGCATGCTGGTGATAGCGGCTTGAAGCTCAGCTTCTTCTCCCGGTCCGTTGACCATCCAGACTTGTGCCGATTCCAGCAGTTGTTCGATCACCGTCTTGAATTTCTCCCACGACCAGCCCCATTTTGCGACACGGGTGCCAGACTTGACCAGCACCACCGGTAGGTTCGACGAGGCGCGGAATTGCTGCATGATGTCTGCAACTTTTTGCGTTTCATCAGGAGAAAAATAAAGCCGGGGCTGACTATGGATTTCCCGAATGCCCAGGGCTCGCAGGAGTTCCAGGTTGTTTTCAGTTTCGTGTTGGGCCGGACCTTCTACGGGCACCCGGATGTTGTGCGCCCAGGCGTTTTCCTTATGGTCGTAGCCGACACGTATTTTTGCACCGGAAGAAAGGCTGAAGAATGTGGCGGTGGCACTGAACTTTTTGTTGAGGGTCAGCGTCAGGTCGAAATGATTGTCTCGCAGTTGGCGAAAAACATTCAAAGGTTGTTTGGGGTCAAAGGCAAATACCTTGTCTATATTCGGGTTATCGGCCAGAAGCCCTGCCTGAGCGTTGTCCACCAAGGCGCTGATATGTAAATGTGGAAATTCTTTTTTAAGAGTTTCGTAAACGGGAGTGGAGAGCAGGACATCGCCCAGCCTGTCGGGGCGTATGACCAAAACAGATTTTATCTCGTTAAAGTCCAGAGGCAGATTTGGCGGATTGGGGGCTTTGCCTGCGCAGATGCCAATCAGGCTCCATAACAGTTGCTTGGTTTTTTTTTCTATTGTGTGCAGGGCTTTGTTGGGCATGGATTGAGAAGAAGGCTATTGAGTGACTCGTTGACCTGTAACGCGACGGATCGGGTTGTTTTTATAATGGAAGAGCTTCATCAATGAGCATGATGGGGATGTCATTTTTAACCGGGTATTTCAACGCACAGGTTTTGCAGATTAGTCCGTCTTCTTTTTCTGCCAGTTCAAGATCGCCCTTGCATTTTGGGCAGACCAGAATATCCAGTAGTTCCTTGTCGATTCCCATGGTCATTCTCCTTCTGCTAAATGTGGTTGTCAGGATAGTTGGTTTTTTATTTGTTGGTGGTTTTTCACGGCTTGGAACACCTCATCCACTGTCACCTGGTTCATACATTCTTTAGTACCCAAAGGGCAGGTTTTTTTCCAGCAAAAACTGCATGAGAGAACTTTGTAAACCGTTTCGTGCTTCGTGCCATAGGCTCCGTTGCGCACCGGGTCAGTGGGACCAAAAATGGAAACTGTTGGGATATCCACCGCCGCGCTGAGGTGAAGCGGACCTGAATCACAGCTTACCAGCAGTGACATCCGTTTGTACAGAGCAATAGATTCTAAAATGGAGGTGGGCGGGGCTATCCATTTTGGTTGTTGCATGTGGTCAGAAATTTGCTGGACTTTAAATTCTTCACCTGGTCCCCAGGTCAACATGACGGAGCATTTTAATTCTTCTGAAATGCGGTCGGCCAATTCGGCGAAGCGGATCAGTTCCCATTGTTTGCTTTCAAAGCCTGCTCCGGGATTGATTGCAATAATCGGGCGGGAGGTCAGGTCCGGGTGCTGGTCGAGGAAAGTCGCTATCTTTTCATCCGCTTCGTCAGGAACCTTGAGCGGGAAAAGTCTGGTTTCCGTAATCTTGCCCAGCGCGGATTGCAAAAGCGTGAGGTACATGTCTACAACATGGATTCCTCCTGCCATGAAGGGGGCTTTACGGTTGGTGAAAAGGGTGCTGACTTTTTCCTTGCAGTTCTTTCGGTGAAACCCAACTCGGGTTGGCGCACCGCTCAATCTGGCGATGATGCCACTTTTAAGAAGCCCGTGCAGATCGAGAACAAAGTCGAAGTTATGTTGGCGAAGGGTTTTGATCGTATCCAGAATTTCTCCTAGCGATTTACCATTCCAGTTTTTTCGCCACACTTTGGTGCGTAGGGGAATGACCTCATCGATATCGGGGTTGTCGCGCAAGATATCCTGATAACGCTCTTCAACCATCCATGCGATGTGAGAATCGGGCAGGGATCTTCTCAGTGTGGCAGCAACAGGAAGAGTGTGGACCACATCTCCCAATGCGCTGAATTTCAGAATCAGTATTTTGATCATGCTTCAGGGTTGGAGAAGTTTTGAAATCCGCAGATAGATGTAGCGGTGCCCGAGATAACCCATCAAACTACCATAGAGTGCACCGGCAATAACATCGAATGGATAGTGTACTTTCAAGTACACTCTTGAGTAGCAGACCAGCAGGGCGCATGTAAAAGCCAGTAGCGTGGTATTACGAAAACAAAGGCTGATGAGTGTTGCGGCGGCAAAAGTATTGCCCGCATGGTTTGACGGAAAAGAAAAACTGTTTGAACAGTTCACTGTATTGATCAGGTCTGGCAGAACATGACAGGGTCTTAGACGACCTATTCCTTCCTTAAGAAGATAGTGGCTGCTGGCATCGGTCAGACCAACGGTCGCACCCACTGCCAGTATGAAAGCAAACCCATAACGTTTGTAAACAACCAGAATGGCAACCAGACAGGCAATGCCGACATGGATGAAGTTCTGCTTGATAGTGATGAACAGCATGAACTGCCCTATTATTCGGGATTGAAAATGCTGATTGATCCAGTAGAATAGCGAAACGTCGAGATCTTGTAAGATGGCGATTCCTTTTTGCGGGGATTGTGGTTACTGGGTTAATTTTATGGAGTTTAAAGGGTTGAGTCAATCAATTTGTCGTTTGCTGTCAAGGTTGATTTGGAGAGAGAAAAATCTTCCTCTCGGTAAAGGTTTGTCAGGGTACCCTGTGTCATTTCCTGACCGGAGTCGATGATGGCGAAAACTCATGACAACGCCTTGATACTGTTTGCCCGTGATCCGATTTTGGGCAAAGTGAAGACGAGGTTGTCGCCTTTTCTTGCAGATGAAACCATTCTCAGGCTTTATACCTGCTTTCTTCAGGACAGTATCAAAAACATCATGCAAGTAGAAAATGTAGACCGCTTTGTGGGAGTCGCTCCCTCCAACGAGTCTGGTTTTTTTACCGAAACGCTTGTTTCTGATATCCGCCTTTTTGTTCAAGAGGGAGAGAAGTTGGGTGATAAGATGCGCCGGGCGATTCAGGATCGGCTTGCTGAAGGCTATGAGCGAGTTGTTATCATTGGTTCAGACAGCCCCTCGCTGCCGGTCTCCTATATATATCGGGCCTTGAGTTCTGATAAGGACATGATTCTGGGGCCGAGCACCGATGGCGGCTATTATTTGATCGGCATGCGGGGAAAAGTGGTTGAGGTTTTCAACGGCGTGACTTGGGGAACCGAGACGGTCTTGCGTGAAACATGTGAACATCTGGAGCAGAATGGCGCGAGCCTGGAGCTTTTGCCGGTCTGGTACGATGTTGACAGCCCGGAAGATTTGAAATTTTTCAAAACTCATTTGGATCTCATTGAAAAGGCCAGACTGGGAAAAGCGGGTGAGACGGGAAAATTGCTGGATGAAATCCTGGCATCGCACTGATGATTCTCATTGTGTAGGCCGGGTTGTGAAAAGCGGTGCGACAGGGGAAATTACTGGATAGAGGTTTTGGCATCCCACTTGGAAAGTATTTGAGGCACGTCTCTTAATTTAATTAAACGGACTATATATATGAAGCTTTGCAAATTTACGGATTCGGATTATCAGGCGGTGATCGAGGCGTTGGAAAATCGTTCGGGTATGGATTTGTTCACTCACGATGAAACCGTTCGCAAAATATTGCAGGACGTGAAGGTAAGAGGGGATGCGGCCTTATTGGAATACACGCACCGCTTTGATCGTTACGATCTTTCGGTGGAGCAACTACGGGTCACGCCGGATGAGATTCGGCTGGCCTATGACGGTGTGACTGAGGAAGAACTGGTGGCGCTGAAAGAAGCGGCAGAACGTATTCGCCGATTTCATGAACGCCAGAGGCAGGAGTCCTGGCGTTACGAGGAAGAGGGGATCAGCTTAGGCCAGATGGTGCGACCGCTTGCAACAGCGGGGATATATGTTCCGGGCGGCAAAGCATCCTATCCTTCTTCGGTGTTGATGAACGCGATTCCTGCAAAAGTGGCCGGTGTGGATCGTGTGGTCATGTGCTCTCCCTTTCCCGATGGGCAAACCCGCCCGCATGTTCTGGTTGCAGCTGATATCGCCGGGGTCACGGAAATCTATAAGGTTGGAGGCGCTCAGGCTGTTGCCGCCATGGCTTTTGGTACCGCAACTCTGCCGAGAGTGGACAAGATCGTCGGACCTGGCAATATATTTGTGGCGCTGGCCAAACGTCAGGTGTTTGGAATTGTGGATATTGACATGATAGCCGGTCCCAGTGAAATCCTGATAGTGGCCGACCATAGTGCCAACCCTGCCTACGTGGCGGCAGACTTGCTGTCGCAGGCCGAGCACGATGAAGAAGCGGTGCCGATTCTGGTGACTCCAGAGGAAGGGCTGGCCAGAGAGGTGATGGTCGAACTGGAGAAACAGAAAAACACCCTCACTCGTCAGTCTATTATGGAAGCTTCTTTGAGCACACAGTGCCGACTTTTGGTGACAGAGTCTCTCGAGGCGGCGGTGGATCTGGCTAATCGCCTGGCCCCGGAGCATTTAGAGCTGGCATTGGAAGATCCCGAATATTGGCTGGAAAAGATTCAGAATGCAGGAGCGGTATTTTTAGGGCATTACACGCCAGAAGCCGTTGGGGACTACCTGGCAGGCCCCAATCATGTGTTGCCCACCAGTGGCACGGCGCGGTTTTCTTCGCCATTGGGGGTGTATGATTTTGTGAAACGAACCAGTGTCATTTCTTACTCCCGCTCGGCTTTGGAAAATTGTGGCAAAACTGTAACATTATTGGCCGAAATGGAGGATTTGGGAGCCCATGCAAACTCGGTCAAAATGCGCATTGAGGGAGACAAGCAAAAATCTTAAAAACACCGTATTTTCAGCGTTCCAGGCCTCGATTTTGTCTTGACAACTCAATAAAGGCTATGTTCTAATCACCATCATTTTGGGCACTTATGCGCCAAAAAGATGGTTGCAGCATGGGGCTGAAAACCCCATATAAAATCATAAGTTACGGGGTTTTTGGAATTTTCAGGCCTCGCTCCGGTGAAAGGTTGGATGACGTTTGGTGTTGTCACAGACACTGGAGGAGCTGAGATTTTTTATAGAGAATTATTTGGAATTTAGCTCAAATTAAAGAAGTTAGATTGATATATAAAAACAGGTACCTTTTAAAGTTTCGTATTACTAGCAACGGATCCTGATCAGATCCAAAAGGAGGTTAAGCCATGTTGGGGAAAAACAAACGTAGCATAGCGACATTTTCACTGGGGTTGATTCTGGCTATGGCCATGTATCTTGTTCCAGGCATGACCAGCGATGCGATTGCCAAGGAAGTGTTTGCAGAACAGGTTTTTGCTGAAGAAGCATTCGCCAAAGAGGTTCAGGCTGAAGAAGCCGTCGAAGGCGAAGGCGAGGCAGAGATTGAGTGGGGGCAAGACGTTTTCTATAAGGACTGGGAAGGTAACCCGCTGAAAGGTCCTGTGAGTGGTTTTCCCGCTCCAGAGCTGGGCGAGTCGGATTACAATAATTACGAGTTTGCTCCCAGTCGAATGCTTTTATGGGTTGCCAATCAACAGCACCTTTATTTTGGTAGCTTCGTGCTGGCAGTTCCAATTTTCTGTATGCTCATCGAGTTCATCGGGATTCGAAGTAAGGAAGAAGATCCGGTTATGTCCGCCAAGTACGATCGACTGGCGCATGACCTTATGAAGGTCAGCTTGACCGCTTATTCCTGGACAGCAATCCTCGGTGGTATTCTACTCTTTACATTCATCACATTATTTCCGGGTTTCTTCAAGTATATGGCGGGTATATTCCGTCCGGTTATGCATGTGTATGCACTGATGTTCCTCGCTGAGTCGGGCGTGCTCTACGTCTACTACTATGGCTGGGACAAAATGAAGGACGACAAATTCCTGAAATGGATCCACGTTAGTCTTTCAGTTCTACTTAACCTCATTGGTACGGTTCTGATGTATCTGGCTAATTCCTGGGCGACGTTCATGCAGGCTCCCGGTGGAATTGACTCTGAAGGCCGTTTCCTGGGAAATATCTGGCACGTTATTCATTCCACTCTTTGGAACCCGGTCGGTGTTCACCGGATTCTCGGAAACATCGTATTCGGTGGTGGAATCGTTGGTGCTTACGCCGCATATCATTACCTCACCGCTAAAACGGAAGAGGAACGAGCTCATTATGACTGGGTTTGTTATGTGGCTATGTTTATCGCGATTTTCGGTCTGATTCCTCTGCCTTTCGCGGGCTATTGGTTGATGAAAGAAGTTTATGCTTTCCGCCAGCAGATGGGTATTACGCTGATGGGTGGAATCATGGCTTGGTTGTTCATCATTCAGGCGGTAATGATCGGTCTGCTGTTCTTCGGTGCAAACTCTTACCTGCATAATGGTATGTCGCGGGTCAAGGGGTCGCATCGTTATATGAAATATTGTAAGTACATGATCCTTTTGTTGATCTGTACTTTCACCATGTGGATGACCCCGCACACCATTGTTATGACTCCGGCGGAGTTGAAAGCGATGGGTGGCGCACAACATCCTGTAGTTGGCCATTTTGGTGTAATGTCGGCGAAGAATACAGCGGTTAATCTTATGATTACCACTACTATTCTCTGCTTTTTGTTGTACCAGAGGGCGAATAAGAAGATTAACGTGCCATGGGCCACGGTGGGCAACTGCTGGATCTCGGCTATTTTTGTTGGCGCGGCTTGTAACATCATCTTCCTGGGCGTTTATGGTTATTTCCTCCCTGCTAACCAGCGGGTTGGGCTCTCCGTACCTCAGGTGACCAGTACACTGACGACCCTGTTTGCGGGTACGGCGATCAATATCTCCATGTTTAAGGATTCTGAATCCTACGGAGATATTCAATGGGGCACCCAGTCCAAGGTGGGAACTTATGCCATTTTCCTTCTGGCGATTTCCTTCACCTGGTTGATGGGTCTCATGGGCTACATCCGTTCCGCAGTTCGCTTGTTCTGGCACGTTACGGAGGTTGTTCGTGATAACTCTGTAGACGCTTATACGCTTACGATTGGTGAGGCGGGTAAGATGCTTACCTTTAACACTCTTTTTGTGTGGACACAGTTTGTGGTTGTGTTCTGGGTGGGTAGTTTGACCGGTAAAAAAGCTGTTGCAAAAGCCCCGGAGGGTGTTCCGGTACCGGCTCAACAACAACAATAACTGCTAACTAATAGCGGGGTTCCATTTTGGGACCCCGCACCAATGTAATCTGAGGGTTCAGGAGAGAGAGGAGAACGATGCTACCAGAGCAACATGACATTTTATTTTCGTTTATTGCTATCCTGTTTGCCGTTTTCGGAGTTTTTGTTTTCGGAAACGTGATTCAGAATTGTAGAGAGAGAGAAGGCATGAACACCAAGTTTTGGGGTGGAATATTTGGTGCCTTTGCGATTGGTTGTTTTTTAATGACGGTTCATATGTTCGACCTCGTTCAGGCCGATCAATTGAAGTTTTTCTTTTCAACTTATATATTGGTTGTGTTTGTGTTGTTGTTCTTTTGGGGGGTATTCTTCAAGAGCAATAAAATTGAGGGTCAATCTCCTCCTATTATAAGAGGTTTTTTCTTCTGGACCACGGTTTCTCTTTTGCTCGCGGGGTACACCAACTGGTTGCCGCAACAGCGCAGTGACCCACCGCCGAAAGAAGCGGCGGTTGTAGGGGGTCTGACCACGGGAGGGGTTTATTAAAAAGGGCGGGGGTTTTTTTTTTGTGCCCAAAAAGGGGGGGGGCAGAAAACAAACGGGAAAGGGGAGTGG
>JACKQG010002677.1_pt1 | contig 22855 bp, 20 predicted proteins | sample 8237621 | NCBI WGS metagenome assembly JACKQG01 (sample SAMN15677084, study PRJNA649215) | marine metagenome | biome: marine; feature: Black Sea; material: saline water; isolation source: suspended particulate matter (SPM) from the Black Sea western gyre | collected 2013-06-09/2013-06-10 | depth... | reverse complement strand
CCCTGAGTTTATCTGCTAATTCGCGATTTCGCTAGATTTTTCAGCGAATGGACAGTCTTTATGCTATATTATTCGTCATTTTCCAGGGCTTGGATAAGCGGATCATTCGCGACCGGGGTTTGCCCGACTTCTTCAAGCTGTGTTCGTAGCTTTTGGATCACCCGTTTTAGTTCCACCATACGAATTTCGCGCCCCGCCGTGAGATCTACAAACTTTTGTAACTCTGTTGTCCGCTTTTGGATGCGCTTTTCCATCTCGTTGGCATCTTGAATTACGTGTTCGTGCAAACGTGCATTTTCAATTGCCTGCGCGGCCTGGGTCGCAAAAATAAATGCTAGCTCAGCTTGCTCAGGCAGATAGTCATTGAAGTGAAAACTATCCAGAGTCAGGAAACCAATCAGGGTATCGCGGGCGATCAATGGTATGCCCATCCAACTAGTGATATTTTCGAATAGACCCCAATTTTCAAAACGGGAGTCTTCTTTGGTATTTTTCAAAATTATGGGTGCTTGTGTTTTCTTTATCTCGTTAAAAAGTTCATTATCGTCAGGAAAGACACGCCCTTTAATTGACGGCGAGATTCCATGATCTACCATCACCCGAAAGCCATCCTTTTCACTGAGAAAAATAGCTCCACTATCCATCGGCAGGACTGCTTTAATTTGTTCAAGGAACAGTTTCAATACTGTATCCAAATCAAGCGAGGTGGATAGTGCAGTAGAGATTTTGTTAATTACTTCAAGTTTTTGGGCGTGTTGCTGGACCTCTTCGTATAAACGGGCATTGTTAATAGCAACTGCTGCCTGATCTGCCAGCAATTCCAAAATGCGCAGTTCACTTTTGCTAAATTTGCGTGCGATCTCCGTGGCGACATTCATCACCCCTACAACCTGTTTACCATGGAGCAATGGCAAGCCGACGATAGCACCCTCCAACGGCCAATTCTGAAAGATTGGGCTTTGGCTCATATCATTCACAACAAGGGTTTCTCCACTGCGTGCCACCGTATACGTCAGTCCATCTTTGCGTGGTTCGGAAAAAGGCTCTTCCTGGCGGCCATCCGCCCAACGCACGGCGCCGAAATGGAGGGCTGTCCCATCATAGGTAAAGATGTGGGCGTCATCAGCAGGCACCAATTGTAAAACATATTCCAAAAGTGCATCAAGGACAGCTGGTAAAGATAGATGGGCGGTCAGGCTCAGGCTGGCCTTGCGCAGCGTTTCGAGCCGGAGCGTATTTTGCTTAAGTTCTTCTTCAGCTTGTACCCGTTCGGTGATATCCTGGATCGTTCCAACCATACTGATTGGATTTCCCTGATGATCAAATTCAAGCCCCCCTAAACCATGCACCCATCTCTCCTCTTTGTCAACTGCCCGAATAATGCGATATTCTTTATCGAAACGATGGTGCTGTGCCAACACATCATCTGCAAAATAGTTCTGCATCATTTCCCGATTATCTGGGTGAAGAATACTCACCCAACCATCCACATCGAGTTGAAATCCCTCGTCAATACCAAAAATACCCTTTAAGATTTCACTGCTTATCCATTTCCCTGTAGTTATATCCAGTTCGTAGGAGCCCAGCTGGGCAACTTTTTGAGCTTGTTGAAGAAAAGCTTCGTTCTCGCGCAACGATAGCTCTGACTGCACTCGCTCAGTAATATCTTCCAGACTACCTTCATAATGAAGAATCCGCCCTTCAGCATCACGCACCACTCGAAATGTATCTTGGACCCAAATGAGATTTCCATCATACTGACGAATTCTCATTTCAAATTTATTCACAATATCAGTCTTTTCCAGTTCCGCCAACTCAAAATTACGATCTTCAGGAGTTTTAAACAAATCAGCCGCATTTACACTCAACAATTTTTCCTTGTCCGGGTAACCAAGCATCTGAACAAATGCAGGATTTACATCCAATATCTGTCCATCTGGAGTAGATCGATAAACTCCTATTGGTATTTCTTGAAAGAGATTTCGATACCGTGTCTCACTCTCTTTGAGAGCCGCTTCAGCTTTTTTGCGGGCGGTGATATCAATAGCTGTGCCCAAAATATATGGCTCTATATCCTGATCATCAATAATGCTGACATCTTCTAAAACCCAAACCGGGGCGCCATTTTTATTTCGCAAACAATTTTCTATATTTTTCAACGTACCATTCTCTTTAAGTAATGATAGAAACTTGTCTTGATCTGAAAGGTCGAAATATAAATCAGTTGTACTCTGGGCTTGTAAGTCGGCAAGTGTCTCATGGCCCAATAAATCTATAAAAGCATTGTTGGCGTCCAATATTTGCCCATTAAATGTAGAGAGATAAATTGGCGCTAAACTTCGCTCAAAAAGCATGCGGTAGCGTTTCTCGTTATCATGCATAGCTTGTTCTGTTAGCATTCGTTCTGTGATATTTTTGAATACAATCTGCACAGCGGGCTTACCTTGGTATTCAATGACATTCCCTAATGTTTCAAGATTAAAAATGCTGCCGTCACCCCGCAACCCCTTGAATTGATAATGGCTGATTTTTTTCTCTCCTGATTCCAGCAACTCGATTTCCGTTTTAAAATTGCTCCAGCTTCCAGGAGCAACGAGATCCTTTACGCTCAAACTGATCAGATCGTCAGGTGATGAAAAGCCATATAAATCAGCAAGCCCTTGATCGCAATACTGAATGACCTGGTTTTGAATAATCAGAATACCGACCAGTGAATTATTGAGCATTTCTCGATATTTGGCTTCTGATATTCCTAAAGCCTCGTTTTGCTTACGAAATTTGGAAAGTAAAAAAACACTGCTGAACGCCAGCATCGCGATCAATATTATCAGCAAAGCAACTCCCCATATTGGCCAGAACAGAAACCCTTGTCCAACCATATAAGAAAGTGGGGGACGATCATAATTTCCAACACGAAAGTCAAATGGGAGGACAACAGCTTTCTGTCCTACAAAGAATAGAGGAAGAAGAAAGAGAAAATAGGGATGTTTGGATTGCATCGGTTCTACCAGCCTTTCGTATAAGAACGCTTGATGATAATCCCCTAATGATGATCTTACCTTAACCTTAGTTGGATATACCACAAAATATATCCTTTTTTTTTTCGATATAACTTCAAAAAGCGGCAGATGAAACAAAAAATTCTATCCATCTTTCACAGCCCCCTCACCCTAACCTTACCATACCCGCTAAGTACTCCGTCCATCAGGATGGAGAACTGTTTATTTCCTATTTGGATTATTTTTTAATAATGCAGTATTGATCACTTTACTCATATGGTATTGTTATCGGTTGCATGATAGAGAATATACGATTAAAATTTCACATCGTTTCCCAAACCTATTATACTCAAAAGATACCCTGACTTAAGGGCATGTTATACTCGCAAAATTGAACTGAAACTTCTAAAATCCTGCGGGGTTGTTATAAACAGCCCTGCAGGTAGGAATTGCTGGTGTCAAAACAAGAAGAAGAACATAACGAAAAAGAGATACTCAAGCAAGCTTCTCAGGGCAATCAGGAAGCGTTTGGCTTCCTCTATGAGAGCTACGTTGACCGTATTTTCAACTACATCTATTACCGAACAGGCAACGTTCATGATGCAGAGGATTTAACGGCGCGTGTCTTTCAACGGGCGATGAAGCATATCCCGAAGTATCAAGACCGCGGTGTCCCCTTTTCTGCCTGGTTGTATCGAATAGCCCACAACCTCGTCGCCAATTGGCATCGCGACCGCAGCCGCAAGCAGGAAATAGCCATTACCGATATGATGGCGCTCCCGGCAAAGCATGAGCATCCTGAAATTACCCTTGTCCGAACGGAAAAACAGGATGCCTTGCTCCGCTTGATCCGCAACTTGCCCCCGGATCGTCAGCAGTTGCTAATTCTAAAATTTGTCGAGGGCTACTCCAATGCAGAGATTGGCAAAATAATGACCCGCAGCGAAGGCGCGGTCAAAAGCCTCTATCATCGCACTTTACTGGCTTTACGTGATCAAGTGGATAGCTTGACAATTGAGATTGAAGGAGAATAGCTTATGTTACATATTGTTACCGATGGCGCCGCAGATATGCCTCCCGAATGGGGAGAGGAATACGATATTCACACCATCCCCATTAACATCCAGTTTGGAGATAAAACTTTTCTCCAATTCATTGACCTCGATTTTGATAGCTTTTATGAAATGGTTGACGAGACCAAAACTGTACCGAAAACCTCACAGCCCTCTCCGCATCAGTTTGTTGAGTACTATAAAAACATTGCAAAAGAAGGCGATACGATCTTGTCCATGCATGTAACAAGCAAACTGTCGGGGACATACGCGTCATCTGTGATGGCGGCGGAAGAACTAAAAGATACCTATAATATAATCCCCGTCGATTCGGCAGGTGGCTCCATGGGACTTGGTTTCATGTGCCGTATAGTGCGTGAAATGGATCGGGCAGGAAAAAGCATTGAAGAAATACTTGCCTATATTGAAAGAATTAAGTATAAAGTTCAGATCATTTTGACTCTCGATACCCTCGAGTACGCCCGGATGAGCGGCAGGGTCGGCACATTATCCGCTGCGCTGGCTTCGGTCCTGAATGTCAAGCCGATCGCCGTACTCAAAGAGGGTGTTGTAGATATGGTTGAAAAAGTAAGAACCCGCAAAGCTGCGCTAAGCAGAGTCCTTGAGATGGGACAGGAAGTCTACGGAACGCAGGAAGTTTATCTGAGCGTAGTCCATGCGCGCGATCTCGAATCTGGCGCTCGTTTATTGGATGAGGCCAAGAAAATTTTCAACACAAAAGACGCTGTTCTTACTGATCTCTCTGTTTCTTTAGCAACCAATTTTGGGCCTGGCACAGTTGGGCTCGTGCTCTATCCCGTGGAGTAAGCACATGAAAAGGCTAGAAAAACGTATCGAATCAGCCAAAGAACAGGTGGATACGTTAGAAAAAACTCTTTCGGGCGCATTGAAACCCGTCCACCCTCCTGCCGATGTTATCCAACGTCTGAAAAATCGGATTGGCAGTCTTGAACCGTATCATATTGCCAAGCGGTTAACCAATTGGGAGTTGTGGATCATCACGGTTGGCAGCGTGATGTCTGTGGCAATGGTCATCCTGACAATTGCCCGAGCCATATACTATTTCTTTGGGCGTCAGAGAGGTAGTACGGCGTAGGTATAAATATATCCAGCTGAGGAGTGGGTTTCAAACCCACTCCTCCTGCGTTTAATGATCCCAATCAGGGGTTAGGGCGGAACAGATTTTCTTGGCCTCAGCAACCAAATCCACATCAACGGGGAAACGGAAATCCTTCGTGACGCGCAGCCGTAAAAAAGCGGAAGCCTGCCTAAGGTCGGCGGGCGTATCATCCATTTCACCCAAAAATTTCAGCAGATCATAGGCACTCACGCTGGGGGGTTTAATCCCGTGCTGAATCAGATATTCCCGAATAGCAATCCCTGCTGCACGACGAGCGCAAACACGCATCTTCCCCTGATTTTTCGCGTCGAGGGCCTCCTGGGCCATCTTAAATTCTTCATTGAGTTCTGTTTTCCAGTTGGTCATTCCGCGATTATAATCTAGCTTTATTGTATAAGGAGAACCGATGAAAAAAGGCAGCTTACTCGTTTTAATCACTTTAGCGCTGATCGCAAGCGCTTGCCAACCAGCGCAACCCGTGGCTACAAAAATTTCTGCGCCCGCAATAAATGGCGATCAGCCCTATCAGATCAGCGGTACGTTTGAGTATACTAACGATATTATCACCACCTATTATGTCGAGCAGGCGGTGGCGTTGGTGGATATCTATGGTTTTATCACCCGCGACCGAGAATGGGAAATTCCGATTGCCTCGCAAACGCTGGGATTCCTTGAACTCGACACCGAAACGATGCAGGGCAGCTATACCCTCCAACTTCCTGCCCGCCCCTTTGGAACCTTTGCCGATATTGATAACGATGATAAGGAAGATATTGGGTTGCAGGTTTTTGCGGTCTCCTATTGGCCTAACCTGACTGGCGGACCCTACTCGGAAGGCGACGATCTTTCGTTGGGTTGGCCGACCTATCTCGCTTCGATCATCACGGATACCGAAAATGAAGATGAGATCATCAGCGGGGATTTGGTGATCTGGGCTCCGGATAATGAGCAGGAGTTTCCCTCAGGGTTTGGGGAGGATGGAAAGCTTTTCACCGCGGACGATCCAGTTGCTCCCGTTTCAGCAGGATATTCTGTCGTCAATATTGATGCGGAACCCTTCACCATTTCACGCGATCCTGAACCCGAGCTGACACTTTACGAGCCAGAGGATGTCGCTATCAAGCAATTTTCAGACGACAGCTACACACAATCTTTTGAGAAGATGTTTGAGATTGTAAGCAAAGAATATGCTTTCAACGGTGTTGAGGGCAAAGAACCCAATTGGGATGCGCTCTACGCCGAGTTGATGCCCCGCGTGGAAGATGCTGAAAAAAGTCAGGATCCTGGCGCTTTCTATTTGGCCTTGCGCGATTTCACCTGGGCTTTTAATGATGGACATGTCGGTTTAAATGGCGGCGAAATAGCCCAGCAACTCTTTATGGATGCTATTGCTGGCGGATATGGATTCGCCATTCGCGAGTTGGACGACGGGCGCGTAATGGTCTCTTATCTCCTCGAAGGCGGGCCTGCTGATCTGGCAGAGATTTTTGAAGGCGCGGTCGTAACCCATTTTAATGGGAAGCCGATCAAAGAGGCTATCTCTGAGGTCAAGCCCTGGTCACAACCCCACTCCACAGAGTTTGCCCTCCGCTATCAACAAGCACGATATTTGCTCCGTGCCCCGATGGGGACAGAGGCTGAAATCGCTTTTATCGATCAAGAAGGAACAGAACAAACCGTCAAACTGAGCGTGATCGGCGAAGGGGAATCTTTCAACAATACTTCGATTTACAGTGAGGCCGACCCCAGCGCGCTGCCGGTCGAATTCCGCCTGTTGGATTCTGGCGCGGGATATATCAAGATCAATTCCAATTATGACGATCTCAATCTGGTGATTCGCCTTTTCGAAAGAGGCTTGAAAACTTTTGAAGAGTTGGATGTGCCTGGCATCATTATTGATTTGCGGGAAAATTCTGGTGGCGCGCCCCTGGAGCTGGCAGGCTTCCTCCATGACGAGGAAATCGTGATGGGGCAGTTGGAATATTATAGTGAGAAGACAGGAGAATTTGAGCCAGAGGGCTTACCCAAAAAAGTAATCCCCTATCAAAACCAATATGATTTCGATAAAATGGTTTTGCTTGTTGGGCAGGCTTGTTTTAGTGCCTGCGAAATCGAATCCTATGGTTTCAGCCAGGTGCCAGGAATGATCGTAGTAGGGCAATATCCTACCGGTGGCGTAGAGGCTGAGGTAGCACGCGGGCAATTTGAACTTCCCGAAGGCTTCTCGCTACAAATCCCGACCGGGCGTTTCAAATTACCTGATGGCAGTATTTTCCTGGAGGGTGTTGGCGTTCAGCCGGAAATTCGCGTTCCAATTGACGAAACGACCCTGTTTACCAATGAGGATCTCGTTTTAGCCACTGGAGAGAAAATTGTCCTGGAACCAATTTCGCTGGGCGTTGCCCCATCTGGACCACCACAGATCGCCAGCATCGAGGAAACACAGGCACGGCTGGAAGAAGGCGATGTTCAACAACTTGAAGAAAGAGCAACTGAGGTATATTCCGAACTTGAGTTGGCCCAAATGGATACGCCGCTCACGTATACGGTTACGCTCTCCACAGACGATGATATTCTCTGGGTCTGGGGGTGGTGCGCTGCAACAGAAGAGATTCTGGCAGACAATCTCACAGAAATCGAATTGAACTTTACACTCGACGGAGAAAGTATCTCGTCAGAACAATTTGCGAGTTTCGGATACCCTTATCAGGAGCAATCCTGTCAGGTTTACTTTGCCTCACTATATGAGTGGCCTGTTGGCGAACATCAACTCAACACGACAGCGAGCTGGGGTTCTGTCCTCAATGACGGGGCAATGGAATTCCCCACTGGCTCTCAAATTTATGAGTACACGGTTTATGTAAGTCCATAACTTTAAACGTAACCGCCAGGACGCCAAGAAAACCTTGAAACTTGGAGGCTTTCATAAGCGACTAAAGTCGCTACTACGGCAATATATGATTAGGTTCTAAACAAAAAGACCCCGTTCCTTCAATCAGGAACGGGGTCTTGACATAATAAATATCTAATTCACAAAGCGATATTTGAGCAGGGCCCAAATCGCTTCAAAAGCATCATAAAGTTTGATCTTCTTGCCATCCGAATAATCACGCGGATTAAACGTGATCGGCACTTCAAAAATGCGAACTTTCTTTTTGAGAATTTTTGCCGTAAATTCCGGCTCAAAATTAAAGCTGTTTGAGTGAATTGTGATTCCATCCAGCACTTCACGGCGAAAAACTTTGTAGCCGGTTTCCATATCAGTCAAAATATTATTATAGAGAATATTGGTCGCCAGTGTAAGTAGTTTATTGGCGATCATATGCCAGAACATGGTGGAACGGCGTGCGCCGCCTAAAAAGCGGGAACCATAGACCACATCTGCTATACCCTCTTCAATTGGCCTTAAAATGGCTGGGTAATCACGCGGGTCATATTCAAGATCGGCATCCTGGATGAGGAAAACATCGCCCTTTGCACTGGCAAAACCAGTCCGCACAGCTGCGCCTTTGCCCTGATTCTTCTCATGCAAAATAACACGAATACTGTCTTTCCCATCCAACTCTTTCAAAATATCGCGAGTTCCATCGGACGAGCCATCGTCTACAATAACGATTTCCCAAGGCAGGTCAGTTGCTTGAACGCGTTTCAAAATTTCGCGAATATTTTGAACTTCATTATATACGGGGATTATCACTGAGAGATTCATGGGAAAGATTATAAACTCAATTCGCCAAATTGGCGACTGGTTTTACAAATTCTATCATCTGCATACAACCACAATCCCTATGCTCACATGGAATAAGTGTGCCAAAATGAATGGGCTGCGTTACAATAGAATGATGAAAACGTTCAAATTTCCGCTAATTCTCCTTATCGTTTTGCTGATTATCGGCCTGATCTCTGCTTGCAGTATGGAAGTTTCAAAAGCAGAAGATACAGCGATTCCAACTTCTGGAATCATCACCGCAACTTTATATCCAACATTTACACCGCGAGCAAGCGCGACCCCATTGCCTGCTACCGCAATCCCAAGTGTTGACCCGGTTCCGGGTAAGGTAACCGCGCAGATTAACGTGCGTAAAAGTCCCAGCACAGCGAGCGAATCTGTAGGGTTGTTGAATATCAACAGCGAGGTTCAGATCATCGGTGTAGACGCCAGCGAAGGTTGGTATCAAATCTATTTTGTTTTGCCAAGCGGGGCCCGCGGCGAAGGCTGGGGGGCGGCAGATTATATCTTAACCGATAGCAAACCCAATGTCCCGGTAACGGCGGGGGGCAGCTCATCCACCAGCGAAGAAGAAACGAATGGGCAGGTTACACAACAGATCAACGTCCGCCGGGGACCAGGCACAGGGTTTGACGCTCTGGGGATATTGAACAGTGGAGATGACATCACCTTACTGGGAAAGAATCTGGGCGGGACATGGCTTCAAATTGAATATTTTTCTGGCGATGATGGAAAAGCCTGGGTTTTTGCATCTTACGTACAAAGCGATGAAAATGAAAATTTGCCAATTGTCGCAGAGGCAGAAAAATTGGCAACAGAGATCGCCGCTACTGCTATCCCAATTTATTCACCAGCCCCCGAAGATAATGATTCTACTGAAGAGCCTGCCATCTCTGTAATTTTTTCAGCCACAAATTCCCGTGCATTTAACTATAGCAGTGATCTATCTTCCCCTGATGGGGATGCGGAGGACTGGATTGCATTTCATCCCAACTCGGCAGTGAGTGACCGGGTAAACTTGCTCATAGATCTAAGCTGTACAGGGAATGGAAGTTTGATCGTGGAGCTATGGCAAGGCGGGATCTTATTAACACAATGGGGGGCATTGGAGTGTGGCGACAGCGACTATGCATTGAGCATGTTTCGTGATGAGACCTATCAATTTCGCCTGGTCGCCAAGCGAGCTCGCAAGCTAGAATATATAAACTATACTTTGCAGGTTCGAGCTGCGCCTTAGAAAGAGGGAGTGGCTAAATAGGTGTGTATCAAAGTGGCAATGCTATGGCTCTGCGGGGATTTGTAATCCCTGCTTTCACAGGAAAATCGCTGGATTATAAATCCAGCCAGAGCAGATCATTATTTTAGTTTCATACGAAAATAGCCACTCCCTAGAAAGGTAGTCTTGCTCAGTAAAGTAGGAAATCTTTCTCGTAATAACCTTAGATTATGTGTGAATTGTCCTCCCGAAAAGCGACTGAAATCCTGTATATTTGATGTTTGTCCAGGAAAAATAATCCCTGAGAAAATTTGTTCATCTAAAAGATGAATTTTTTTAACAAAAAATCATGTGATTTCTTGTACAAATTTGACATTTTATGGTAGATTTATCCCATCAAATAAATCCATTTCATTAAATCGAGGATCATATGGAAAAAAAGAAAATTCCAGATATTATTATTGGTAGACTTCCCCTCTATCTTCGCGCATTAAATCGTATGGCTGCGAATGGTTCAGCGATATCATCATCGAAAGAATTGGGTGAATGGGTAGGCATATCTGCTGCACAAATTCGTAAAGATATTTCGCAATTTGGGGAATTTGGCAAACAGGGTACTGGTTATAATATCGAATTTTTAAGTAGGAAAATCCGGGAAATTCTGAATATAGATCGTATTTGGGATGTTGCCATCATTGGCATGGGTGATATCGGCCATGGGTTAACTGAATATCAGGGTTTTCGTAATCGCGGTTTTCAGGTTACTTTAGTCTTTGATAATTCTCCTGAAAAAATCGGGACAAAAATCGGAGATCTTGCTGTTCAGGATACTGCCGATATGGTTGATACAATTAATAAAACAGATGTAAAAATTGCGATGATTGCTGTTCCGGCCGACCATGCTCAAACAGTTGCAGATGAACTTCTAAAGACCGGTGTCAAGGCTATTCTCAATTACGCTCCAATTCGCATCAACGTCCCTGATAATATCCGCGTACAGTATATTGACCCAGCTACTCATCTGCAATGGATGACTTATTATCTTTAAGATCCGTTCAAAAACAAAAAATTTTCAATAAAAAAAGCTCCTGATAAAATTCGGGAGCTTTTTTATGTTCTAGACTTTTGGCAAACTACGCTGTAATACGGGATATAGTTCCAATCCGCGCACGGTTCCTTCAACAACACAAGTCAGGGGATTATCCACCAAATAAGCCGGGATGCCCAAAGCTTTTGTGAGTAGTTTATCAATGCCCCGCAAGAGCGCACCACCACCACATAAAGCCACGCCACGGTCAATAATATCTGCTACTAATTCAGGCGGTGTTTTCTCGAGGACACGCCGCCCTGTTTCGATGACATCCTTTAGCGGATCCTGCAAGGCTTCAACAATTTCACCTGTCGTTAGCGTGATCGGACGGGGCAAACCCGTGACCTGGTCTTGCCCCTGAACTTCCATGCTTTGTTCCTGGTCCTGAGGGACAGCCGCGCCAATTTTAATTTTCAATTGCTCAGCTGTAATCTGACCAATGACGACCCCATACTTTCGACGTATGTAGGTAATGATGGCCTCATCCATGTCAAGACCTCCTGCGCGAAGCGTTTCGGCGGAAACAATCCCATACATTGCCATGACAGATGCTTCGGTTGAGCCACCGCCCAGAGAGATGACCATATTTCCAGAAGGTGAGCTAATCGGCAGATCAATGCCCAAAGCAGCAGCAGTCGTTTGCTGAATTAGATAAGCCTCTCGGCTGCCCGCTTCCAGTACCGCTTCGTAAACCGCACGGCGTTCTACACTGGTCACGCCATAGGGAACAGAGATCATCACACGCGGACGAAAAATACGCATTGAGCCACCGACCTGTTGTAAAAGATAAGACAGCAAAGCTTCTGTGATTACATAATCGGCAATCACCCCATTTTTGAGAGGACGTACAACTTCAATATTCTCAGGAACACGCCCATACATATTAAGGGCTTCCTGTCCTATTGAAACCATTTTCTCAGACATCCTCTCTTCGTCAACTTCAATGGCAACAATAGTCGGCTCATTGAGCAATACTTGCGTATTGTCAGCGAGCCGAGTATTAATTGTTCCGAGATCAATGCCTAAATCTTTTGAAAAGATGGCCATTTTATTCTTCTGTCTGGCGGGTAGCTTGTTTTTTACCTTTACGATATCGGCGTACAGCATCCAGACGTAAATTAGAACGATGCAGGGCTGCTGACATAGCTAGATAACGATCAGAGTCGGGCGGAGGTCCTTTCTCCATATATTCTTTTGCACGCTGCTGGGCGGCTTCTGCACGTGAAATATCAATATCTTCCACATTCTCAGCCCGGTCAGCGAGAACTGTCACAATATTTGGTTGTATTTCAGCCACACCTCCCGCAACGGTGAAGTTTTCTTCATCTCCACCTTTGCGCACCTGTACAACACCAAAATTTAGCGTAGTCAGCAATGGGGCATGATTCGGTAAAATGCCCATAACCCCGCTTGTACCGGGGATGACCACGATATCAACATCGCCTTCATAGAGCGTCTTATCCTGAGAGACAATTTCACAGCGAATTGGCATAGTTTTCTTCCTTATATTATAGTACTAAATACCAGTCAGATCGGTCAACTTAGAGAATATAGAAATTGCTGACCAAATTCTGAACCTCGCTACCTAGGCTGCCTCGCTCATTTTCCTGGCTTTTTCTACGACATCCTCAATTGTTCCTGCCATCATGAACGCCTGTTCAGGCAAATCATCGTGCTGGCCATCCAGGATTTCGCGGAAGGAGCGGATAGTGTCCGCAAGGGGAACATATACACCTGGAATGCCGGTAAACTGTGAAGCCGTAACAAAAGGTTGGGAGAAGAAGCGTTCAATCTTTCGAGCACGAGATACCAGAAGTTTATCATCTTCGCTAAGTTCGTCTACACCAAGAATTGCAATGATATCCTGTAAATCTTTATAGCGTTGGAGAACCTGCTGAACTTCGCGGGCAGTACGATAATGCTCGTTACCAACAATATTTGGATCAAGAATCCGGCTGGTTGAGGTTAATGGATCAACCGCGGGATAAATGCCTTTTTCTGATATCGAGCGCTCAAGTGCGATGGTCGCATCGAGGTGGGTAAATGTTGCTACAGGAGCAGGATCGGAATAATCGTCTGCGGGAACATAAACGGCCTGCATAGAGGTGATAGAACCTGTGCGAGTGGAAGTAATGCGTTCTTGCAACTCACCCATTTCGGTTGAGAGAGTAGGCTGGTAACCTACGGCCGAAGGCATACGTCCAAGCAACGCGGAAACTTCCGAGCCAGACATGGTGAAACGAAAAATATTATCAATAAAGAGAAGTACGTCCCGGCCTTGATCACGGAAATATTCTGCCATCGCAAGAGCTGAAAGAGCCACTCGAAGACGCACACCCGGTGGTTCATTCATTTGACCGAAAACCATCACGGTATCTTTCATGACGCCAGATTCGAGCATTTCTCGGAAAAGGGAGGTTCCTTCACGGGTTCGCTCGCCAACACCGGCAAAAACAGAATTGCCTTTATGAACTCGAGCAATTGAGGAAATCAACTCTGTAATTACAACTGTTTTACCGACACCTGCACCACCAAAAATACCCGTCTTCCCACCCTTGGTAAACGGAGCAATCAAGTCGATCACTTTAATCCCGGTTTCGAAGATTTCAACGCTCGTGGCCTGCTCAGCAAACGAGGGCGCTTGGCGGTGAATGGGATAATATGTTTCGGCTTTGACCTCGCCCATCTCATCCACAGGTTGACCAAGAACATTAAAGATACGCCCCAAAGTAGAGAGACCAACGGGCACCATAATTGGTGCTCCTGTCGCAACAGCATCCACTCCACGGCGGAGACCGTCAGTCGTATCCATTGATACTGTTCGGACCCAATTATCCCCCAAATGTTTCTGGACTTCTAAAACCAGCGGAGTTGTGCCCTCACGCTCGATTTCAATTGCTTCAAAAAGTCCGGGGAGTTGCCCCTCTGCAAACTCTACATCCACAACACCACCTTGAACTTGTACAACCTGGCCTGTATTATTCGCCATTATTGCCTCCATAAACGGTTATCTCTCTGACTGAGCGAGTGCTTCTGCGCCGCCAGCAATATCAAGAATATCGCCAGTAATTGATTGCTGACGAACCTTGTTATAGTCTAATTGCAACGCACCAACCAACTCGTGCGCATTATCCGTCGCGTTACGCATGGCAACCATACGCGCAGCATGTTCGCTCGCTAGAGATTCAAGCGTCGCCTGGTAAACCTGCAATGCAGTAAAGCGTGGAATTATCTCATTTAATATTTCTTCGGCATCTGGCTCATAAATATAAGCCGCAGCGATCTTTTGTTGTTCCCCATACTCCTGAACCAAATCATCACTGTCATCCAATTCAAGAGGGAGAAGCTTTTTGATAACGGGCTCCTGCTTGGCCATACTCACATAATCTGTATATACCAAATAGACCTCGTCCACATTGCCCTTCAAAAACTCTTCTACAGCAAGATGCCCGATAGAGGATACATCCATAAAGGATGGAGCCGCAGGCAAATCACTGAACTCTGCCACCACATTTCCACCACGGCGCATGAGTAAATCACGACCTTTGCGCCCAACGGTGATGTATTGGGTGGGGGTATTGTAGTTTTTGAAATTCTGCATGTTGAAACGGATAATATTAGTATTATACGCACCTGCCAAACCACGATCACTACTAATTAATAACACTAAGGTATTCTTGACCTCAGTGCGTTCGGTCAAAAGTGGATGTAAAGTGCTACGCCCAGGCTGTCCTGCGACATGTCGCAATACTTGCCAGGCCTTATTTGCATAGGGTCGTGTGTTTTCAACCTGCTCAACTGCTTTGCGCACCTTGCTGGCACTAACTGCCTCGAGAGCGCGAGTGACCTGTGCAATATTTTTTACACTCTGAATACGGAGCCGCATTTCTCGTGCTGAAGCCATAAATTACCTCCGCTTTCTACGCTTGCCACGTATTCCTGAAGATCTCAAGAGCCTGACGCAATTTTGCTTCGGTTTCATCACTGATGCGTTGATCATCCGCCAGGGCTTTACCAATTTCGGGATGCGAATTCGCCATATATCGTAGCAAGCCAATTTCCCAAGCGCGCATATCTTCCAAGGGAACCTCATCTGCGAAACCGTTCGTCCCGGCAAAAAGAGTGATAACCTGATTTTCAAGTGAGACCGGTTCATACTGAGGTTGTTTTAAGATTTCCTGCATACGCTGACCACGTTTAAGCTGACCTTGAGTAGCGGCATCCAAATCGGAACCGAATTGAGCAAAAGCAGCCAACTCACGATAAGCAGCCATATCGAGACGCAATCGACCCGCAACTTGCTTCATTGCCTTTGTCTGGGCTGCACCACCCACGCGGGATACCGAAATACCCACGTTGACAGCCGGGCGAATACCAGCATTGAAGAGGTTCCCCTCGAGGTAGATCTGCCCATCTGTAATGGAAATTACGTTGGTGGGAACATATGCGGAAACATCACCGAGGAGTGTTTCGATGATCGGGAGCGCAGTTAACGATCCACCAGTGCCTGCAACTGGAACAATCTTTACGTCTTTCAATTCTTTTGCAGCTTCACTGGAGTTATGTACTGCGATAGGACCTGCATAAACTTCACCGTTGACAGCGTCTTTTTCAGCAGCCATCTCGCCGGTGAAATCATTTTTAACGATCACGTATTTGGTATCAACGCGAGCAGCACGTTCCAATAAGCGAGAATGGAGGTAGAAAAGATCACCAGGGTAGGCTTCACGTCCAGGCGGACGACGGAGAAGCAATGAAACCTGACGATACGCCCAGGCATGCTTGGAAAGGTCGTCGTAAACAACCAAAGCATGGCGTCCGGTTTCCATGAATTCTTCACCAATAGCGCAACCAGCATAAGGAGCAATGTATTGCAACGCGGCAGCTTCATCAGCTGAGGCCAAAACGACGATGGTGTGTTCCATCGCGCCATAGCTTTCGAGCATGGCAACCGTTCGCGCAACCGCGGCTTTCTTTTGACCGATGGCAACATAGATACAAATCAGGTCTTTGCCTTTTTGATTGATGATCGTATCCAGCGCTACCGCGGTCTTTCCTGTTTGGCGATCACCAATGATCAACTCACGCTGACCGCGTCCAACGGGAATCATCGCATCAATGGCTTTAATACCGGTCTGGACCGGAGTGTCCACATCCTGGCGGCCAATTACACCAGGGGCGATCCGCTCAATCGGTCGATAATTGCTAAAAGGGATCGGACCCTTGCCATCGATTGGTTCACCAAGGGCGTTGACCACACGTCCAACCAATCCATCGCCAACAGGCACAGAGGCGATACGTCCAGTAGAGCGGACGCTCATTCCTTCTGCAATTTCATCATATTGACCCATGATGATGACACCAACACTGTCTTTTTCAAGGTTGAACGCAATGCCCATGACACCATTCTGGAACTGAACCAGTTCCTGTGCCCGTACATTTGCCAAGCCCTCAACACGCGCGATACCATCACCGGCTTCAGTTACTGTTCCAACATCACTAATTTCAACCTCAGGATCAAATGCATCGATTTGCTGCTGAAGGTCACCCGTGATTTGTTTAATCAGATCTGACATAAGTCCTCCACGTTCATCACAATTCAAGATAATTAATAACGATTAGTCGGCATCTTGATTCCGCCATAACACACAACTGCCCGAATAAGGATCACCTATCCGGGCACAAGTTCAGATTGTACCGTGTTTTTGTATGGGTTCTAAAATCCATGCAGTTTAACACTCTTAACATTAAATTTGTTCCAATTACAGAACTTGATAATCATACCTGAAAGCAGAGTTATTGTCTATAATAAACTAAAAACGCCGCTTCCCAACAACGAAATTCTTAAAAATATAAGCCTTCTCATACGCTCTATTATGGTATAATCTCGCCGCCTTTAAAGGCGAAACGGAGAGGTCGCGTAGTCTGGCCTAGCGCGCACGCCTGGAATGTGTGTAACCTGCAAGGGTTCGCGGGTTCGAATCCCGCCCTCTCCGCCAGAAAAACAAGGACACGAAGTTTCGTGTCCTTGTGATTTAATTCTTATCATCCATGTTATACTTTGGTCGATTTCCCCTTATGAAGAAACAAACCCCTCAATCCCGCATTGTTTATTTCGCCATACTCGGTGTTGCACTGGCATTTTTAAGTGCGGCATATGGCCCTACTGCGACCGTTGCCCAGGTAGCCACCCCTACACCCACCTCTACTGTTGCTGACACCAGCTTGCAAATTGGCTCAACAAATGGGATTCTAACCCTGGCAATTATCATTACCCTGATCATTATTATTCCAATTTTATGGAACTTGCCTTTCTGGGTGAAGGATAACCAAAGAGAAAGCCAATTCTGACGGATTTGGCGCGCTTAAATATTTTTGAAAGATCCGAAAGATAAGAAACGGGGAAGAACTGGCGTCATTATCTAATTCGGGGATTTATATCACCTGATCCAAAACATCATCGTTTGAGCAGTCTGTTTAAATGGGAATATTTGCTGATATTTCGAGAAAGCAGCTTTAAATCTAAATAGCGCTTCTTTGCTCACACATCAGATTGTCTGGATTTCATTTAGCAATTTTGTAAAGCAAACCACAATTTCCGGATCAAAATGGACACCAGATTCAGATTCGATATAGTTTTTCGCATCCCTATGGGACCACGCCGGACGATATGGGCGTTCAGACGTAAGGGAATCATATACATCTGCAACTGAAAATATGCGCGCGGCTAATGGGATTTGTGTCCCTTTCAAACCATCGGGATATCCAGAGCCATCCCATTTTTCATGATGATATAGAGGAATATCCAGGGCTGGTTTCAAGTAACGAATAGGCGATAGTATTTGAAGAGCATTTTTCGGGTGTTGGCGCACAACCTCCCATTCCTTGGGTGTTAGTGAGCTAGATTTAAATAGGATACTATCCGGAATACCTATTTGTCCAATATCATGTAAGGTAGCACCACGTTGGATATGAATCATTTTTTCATCAGGATAATTCATCATGCGAGCCAGGTTTAGAGTCATACTAGTTACACGACGCGTATGTTCATCTGTTTCATTATCACGCAAATCCAGAGCATGGGCCCAACCTTCAATTGTTGTATCGTAAGCTTGTTCAATTTCATCTGCCGAATATTGCTTGTCCTTAAAGAGCATCGCATTGTCTATGGCAATAGCAGCCTGTTTTCCTAAAGTCTCAAGGAAGTTTAGCCATTCTGTATCGGTTTGAATTGGTGAGCGGTGAAATATTTCAAGCACACCCATCAAATCGCCTTTAGCAATCAATGGAACAGCATAGTAATCTACAAACCCCTCTTGAGAAAAATTTGGAGAATATATAAGATCGTTTTGATGGTTTGGGAAAACTGTACTATGTATAATACGCCTTTCGAGAGCAGCTTTACCAGCACTCCCAACTCCTAGGCGCACAGAATGATTTTCAGGAATCGATTCTATAAATCCATAACCAGCCGAAAACTCCAGGCCGGTTCCGTTAGCATTCATGGTCAGAATATCAGCTGCGTCAACTTCTAATTGAGTTGTGGCGTGAGTAAGGAGCCTGGAAAGGGTTAATACCAGATCTGTGCTCGATGTAATCATAAAATCTATTGAGCGTATAGCCGCTAGCCATTTAATTTGGCGCTGAAGTTGATTTTCTTTTCGTTTTTGTTCTGTAATATTTTGAATGATGATGATAATGTGGCGGTTTTCGATTGGAGAAAATCGTGCATCAAACCATTGTTCCTTGCTGTCTAATGCCAGGCTGAATTTTAAAGAAATGGTTTTTTGCGTTTTTATTACCTTTTCAATAGTTTGTTCAGCTTGACTTCTGATCTCATGAGGTAAATAATCTTGAATATTCCTTTGCAAGGATATTCCAGAAAATGGGGAGAACTCATGGTCTTGGTCAACCTTAAAATCTAGAATTATTCCCTTTTCTTCTGTGAATATGACCAGGCCAGGAACGACATCAAACACTATTTGTAACGGGGACGTTGACATTCGCAGGAATGTATCTTGGGTGATTGCGTTGTTGCTCATTTATATTCTCATCATCGAAAATAGTATTTCCATTATTTTTGATCTTGTGGAATCAAAATACTAAATTCCTAAGTTTGAAGTTAGACTGTTTTGAAAACTCTTCGTATTGCTGTTTTGTTCTTATATAGATCAGAATAGGCACTAATTCCTAATGATGAAATCAGTTGACCTGCAAGTTCCGATAAAGATTTCGCATTAATTGAGGAAATTAGATCACGCTCGTGTTTGGTAAAGGCGAATTTTTCTCCCTGATAACCCATTTTTAGTGCCTGAACTGGATCGTTAAGCAGGAGGAACCGAAATTGTCTATTAACAACTGCTGCGGCAAGCAAGCGGGTTACTTCAGGGTGCGGACCCGTTGCATGAGCCGAGATGGTGACAGGGGGGGAAGTACGAAGTGTTGAAGTAGTCATAATTAATTAATCTCTTTCTTTATGTAGTGGTTGATAAGCAAGCATCCAATATGCTCCAAAGGCAAGCAATATATCTCCGGCACTATAAGCAACCTGGAACGAAAACCATTTTGGTAATAAAAACCGATCTGCCAACCATTCCAGTTGCGTCTCTTCAGGTAAGAGGAGTATGTCCTTAGTCTTACCGAATCGTTCATCGAGAAGCATCGACCGAACAATTGGGACCGGAACCAAATTCGATGCAGTATTTGGGCTAATTGGCATAAAACCTCCATTTATTGAGATTACTACCAAGTTAAGCATTAGTCCGCTGAGTAGAAGCCACATCCCGATTAGTTTTCGATTTAAGGTTGCAAATATTAATAATAATATTTGTGATGTAACTAAGCAGATTGCGGCCAGAGAATCCGGGATCAGATCACGTGTTACTGGCAAATAAAAGGCAAAGAACTGAGGGACAAATGCGACAACTGCTAGCCATGTGAAACGCAAATCGGGGGCTTGAAAAGCTTGTTTTTTTATACGCGCATTTAGCAGCCCAACTGTGATCCCAGCGAAGACAGATATTAGTAAGATCACTCTATTCTTATCTTATCCGCCGCCTCCACCTCCAATAGTAGGAGCGCCAGCGCCCAATACAAGCATGGCCAATGCCAATATGGCGAAAATCATTTGAATATGCGTGCGGTTAATCTTATTTGAGATTGTGAATAGTTGAGTTAGTTTGTTTTTCATGATATATCCCTTCCGATAGAATAAAATTTGAATAAGTGTGCCTATCATAACGGTAGCCAGGCTTCAAAGGTGGCTTCAAAAAATCAGCCCGATACAAAGACAGATATTAGTAAGTCACTCTATTCTTATTTTATCCGCCGCCTCCACCTCCAATAGTAGGGGCGCCAGCGCCCAATACAAGCATAGCCAAAGCCAATATGGCGAAAATCATTTGAATATGTGTGCGGTTAATCTTATTTGAGATTGTGAATAGTTGAGTTAGTTTGTTTTTCATGATATATCCCTTCCGATATAATAGAAATTGAATAAGTGTGTTTATCGTACCAGTAGGCAGGCTGCAAAGGTGGCTTCAAAAAACAGCCCTATACAAAGACAGATATTAGTAAGATCACTCTATTCTTATCTTATCCGCCGCCTCCACCTCCAATAGTAGGGGCGCCAGCGCCCAATACAAGCATAGCCAAAGCCAATATGGCGAAAATCATTTGAATATGTGTGCGGTTAATCTTATTTGAGATTGTGAATAGTTGAGTTAGTTTGTTTTTCATGATATATCCCTTCCGATATAATAGAAATTGAATAAGTGTGTTTATCGTACCAGTAGGCAGGCTTCAAAGGTGGCTTCATAAAAACAGCCCTATACAAAGACAGATATTAGTAAGATCACTCTTACCCTTATCCGATGCCGCCACCTCCAACAGAAGGTGCACCAGCACCCAGCACAAGCATGGCCAAAGCCAATATGGCGAAAATCATTTGAATATGCGTGCGGTTAATCTTATTTGAGATTGTGAATAGTTGAGTTAGTTTGTTTTTCATGATATATCCCTTCCGATATAATAGAAATTGAATAAGTGTGTTTATCGTACCAGTAGGCAGGCTGCAAAGGTGGCTTCAAAAAACAGCCCTATACAAAGACAGATATTAGTAAGATCACGCTATTCTTATCTTATCCGCCGCCTCCACCTCCAATAGTAGGGGCACCAGCGCCCAATACAAGCATGGCCAAAGCCAGGATAGCAAAAATCATTTGAACATGCGTGCGGTTGAATTTGTGTGTGGCTGTGAATAGTTGAGCAAGTTTGTTTTTCATGATATATCCCTTCCGATATAATAGAAATTGAATAAGTGTATCTATCATAACGCTAACCAGGCTTCAAAGGTGGCTTCATAAAAACAGCCCTTAAAAGGGCTGTTTACAAAAACGTGAGAAAAATTGAAAAATCTAGGCAATTAATTGCAGGTAGAGATCCTCGGTTTCTTCAGCAGGGGGAATATCCAATCCTTCTTTTAAAGCTTGCTTGCATACTTGATATTGGCGAGCTATGGCAGAGCGGTCCCCCAGTATCGAAAAAGTCTTCATCAACAGGCGATGTGCTTCTTCATGACACGTATCTTGTTTGAGTACTTTCTGACAGGTAGTTTTAGCCATATCCGGCGCTTTATTTTCCAAATACAGTTTGGCGAGCTTCAACAAGGCAGAAATATGGAGTTGGCTTAAATGTTCTCGCTCGGACCAGACCCAATCCATATGGATATCAGATAAATATGACCCACGCACTAAATCTACAGCAGCCTGATAATGTTTGATCTGCTCCTGTATATTCGATGAATGGGTGGCTAGAGCCAGATGGGTTAAAAAAGTTTCCACATCATAATCGTAATCCAATGCAGGATTAAACGAATATCGATCATTTTCAAAGAGAATTGCTTCTGGCCCAAGTGCACGGCGGAGGCGATATAAATCATTTTTAAATCTCATCTTAAGTTTGGCAGGTTCTATATCAGGCCAAAAAACAAGGCCAATCTGTTCCTTGGTTTTAGCCTGAGAGGTAGTCAGAAAGTAAAAAAACAAATCACGGACAGCTTGAGTTTTCCAGTCTGAGGGGGTGATCGTTTTGCCATTGATTTTTACTTGACCACGACCCAAGGCTTGGATAGTTAGGCGTGGTGTTGCCATAGGAACTGCACTAACTATTCGGCGTAGATTTCTACGCGTCGTCGCGAGCTGGGCCTCATTCACTGCTACCTCATCCATAAAAGCACTGAGTATTTTGCCAATTATTGGGTCTTTTTGCATACCAACAAGCCATGGTCTAACTTGCCGGGCTTGCGATTCTATTGTATGAACAATCGATTTTTCCTTGGAGAGTGTCAGGACTTCATCTAGTTCTGACCGCGCTTCATTGATATCTCCACTTTGATATGCGGCAGAGGACAACCATAATTGACTCCAGGAATATTCTAGGGTTCGTCCATCCTGCTTGAAATGGCGTTTAGCTGCCTGAAGATTTTTGAGAGCCTGGGGAATATCCTTTTCTGTAACAGCAAGCCGCCCTCGTTCGAGATGAAACAGACCCTGCTCATAACTTGAATCGCTTTCTAGCAGTCTGTCGGAGAGCAAGCAGAGATGGCGAAAGCGGTGATAAACTACTGA
>JACKQG010002676.1_pt1 | contig 22858 bp, 20 predicted proteins | sample 8237621 | NCBI WGS metagenome assembly JACKQG01 (sample SAMN15677084, study PRJNA649215) | marine metagenome | biome: marine; feature: Black Sea; material: saline water; isolation source: suspended particulate matter (SPM) from the Black Sea western gyre | collected 2013-06-09/2013-06-10 | depth... | reverse complement strand
GATGGTGGAAGATATAAAAACAGGGACACATATTTTTTCCAGGGGAATTCCCAACATAAAGCTGGTCAAAACAAGGAATAATCAGCTACTGCTTTTTGATGGTCATCATTCAATGCTCGCCTATATGGCTGCAGGAAGGATTTATCTGGAAGAGATCCCTCATATGATCATTTTTGACAAAGAAAAAGGATACGTTGAGGATAAAGATATTATTGTCTTTTATGGGGAACATGCGGCAGATATTGAAGATTATAACTGGAAAGAAAAGGCGATAAACTGGCAAGCAGCAAAAGACAGGCAACTTTCCAAAAGAGTCCAAAAAAATATGGGGCAACTATTTTGTTCTATCAAAAAAAGAATGGATTTTGCTTGATCAATTAATAATACCATGGTGATCTCAGCAACATATATCTGCCCGATTAGGGGTTTGGCAAGTTTTGAACCGCCTGAACCGGTTCGATTAGGCCAGGCGGCCAGGGTGGCAAAAGGCCCAGAAGAATACCAGACAGATCCACAACCCCATCTTTTCAGACTATGGGAACATTCCAGAGAATCAAAGTGAGTTTACACCCCATTCAGAATGATTGCTTACCATTCAATACTAATTCATAGGAGATTCCATGGTTAAGGAAAAAACAGAAACTGACTCTTTTTCCTCACAAAGGATATTAACCCCAGACAAACACCCAAAACATGCCGGGGTTACAAATTCCAACCGTCCATTTGAAAAGAAAGAGTTGTCTGCTTTATCATTATTGGAAGAAGCCAGTTCGCAAGTACCTGTTATTGCACCCGAGCTTGAAACACAGAAGATGGTTGCTACTGACCCTGACCGCCTGTTAGAAGATCGGCTTGAAGCCTATGAAGATATTATAGATTCAGAGGTGGGTGACACGACATTGGCAAGATCCCGCAATGTGGAAAGGGAAGTGGGATTGCGCCAGATTTATCTCAAATTTGAAGGAAGCAATCCAACGGGAACTCAAAAAGACAGGATCGCGTTCGCACTTGCCATGGACGCCATGCGCCGGGGCTTTGACACCATCACGGTCGCTACATGCGGCAACTATGGCGCTGCGATGGCGCTTGCCGCATCTATGGCCGGTCTAAGATGTGTCATCTACATTCCTCAAATGTATCAAAACAGGAGAGTGAAGGAAATAGAAGGTTTCGGCGCCCGGATTATCCGCGTTCTAGGTGATTATGAGACCGCAGTGAACGCCTCACAAGAAAGGGCTGAAGCCGATGAAATCTATGACGCCAATCCTGGTGGAACCAACACCGCTTTGCAGTTGAAGGCCTATGGTGAGATTGCCTATGAAATCTACGATGAGCTTCGGGATGCTCCAGCAGCAGTGGCCGTCCCGGTTTCCAACGGCACCACCATCGCAGGGATCTACAAAGGGTTTCAAAGTCTCTACAGGCGAGGGAAGACATCTAAAATCCCCATGATGGTAGCCGGATCCTCCCATAGAAAAAACCCCGTTATCAGCGCATTCATGAAGAATGCTTCTCACTGCGAAGACTTAGAGCCCAATAAAATTCGAGAGACAGCAGTCAATGAGCCGCTGATTAATTGGCATTCCATCGATGGCGATCACGCGCTGGAAGCGGTTAGAATCACAAATGGCTGGGCATCGTACGCCACCGACAAAATGATGTTATCTTACTCTCGCCTGCTAAGAGAGAGGGAAGGATTGAGTGTTCTCCCTGCTTCGACTGCCGGTTTAATCGTTCTGCTTGATCGGCACCGCAAAGAATCACTACCGGGAGATCGTTATGTGGTGATACTTACAGGGAGGAAAACATGAGCTCTCTACCCGAAGGCAATGCCGTAGTTTACTGCCAGGGGGCGTTTGGTACCCCGAACGGAAAAACGGCGCACGGTCTTGTGCGCCGAACGAATCGTTACCGTGTCTTATCCGTGATTGATTCACGCCATGCGGGCGAGGATGCAGGTTCCATCCTGGACGGGACACCGAAGGGCATCGCAATTTATGGAGACATTCAGGAAGCCTTAGGGTCCAGTCGCTCAGATGGAAATAACCCCACGCATTTTGTTATCGGATTGGCCCCTGACGGGGGCCGTATCAGCCAGGAAGTCCGGCGCGGTGTAATTGAAGCCATTCGTTCGGGGCTTAATGTGGATTCAGGTCTCCACGATTTTCTCAGCGAGGACATTGAGATCTCTGACCTGGCTTTAGCCCATGGGGTCCGCATTCGCGATGTGAGAAAGACCCCACCACGAAAAGAACTCCATTTCTTCGAGGGAAAAATTGAAGAGGCCACGTCGTTAAAGGTTGCCGTCCTCGGAACGGACTCTGCCATCGGCAAGCGCACCACTGCATGGATTCTTCTGGATGCCTTCAGATCTGCCGGATATTCGGCCGAGTTAGTGGGAACGGGTCAGACCGCGTGGATGCAGGGAGTGCAATACTGCATCATCCTCGATTCCCTTATCAACGATTTTGTTTCCGGAGAAATTGAACATGCTGTTTGGACTGCCTGGCAAGAGACACGACCTGATATAATTATTATTGAGGGTCAGGGGAGTTTGATGAATCCTGCCTATCCAGGGGGTTTCGAGATCTTAGCAGCAGGCCGGCCTGATGTGGTCATACTTCAACATGCTCCAGCAAGGAAGGAATATGATGGGTTCCCCGGCTACCCGATCCATCCCCTTGAGAAACAGATCAAGGCCATCGAGTTCCTTTCCGGGAAAGAGGTCGTGGCCATTACCATTAACCACGAAAACCTGTTAATAAAAGATATCCCTGAGGTCTGTGAGGATATTAAGAAGGCCACCGGGCTTCCGGTCCTGGACGTCTTCCTGGACAGCGCTGAAGAACTGGTGAAGGTCCTGACCTCAACCATCAGAAAAGAGCGATGAGGGAAAAGTGGCGAAAGAAATAGAGACACCTTTAACGAGATCTGAAGATGACCCGCTTCAGGTTCTTGGGGTCATCCAACGGTTGGAAGTAGGTCCTGTCCGATTAGAGAAGCGGCGTGTGACAGCCAGTTACCGCATCATTCAGAACGGCCGGACAGATTCGACGGAACTGATATACAAATTCGAAGAGGACGTTTTTGAACCGGATGAACCAGCATCACATAATCTTGCAAGCATGCTCTCCATACAGGTTGCCCTCAACTATGGGCTTTTCTGTGACGAGATCGCCTTTCTCGGCCGATTTGACAAACACGACAGGAAGTTCATCCAGCAAATGGCGCGTCATACGGCACGTGAAATCTTCGTGAAGAAGTTCCTGGAGCACAACCCCTTCATTACCGGACCGGCAGGAGAACTCCCCCCAGTCAAACGGGATAACTTCCTCCGGGCTCAACTCCTCTTTGATGAAAAAGATCCATATCAGGTTGACATCCCTGGAAACCGGGGTAGTTTGAACTCATGGGCAGTTGACCCGTCCCGTTACGCCGTTCTCTCCAGCGGCGGGAAAGACAGTCTGTTGAGTTTTGGACTCCTGCGGGAGATGGGCCATGATGTTCATCCTGTTTTTCTTAATGAATCGGGAAGGCACTGGTTCACGGCCCTGAATGCCTATCGTTATTTCAGCGCCAATATCCCCAATACTTCAAGGGTATGGACAAACTCGGACAGGCTTTTCAACTGGATGCTGGGGCATCTTCCCTTTGTCCGTAAGGATGCCTCGCATATCCGTTCCGACCAATATCCCATCCGCCTCTGGACCGTGGCGGTCTTCCTTTTCGGGGCCCTGCCCCTGCTGCGAAAGCGAGGCGTGGGAAGGCTGGTGATCGGGGATGAATTCGACACCACCTGCAGGCTCTCCCATAAAGGGATCACCCATTATGACGGTCTCTATGACCAGAGCCGCTATTTCGACAATGCCATGACCCGCTATTTTCATCGCAAGCCATGGGGAGTCAGCCAGTTCTCCCTTCTGCGGCCCCTTTCAGAGCTTTTGATCGAAAAGATCCTGATTGAACGTTACCCTGAACTGCAGCGCCACCAGATCTCATGCCATGCCACCCACAAGGACGGGGACCGGGTCGGGCCGTGTGGGCAATGTGAAAAGTGCAGACGAATTGTCGGAATGCTGACGGCCATCGGTGCGGACCCTGCCCAGTGCAGCTACAAGCCGCACCAGATAGCACGTTGTCTGAAAAGCCTGACCGCAAAAGGAATCCATCAGGAAAAGGGGGGCGTTGAACATCTTGGATTTCTTCTGGAAAAGAAGGGCGTTATCCACGAAAAAAAGATTGGGACCGTGCAGGCCGGAGAACGGCCCCAGATCATGAAGCTCAGGTTTGATCGTGAGCGGTCTCCGGTGGAAGGGATTCCCATGGAACTTCGCAAACCTCTGTACCGGATCTATCTGTCCCATGCAGAAGGATCTGCCAGGCCACACGGACGTTCCTGGGTCGACTTTCAGCTGTGGTCAGATCCTGCCCTCAAGAGACCTTATCCCTTTGAAATTCCCAGCTCTGCCCCACGAAACAGACCTCCGGCCTCGGGTGAGACGAAAGAGAAGAAAGTGGATTATTTGCTCGGTGAACTCACGTGGCCTGAGGCGAAAATCCGTTTTCAGGAAGTGGACATCGCGCTTCTGCCTGTGGGGGCTATCGAGCAGCACGGGCCGCACCTTCCCCTGGACTGTGATGCTTTTGATGCCGGATATATGGCGCAAAAAGTGGCCGAGGGCTGTACCCCCCCTCGACCCCTGGTCCTCCCTCTGATCCCCTATGGTGTTTCTTATCACCATGAAGATTTCAGCGGCACCATCAGCATTAGCCCAGAGACCCTGTCCCAGATGGTTTATAATATCGGCATGAGCGCCTTCCGTCACGGCATCACAAAGCTGGTAATCATCAATGGCCACGGAGGAAACGGTCCGGCCCTCCATTTTGCCGCCCAGATGATCAACCGGGACGCGCATATTTTCACCTGCGTGGATTCGGGAGAGACCAGCGACCCTGACATTTATGCCATGGCCGAAACGCCCAACGATGTCCATTCGGGCGAGATTGAGACCAGCACCTCTATGGCGACCCGGCCTCACCTGGTGCAACTGGCCAAGGCCCGGAAGTTCATACCCCGTTTTTCCAGCCGGTATCTCGACTTCACCTCCAAGCGAAGCGTGGGGTGGTACGCATACACCTCCAAGATCTCACCAACCGGCGTCTTAGGCGATCCCACCAAAGGGAGCCGCGAGAAGGGCGAAAGGATGTGGCAGGTGATGATCAAGCATCTGGTGGAGTTTGTTGAAGACCTCAAAAGTCTGAGCCTGGACGAGATCTATCAGAAAAGGTATTAACCCATCATGAAGATTACGCGAATTGAGGCATGGCCGGTCACCCTGCAATTGGCCGAACCGTATACCATTGCCTATGAAACCGTTGAGGAGGCCGCCAATATCTTTATCCGTGTTGAAACCAGTACAGGTATCAACGGGTATGGATGCGCCGCTCCCAGCGAGCGCCTTACAGGGGAAAGGGCCGCAGATCTGCTTAGGTCTGTGGATGCTACCATTCTTCCCGTCGTCAAGGGCGCTGACCCGCTCCGGAGCGCCATGCTCATGGAAAGACTCAAACCTCATTTGAAAAGCCAACCTTCCATCTTAGCCGCTGTTGATATGGCGCTTTTCGATATTTTAGGCAAGGCGGGCAACCTCCCGCTCTGGAAGCTCCTGGGCGGTTTTCGGGACTGCATGAAGACCAGCGTCACCATCGCTATCCTCCCGGAAAGGGAGACCGTTGACCGAGCGCTCCGCTGGAAAGGCGAGGGCTTTAAATGCCTGAAGCTGAAAGGCGGGTGTGACGTGGATTCGGATATCTCCCGGGTGATACAGGTGCGAGAGGCGGTAGGAAAGGATATGGAACTCCGTTTCGATGCCAACCAGGGATTCACGGTGGATGATTCCCTCAGGTTTGTGAAAGAGACCCGCACCGCACGTCTCGAATTAATCGAGCAGCCTACCCCGAAAGACCAGCCTGATCTGCTGGGCCGCGTCACAAAAGGGGTCGCCATACCGGTCATGGCCGACGAGAGTCTCATGACGTTGCGAGACGCCTTCCGGATCGCCCGGCGCGGCCTGGCCGATATGGTGAACGTCAAGCTCATGAAGGTAGGAGGGATATCAGAGGCCCTCCAGATCAACGCGGTTGCCCGGTCGGCCGGCCTGGAGGTCATGGTGGGCTGCTTGGATGAGTCGGCCCTGGCCATTGCGGCGGGCCTTCATTTTGCTCTGTCCCGCCCGAATGTGGCCTATGTCGATCTGGATGGCCATTTAGGCTTTATAGGCGACCCATCCGCAGGCGCTGTCATCCTCCGCAAAGGCACCCTATACCCGACTAACAAGCCAGGGTTGGGTTTTGAACTAAAGGAGTGAACGAGCCAACAACATTGTGGCTTGATCAAAAACGCAAATTAACTTGGGCCATACATCCTGGTTGTTCCGCTTTTAAATTGAGATTTAAGAGCAATATGATACAGAGAAAGAGGCGGTTGTGATGCTAAAAGAGTCCTGGAAGTCCAGGATGGAATCATTGAGACAGATAGCCTGGAACCTGGGCCTTATTGCCTTGGGCAGCGCCCTTTGCAGCGTGGCCATCAATGGAATCCTGCTCCCCCAACGTTTTTATGGCGCGGGATTTACCGGAGTGGCCTTGCTCATCCATTACATGTTCTCTTCCCTGCCGGTTGCGGTATTGTATTTCATTCTCAACGTACCTGTCTTTTGCTTAGGGTGGATATATGCAGGCCGCCGATTTTTTCTCTACAGCATTGCCGGCATGTTTATCTTCACCGGCACACTGGAATGGATCCACGTTTCAGTGCCTGTTCATGACAAAATGCTAAGTGCTATTCTGGCAGGTATCATCGTAGGTGTGGGATCGGGGATCATTTTACGATCCCTTGGGTCGGCCGGAGGGTTAGACATCCTCTCGGTCATCTTTTTAAAACGTTTTTCCATCCGTCTGGGCAGTACCATCCTGGCCTTTAACACTGTTTTACTTGGAGCTGGGGCCGTGCTTTTTTCCTTAGAGGATGCGCTTTATACTTTGATCTATATATTTGTCTGCTCCTACATGGTCAATCTCGTGGTTACGGGATTGAGCCAGAGGAAGGCGGTTCATATCATTTCTCCCCACTGGGAGGAAATTTCTCACGAGATTATAGGTAAGATCAAGCGGGGGGTTACTGTTATTAGAGGCCGGGGAGGGTACACCGGCAGGGATGAACAGATCCTGTACACGGTCATAAGTTTCCGGGAGCTGCCACAACTCAAACAGTTGATCCGCGGTGTCGATCCAGATGCATTCGTTGTGATTACCGACACCCTGGAGGTAATGGGGCAACGCATAGGGAACCAGCCCCACTGGTAAACCTTATTTCCCTTCCGGGAACAGTCAAAAGTACCGAATTTTTTAGATGAAATCATCCAAATGGATCATACGGGATTAAAATTACGGAGGAGGGGAAGTCTTTCTTGTTTTTTACTGATCATGAGCTGGATTTCATACACGAGAGGAGCTTAGACATAGACCGCTACATTGATTTTTGCAAAGGTGCTGATCTCCTTTTGCATGACGCACAGTATACGGATGAGGAATACCGGTTAACCATAGGCTGGGGCCACTCGACTTTTAACTCGGCAACAGATTTCAGTATTAAAGCAGAAGTTAGAAGGTTCGGCATATTCCATCATGATCCTGACCACACGGACGAGCAAATAGATATGTACGAAAGCCTTTGCCAAGAAAGAATACTCGAAGCAAATAGCACGGTGGATTGTTTTGCTGTGCAAGAAGGGATGGAATTATTGGTCTGAAAGATGGTCATAGACGATCAAGTCCATTATCTTGGCCTCTGACATGACTTCAATTATTTCCGATTAGTTGGCTGGAAACTGCATTTTGAGAACAGGGCGACGGATTATCTAAAGAGGCGCTTTTCCTGAAAGGGAAGATCTGCTTTTGTGTAAGGCGGGGTTAGATGAAATATAAGCACTCACCTCTTTTTGTAAATCCTATCACAAAGTGAAATTCCCATAAAGACTTTTCCCATGGCGCCGTGGTTTGGGAGCGAGCGGAACAATGAATTCCTGAATCCAAAATATCGGAACCCCCAATTCCCTTTCCCGATTTTCTTCTATATTTCAAAGAGTTAAAGAATGGAAAAAGCATTCGTGCGGATCAAACTCCTGTTTCCTGCGGAATTATCGGAATCTCGAGTTCCGATGATAACGTGCCTGTAATCAAACAAACCTTTAGATATCAACAGGTTATAGCTCTGGCACGGGTGTTGCTTTAGGATGTGGCAGGTGATGGGCCATCGCATTGGAAACCAGCCACACTGGTAAATTTTTTCGGACGGCCGCTGGGTCTCGATCGCAATACCGTCCTTCAATTGGGCATCAACCCTGAAGAAGAACATTCAGGCTCTAATATGACTGGTTTCGCAATCGGGATGTCGGGATATCGTAATGGCGTTAGCAAACGGCATAGGGAGGTGGTCTGTCTTTACGTTTCTATACAGACTGTATAGTTATTGTTCGGTGGCGACAAAATCGAAAGAGGCGAAGGAAATGAAAAATTCACAGAATCAGTCTAATGAAGTATTCAAATCTCTTTCTGAACCTGAAATCACAAGACAGCTTCCGAAGGAAATTACCAATGATGCATTCAGCATTCTTATTGATGCAATCAATTCAACTGTTGGTGGGGTGATTATTACAGACCTGGAAGGCTTCATTCGTTTTGTGAATCCATCCTTCTGCAAAATGTTTGATTATTCATCGGCCGACATTATTGGTAAGAATGCTACAGAGTTGTTTGCGACTAAAGAAGTAAGAAAGTTTACGGATGTTATCACAATAATTGATATTAGCAGGAACGATACCGAAGAATTTGTTGTTGAAATGAAAGATGGTAAAAATTTTGTAGTTGAGGTTTCTGCTTCAAATGTCACATCCGCTTCAGGTGAACTTGTTGGAAGAATTGCGTCTTTCGTTGACATTACCAAACGTAAGCAAATCGAAGCCGATCGAGAAGAACTTATTAAGAAACTGCAAGATGCACTCGACAAAATAAGGGTCCTGAGAGGAATTCTCCCCATATGCGCCTCATGTAAAAAAATTCGGGACGACAGCGGGTACTGGTGCCAAATAGAGAGTTATATAAAAGAACATTCAGAAGCAGTTTTCAGCCATGGAATATGCCCGGATTGTGCTAAAAAGCTCTACCCTGAATTCTACAAATAGACAAAAACGAACCAGTGGTTGAAGAAGGACTTGCAAATTCGCTGCGCGCCTTTGCCAGCCTATGCATTGAAAAGAAAGCAGGAAGCCATAGAGAAAATCAAAGGATTATAAATCAGACAATCCTCGGAAGTTGAATATGAAGGAAATATCTTCTACACACATTTCGAACTCGAAAGTGTCAGCACCCATGGCAAGCAACCGGATTTCGGGATATGATCTTGCCAGGGCGCTGGCATTTTTTGGAATGCTGATAATAAATTATTGGGTTCTGATGGAGGATTACAATCCTTTCCCTCCATGGGTGGCCTTTGTACTGGATTCCATTCAAGGGCGCGCAGCCGCAACATTTGTTGTTTTAGCCGGAATTGGTCTGTCCCTCCTGTCAAGGCGCGCTTATCTGAACAGGGACGCTGTTTCCATGAGGATAATTCGTCACAGGATGTGGAGACGGGCAATATTTCTTTTTGTTATCGGAGGACTGAACAGTATGATATGGGGGGCCGATATATTGCACTTCTACGCAATCTACTTCGCAGCCGGGGCCGTTTTTCTGAATTTCTCCAATCAGCGCCTGTTTGTCTTAGCCACTATTTCTGTTACCATTTTTTCTCTTCTTATGTTTATATTTGATTTCGATCTGGGATGGGAGCGGGGCTCAATTTCCTACGAAGATTGGCCTAACATGCCGCGACTGGCGGGGCATTTGTTTTTCAACGGCCATTATCCTTTCTTTCCCTGGGTTGCCTTCATGGTACTGGGTCTGTGGCTCGGTCGGCAGGATTTGACTGATAACGCAATGAGAAATGCGATCTTGCTGGCTGGAATCGGTGCAATGTTTTTCTCGGAATTCATCTCCTGGCTGGCATTGAACATCCGTTCATTTGACAGCAGTGATTTATATCTGGACGCTGTTCTTCCATGGTTTTATATAGACCCGTGGGAACCGATGCCCCTTTTCTTGATCTCAGCAGGGGGAACTGCACTGGTGGTAATCGGCTACTGCATGGTGTTGACAGAAAAACTGGGCAACGCTCAATGGATATCCCCCTTCATCGCCGTAGGCCAGTCAACCCTGACGCTTTATGTGGCCCATACCCTTATCGGCAGCATTCTCCTTAAGGGAATGGAATTGTGCAAGATAGAGCCCTATTTTTTTCCCATTTGGGGTGCTATTCTATTTTTCATCAGCGCACTTCTCATTTCATCTTTGTGGAAAAAACATTTGCACAGGGGTCCATTGGAATGGCTGATGCGTGGATTTCTCAACTTCACTCTCCCGCTGAAAGCGAAAACCGTTTAAATAAGCAATCGCCGTTTATCTTTAGAAGATTTGGGTAGTGCAAAGCGTATCACCTTGGACAAGGACAACACCACCATCGTCGATGGCGGTGGTACCAGAGAGGCCCTCATTCAAAGGCTGGATGAACTTTTCGCAAGGGCAAATAAGGAGGGGTAAAAGATCTGCGGAAAAACACAGCATCTCTTCTTGCAAAGATTCTGTTATCTTCTCCTGATTCTTACCCTTATTTAAGGAGGAAAAAATGTACCTTTCACTAATCATAGCGTTCTTGCTTCTTTTGGGGATAATAGCGGCCAGCATACAAAACAGTATGTCCTTAGAATTTAAGTTTATCACATGGAAACTTCAGATCTCCCTTACGGCCCTGATCTTTTATTCTTCCATAGTAGGGGCAGCCATTGTCGCCCTTCTTACTTTACCCAGGCTGGTCAGTAAATACCTTAAGGTAAGAAGCCTGAAAAGGGAGATCATAGAATTGAAAAAAGAAATTGTGGAGTTGAAAAAGTGAAGCGAAAAGAGTCCTGGGGAAAATGACCCAATGCGGTAATGGCCCCGGCATATTTTGAAGAAAGGAGGCGGTTATGAAAATTATCGTACCCTCCGCTGGGCCTGTGCCTGATCAGAGGACAGCGGGCTATGTTATCAATATCGCAAAACGGCTCAATGCCCAGTTGGTTGTTTTGCGGGTCCTTATGGAGAAAGAGACAGAGGCAGTGGGAGAACAAAGCCTGAGTCTGTTTATTGAAAAAGGCAAAAAAGAGAAAGTGCCGGTAATCGGAATCTTAAGGAGAGGGGATATTGCCTCTGTCATCATTGAGGTTGCCGAAGAAAAGTCCGTAGATTTGATTATTTTGGGTGTCAGCCGCGGAGAGATCGTAGCTGAATGGCTGAACGCAGAAGCGATGGAAAAAACGGATATTCCGGTTCTTATAATTCCTAAATGGGTACCGCCTGCAGACAGATCGTAGCCGAATGGCTGAGCGTACGCCGGAGCGGAAGTTGGAGGAAAGGTCGATGATGATGAGTAGAACCAATAATTCAATAAGACCCCCACGTTCTGATGAAGACTTGGCCCGGATGGTTGTCAGCGTAGCAAAGGCAACACAAGTAGACGGTATCATTTGTGTCACTGAAACCGGGGCGCTGGCCCAACATCTTTATCGCCTGTCAGGCGAGTTCCGGGTCATTGCCACGACGACCAATAGTGAAACATACGATACCCTGACAAAGGCAGGCTTGGAGGTAATACCCCTGCCGCTTCACACGGCTGACAAGTACACTCAGATCCGCCATGCGATCTCTGTCGTGCTTCAGTCATCCAGCGTTTCGATTGGAGATCTCGTCGTCTGCGCAATAGGTCATGATGTTTATCAGGAAGAGGGGAATCTTGTTGTCCTAACCGAAATGGAAGCGAGTATTGAAAAACTTGCCGTGTCCGATCTTATCAAACTCACCGATGGTATTCAGCCAAAAGTTCTGGAGGCTGCTGTCACAGTCGCTTGTAAGATCGGACTCGCAGCGCAGCGCGGAAAACGTATTGGAGCCATCTTTATGCTGGGAGACTCCCTCAACGTCCTCGAGGGAAGCAAGCAACTTATTCCCAATCCTTTTCAGGGTCACGACAAGGAGAACCGTATGCTGACAAACCCTGACATTCACGATGCCCTTGTTGAATTGTCGAAATTGGATGGCGCCTTTGTTGTCCGTGGCGATGGTTTTATACAGGCGGCGGGAGTTTTTTTGACTTCCCCTCCCACGAAAACTGAACTGGTTAGTGGTCTTGGAGCACGACATGCTGCTGCTGCCGCAGTCACGATGCATACGTCGGCGACAGCAATCGTTGTTTCAGCCACCGATGGTCAAGTTCGAGCGTTTTCAGGTGGGAAGCTGGTGCTCCAAATAGATCCAGAGATTGCGCATGGGCACATCAGCATGAATGAGTAAGATTGTTTATGATTTTATCGCTGTGATGAAGCCCCGGGATTTCTTGTCCCAAACCTTTATGAGATAATCCTTCTGAGACTCAAATTCCTAGCCTGCTCTTCAACCAAGGCCTCCGCCTCTTCGGAGGACATCTCCCAGCTACGCCGCACAAAAGAGGCTACCTGGCCAAAATAGAGAGGGGTCATCATGTCGAGCAATTTGTTCCGATTAACACTCCAAAGGTGATAGGTGGCTGCCAACTCATAGAGGATCCTGACCCATGTATCGGTAGGAATGTGAAACTGGCTTGAATCCATCTGGCTTGTCTCGGTGACCTGATCGAAGGACTCCTTGCTGAGGATGTCTTTCCAGAGAGGTGAGAATTGTTGATATCCTGTCATGAAAAGTTCTATCAGCAAATCCAAGGTCACATGCACGGGCTCAGGCTCTAATGTTCCTTCGAACCCAAAGGTCTCCAGGGATTCGCTTCCTTCCACTTTCTTCCAGTAGCTTTCATAATGTTCCATGAGGGAAAAAAGAGCTGAAAGGACTTGGCGGAACATAGGCCCTAAATGCTGTCCAGGGTCCTTAACATCATGGATTTTCACGCCCAGATTGGACTGACAGATGCGGAAACCCTGGGTTATCGCGCTTGTGGTCATCCAGATGTCGATGCCGAAACGGGCCACATCGGTGTCCCACACATCCTGCTCTGTGTAAAACTTGGCACATCCCTTGAAATAGCAAAGTCCCCTCCTATCGGCTGGCGAATACTCTTTCCATATAAAGCCCTGGTGAGATTGTATACGATGTTATTGGTGATGGTTCCGTCATACTTGTGCCTGACATAGACGGGGGAGACGTACTGATACCCTTTTTCCAGAACGGAATCCAAGAGATATTTCACCCAGTCTGCAGTAATGCTCCGGAGATCAGAATCCACCATTGCACAGACCTTAACCTTGAGGCGATTCGCTGTCTCAAAAACAGCCCTTAAGGCTGTTCCCTTGCCCGCTGGACCCCGATAGATGGAAACGATCTTTTCCTGCCATGGCTTTATCTCGAACTCCCTGGCCGCCTCACGCGTATCATCTGTTGAGCCCCCATCGACAATAAAGATTACGCTTCTTCGGTCCTTGTAGTGCTTCGCCAGCCCATGGGTGACCATCCGGATCACATGAGCAATCGTCTTGTCGTTATTATAGCACGGGACTCCTAGAAGCATATCTGCCGTTTCGATCTCCTCCAGCCGTTTGGATGCATAGCCCCTCAGGGCGGTGTCATAAGCCATCTCTGCTCCTCCTTTCTATGGTTGATTCCGATTTCTCAATGAGATGGGAATCTAACAAAATTTCAATTTAACGGCACCTCCTATCCCGATAACTTTGGAAGAAGAGCCGAAGCAAAACTCAATACAAAAAAGAAACCGCACATATCGGTAATTGTCGTCAATAACGGTCCGGATGCTAAGGCCGGATCGGCTCCTATACGCCGCAAAATAAGGGGAACCATTCCTCCGAAACTGACTGCGACCAAGGTGTTGGCGGCCAAAGATACCCCTACCACCAGGCCGAGATAAAGATTCCCCTTCCAAAGAAGAGCAGCCCCTCCCAACAACATTCCGAGCACCAAACCGTTGACGATACCAATGGTGGATTCCTTAAATAAGACCCTCAACAGCTCTTTTGCTCTCACAAGCCCCAAAGTCAATTCCCGTATGCTGACAGCCACTGCCTGATTGCCGGAACAGCCGCTCATGTCCGATATGATCGGCAGAAAAACCGCCAGCACGATGGCTTTCTCAAGTGTGTCCTGGTACAGGGCGATCACACTGGCTGCGACGATATTCAACAGGATATTGATGCTCAACCATGACAAGCGTCTTGAAGACCGTTTAAACAAGGGCATGGTCCTGAATTCCTCGCCACCCACAATGCCCGAAACTTTAAGAAAAATCTGGTTGCTTCGCTTATTCACTGCGTCCTTTACCGTGGCGCTGAGAACCACTCCCAAAAGTCTATCTCCAGAATTAACCACCGGTACACCTAAGTAGTTATATTGTTTAAAAAATTCCCTCAGATCCCGCAAGGTCGTATCCACCCGGATCTTTTGTGGGTCCTTTATCATTATATCAGTGACCGGTTTGTTCGTGGGGGCCAGTAACAGATCCCTCAAACGCAGCACGCCCAACAACTCGCCCCCTTCCGAGACGACATAGGCGTATTGAATGACATAATCGGAATAAACCTCTCCCTGCTCCCGTAAATCATCCAAAACATCCTTTACCAGCATCCCGCTGGAAAAAGCGAGATACTCGGGAATCATCAGCCCTCCGGCGCTATCCTCCGGGTAAGCTATCAACTGTCTTAATTCTTCGGCCTTGGGCTGTGAAAATTCCCCGATAATCTGCTTTGCATCCTTCTCTTTGAGCTCTCGAAGAATGTCAACCTGCTGCCGGCTGGGCATCTGTTCAAAGATGCCTGCTGCCTGCTCCAGGGGCATCTGCTCAACGAGGTCAACAGATCCCCTTCCAGCAATTTTCCGTAGCAGTTCGGCAGACTTTTCTGGCGCAAGCAACTCCAACAGGCGTGTCTGCTGCCCCTTGTTCAACTCCGCAACAGCCCGGGCCTCATCACCCGGCTTCAGACCTGAAAGAAATGCCTCTATTTGTGAGGTATCCTCAGTTTCAATAATATTTGGGAGAGATTTTTCAATAACCTCTTCCCCTTGAGAGAGGTCTTGCATGAATTCTTCCTTTCATGATGAAGATTTCGAGAAAGATGCGGCGGTCGCGGGAAAGGCTTTGCATCTGTTACTAAACGGATACTTGGGCAGCGGCCTTCTGAGCGGCTTTTTCGTCCCAGACTTTGATGAGATATTCCTTGTTTTCTTCGAATTTAACAGCTTGATCTTCCACAAGGGCCTCGGCCTCCTGGGAGGACATCTCCCAGCTTTGCCGCACAAAAGAGGCCACGCGGGCGTAATAGAGAGGGGTCATCACATCCAGGAGTTTCATTCGGTTCACATCCCACAGGTGAAAGGTGGCGGCCAGTTCGTAGAGGATCTGCACCCACGAATCGGTGGGCAGGTGAAAATGGGCGGAATCCATTTTTGCGACCTTCTCAATTTCGGCGAAACAATCTTTTGAAAATAGGGTTTTCCACAGGGGAGAGAACTGGCCATAGCCCGTCCGAAAGAGTTCAATCATCCCATCTAAATTTACCTGGACCGGCTCCGGTTCCATATAGCCCTCAAAGCCGAAGGTCTCCACCGGTTCACTGCCTTGGATCCGCTTCCAATAGGTCTCATAACGCTCCATTTGAGAAAAGAGCGCAGAGAGGACCTGACGAAACATGGGCCCCAGATGCTGGCCCGGGTCCTTGGCGTCGTGGATTTTTGCGCCCAGGTTGGACTGGCACACGCGAAACCCCTGGGTGATGGCACTGGTGGTCATCCAGATGTCGATGCCGAACCGGGCCACATCCGTGTCCCACACGTCCTGCTCGATATAAAACCGTGCCAGATCTTTTGAAATGGCGAAGTCCCCCCCGATGGGCTGGCGGATCCTCTTGCCGTAAAGAGCTCGGGTCAGATTGTAGACGATATTGTTGGTAATTGTCCCGTCGTATTTATGTCTCACATAGATGGGGGCTACAAATTGGTACCCCTTTTCCAACACCGGATCCAACAGAAATTTAACCCATTCCGGTGTGATGCTGCGAAGATCTGAATCTACCATGGCACAGACACGAACATCGAGCCGCTCCGCCGCCTCAAAGAGGGATCGCAAAGCCGTGCCCTTTCCCCCCGGCCCCCGGTATATGGATACCAGTTTCTCCTGCCAGGGCTTGAGCTGAAACTCCTTGGCCACCTCCCTGCTGTCGTCGGTGGACCCGCCGTCCGCCACAAAGATCACGCTTCGCATTCCCTTGTAAAGGGTGGCCAGACCGTGACTGACCATCCGGATCACGTGGGTGATGGTGGCCTCGTTGTTGAAGCAGGGAATGCCCACCAGAATATCGGCGGACTCAATCTCCTCGACTCTCTTGGATGTGTAAGCCCTCAATGCGGTGTCGTAGTGCATTTTTTTACCTCCGTCATTGATGTATCATAACCACCTTAAAACCCCTTCAGGCGTTCCCATATGTTCCTACGCTGAAGACAGTTCGAAAAAATCTTTATGGGATCAAAACCAGCCGAAAGCCCCATGCGTCACTCTCTTCCTCCGGCGTGCTTCTTCCGCGATTGGCGCATCGAAGATCTCTGGGCCCGTTTTTCCAACCCCCGCCCCGCCGGATACGGCCGGTGCCCCCCACAGCGGCCGGCGGATCGATGACGGGCTCGTCCGGGTAAGACCTGTAATGATCCTGGCACCATTCCCAGACATTTCCATGCATGTCAAACAAACCCCAACGATTGGCCGTCTTCTGCCCGACGGGATGGGTATGCGGCTCCGAGTTCATGTCGAACCATGCATACTCCTGGAGGTCATGTTCTTTGGAATCAAAGCAGTAGCCCAACTTGCTGCCGGCCCTGCAGGCATACTCCCATTCCGATTCTGTGGGAAGGCGGTATCTGTCTTCCCCTTCCATCTTGTTGATTTTCTGGATGAAATCCTGCACGTCATTCCACGACACGCTCTCCACCGGACAATCGGATCCGCATTGGTCGAAATTTGATGGGTTGTCTCCCATGACCCGGGTCCATTGTCCCTGGGTGACCTCGGTGGTCTGGAGGTAGAATCCCTTGGTAAGGGTCACCCGGTGTCGGGTCTCATCATCAAACCGGCCCCTCTCCTCCGTCGGGCTGCCCATTTTGAAAGTGCCCGGAGGCACATAAGCAAATGTCATGCCCAGGCTGTTTGTTACTCGAGGTTTTGGCTCGCCACCGGACCCTCCTGCAGCCCAGAGCATTACCAGAGAGCAAGCCAGGAAAAGAATCAGCCCCACTTGGAAGAGGAGGGTTTTCAATCCCGCTACGATGTGCTTTTTCATCTGGATTCCTCCTTGAACCATGTCTGATTTTTTGTTTAAGTGACACCCTACGCCAGTTTGTCGTGCGGGACGAGCCTGAACACCTGGAAAACTGGTGCCCCCAGATACTGGTTTTGTTAAGGATGAGGAAAGGCGGGCTCCCCCTCCTTCGGTTTTCTTCCTGGATGCAGGGTCGAAGCGGGTGACAGCCGCGGTCCGTGTCCTGGAAGGCAGTGGTCTCAGAACAGCGCGGCTGCGGGAAAAGCCCGAGGCCGATCTCCCCCTATTCTTGCACCTCTTCCTTCTTCTTGACGGCCTTACCCAGTCTTTCAAGGGTATTCGCCGTCTCTTCCTGCAACTTATCTATCTGTCTGGCGCTCTCTTGTTTTATTTTTTCCAGGCTTGTCTGTAGGCCCTTAATTCGGGCATTCAGATCTTCCTCTCTTGCTGTCGAAGTGTAAGCAGCGATAGACAGGATGAGGGCTATAATGGACACAACAAGCGCCAGAGTTGCCCTGAAACCTCCCTTTACGATCTTTGTCTCTTGAGCCATGGGTCTCTTCACCTCCGTGCTTTAGGGTTAAATGCCCAGCCTCATTCAACAGGTACTGGGCAATGGACGGGATGCCGTCCTTTCTCGGGGTCTGATTCCACTTTGCTAACAAATAATAGTGTTCTCCCTCCATGATCCAGCATTCCTCGTTCAGAAACTACTCCGCCTCCTTTGTCTCCATATCTCTTATTTCATTCACATATCCGAGAGTCCTCCTGAGGTAGTAGAGAGGGACTAAGGAGTTCATCAATTTTGCCCGGTCTTTCAGCTCATCCCTGTACGCTACGATATAATCAAACAGGATTCTATCCCAGAGATCCGCCAGAACACTCACCTCATCCTCTGACTGATTCCTCAATTTCAGTATGTCTTCAAAATTTAATAGAGTCCACTCTTGTTCATCTGTTTTTTTGGCACCTCCATTCCCATAATGAGAAACAAATTTTGATGAGCATCCATTTTAAAGGCAAAGAGGACTGCTCTATGGTCTTTTTAAGGTTACCCTCTTGCGTTTGATCTTGCTCTTTGCTGGTTTCGCCATTTCCCCCCGTTACAGCCACTTCCTGCGTCTGAAACCTATCAGCATGAGGGCGCCGATAACCAGAATAACGATCCAGATCGCCAGATAGCTCCACTTCCATTCCAGTTCGGGCATAAACTTGAAATTCATACCATAAACACCCGCAATAAAGGTCAGGGGGATAAAAATGGTGGCAATAATGGTCAAGACCTTCATTACCTCGTTCATCTTGTTGCTCAGGCTGGAGAGATAGATATCAAGGGTCCCCGATATGGTATCCCGGAAGGTCTCAACGGTGTCGATGATTTGGATGGTGTGATCATAAACATCCCTCAGGTAAGGGCCCACACTGTCTCCGATCAGCGGCGATTCACCCCTCTCCAGGTTGCTGATGGATTCCCTGAGCGGCCATACGGATTTTCTCAGGAAAATCATATTTCTCTTTGTATCTTGGATCACCTTGAGAATTGAAGAATCGGGGTTTGCCAGGACCTCCTCCTGCAGCGTTTCAATCTTTTCCCCAACATCCTCTAAGATAATAAAATAGTTGTCGACGATGGCGTCGAGCAGGGTATAGGCCAGATAATCACTCCCTGTTTTTCGAATCCGGCCCTTCCCCTTCTTTATCCGCTCACGAATAGTGTTGAACACGTCACCTTCGTTTTCCTGAAAAGAGATCACAAAGTTGGACCCAAGGATCAGACTCACCTGTTCGGCATAAAAATCCCCCTCTGTCTTGCCAGGCTTGAGCATTTTGAGGACAATAAACAGATAGTCTCCCAGATCCTCCATCTTGGGACGTTGCCCGGTGTGGACAATATCTTCCAGGACCAGAGGGTGGATGTCAAAGGTCTTTCCAAATTTTTCGATTATACTGATGTCATGGATGCCGGAGACATTGAGCCAGGTAACTGTTGGAAGGGCCTTGAACGGAAGACACTCCTCCACGGTCAAATCCGATTTTTCTTCCACATGATCTTTATCGTAGTCTATGAGTGTGATTCGCACCTCTTCGGTACGTTTCTCCCCCACATGCACCAGGGTCCCGGGCGGGAGCCCTGCCTTTTTAGAACTTTTTTTGAGAAGTCTCATGGTGCTCATCTCCTCTGAAATTCCTTTTGATCCGATAGCTTCGGTGGACTTGCTCCTTTTCAGTTCATGGGCAGTTCTGCCCCGAAACCGGGCCTGAAATATCGTTCTCTTCGATCTTTACGTGCATGGGCGGGGCAGGACCTTCCTTGGGCTCCCCCATATAAACGGTACGATGGGGAAAGGGGATTTCGATACCGCGCTCATCGAAAACCCTTTTCATACGACGGTAAAACTCGCGCTTCACACCCCATTGTTTCAACGGTTTGGTCTTGAATCGAGCCCGGATAATGACGGCCGAATCCTCGAACCGATCCAGCCCAAAAATCTCCAGGGGCTCCAGGATGCTTTTCCCGTAATCTGGATCGTTCTGGAGGTCCTCACCCACTTCCTCCAAGATGGCGATGACCTGATCCACGTCCTCCCGGTATGCCACCCCGACATCCATGACCGTCCTGGAAAAAACCTTTGAATAATTGGACAATGTTTTGATGGAACTGTTGGGAATCACATGCACGGTTCCATTAAGGTCTCGCAGTTTTACAGTCCTGAGCCCCACCGCCTCAACCATACCCCCCCTTTTGTCGACCATGACAAAGTCCCCTACCCGAATGCTCTCTTCAAACAGGATGAAGAGGCCGTTGATCAGGTCTTTGACCAGGGTCTGTGATCCGAAACCGACAGCTAACCCGAGGATGCCCGCTCCGGCCAGAATGGGCGTGGTATTGACGCCCAGGCGATCCAGGATGATAATCCCTCCCACGAATCCTGCGGCGATATTGACGGCCGTCCTGATCACCGGCACCAGGGTTTTTTGCTTCTGAGTGATCTCCTTCTTTTCCCCCCGCCTTTTTCCCTTCACAAGATAGGCTGCCAGGGCATTGCTGATCTCAATCAGGGAAATGATAACGGCCAGGGTAATGATTATGGCTACAGCCCTCAGGATTATAAGCCCTCCCGTATCCGAGGCCACAAAATCGGAGATCGGGATCCCCCAGATCTCGCCGATGGCCCCCAAACCAACTATGGTCACTGCCACGGCGAAACCCTTTCTGACAATCATCACATAGCGGTTGGCCTTTTCTTCCAGACCCGAGAATCGTTGCCTTACCCTTTCGTTAATTCGAAAAAGACGTTGAAAGGCCCAATCCATCGTTCTAAGGGCGAGTAGCATAATCAAAGTGGTCACGACCGTACCCAGGGTCGCGTGAAAAAGGTACTCAAATCCCCTTTCATACCGAAGTATGAACGCCAGAAATATGGCCCAGGTGTACCCCACGGACAGAATGGGCCAGTAACGGATGAGAGCCTGCATCATGCGGGTTCCTCTCTTTTCCGGGGCATCTTCCGGTTCATCTTCTTCCTCGCCCCTTTTCCTTTGTATCCGAATCTCGCGGGCAATCTGAAGGATAAACACGGTCAGCATAACCGGAAATGGGATCAGCAACAAACCGCGCAGAAGTGAAAAATAGGGTAGGGCCGTATGGGTCCACAAAAACGATCGGGTGGCCATGAAGTAGAAAAAGGTATAGATGGCGAACCTTCGCATCCAGATCCACAGGTAGTTTGCGTTTTCATCTGAAAGAGCGAGGATCCGGTGGCGAGCCTCGTCCGGGGAGAAGAGCACCCGAAAGGTCGCCATGGCCACCTGGTAGAGCAAGAGGAGCACCAAAAAGAGAAGCATAATTGTATGGCCTGCGGGATATGAGGGGAAGACCCGGGACATGATGGTGAAGACCACACAGAGCCCCGCGAAAGGGATCGCCTTGAACAAGACGTAGACAAATCCCCACGCAACCCTTGAGGGCAGGTCCTTCATCCGAGCGGTTGCCGATCGAACCGGGCGTCTCAGGAAAAAGGCGAAAATCAGGGCAGCCAGGGCGGCGATGGCGGCATCGAGGAAGAGAATGAAGAGCCGGGCGCGGTTTTCCGACTGCGAGAGGAACCTTTTAATTCCACCGATGGCGGCGGGTGCCTCCTCCAGCATGACACCCATGCCCGCTGCCGCCTTTCGAACGTCCTTTGAAAGGGCCTCGAAACGGTCAAAGATTAATCGGACGATCCGAAGCTGTTTCTCATCCTTGGAGGCGGCCCCTTCTCCTTTGCCCTCCATGGTCCTTCTGGCCTCAATGAGGCCTTTCAGGTTGTTGAGAAAGGCCTCCCGTTTTGTGGGGCTCTCAATAACCCCCAACAGATCTTCCAGGTCATCGGTAGAAGCCCCTTTTTGAGACTGCTGGGAGTGGACTGGTCCGGACAAAAACAGGAGTAGAAAAATCGGCATCAATGAGTGAAAGAAACGTCTACGGTTGATTCGGCGCATAATGGTACCCCCACTCTTTTATTTGGAGACCTCCAGGACGTTATTCACCGTTCCAAAGCAGTTTGAACAGACCTGATCGTTGGAAGGATCATTCCACCACTGGCCATCCACCAGGAACCGGTATTCGTATCTGCCGGGCTGGACCATGATGAACTTTTTCCACCCACCGCCACCCCCCTTTTTCATGGGATGGGTCTTCTCGTTCCACTGGTTGAAATCCCCCTCGAGAATGACCCATTGCGCATCCAAGGCCTCGAGGGAAAAGGATGCTCTTTGCCTTTCAATTCCTCTAATCGCAAAACCACTACTCCTTCCGTTCTATCGCTCACGTTCTTGAAGTTCCTTCACTTTCTTGAAGGTAAATACAACTCTCGAGGGATCAATGTACACCAGTTGAACCCGGTCATCGGGCAACTTTATTTCATTCCGGGTAATGGCAAAGTCCATCTTCCCCGGTTGGGCCCTGGAGAGATCAACTTCGGCAACAACATTGTCCTTATCCAGAATGCTGGCATCTCTACGCAGACCCCGGAGGGTAATCTGGATATTGGAGTTGAGAGGTTCCAGGATTTTTACGTGGGAAGGAAGTCCCTTAGTTCTAAGGGGTACCCTTAATGTGACTTCAAAGTCCTGCTGTCCAGCCAGAAGTAACCAGAGAAAGCTGACGAGGCAAAGTGTCACCACCTTGGTGCGCCAACGGCTGAGCAGAAAATAGCGGACCCTCTCCTTCCAGGTCTTGTCCCCGGGACCTGAGGCGGCCAAGGCCTCTTGGATCAGTTGGTAAAACTTCTGGGGGCTCTCCACATGAATCATCTGGCCTTCCTTAGCCATTGAGACCTGTCCGCGTTCCTCGGAAACCACCACAACCCAGGCATCACAACGCTCGGAAAGGCCTATGGCCGCGCGGTGGCGGGTTCCCCACTCCTTCGGCAATCCTT
>JACKQG010002675.1_pt1 | contig 22870 bp, 23 predicted proteins | sample 8237621 | NCBI WGS metagenome assembly JACKQG01 (sample SAMN15677084, study PRJNA649215) | marine metagenome | biome: marine; feature: Black Sea; material: saline water; isolation source: suspended particulate matter (SPM) from the Black Sea western gyre | collected 2013-06-09/2013-06-10 | depth... | reverse complement strand
CAGGCGCGCTACAAGACGATCCGCGAATCGCTGACCGAGGCTGTCGGTGCCCCCTTCCGCCGTCTATCCTCCGTCGTCCGCGGCCAGTCGTCCGCCGTCTCCAACGAGACCATCTGGGCACTGAAGGATGTCTCCTTCGAGGTGCAGCGCGGTGAGGTGGTGGGCATCCCTTCGACAGGCTCAGGACAAGCATTGGGCGCAATGGGGCAGGGAAGACGACGCTGCTCAAGATTCTTTCCCGCATCACCGAGCCAACGGAGGGCGCGCCGAGGAGACGGCGGGCCGAGATCCACGGCCGGGTGGGCTCGCTGCTGGAGGTGGGCACCGGCTTCCGCCCCAAACTGACGAAGCGGGAGAATATCTTTTCACCATGTCGAACGTCGAAGTAGATCAGAGCGGTCGGATGGAGATGTCCGGAGAAACCACGGTCGCGGCCTCAAACGGTTTCACGGTTACCGTAAGAGTCACTGCCAGGGTGAAACAAGAAGTGCGGCAGGCATTACTGGAACACGGGGTAAAGCCCAGGATGGTGATGGTCCGCATGTTCGTCGGCGCTATTTTGCTGGCTATACGGGATCACCTGGAGGAGATCGATCTGCTGATGATTGACGAGGAATACACAGGCTATGAGGCAACCATCAAGTCGCTGCTGTTGGATCGGATTCGGGCTCTGGGGTTTGAGTTCGCCGGGGAGAGTATCATGATCACTCGCGTCGGGAAAAAGTCACCGGCTCATCGGGCGGCGATTCGAGTCACACGGCGACAGGCGAAAGCAGATAAAACGCCATCGGCAGAGGAGTTGTTGGAGGTTTGTTAAGGGGTGAAAAAGAAACGACCGGGTGCAGCCTTTCGGCCTCACAGACCCGCCATCACCCCGGTGGTGTGCCGGGGATTCGGTCGGGCCCACCCGATCCGCTTTAATGATAGCAGAATTCAGTGGTTTTGTCAAATCGCACAGCGCTATTCTCTGTTTTCCATTCCTGACTCCTGTACCTGGTCAAGGTGAATGACCATGACTGACATCGCCATCCGAGTCGAAAACCTATCCAAACAATACCGCATCGGCGGCCCGCAGGCGCGCTACAAGACGATCCGCGAATCGCTGACCGAGGCCGTCGCTGCCCCCTTCCGCCGCCTGTCCTCCGTCGTCCGTGGCCAGTCGTCCGCCGTCGCCAACGAGACCATCTGGGCGCTGAAGGACGTCTCCTTCGAGGTGAAGCAAGGCGAAGTGGTGGGCATCATTGGGCGCAACGGGGCGGGGAAGACGACGCTGCTCAAGATCCTCTCCCGCATCACCGAGCCGACGGAGGGCCTCGCCGAGATTCACGGGAGAGTGGGCTCCCTGCTGGAGGTGGGCACTGGCTTCCATCCTGAGCTGACCGGGCGGGAGAATATCTATCTGAACGGCGCCATCATGGGCATGAAGAGAGTGGAGATTGAGCGCAAATTCGACGAGATTGTGGATTTTTCTGGGGTGGAGAAGTTCATTGGCACGCCGGTCAAGCATTTCTCCAGCGGGATGCAAGTGCGGCTGGCCTTTTCGGTGGCGGCGCACCTGGATCCAGAGATTTTGCTGGTGGACGAGGTGCTGGCCGTGGGTGATGTAGAATTTCAAAAAAAATGCCTGGGCAAGATGCGCGACGTGACGAGCGAGGGTAGAACGGTTTTGCTTGTAAGCCACAATATGGCGGCGATCCACAACCTGTGCCCGCGCACTCTTCTACTGGATAACGGAGTGCTGGTGTCGGATACGGATACGGAGCGTGCCATTGCCCAGTATCTTGACCGGAACCTGGCAGAAGGAGCGGTTGTGTCCTGCGAGGAGTTCGAGGGGAAAGTGGAAGGGAAGATCAACAGGGCCAATCCTTCGATTCGCTTGAGGGAAGTTGCTCTGATTGACCAACAGGGCTTGCCTCGCAATGCCTTTCAGTCGGACGAGGGGATTCGGGTATCTGTAACTTATGAATGTCTGACTATAGTCAACGACTTGCGGGTGGTCGCGCAGATTGTGGATGAGGAAAACAGGCCGATTCTAACGACGCTGAACGTTGATGACTCCAATGACAGGCGCTTTTATCAGCGGGAGCCTGGAGTATATAAATCGTCCTGCCTCATCCCGCCGAACACCTTTGGCGAGAAGCGTTTCTATGTGTCGGTGCAGTTGCAATATCCCAAGGTCGAGCATCTGGTTCTCAACAAGGTTCTGGGGTTTGATGTGAGGTTTCAAGGGTATAACAACGTGCAGTACGGCAATGGGAAAAATTCATTTCTGAGACCTCGGCTGAGTTGGGAGACACAACCTCTTAGCGAACATTTGGAGAGTGTATATGGATGACAAAACCATACTCATCACCGGCGGCACTGGCTCCTTCGGTAGAAAGTTCACCGAGATCATGCTGAGAGATTACCTTCCCAGAAAACTGATCATCTTCAGCCGGGATGAGCTCAAGCAGCATGAGATGCGCATGTCTGGCTTCGACCACCCCAGTCTGCGCTACTTCATCGGCGATGTGCGCGACCGGGAGCGGCTGTATCGGGCGTTCAGTAATGTGGACATCGTGGTTCATGCCGCGGCGCTGAAGCAGGTTCCAGCCTGTGAGTATAATCCCTTCGAGGCTGTCCAGACCAACATCATCGGTGCCAAGAACGTGATTGATGCTGCCATTGACCAGGGGGTAAAGAAGGTAATGGCGATCAGCAGCGACAAAGCAGTGAACCCTATCAACCTCTATGGAGCCACGAAGCTTTGCGCTGAGAAGCTGTTTGTACAAGGCAATGCCTATTCCGGCGAGGGTGACCCCCGCTTCAGTTGTGCTCGTTACGGCAATGTGGTGGGTAGCCGAGGTAGTGTGATTCCGATGTTCAGGAAGCAGCGGGAGAACGGCAAGATCACAGTGACCGACGAGCGAATGACCCGTTTCTGGTTGACGCTTGAACAAGGAGTGCGCTTTGTGATTCGCTGCATTGAGCAGATGCAGGGGGGAGAGGTGTTCGTACCCAAGATTCCCAGCATGCGGATCATGGATCTGGCCGAAGCGGTGGCGTCGGGATGTGATGTTGAGTTTATTGGTATCCGACCGGGAGAGAAATTGCACGAGGTTCTCATCTCGCGTGACGAATCGCGTTACACATTGGAGCTGGAAGACATGTTCCTCATTCAACCCGTGCATCCCTGGTGGGAGCCAGGCAACTGGAGCCAGGGGAAACCGCTCCCCGACGGGTTTAAATATACGAGCGACAAGAACGATCAGTGGTTGACCATCGAGGAACTGCGGCAGATGATTGGGGAGGGGTAGCGTGAGCGATAGGTTGGCCATTGACGGGGGAACGCCGGTGCGAGAGACGATGCTGCCCTATGGACGCCAATGGGTGGACGAGGCGGACGTGCAGGCAGTGGTCGAAGTGCTGCGCTCCGATTGGCTGACCACAGGTCCGAAAGTGGGTGAGTTTGGGCAGGTCTTTGCCGATTTCGTGGGTGCCAGGGAAGCGGTGGCAGTGAGCAACGGGACGGCGGCTCTGCACGCGGCAATGTATGCCGCTGGTATCGGGCCGGGAGATGAGGTGATCGTGTCACCGATGACCTTTGCCGCCAGCGCCAACTGTGTCGTTTTCCAGGGCGGCACGCCGGTCTTTGCCGACATTGATTCCGACACATTGCTACTTGACCCTGCGCAGGTTGAGTCGAGGATCACACCGCGTACGAAAGCGATTATCGCCGTGGACTATACCGGCCAGCCGTGCGACTACGATGCGCTGCGGGCCATCGCTGACCGACACGGCCTGATCCTGGTGGCTGATGCCTGCCACGCCCTTGGCGGCAGCTACAAGGGACGCCCGGTTGGCTCTCTGGCCGATCTGAGCATCTTCAGCTTTCACCCGGTTAAACATATTACGACCGGTGAAGGCGGCATGATCACCACCGATGATCCAGACCTGGCACGACGCATGCGGGTCTTCCGTAACCACGGCATCACCACTGAACATCGCCAGCGCGAACAGCAAGGATCCTGGTTTTACGAGATGGTGGATCTGGGTTACAACTACCGCCTGACCGATATACAGTGCGTGCTGGGGATGAGCCAGTTGCGCAAATTGCCGGCGTGGGTGGCGCGACGCCAGGAGATCGCCCGGCGCTACGATGAGGCCTTCGCCGGGGTGCCCGCTGTGGAACCGCTTGGGGTGAGGGACGAGGTCACTCACGCTTACCACCTCTATATTATTCGCCTGGATCTGGAGCGGTTGCAGCTCACGCGGGGCAAGGTGTTCTCCGCCCTGATCGCTGAGGGGATCGGTGTCAACGTGCACTACATTCCGGTGCATCTGCATCCCTTCTACCGTGAGCGGTTCGCTACCGGGCCGGGTTTGTGTCCGGTGGCGGAAGCCGCTTACGAGAGAATGATTTCGCTTCCCGTTTTTCCTCGTATGAGTGACGGTGACGTGGATGACGTGATTAATGCTGTGGACAAGGTCATTGAGGCATATCGGCGATGAAACTCGTTGCCATCATCCAGGCGCGTATGGGCAGCACGCGTTTACCAGGCAAGGTGTCATTGGATTTGGCTGGTGAACCGATGCTTGCGCGGTGTGTGAACCGCACCAGCCGTGCGCAAACGCCTGACGAAGTGGTAGTGGCAACGACTGTGCAATCAGCCGACGATGCCATCGTGGATTTGTGTACTGAGCGGGGCTGGCCTTGCTTTCGAGGTAGCGAAGATGATGTCCTCGATCGCTACTATCGCGCAGCTATAGCACACCACGCTGACGTTGTCGTGCGTATTACATCGGACTGCCCGCTGATTGAGCCAGGGGTTGTGGATCGAGTGGTGCAGGAGTTCCTGGACCTGCAACCAGGGATTGATTATGCCTGCAACGTGTTGCCACGGCGCACGTTCCCCAGAGGCCTGGATATAGAGGTGATGCGCTTCGACGTGTTGGAACGGGCCTGGCGTGAAGACCCTAATCCCGCTTGGCGCGAGCACGTCACCACCTACATCCAGGGCAACCCTAATCTGTTCCACATTCACGGCATCACAAACGAAGTGGATTACTCCCATATGCGGTGGACGGTGGACACACCCGAAGATCTGGCCTTCGTGCGCTGCATTTATGACCACTTCGGCCACGATCGCTTCTCCTGGCGTGAAGTGCTCGTTGTTTTAGAGGGACATCCAGAGTGGTTAGGGATCAACCGACACGTGAAGCAGAAGGTGATTTGAATGCAGTTAGACGGCAAGCATCTGTTCATCCGCGCCGACGCCAACGCCCGCATGGGTACTGGTCACCTGATGCGCTGCCTCGCCCTGGCTCAGGGTTGGAAAGCACGAGGTGGGCGGGCAATGTTCATTGCAGCTTGTGAAAGTGATGGTTTACGCCAGCGTCTCTCGGATGAAGGCTTTCAAGTCACTAGGCTGGAGCAATCGCACCCTGATCCTGCCGATTGGGAGATCACCTCGCAGGCTTTGGCAACACATTCGGATGCCTGGGTGGTGCTTGATGGGTACCACTTTGATTCTGCGTACCAGCGCCAGATCAAGGAAGCTGGGCATCGGCTGCTCGTGATTGACGATATGGCCCATCTGGATCACTACCATGCCGACGTGGTGCTGAACCAGAACATTAACGCCGAAGAGTTGTGTTACTCGTGTGAGCCACATACCCACTTGTTGCTGGGCACTCGCTACGTGTTGCTGCGGTCGGAGTTCCTGGCCTGGCGAGGGTGGCAGCGAGAGATTCCCAAGGTGGCCCGCAAGGTGCTAGTGACTTTGGGGGGCGGCGACCCTGACAACCAGACCCTTAAGGTCATTCGAGCGCTGCAACAGGTGGAGGTGGACAGGCTTGAAGCTGTGATCGTCCTCGGTGCCAGCAACCCCCACTTTCGAAAACTTCAATCCGCAATCTGCAATCTGCAATCTGCAATTCGTCTTGTCCAGAACGTTACCAATATGCCCGAATTGATGGCCTGGGCCGATGTGGCCGTTTCTGCAGGTGGCAGTACCTGTTGGGAGTTGGCTTTTATAGGACTGCCCAGCTTGCTCCTGACGTTGGCGGAGAACCAGCGGGAGGCGGCTACCATGTTATCAGAAGTTGGAGTTTCCTTCTGTTTAGGCGAGGCAGTATGTGTTGACGTTCGGCACATTGCCTTGACGCTTACCACTGTGATGAAAGATCCTGAAGCTCGCGTGGCAATGAGTCAAAAAGGCTCACGTTTGATTGATGGTTTCGGTGTTACACGAGTACTCAAGTCGCTCAATTGAACATACGCTGACAGAGGGGAAGATGATTCACCTACGAGATCTCCGTCCAGAAGACAAAGAGATAGTGCGTAATTGGCGCAACTCGCCTGAGGTCAGTAAGTATATGCACACAGATCAGTACATTACTGTGGAAGCGCATGAGCAGTGGTTTCATAGGACCTTCGGTGACGACACGCGTAAGTATTGGATTGTGACATATGACGGACAGGATGTTGGCTTGGTTAATCTCTACGACATCGATCATGTTAACCAACGGTGCTACTGGGCGTTTTACATCGCAGCCCCAAACATGCGAGGCAAAGGCATTGGCACTTTTGTGGAATACGAGATCCTACGCATCGTTTTTGAGGAACTGAAACTTAATAAGCTGTGTGGTGAGATAATTTCCTGGAACGAGAGAATTATCCATATACATTATTCCTTCGGCTATAAGAAAGAGGGCTACTTGCGACAGCATATCATTAAAGGTGGTGAACCTATGGACGTGGTTGTAATTGGGATGCTGCGAGAAGAATGGGAGTTGAACAAGCCTGAACTAGAAGAACGGTTGCGTAAGAAAGGGTTGCTGTAGCGGCTTGTTGACTTCACGATGGCAATGTCGTGAGGAAAAGAGCCAGTCATTTTTGAGGAATAGATGACATCAAAGCTGCCGGATGTAATTAGGAGGTATTTGTGCTGCAACGATATGTACTGATCAATGGGCGCAAGATTGGTGCGGGTCAACTGACTTATGTTATCGCTGAGATGTCTGCTAACCACAATCAAGATTTTGACCAAGCCGTTAACATCATCGAGGCGGCTAAAGAGGCTGGTGCTGATGCCATCAAGCTCCAAACTTACACCCCGGATACGTTAACTATTGACTGCGACAATAAGTATTTCCAGATCCGAGGTACGCTATGGGATGGACGCACACTCTACGACCTGTACAGCGAAGCCTACATGCCTTGGGAGTGGCAGCCCAAGCTCAAAGCCATTGCTGAAGAGATCGGCATTGACCTGTTCTCAACAGCTTATGATTCTTCGGCAGTGGACTTCCTTGAAGAGATGGGGGTGCCGGTTCACAAAGTAGCGTCGTTTGAAAACGTAGACATTCCGCTGATTGAGAAGATGGCCCGCACGGGCAAACCCTTGATCATTTCAACTGGCATGGCCACCTTAGGAGAAATCGAGGAGGCCGTCCAGGCAGCCCGCAACGCAGGGACAACGCAGATTGCGCTGCTCAAGTGCACCAGTGTTTACCCGGCTCCACCAGAGGAGATGGACCTGCGTACCATCCCCCACCTGGTAGAAGCCTTCAGTGTGCCCGTTGGCCTATCGGACCACACGCTGGACATCGCTGTGCCAGTAGCGGCGGTGGCGCTGGGGGCCTGCATCGTGGAGAAGCACTTTACGCTGTCCCGGGCTACACCCGGTCCCGATAGTGCCTTTTCGTTGGAGCCACGTGAGTTCAAAGCGATGGTTGAGGCAGTGCGCAAAACCGAGAAGGCGTTGGGCACGGTTCACTACGGCGTGAGTGAACATGATACAAAGAGCCGCGTGTTCCGGCGATCGTTGTTCGCGGTTCAGGACATGAAAGCTGGAGAGATGTTCACGGCTAAGAACGTGCGTTCCATCCGGCCCGGCTATGGGTTGCACACTCGCTACCTGGGTGAGATCATAGGGCGACGCGCCAGCCAGGACATCGAACGTGGCACACCGCTGAGTTGGTCTTACGTTGCAGGGAGCTAATGTCTGCTGTGGGGGCTTCTGGCCGGGTTTAGTTGGTCTTCCAGCCCAACGTCTTCGTGGATATCAGCGCCACGCTGGAGACCAAGGTGCAGGCGATGGCACTGTATGAGAGCGAGGCTAGGCCCTTTCCCCATCCCCGTTCGCCCGAAGTGCTGCGGGCCATTGCAGAGCGGTGGGGGAGTGTGGTGGGGGTTGAGGCGGCGGAGGGGTTTGAGTTGGTGAGAAGTGTGCGGTAAGGAAACGGATGACGATGCAGCACCATAAAGTTCCGGGAGGGATTGATGAGTAATCGCTATTCTGACTTTATCCAGGCTAATCGAGAACTGTGGTCCAAAGTTCCTACGAGCAAGGGTTCAAACGGTCTGTTACTTGTAGCACCGGAGCGCCATCCCGTCTTGTCTCATACCAATGCAGTCTGTGCCCGCGTTATAAAAGAGGCTAAGGGGCTAAGCATTGGATGGCTCGATACTGGTGATCTAGAAATCCAGGAGCGTTTGCTTTCCTATGACCCTACTTCGCGAACTATTCCCCTGAGTAGACTGTCACGCTTCGATAGGTTAGTCGTTGGCTTGAGGTTTGTGCGTTCTGCTTTGAAGACGCTGCTGACCGGAGACATCCTGAGCTTCTCTTTGGATGGTATCCGCTTCGGTGACATTCTCTACGATTCCTACCTGTCTCGGTTCAAGGTTGCCACAATTCCCAAGGTTAATAAGGGCGTATTGAGTACGTTATTGACTCTGATCAGGAACTACTATCGCTTTAAGAGAACTCTTCAAGATTCTGGCGCATCGGCTGTGATAGTTGCACATTATATTGGCTTGTCTTCTGGAGTTTTAGTGCGAACTGCCTTGCGGTTGGGCTTATGTGTATACCTTCGATCGGCAGGAATGCCTACAGTTACAGTCAATCTGCTCAAATCACTGTCAGAAATCTACCAAAGTCCTTATAGGCCGCGCCCTATAGATATGCAGTTGCTTTCATTCATTGACCAGGCGACATTAGATAAAGAATTTCAAGACTTGATGGAAAAGAGAATTAATCAGCACTATGACAAAGATGCTAGCCGAGCATTCAATGAAAAGAAAAAGGTATATCATTCAAAGAACGAGTTTGCCGATGAATTTAAGGTTGCTGCTAAGAAGACGTTTATCTTCGTAATGTTGCACGCGTTTAATGATCATCCTCATTCTCACTATGGACAAATGCTTTTCAAGGATTACTATGATTGGTTTGTGCAGACGTTGGATTTTGCTAGAGAGAAATCAGATGTCAATTGGATATTCAAGGAACATCCATCGGCTCTTTTTTATCCCACACGTGATATATCATTACCACATCATTTTACCAAATGCCAAGATCATATCATCTTCTTAGATGCAAATTCATCGTTTAATTCCAAGAGCCTTCTGTATATGGCTGATGTGGTTATTACCGTAGCAGGTACGGCCGGTATAGAATTTGCGGCAGCAGGCGGAATTCCATCAATCTTGGCAGGTGCTACTTCATATAGTGGATTTGGGTTCACAGTTGAGCCGAGAACTCAGACCGAGTATTTCCAAGTGCTAGCCAATATAGAGAATATCGACAGGTTGATAAAAGGCCAGCAGGACACAGCTCGCAAGGTTTTTCTGTATAGTCAGCGTTACTCGTATATCCCGTTTTCCTGGTCCCCAGTGCTGAGCTATGAAGAAACAAAGGATCCTGATGTAGATAGCTATTACTGGACACGTGTCCTAGATATTTACGCAAAAAACTCTGACAAGCTTCTTGCAGAATTCGAAGAACATGTGAAGTATTTGCGTAAAGCAGATTTCTGCCGTTTAGCGCGACTACAGTTTCTTGATCAGTGACTGTGAAAGCGTAAGATCCGCAGAGGGTGCGAGTACAGCGATGGCAATAAAGGGGCACTGCAAATGCCAGTAGATTCATCTCATGCCTACGCCCGGGGAAGAATTTATGGCGACAAAAGCTCTTCTCGCTTATTTCCCTATATTCAGAGGTTGTTCAACTGGCTCGAGAAGCAGCGAGCGCAGTGGGTGTGGGAAACATTCAATAGAAATAGCGTGATGGGAAACGGTTGTCGTCTAGGGCCGAACGCATGGTGTGTGAATCATGGCAGGCGCGAGGACATAAGACTCGGAAACCAGGTGTATTGTAGAGGGCTTCTCAGGTGTGGGGCGCGGGGCAATGGACGCATCTTGATCGGCGATGAAGTTTACATTGGTGATGACAGTATAATCAATTCGGAAAGTTGTGTGGAGGTTGGGCAGTTGACCATGATTTCACACAGTGTACACATCTTTGACAGTACAGGACACCCCGTCGATCCATATTTGAGAGAACGGGATTGGCGGATCGTTATGGGACAGATGCCCGGGCCCAGGCCGGACGTTGAGTCTGCGCCAGTTCGTATCGGTCAACGGGTGTGGATCAGTTTCAATTCTATTGTGTTGCAGGGAGTGACCATTGGGGACAACGCTATCGTTGCTGCTGGATCAGTAGTTGTCCATGACGTTGATCCCAATACCATCGTGGCGGGCAACCCTGCCAGTGTGGTGAAAACCCTGACTTTGGAGGGGACAAAAGGCTCATAGATTAAAGGGGGAATTCTCACCATGTTAAGAAAGACCACTCGTGCGGGTCTTAAGCGCTTCAAATCCAAGGTTAGAGCAGCGACATCAAAACTTACGGGCGCACCTCTCTGGTCCAAGAAGGCTACGCTCGCCATAGAAGTCAGTGGCACCTGCAATCTGCGGTGCCCCATGTGCTCTTATCCTAATTTGGCGCGGCCAAAGGGGTTTATGGAATGGAATTTGTTTGAAAAGATCGTGGATGATGCAGTGGAGAATGGTCATGATATCGCTTCGCTCCATTTTTTTGGCGAACCGTTGCTGTGGCCGCACATAGTGAAGGGTACAGCATTGCTGGCAGAAAACGGGTTGTTTCCCAGAATTAGCACCAATGGTATGCGTCTCACTGGTGAGTTCGCTCGTCAGCTGCAAGATGCTGGTCTGAAAGAGATAATGGTCACAATAGATACCCTTATGCCTGAGGCTTATCCGAAGATCAGGACGGGCGGCAATCTTACTGTTGTAAAGCAGAATATTCATGATGCACTGGATGCCGCCCCCAGTCTTTTGTTGAGCGCGCAGTTGATGCCGACCAAATACAACCCGGATGAAACAGAGCAAGACTTCTACCGAGAGTTTGGCAGCCGTCCGAATTTCAAAGTAGAGCCATGGTTTGTGATTCGCATGAATGACAGCATAGACATATCCCAGGGGTTGTTTCATCAACCAGATGAAGTAGACAAGCGGTTGTGCAATAAGATACTCGACCGTGTGGATGTGTTGTGGGATGGAACGACGGTATTGTGCTGTCTGGATGCCGAAGGAACACTGGTGACTGGGAATTTGAACGATAATACCATCTTCTATAGCTGGCTAGGCCCGAAAGCTATGGCGCTTAGAAGAAAGATATTGCGAGGGAAATGGATGGAGCTGAGTGCCTGTAAGCAATGTGCGGCAGACCATATCGCAACGGGAAAAACAGATAGTCGTTGGCGTCTGACGACTCCCCCCGGCCCGCTTCCGCCAAGGCTCAGAATGATGTTGAAAGAGATTGAGAGCCTGAAAACTTTCGATGAAAAGACTGGGGAATGGATAAGGAAAGAGAAACGAAGGTTCAGGTTGTGAAGACCAGGAGGCAGAGGCATGTTGGGGAGCAAGAGGTTAGCCAGCACATTGTTCAGCTCAGCTAGACAGAGTGTAGCTCAAAGGAATCGCCAGTCGGACATTAGAGCGTACATCAGGGGAGGTCGCAAGCCATGGTCTCGTGGATATCAATTAAGCAAATTTGATTTCATACGTAATGTCCTGAACGATGAGGATTCTATGGCAGGATTCCGCTCCCTGGACCCACTCCCCGATGGCTATGGCTACGGCTATGATGAGCGTGTTGTCGAGTACCCGTGGACTCTGTCGCGCCTCTCTGTTGGAGAGGGTAAATTGCTGGACGCGGGTTCTGTTTTCAACTTTCGAGAGATCATCAAGCATCCCACGATCTCAAGCAAGCACTTCACGATTCTTACCCTTGCTCCGGAAAGTCACGCTTTTTGGCAGCGGGGAATATCCTACCATTACGGTGACCTGCGTGAATTGCCTTTCAGGGACAACTGGTTTGATGAGATCATCTCTATCTCAACGTTGGGGCACGTTGGGATGGATAATCGGATGTATACTGGGGAGAACACGGTTGGGGAGATCGGTTTGGAGGCCGAGAAAGCAGTAAGGGAACTCATTAGGGTTCTACGACCTGGGGGTACGTTCCTGGCATCTGTTGTATTCGGCAAACATCAGCTCATTACATGGAAAGACGGCTCACCGTTTGCCGAACAGTTTGACAGTCTCTTACTGAAGGATTTGCTCAGGGTGTTCTCGTCGTGTGCCAGTGTCTCGACCAATTTTTTCAAGTACACGCAAAGTGGCTGGAACGTCAGCACGGAGGAAGAATGTCAGGGACTAGAGTACTTCAATATCCATACGGCGACGGCGTATGAGCCGGATAATGCGGCCGCGGCACGCGCAGTAGCGTTGATTGAAGCTGTGAAGTAGATACGGGAAATGCCAGTGGAATTAGGGGCGTATCGCAATGTATGTGATGTCATCGTGCCGAATGATCTATGCTGTGGTTGTGGTGTTTGTGCCGGCGTATGTCCTGTGCATGCCCTCAAAATCGAATGGAACAAATACGGTGAATATGCGCCTGTAGAACAACCTGGCAAGTGCACAGAGTGTGACTTGTGTTTGCCAGTCTGTCCTTTTTGGAACCAGAAAGAGGATGAGACAACGTTGGCTGGCCGTGAATTTGGACATCAGGATGGTATTCAGCATGACGCTGTTGTGGGCCTGTTTCTGGATCTTTTTGCAGGGTACTCCAAGGTCAATAACCATCGCATCCAAGGTGCAGGTGGAGGGTTGACCACATGGTTGCTTGAGAAGCTGCTTGTGCAGGGCATCGTGGATCGCGTGGGTTGTGTCGTGTCCAACGATGACCCTGATACCCTGTTTCGTTTCTCAGTTGTGGATACCGTTCAAGATATTCAACGAGCCTCCCGGTCTGCTTACTATCCGGTCGAGCTATCACAGGTGATTTCCGAGATTCTGAGTGTGGATACCAAGTACGCTGTTACCGGTCTCCCCTGCGCGCTCAAGGGACTTCGTTTGGCTATGCAGCGTAATGCGAAATTGCGTGAACGGATTGTTGTCCTGGTTGGTCTGGTATGTGGGCAACAAAAGAGCAAGTTCTTTGCCGAGTATTTGTGTGCCCTAGCCGGTGGGCAGCCTTCGGGACTTATGGCTGCCTCTTTCAGGGTCAAGGACACAGCCCGACATCATCTTGATCATCGCTTTGAGTTTATGTGTGACTCTGGTGAGAACGTCACGGCGGGGCACGTTTACCAGTCAGAAGGTATGGCGTGGCTATGGGGCCACGATTGTTTCAAGTTGAACATGTGTAATTTTTGTGATGACATTACCGCCGAGGTTGCCGATGTCACATTTGGCGATGCAGTATCTGAGCGGTACAGCTATGGCAATATGGGGGCAAATTTCGTAATCGTTCGCTCCGGCTTGATACGTGACTTGCTGACAAGTGGCGCTTCGGCAGGGGAAATCGTTCTTGACCGCGTTCCTTTGCAGGCGGTTACTCAACGGCAGCAAGGAGTTATCCTGCTAAAGCGGCACGACCTGCAACATCGACTTTACCTCATCCGCAACAAGGACAATGCCTCATATATTATTCCTGCAAAGCGCTTTCCTCCACGTCGAAGGTGGAACCCTCTCCGTAACTGGGATATGGGGAAGAGGGATCAACTGAGAGCCGTAAGCCGCAACACTTATGCAGAATATAGGTATCAGCCTGGTGTTGTGTTGCAGGTGGAAAGGGCGATATGGTCTGTACTTGAAAAGTCTGCATACAGGGATTGGCGGTTTCAACTTCTGTCTGGCATAGCGGGTATCATGAAGTCCATCAGATACCGGATACAAAGATCGTGCGCGTTCATTTGACTTGGGGGATATCTGGATGCAAGTTGGGATACTAACTTTCCATGATGGAATTAACTATGGCGCATTCTTTCAGGTTTATGCATTGCAAAGCTTCTTGGTGCAGCATGGATTCGACTGTCGGGTCATAAACTATAAGAGTATCGGTTTCACGAAGCGGGAATACAAGGTTTTCTTGGGTCCTCGGCTCTTGCATCCTCGGCGACTGGTGAAGGGGATCATTATAAAAAACATCGTCAAGATTGCCAGGTTCAAAATGGCACATCGGAGGCTAAACTTTACACGTAGAATCTTTGAGGAGGACAAGCTCTCGAAATTGCATTTTGATGCTATTGTCATCGGCAGCGATGAAGTTTGGAACTTTGGGTCTAGATTGATTGGGTACGATCCGGTCTATTTTTCTCGGGGGCTACAAGCTAGCCGGATCATTTCCTACGCTGCGAGCTTTGGTAGAACAAAGGCTGATGAGGCCATTCCAGAAGAGCTCAAGAATGCCCTCAATAGAATAGACTATGTCTCGGTAAGGGATGAGAATTCTGCCAACATCATGCGCGCAATAACCAAGAAGCCAGTTCAGATTACGTTAGATCCTTGCTTTCTTGTTGATCTAAAGCCAGAAGCGATCACGCCGCATGATGCCGGGTTTATTTTGATATACGGTTTCTTTAACAAAACAATGATTCACCAGGTGTTGGAATATGCGCGTTTTGTGGGAAAGAAAACGGTCTCGGTCGGTTACAATCGTCCCTGGTGTGATGTCAGCCTGGACACGTTAAGCCCACTTCAATGGCTGGGGTATTTTGCAAATTGTGATCGCGTCATCACGACGATGTTTCATGGCATGATTTTTGCACTCTTGAACCAGAAAGATTTCTGCATGTTCAGCACTCCTTACCGTAAGAACAAGGTGGGAAATCTCCTTTCTGACTTGGGACTATCCGATCGCTTCGTAGATGAAAGCCAGTCCATCAAAGAGGCGCTAGCCAGGAAGATTGATTATCCCAAAGTCAACGCCCGAATTGAGGCAAAGCGTCGTCAATCAGAGGAATTCTTACTGAGCGCCCTGAAGTCCTGAATTCTGATTCTTGCAAAGCTTTATCGGGAGAAGTCAAAATTTGTGTTGAGGCCAGAACTCTGAAGGTCGTAGTTGACGGCATCATCTATCAACTCCAGTCACACGGCGGGATTTCGCGGTTGTTCAGTGAAATTCTGCCACGCATGTGCGATATAGATGACTCGCTTCATGTCACGCTATTGACATCCGGTAAGTGCCTGCAGGCTTTACCCACCCACTTGTGCATCCACCATCATCCTCTTCTCCCTGTGGATGACCTTTTCCGTCCCCGCCGACTGTGGTTGCCCATTTTGCAGCGGGCACGCAGCCGCATACAACAGTCGTGGGTAAAAAACGCCAATGGGAGAATCTGGCACTCGACCTACTACACAATGCTGGAAAAATGGGAAGGCTCTGTAATCGTTACTGTGGTGGACATGATCCCCGAACACTTCATGCATCTATTCAACGGATCGGGGAATGATTGGTTTAGAGAACAGAAACGACGTTGTGTCCTGGCTGCAGACGCTGTGATTTGCATATCTAGGACCACGCAGAAAGACGTGCAGCAGTTCTATGGCATCGATGCTGCCAGGATTCAGGTGGTGCCGCTTGCGCACAGTCCAATCTTCAGACTACTGGATGCTACTGATCATTCGTTCAAACTGCCTACTGCCAAACCATTTCTTCTCTACGTAGGTAGCCGTGCTCAATATAAGAACTTTAGAAGCCTGCTCTATGGGTATAGTGTTTGGCCCAGGCGGGATGAGGCAGATCTTGTTGTTGTAGGAAGTGGATGGTCGAGAGAGGAGAAACGGACACTGGCGGAACTAGAGATTAAAGAGCGTGTACTGTTACTAGGAAATGTTGACGATGAAAGTCTCTGCCACCTCTACAACCAGGCAAGCGCATTTGTCTATCCCTCTCTCTATGAAGGATTTGGCATTCCCCTGCTAGAGGCAATGGCCTGCGGTTGCCCTGTTGTCGCTTCGCGTATCCCCGCGACGATGGAGGTAGCCGGAGAATGCCCTATCTATTTTGAGCCAACTGAAACAGACGATTTACTCGCGGCATTGGACACCGTTCTTCTTGAAGGACGGGATTCAAGACGTGTGCGGTTAGGACTTGAGCAAGTCAAGCATTTCTCCTGGGATGAGACAACCCGGGGGACTTTGGATGTTTATCATGCGCTGTCCAACTCTGAGTGAACTCCCCCCACCCCCACCGGGCAAAACTGGTTGGCCGTGGACAGAGGAAAGCCCCCAGGTGCCCGACCCCATGCCCGATGGCTCGCGCTGGCCGCGGGTGAGCATAGTCACGCCCTCCTACAACCAGGGGCAGTTCATTGAAGAGACCATCCGCTCTGTGCTGTTGCAGGGGTATCCGGACCTGGAGTATATTGTCATCGACGGCGGCTCCACTGACGGCAGCATAGGCATCATCCGTAAGTATGAGAACTGGTTACTTTATTGGATCAGCGAGCCAGATGCCGGCCAAGCCGATGCCATCAACAAGGGACTGCGGCTGGCGCAGGGCGAGGTGTTGGCTTATCTAAACTCAGATGACACTTACCTGCCCGGAGGCGTTCGCCCAGTTATGGACCATTTCCGCTCCGACCCGGCGACAGGCCTGGTCTATGGCAACTGTCGAGTCATAGATGGCTGGGGACGCGACCTGGGCCTTTTGCCTGGCCACGCGTTTGACTTGCGGAGGACGATTGAGCGCGGCGAGTTCATTCCTCAGCCGGCTGCTTTTTGGCGAAAGATTGCCATGGAAAAGGTGGGAATGTTCAATGAAGACCTGCACTATGCCCTGGACTATGACTTTTTCATCCGCGTGGGGCAAGCCTTTCCGGTGATCTATCTCCCACATATTGTGGCCTGTTTCCGGGTACATGGCACATCCAAAACTGCATCGCAATCTGAAAAGCTCTGGCAGGAAGCGCTGGCGGTCAGCGAGCGCTACGGTCTGAGGATTTGGAGGGCCTGGTACTGGATTCGGCGACTGCGACACTGGGGGTTAAGCGCACTGCCGCAGCCGATACAGAAGCGAATGCGGCAGTGGATGGGGCGGCCGCACGATCCATACTTGTATTCACGCGAATCTTGAGGCGGGGAGGACTTGCTTCCCTAGCCGTTATCCACGACAGACCTCTGCAAGGAAACACAATGTCTTCACTCCTCGCCAACCGGCATGTTTTCGTTACCGGTGCCGGCGGGTTCATCGGTAGTCATTTGGTCGAGCGGCTCGTGGTGGAGGGCGCGCGGGTGCGCGCCTTTGTGCGCTATACGGCTCGTTCGGACATTGGCTACCTGCGTCTCGTGCCGCCGGACGTGCTAGCGCAAATCGAATTTGTCTTCGGTGACCTGCGCGACGAGCACGCGGTGGCCGAAGCGATGCGCGACGTCGACGTGGTCTTTCATCTCGGCGCGTTGATTGCGATTCCGTATTCGTATGTGCACCCGCGTGAAGTGGTCGAGACGAATGTCATCGGCACGTTGAATGTATTGATGGCTGCCCATCAGCATCGAACGCGGCGCGTGATTCACACCTCCACCAGCGAGGTGTATGGTACCGCCTTGCGCGTGCCCATCGACGAAGAACACCCACTGCAAGGTCAATCGCCCTACTCGGCCAGCAAGATCGGCGCGGATAAACTGGTGGAGAGCTTCGTGCGCTCCTTTCAGGTCCCGGCCGTCACCGTCCGCCCCTTCAATACCTACGGGCCACGCCAATCGGCCCGCGCCGTGATCCCTACGATTATCTCCCAGGCACTGGTCCGCGATGGGGTTTACCTGGGTGACCTCACGCCTACCCGCGACCTCACCTACGTGTCCGATACGGTGGATGGGTTTGTCCGTGGCGCCACCGCCGAGGGCGTGATCGGCGAGACCTTCAACCTGGGTAGCGACTGCGAAATCAGCATCGGCGATCTGGCGCACCTGATCATCCAGTTGGTGGGCCGCCCATTGAAGGTAAAAACAGACCTCGCCCGTATCCGTCCGTCCGCCAGCGAGGTCCGCCGCCTGCGCGCCGACAATCGCAAGGCCAAAGCCAGGCTGGGATGGCAGCCACGAATCTCGCTCGAAGAGGGCCTGCGTCAAACCATTGAGTGGGTTCGTGCCCATCCTGAGTTCTTTGACCCGGAGCGGTATGCGATATGAAAGCCGTCATTCTCGCTGGGGGGCGCGGCACACGCCTGATCCCCTACACCACCATCCTGCCCAAACCCCTGATGCCTATCGGGGACAGGCCCATCCTGGACATCGTGATTCAACAGTTGCGGCATCATGGTTTCAGCGACATCACTCTCGCCGTCGGTTATCTGGCCGAACTTCTGATGGCCTATTTCGGCAAGGGCGAGCGCTTTGGGGTCAAGATCACCTATTCGCGCGAAGAGAAACCGCTCGGCACAGCCGGCCCACTCAGTCTGATCCCCGACCTCACTGACCGCTTTCTGCTGATGAATGGCGATGTGCTGACGGCACTCAACTACTCTGACATGCTGATACATCATCAAGCCAGCGGCTCCATCTCGACCGTGGCCGTTTACCCGCGCGACGTGAAAATCGACCTCGGCGTGGTGGAATATGATGGCCAGTGTCGCCTGACGAGCTACACTGAGAAACCCACGCATCACTACCGGGTGAGCATGGGGATTTACGTCTTTGAACCCCGCGTGCTCGATTTCATCCACCCAAACGAACGACTCGATTTGCCCGATCTCATGAAGCGACTCATGGCCGCCGGCGAAACAGTAAACTGTTATCCCTATGACGGCTACTGGCTGGACATCGGCCGCCCCGACGACTACCAACATGCTGTCGCTGATTTTGAACAGTTGGCTGACGAGTTGTTGCCGGGCAAGGAAGAGGCATGATGCGCGTCCTGATCACCGGTGTCACTGGATTCACTGGCCGGCACCTGGCGGAACACGCGTTGGCACAAAGGGCAGAGGTATTCGGGGTCGCCCTAGATAAGAACTTCCCCCCTGGCGTAACGGGACACCAGGGCGATCTCACCCAGCCAGGCGTGGCCGAAGCCCTGGTGGCCGATGTACGTCCTGACCGCGTGTTCCACCTGGCTGCGCTTGTCCCTGGTAGTGGTGTCCAGATGGCGGCCGACAGACTCCTGATTGTGAACGGGCTGGGTACCCTGCGCGTATTGGAGGCTGTGCAGCGCCATGCGCCCGCTGCCCGAACGCTCGTTATCAGTTCGGCTGCCATCTATGGCTCACTGCCTCCAGAACGCCAACCCATCACCGAGGATGCGCCGATCAATCCTGTGACAGCCTACGCGGCCAGTAAGGCGATGCAAGACCTGCTGGCCAGTCAGTATGCCGCCGGACATGGTCTGTCTGTGATGCGCGCTCGCACCTTTAACCAGACTGGCCCCGGCGAGCAGCCCGGCTTGGTTTGCGCTACCCTGGCTCGCCAAGTTGCCGAGATCGAAGCAGGCCGCCGCGCGCCGGAGATCTCGCTACGTTACCTCTTCACCCAGCGTGACTTCACTGATGTGCGCGACGTGGTGCGCGCCTACTGGCTCATCCTGGAACGCGGCACTCCCGGCGCGGCCTATAACGTCTGTTCGGGCGAGCCCCATTCGATTGGCGATGTGCTCTACCTGCTATTGGCGATAGCGGGGCTATCGGGCGTGCAGATTGTCGAGCGCGAGCGCCTACTGCTGCCCGGCGACATCGCCTTGAGCCTGGGCGATCCTACCCGCCTGATGACGGATACGGGCTGGCAGCCTGCCATTCCATTAGAGCAGAGCTTGTGTGACCTGCTGGACGAATGGCGGGCCCGCGTGAAGGGCGAGACGTTGTGAGCAAATGTCGCGTGTTGCAGATCGTCGCCTCTTCACGAGGGGGCGGCGCCGAACTGATACGTTGTCTGGTCAACGAGCTGGATCCAACTCGTTACGAATCCACGGTCGTCATGCCAGACGACGGCGGGCAACTGAGCGCAGCCGACTTTGAGGCAATTGGCGCCCGCTGCCTGCCCTTTGACATCGCGGCGGGCTTCTCTCTGAGTGAGTGGTGGAGACTGCGCCGCTTTGTGCGCAGCGGACGGTTTGACGTCGTACACTGCCACGGGGCGCGTGCCGCGCTTTGGGTACGCCTGGCGGCGGTAGGCCCACGGCGGCCGAAGATCGTGTTCGGTGTACATGGGCTTTCCATCGTGCACTATCGCGGCCTGAAGCGCGTCTTGTTGTTGGGGATTGAGCGGCTTCTGCAGGTCGTAACCGACATCACCCTGTGTGATTCAGACAGTGAGCGGGCCGACGTGATTCGCTATGGGATAGCCCCCCCTGAGCACACGCATACCATCCACAACGGCATTGATTTGAACCGCCTGGATCGTGGGTCGTACGAACGAGCCGCCGCGCGCGCGGCGCTGGGATTGGACTTCGCTCAGCCCACCCTGGTGACCGTGTGCCGCCTGAACAAACCCCGTGACTTCGACACACTCCTGCGGGCTATGCAAGCGGTCGTTGCCCAATTTCCCACAGTCAGGCTGCTGATCGTGGGGGATGGCCCGCTGCGCCCGGCCATTGAGGATCAGATCCAAACATTGGCTCTGGGAGATAACGTGTGGCTGCTGGGCATTGTACGTGATGTAGGCCAGGCTCTGGCCGCAGCCGACGTGTTTGTGCTGTCCACCCAGGGCTGGGAGGGACTGCCCCTGGCGCCGCTGGAAGCCATGGTGATGCGCCTGCCGGTTGTCATCAGCGACGTCGGAGGGAACCGAGAAGCGGTGCAAGATGGCGTAACGGGCCTGGTGGTCCCACCCCGTCAGCCGCAGGCTCTGGCGGATGCCCTGCTTCGGCTTCTTCAAGATCATCCCACTGCCCAACAGATGGGCCAGCATGGGTACGACCGGGTGGTTCGCGAGTTCTCGGCGCAGCGGATGGCTAGAGAGACAATGGCAATCTACGCTCGATTGAATTCGACTTGCTGAGTTGAGTGACGGAACACGATGATTTACCTAGACATAGCTGGCTATATGACGACTTCTTCGCCAGGCTGGAACGATCACCAGTGCGGGATGCCGTCATCTCCCCCGGCTATGTGCCGGACGAGGACCTGCCGGCCGTCTACGCCGCGGCGCAGGCACTGGTCTTCCCCAGGCTCTACGAGGGCTTCGGCCTGCCGCCGCTGGAGGCTATGGCCTGAGGGACGCCGGTCATCACCTCGCATACCTCCAGCCTGCCAGAGATCGTGGGTGAGGCGGCGCTAACCTTCGACCCTCTCGACGTCGAGGGGATGGCGGCGAAGATCGAGGAGGCTTCGGGCAATGAGACACTGCGGGAGGAGATGAGGGACAAGGGCCTGCAGCAAGCGGCGAAGTTTTCGTGGGAGAAAACGGCGCGAGAGACGTTGAAGATTTACAGAGAGGTGGCGAATCATTGAAAGTGCTCCAAATCTACAAGGACTACTACCCCGTCCTGGGCGGGATCGAAAATCACGTCAAGATGTTAGCCGAGGGGCTGATCCAGCGGGGCATTGACGTCCAGGTACTGGTCACCAACACCGGGCTGAGGACGGTCATCGAAGAAATCGAGGGAGTGCCGGTGATCAAGGCCGGCTGCCCCCTCCGCATCTCCGGCGCTCCCATCAGCCCCAGCTTCTACGCCTGGATGCGCCGCCTGAAGCCGGACATCGCCCATCTCCACTTTCCCAATCCTCCCGGCGAACTGGGCCAGCTCTTCCTGGGGCGAAGCCGAAGGCTCGTGCTCACTTATCACAGCGACGTCGTCCGGCAGAAGTATCTGCTGCGTTTATACAAGCCCTTCCTGTGGAAGGTTCTGGCCAAAGCCGATCGCATCATTGCTGCTACCCCTAACCATATCCAGAGCTCTTCCTACCTAAGCCAAATGGCTGAGAAGTGCATTATTATTCCTTATGGCATTAACCTGACCCGTTTTGAGAACGTGGGAATGGGACAAGTCGAGGTCATTAAAAGACGATATGGCTGCCCATTGTTACTATTCGTAGGGCGGTTGCGTTACTACAAGGGGCTGCAATACTTACTCGAGGCCATGCGCCAGATTGAGGCCCGGCTGCTGGTGGTGGGGACAGGGCCTATGGAAAGGGAATGGCGAGCGCTGGCCGAGGAGCTAGGTCTGCAGGACAAAATCTTCTTCCTGGGCGAGGTGCCCGATGAGGAGCTGCCTTTTTATTATCACGCCTGCGACCTCTTCGTCCTGCCCGCTTCGCACCGCAGCGAGGCCTTCGGACTGGTCCAGGTAGAGGCCATGGCCTGTGGCAAACCCATAGTCGGCACCGAGCTGGGGACAGGCACTTCCTACGTCAACGTCCACGGCGAGACGGGGCTGGTGGCGCCGCCGCGCGATCCCAAAGCCCTGGTCGAGGCAATCAACCAATTGCTGGCGGATGAGTCGCTGCGGAGAAGACTGGGAAAACGAGGAGGGGAGCGAGTAAGAGAGTTTTCCAAGGAAGCGATGGTAACGAGAATTGTGGAGCTATATGAGGAGCTTCTGGCCACTTGACCAGGCTCTCTTCATTTGATTTTTATCGCTAAATGGGTTAAGATTATGGTGATGGGATTACCCTTGCCAGGGAGGATAAAGTTCTAGCCGCCCAGACCCTGATCGCCAACGTCGAGGGGCTTTACGCCGAGTTGCTGAGGCAGAAAAGCATCAATTTCCATGAACGATGAGCTTGGAATCTGGCTGACTGACAAATTTAGGGATGGTTCCCTATGCTGTGATATAGACGAGATATTTGTGGGCTGAATATTGAC
>JACKQG010002674.1_pt1 | contig 22875 bp, 20 predicted proteins | sample 8237621 | NCBI WGS metagenome assembly JACKQG01 (sample SAMN15677084, study PRJNA649215) | marine metagenome | biome: marine; feature: Black Sea; material: saline water; isolation source: suspended particulate matter (SPM) from the Black Sea western gyre | collected 2013-06-09/2013-06-10 | depth... | reverse complement strand
GAACGACGCACTTTGAAAATGCCCCACACTCAACCATCAGCCACCCCTACACCCATCTCACTACTGTTCCACCCCGCAGGAATCCTCGCTGTTCCCAACAACCGATCCCATACCTCTTGGTTGGTGAGGGAGGGAGTCTTGGACAAGACCAAGGCAGCGAGTCCTGATAGATAGGGAGCAGAGGCACTCGTCCCAAAAAAACTATAGTAGCGCCCCCCCGAAGGATCACAAGCCTGTGAAAGAGACCCAGGACCCGACCCCCCCGTGTTATACCCATCCGATCCTGTAATATCCGTTGCAATAGGACCCCACCCAGGGGCTCCAGGAGAAAGACCACAAACGGGCATCGGTTTCCCTATGGGACTAGAGAACCCACCCGGCGCAGAAAGATCAATCCAATTTCCATGTTCACTAAAGAGACTTCGCCCATCATCTTCATCTGTACTTGCAACAGCAATCACATGGTCAAGGCTGGCTGGGAAGAACAGAGGGTTCAGAGTTGTGCAACCATTATCTTGCCAAGTAGCAGGGTCGCCACAGTTGCCCGCCGAGGCGACCACCAGGACGCCCCCATTCCATGCTTTCTCAATAGCAGCACTCTGGAGCGAACCCGTCCCCTCACTACCAAAAGAGATATTTACCACGCGCACATCGGGCCGGTTATCCACAATCCAGTTCAACGCAGCGGTCCAATCCGAATCCCAAATGCCACAATCACTATCCCGCATCACTTTTACGGGTAAAACGTTCAGCCCCCATCCCACACCCGTAATGCCTTGTCCATCGTTCCCATTTGAAGCAATAAGTCCCGCTGTAGCCGTCCCATGGAAAGCACCCGGATTGCACAAAGATGCAGTGGTCCAAGTGGGATCGCCATCGTTATTCCCAAAGTCAATGAGTTCAGTTGCTGGGTCCCAAGCAGCGTACCCAATACCCGTATTGGTTAGGTCAAATCCACTGTCAAGAACGGCTACGACTATGGAGGAGTCACCCGTCTCAATATCCCAAGCGGTCTCCATATTCATGACTTGGAGTGTCCATTGATCTCCCCAAGTGGGGTCGTTGGGTAAAGCGTGGAGTCTATTTAGGTTGTCATATTCAACCCAAGCTACGCCTTCTAGAGCAGAGAGACGCTCTCTTTCTTGGTGGAGATCAACTCCCGTTGGGAGTTCAATAGTCGTAATACGCTCTCCTCCAGAACCGAAAAAGAGCGTTGTCTCGTTGGGGGATGCGGTGAAGAGCGTATTCGCTTCCCATCCCACCACGAGCCTCTGTGCAGCGACTTCCACGGATTGACCAGATGGATTCTGAACGATGATGGTGGGGGTAGAGAGAAGTAGCAATGCGAATAGAGGGTGCACAAGACTATCCTATCGAATCCGACCATATAATCGCTGGGTCTGGAAACACCAGATCGGCAACATTATGAAGCCATACAACTTAGCGGGACACCTTAACGAGGGAGCATCCCTGGCGTTTAGCCCCGATGGCAAGAGTTTGGTTACGGGCGGGTTGGACGATCGCGTCCTCTTTTCCAATTTAGAAACAGGGCGACGCATACGCGTCGCAAAGGGGTTTGGGGGGATGGCTCTCTCTCTCTCTTTTCTCCCCTCAGGGGCTTTGGTGGTGGGGGGGAAAGGACCTATTCACATCCTAAACCCAGAAGATGGAACGGCTATCGGGCGGTTGGTAGGACCAGAAGGATTCGTTTATGGGGTAGCCGGTGATGCCCAAAGAGTGCTTGGTGGGGGGCAGGATGGGAGGATTCGTTGTTGGGATCACAGTTCGATGGAGCTTCTTTGGGAGACCCAAGTGGGAATAGGGAGCATCCATGGACTCGGCTTATTCCCGGATGGTTCTTGTGTGGTAGTAGGTGAAAGACCGACATTCCATATCTTGAATAAAGACGGTTCGTTCCTAGCAGAAATCGCTTCCCATAGAGACACCATCACATCACTTGCCATTCACCCATCCGGGACGACATTTGCAACAGGTTCAGAGGATGGAGCTGTCGTCATCCACCGCTCGGGGTATTGGACACCCATTTCCTCACATAATCTTGAAGGTACAGTTTCAACAATCACCTTCTCGCCTTGCCATCCTCTCTTAGCCCTTAGCCAAAAATATGAACCCCTTTCTGTCTTCAATTGGAGAACGGGAATCAGCATGAAGAATGAAATGGAAAAGACAGAAGGCATTACTTCTATGTCTTGGTCTCCTGATGGAAGGGTCTTTTCGGGCGTCTTTGCTGATGGAGGGGTCCGTACATGGGGAAGACATCCTTCTGTTGAAAGAACGACACCCAAGAGGGTGATTGCACCCGTTTCTGTGGGTGAGGAGCGTGATGAAGAGAAGGATGTCGTTGATGAAGAGGTTAGGGCAGGAGTCTCCCTAAAGGACCCCAAGGTGATTGGGGCTCTCGTTCTTCTTCTTGGGACACTCATTTGGAGTATCGGACAAGGGGGTGGTGGTGAACATCCCCCTAGAAATGTTGTCAAGAAAGCTAGGGGTGCTATTCAGGACGAGGATTGGACTGAGGCTGCCAGCACACTTGATGACTTGGCCGCATGGCAGAGTGACCCGGGCGTAAGCGACCTCGTTGCCAAGTACACGCAGAGTGCTTTTTCGGCGACACAATCAAGTGTAAAGAGTGCGATAGAAGAGAATCGGTTTTCAGAAGCAAGAGATCTCCTATTGCGGCTCCCCACAAGACCCCTTCTTGGATGGGTGCTACCGATGTTAGAGAATGCTACCAGTGGGTTGTTGAGCCAGTTGGAATCTAAGGTAATGACGCTCCTCTCTTCAGATGGAGGAGCTGAGGAGATTACAGCTCTGCTGGACGAGGCTAGCTCTTTGGTTGAGACGCCCACCCCTTGGATGGAACTCGCTGGTATCAGGAGGGATCTCCTTGAGGCACAATCAGACTTGAATATCGCTTTGGCTGGCGGGGATACAAACTCTGTGAGAGATGCCGCAGGTCGCATCCTTGCGATTGAACCAAGAAACGTACTAGCAAGCGAGGCGCTGTGGCAGGTGGCAGATCAAGAGGGTATCCATTCTTCGGCGACTCTCTCTGAAGATATCTTCTCGTTGGCTTGGGACGCGTCCGCCCAAGAGTTCCTCTTGGGAACGAAGGGGGGATTTACAGCTTGGATGCCAGGCGGGGTGCCTCTTGAAGTAAGCCCGACTGGTAGGCCATTACCCATCCAAGCAATTGGTCAATCGCCTCGGGGAATTCTCCTTGCCGACAGAGAGGGGCTATGGTTGAGTGGAGGTAGCTCGCTGGTGAGCCCTGAAAGACAGGTCTTTGACCTTTTTGTGGTAGGTGATGATGGAAAAAGTGCTTTGATGAGGGTGATGTCAAAAGTAGGGATCGTCGTTTGGACGGATGGCTTGGGTGCAAGAACGATGTCTTCACGCGCTTCCCCTTCACAAATTGCAGTCCATGGAGATTGGATTGCTGTCGCTGTTGGACGCCGAGCGAGTCTTTTTTCCTTGGAGAACTTTACTGAGGGAGGGTGGATGGATATTCCTTCTGGGGCAGAGATTACTGCCTTGGCAATCTTGTCGGGGGAGCCACCCCTATTGGTCGTGGGGGATAGTGCTGGTCAAATATGGCTTAGTGGAAATCCTGAAGAGCGAGAAGAAGGAACCCGTCTCTTGGAATTGAGACCTGAAATTGATCAAAAAACCTACGATATTGCAACGACGGCAGATGGCTCACTTTTCGCTTACGAAACTGGAGGGGAAATTGAAGTCCGAAACCGTGATGGCTCTCTTGTCGGTTCTTTCCTCTATGACCAGGGGGAGGGTCGGGTCTTCGTTACCTTCTCCCATGAGGGGAAGGGATTGGTGGCGGCTCAAGGAGAAAAGATGACGCTATTCTCTGTGGAGGCACTCCATAATGACTAAAGAGCGGACTCCTTGCCCTTATTGCCAAGAGCCGATTTTGAGAGGTGCCAACTTGTGCCCTCATTGTCAAAGTTGGTTGATAGAGGGGGGAAAGGCATCCGTTGATGCCCTCAACTGGGCTGAAGGGAAAAAAGATGAGGCATTTCGTACCCTCAAGAGTGAGGATTGGGACGAAGCAATCGCTCTTTTTTCTAGGATCGTTACAAAGGCTCCATTAGTTCCTTGGGCGAAGGAAGGCTTGGAAAAGGCAGAGGCAGGAACCATCAAGGAGAAAGAGTCTTTGGGGAAGGAGGCTCTGGGTGATACGGCCGAAGAGTGTGCCCGATCAATCGTTGCGATTAGACCGGAGCATAAGTGGGCAAAGAGGTTTTTGGAAGAGCGGGCACAGGAAAGAAGAGCCCAAGCGGAGAATCGCGTTGAAAGTGAGGCTCGGAAAGCCCAGAAGAGAGGGGATTGGGATACTGTCCTCCAAAAAGCTCGGGAAGCGCTGGGGATGGGAATGAACGCTCCTTGGATTGTAGAAATGCGCGTCTTAGCAGGTGAAAGACCCCTTTCATCAATCCCCGTTGAGAATGTCATAGTCGTTCTAGCTACCGGAGACCACGGATGGGCGCTGGGATTGTCATCAGGTGAACTTATCCTCTTATCTCAAGACAAGGGACATCTCTCTGAAATCGCCCGGGCACGAGCCCACAAAGGGGGTATCATTGCGATGTGCCATGGAGACGATGGGCTGCTTTCGCTGGGGCTAGATGAGAAAGTCGTTCTGTGGGATTCAACGATTTGTGTAGAGAAGGAGGTCTTTGAGATTGAGGGCATCCCCATCAGTATCGCTTGGGGTGATGGGAGTTGCTGGTTGGGTATGTTGGATGGAAGACTCCTTAGACGAAAGGGCTCTGGTTGGGAAGAGGTGGGAGAATGTGAGGGGGGACTCAACCATCTCTTTGGGCAAGAGAGTGGTGTGTTGGCTGTGGATGATGGAGGGCAACTGGTTTCATTTCCTGAAAAGAAGGTTCTCCATCAGTTTCCTCAATCAGGTATTCGGATTGGGAGCAAGAAAATGGTATCCACGATTGATGGTACTCTTTGGGAGGATGAGGGACAGGGTTGGAAGGGTTTCTCTTTACCCAGCGTAGCGCTTGAAGTGGCAGAAGGGTCTGGACTGGGTGTCGTTGCTGGTGCTTTTGGGGTTCAGATTGTGGGGGCTGATGCGTTCCGATTGGGTACTGGTTCTGCTACAGCGTTTGGAATGCGTGGAAGCCATCTCTTGGTGGCCCGCACAACGGGCTTGGAATTGTGGGATATATCCCGCTGGAAGGATTCCTAGCGGATTACCAAGTCTCTTCGGAGAAGATGCCACCGTTGAGCCGCCAAAGCAAACCCGCCAAATAGAGCGAGGGTGTAAAGGGAATCTCCCATCAGACTATTCCGAAAGAATGGGAGCGCTGCCACGAAACAAGACCCAAGCCCCTCCAATGTCTTTGGGTAAAGGGAACCCGTCAGCCATACGCCCAAGTTGGTCAAGAGAAAGAAGAAGACTGAACTTGATAGGGCACCACCTCCAATAGCCAACGCTGAAGGATTTTTTCCCAATCGTGAACCTAGATAGACGGTGAAGGCAATCGCTCCATAAACGAAAGGAATCCCATTGTGCCACCACCCTGTTTTGGTGACGAAAATCCCCAATATGAGATCACTTAGTACCATCGCACCCAACGGGAGCAAGTAGGCAAGTCTCTTCTTTGAGAACTGAACGCCTCCGAAGAGTGCCATAGCAGCGATAGGTGTAAAGTTAGGTATGTGGGGAATCAAGCGCATCCCAGCAGCCAGAAAAATGATACCGACTAGAGTCAGGTTCCGAATACTCAGACTTTTCTTCATAAGCCTCTAATGACCTCCTCCACCAAAATAGGGATCTCCAACCCAGACCATTACCTGAGGGGGCAACCCCGTTGAAAGAGGAGAGGTGTCTACTGGTAGGAGGGTATCTAGATCTAGGCGATAGACCCCTGCCGTGTTCGTCCAAGTGGAGCCACCAGCCATCCACAACATCCCTTCCTTTACAGCGATACGGTTGTGCCAATATCCATCTTGGGGTTCATGGACTAAGGAAATACCATCAATGGGGTCCCATCGCGCGACTGTCGTTTGGAACGTAGTCTGAGAATCATAAAGAATCAAGAAAACCTCGTCATCAACGCCCACGCCAAGACCCATGATTTCGCCCGGAAAATCGGATTCAGGTGCAAGAACAGTAACTGCCTTGTCCACGAAAGAAAAGGAAATGAGTGCACCATCGTTTCCTCCTTCATAATCTCCTGTACAGGAAATGAGAAGATGGTCTCCAGAAACTCCCGCATCATGGGGGTTGCGGCAAGAGGGCAAATCGTAGAGATTAACCATCGTGTGGGTCAGGATATCGATTTGGGCAATCTTCCCGGTCGTCGCCGCCGTCCACAATTGAGGGTCGGATCGGTCAAGACATTGGAGCGTGACGAAGAGAGAATCTCCATATTTGAAAATCTCATCCATTTCAGGGAGCCCATCAGGAGCCGAACACGCACCTAATGAAGGAAGCCCACCTAAGTCAATCGTCCCCAAACCTTCACCCGTTTCACTGTCCAATACTAAGAGACTGGGCAAGTCGTACCGAGTAATAAAAGCGACACCCTGTTCCACCCAAAGATCATGGGGGTTACTCTGGAATCCTGTTTGCCATTGGGCAACTTTCTCTGGAGTAGCACCATCGACACCCACGCGAACGAGGTTGTTCCCTGCACCCAAGGAATCTCTGTTCAGAATCCACACAGTTTGGGTTGGCTCGGCAAAAGAGCGCGCCGCCGCATCAGGACCAGCCAAACCAGAACCCGTATCAACAGTCCATTCCCCCCCCCTTACATCGGTAATCGTTCCCGTCGTGAAATCACTAGCCAGAATGAGTAATGTGGATGAGGGCGAAACTAAGGGGGAGAGACTTGAACCAGAGCCACAAGCCGAGCCCGCAAAAAGAATAACCGCAAGACCGAGATCTCGCCACACCTGTGAACTTATTCCCAATCTCTTACTGACCATTATCGTTTCCTCCCGAAACTGGACCGAAAGTCCAAGAAAATCTGCAGACAGGTCTCCCGGCTTTTGGCCATGGGTGTATCGCCTTCCCATCCAAGGAGCCAGAAGACCCGCTTGGACAGTGGCTGAGTCTTTCAGACACACCTTGCCAAACTCACGGTGGCGGGGGCCGCACCCGGTTTTCACGGGTTTCCCTATTAGACTTAGCCCCCTATGGGAGCGTTGTCGCCTACAACTTTATCCTACACCGGGGGTGCAGGTGTAGAATACCCAAATGCGGGTCTGTAGCTCAACGGTCAGAGCAGCGGACTCATAATCCGTTGGTTCCTGGTTCGAATCCAGGCAGACCCAATTCGGGTTTCGGTGATGAGGCGTTGGGTGGATAGCTCAGTTGGATAGAGCGCCTGCCTTACAAGCAGGAGGTCGGGGGTTCGAGCCCCTCTCTGCCCATTCTTTAGGGGCGTCATAGGATCTAGGAGGGTCGGAAAATGAAGTTAGACAAAAAAGATATCAGCGTCTTATTAGAGATGCAAGAGATGACTCTGGAAGTAGAGGGTCTCCAGAAGAGGCTGGAAGAGACTGCTCAGGAGTTGGGTCTAGCCAAGGGACGAAAAGCGATCCACCGAGAAGAAGCAGTTTTACAGAAAAGAGAAGAGGCATTGGCTAGAGCGAAGAGAGACCTCAAGGGGGTAACACAAGATGTTCATTCCCTCCAACAACAGATAGAGTCAGAGGAACGGAAGCGTGAAGAGTTTGGTGCGTCGGATTTTCGTCGTCTTCAGCAATTCGAAGAGGAGATGGTTGCCATTAGAGCAAAGAAAGAGGAGGTTGAGAAGAGTCAAGGCGACAAGACGATTCAGGTAGAGAACCTAGAGAAGTCGGTTCGTGAGCTCCATCTGAAGCATTCCGAGACTCGAGAGAAGATTGAAGAGCGAGAGGAGCGATTTCGGGCTAAAAGTAAGAAAACCGGAGAGAAGGTTGAGTCTCTCCGAGCCAAAGTTAAGGAATTGACTCTAGGACTTTCGGACAACAAGGGCGAGCGATTCCTTGATATGGCTACGCGTGCTGGCGGTGTCGCTATCGCTGCCGTAGAAAGAGTGGATCTTCCCCATGAAGATAACCTACAAGAAGGGAATTTCTGTACGGCTTGCCAAGCGATTGTTCCCGTTTCTGTCTTGGAAGCGCTAGATGGGGGCGAAACCGCCATCTGCACCCATTGCCGTCGTGTCCTCATCATCGTATAAGCGATAGGACATCTTTGGACGCCACTCGTTCCTCTTCGCCTTGGTTGTTGCCTCGATTCTGGAACACCCTATCAAAGGAGACCCAACCCCTCGAAACGACGGAGCCTGGTGTGGTGCGTATGTACCACTGCGGACCTACCGTTTATCAACGACCAACGATTGGCAATTGGCGGTCTTTCCTCCTTGCTGATCTTCTAAGACGCCTCCTAGAGTGGGGGGGGTGGGATGTCGTCCAAGTGATGAATATTACCGATGTGGGGCATTTTAGAGAGAATGAGGGGGGGGACAAGATGGCGCACGAGGCGGACGCTCTTGGGGAATCACCTTGGGAAGTTGCAGAGAGGGTAACGACTTGGTTCCTTGAAGATATGGACCGCCTAAGGATGAAGAGACCTCATCATCTTCCCCGAGCAACAGACTATATTCCCAGTATGGTGGAGTTGGTTGAGAGATTGCTGAAGTCTGGCCATGCCTACGAAGTAGAGGAGCAAGTTTATTTCAGCGTGAGCGCTTTCAAAGAGTATGGGGTGCTTTCAGGGAACAAGGTTGAAGACTTGATTGCGGGGGCAAGGGTGGAAGTGGACGAACGAAAGAGGCATCCCGCTGATTTCGCTCTCTGGAAAACAGACCCTCACCACGTGATGAAATGGGAAACGACCTTAGGGAAGGATGGATTTCCTGGTTGGCACCTAGAGTGTTCAGCGATGGCACTTTCCTTACTGGGCGAGACGCTTGATATTCATACAGGGGGTGAAGACTTGGTTTTTCCTCATCACGAGTGCGAGATCGCACAGTCGGAAGCAGCTACAGGTAAACTCTACTGTCGCCATTGGTTGCACAACCGGTTCTTAATGGTTGATGGCGGAAAGATGGGAAAGTCTTTGGGGAATGCGTATACCCCCGAAGACGTAATCAGGAAGGGGTATACGAGTAGAGAGTTGCGTTTTGCCCTTCTTAGAGGGCACTATCGTCAACCTCTCAACTTTACTTGGGAGGGGATGGAAGATGCTCGGGGATTCCTGAGCAGGTTGGATAGGTTTCAGGAAGAGATAGTGCGCCTAGCGGAAACGGAGGACAAGGGAAGAGGTATTGTCTTTCCCATTAGGACAGCATTTATTGAGGCGTTAGAGAACGACCTAGATGTACCGGCAGCCTTGACCGTTCTGATGGATGGGATTCGGACTTGGCGTGCAACCTCTTTGGGAGGGGAGGGCGCTAGAGAAGTCCTTTCCTTTTTGGGAGAAGTAGATGATGTTCTAGGAATCGGTCCCGAACTTCAAGAAGAGGATCGAGAGATTGATCGTCTTGTTTCTAAGAGAGAGAGAGCCAGAAAGAGGGGAGATTGGACCGAAGCAGACCGAATCCGAGAGATCCTGAAATCCCAAGGGATTGAGGTGGAAGATACACCCCATGGCCCCCAATGGCGATCTGATTCTGGTGGGGGTAGTCCCCGTTAGAATCGCTCTTTGGAATGCGGGAGTAGCTCAGTGGTAGAGCATCAGCTTCCCAAGCTGAGGGTCGCGGGTTCGAGTCCCGTCTCCCGCTGTCGCAACGAGTCCGGGCGTGTAGCCAAGCGGTCTAAGGCGTGGGCCTGCAAAGCCTATATTCGCGGGTTCGAATCCCGCCGCGCCCTGGGGGTATTAGGGCGATTAGCTCAGCTGGATAGAGCGCTTGCTTGACATGCAAGAGGTCAGTGGTTCAAGTCCACTATCGCCCACACCCTTGAGGTTCTTCTAGAATCCTCCCCTTGATGAACGAACGAGCTGAACAGATTATGGATGACTCTGAAGCACTAGACCGAATGCGCCATACCGCTAGCCATGTGATGGCTCAGGCGGTCTGCCGGTTATTCCCCGAGGTTAAGCTGGGGATTGGTCCCACCATCCAAGACGGGTTTTACTATGATTTTCTGTTTGGGAGAGAGTTTTCAAGGGATGACTTTGCGGCTATTGAGGCTGAGATGAAGCGCATCATCAAAGAGTCATTTCCCCTTGAGCGTTTCGTTCTAAGCAGAGAGGACGCATTGGAACGGACGGCAGACCAACCCTTCAAGAGAGAGTTGATTAGAGACTTGCCGCCCGAAGAAGAGATCTCCTTTTACAGACAAGGTGAGTTTACGGATCTTTGCCGTGGTCCCCATGCAGCTACGACAAGAGAAGTCAAAGTCTTCCGAATCCTCTCCACTTCAGGCGCGTATTGGCGTGGAGATGAGAAGCAACCGATGTTGCAACGGATTTATGGTACCGCTTTCTTTACTAAGGGAGAATTGGCGGCATACCTAAAGAGACTGAAGGAAGCCGAAAAGAGAGACCACCGCAAGTTGGGGGCTCGTCTTGGGCTCTTTGAGACTTTCCCTGAAGAGGCAGGGAGCGGCATGGTGTTTTGGTTGGAAGAGGGTGCAAAGTTGCGAGAGACGCTCCTTTCTTGGGCACGGAGAATCAACGAGCAGGAAGAGTATAAGGAGGTGATTACCCCCCACCTAATACATACCAAGATGTGGGAAAAGAGTGGGCATTTGGCGAACTTCAAAAGCCACATGTTTATCGCTATGGAAGAGGATGGAGAAGGGATGGGCGTGAAGCCGATGAACTGTCCAGGGCATATGCTCTTGTTTGGTCGTAAACGGAGAAGTTATCGAGAACTCCCTATTCGAATGGCTGAGTTTGGCACTGTATACCGAAACGAAAAGGGAGGAACGATGCACGGGTTATTCCGTGTTCGGGGGTTTACTCAAGATGATGCTCATATCTTCTGTCGCCCCGATCAACTCCAAGGGGAGATTGTGGCCGTCCTGAACCACACGAGGATGATTCTGGAGAGATTTGGGTTCAAGTGGCGCACCTTCTTGAAGGGTCGACCCGAAAAGTCGATTGGGGATGACTCTGCTTGGGAGCGTGCAGAAAAGGCGTTGGAAGAGGCAGCTGTTGTTGCGGGAATAGAGCCTGTTTTCGTTCCTAAAGATGGAGCCTTTTATGGTCCCAAAATCGACTTTGAGATTGAGGATGCTTTGGGGAGAGATTGGCAATGTTCTACGATCCAGATCGATTTCAATCTCCCTGAGCGATTCAATCTGAAGTATGTGAACGAGCATGATGTCGAAGAAGCCCCTGTATTGATACATAGGGCGATATTTGGGTCGTTTGAGCGCTTTATCGGTATTCTGATTGAGCACTATGGCGGTAGCTTCCCTCTCTGGTTAGCCCCTGTTCAGGCTATAATCCTCCCTATTGCGGATCGGCATCAAGAAACTGCGGTTGCATTGGCAACGCACTTGGAGAGTGCTGGTATCCGTCCAAAGATTGAGGGGAGGAACGAGACTATAGGCAAAAAAATAAGGGCAGCAGAGATTCAAAGAGTGCCCTATATGTTGGTGCTGGGAGACCGAGAAGCAGAGAATGCAACGGTTTCTGTTAGGCACCGAGATGAGGGAGACTTGGGCTCGATGACTACGACGGAGCTGCTGGCTAGGATGGAAGCGGAAAAAGCGGTTTGAGAAGACCCCGACGCCATTTTCCTGGAGGTCGACCTGATAAACCCCATAAGATCAACGAAGGAATCAGGGCAAGAGAGATGAGAGTGATTGGTATGGATGGACAAAACTTAGGTATAAAGAGCCGACAAGGCGCTTTGGATGCGGCACGAGCCGCAGGGTTGGACTTGGTATTGACCACACCAGGAGTTGACCCCCCTATTGCTAAGATTATGGATTATGGGAAGTTCCTGTATGAAAGGAGCAAAAAGGATCGTAAACAGAAATCGAAGCAGATCGGTCGCCAGTTGAAGGAAGTTCGTTTCAAGATCAACATCGACGAAGGCGATTTTCAAGTACGGTTGAAACGAATCTCAAAGTTCTTGGGTCAGGGTCATCGTGTCAAGGTAACGGTTCAGTTCCGTCGATGGCGAGAGCGCATTCATAAGGGGCGTGCTCTCGTTCTATTGGACCGAGTCAAAGAAGAGATGGGCGACCGTGGGCAAGTGTTGACGGATATCAAGACAGAAGTTACCCAATCTACCCTCATTTTAGCTCCAGGAAAAGGAAGTGCAAATGGCAAAGAAGAATAAGACACATAAGGCGGTCGTCAAGCGTTTCAAGACGACGAAAACAGGGAAAGTTCTCCACAAGGGAGCAGGGCGAAACCACAAGACTGCGAAGAAGTCAGCGAAGCGCATTCGGACGCTAACTGCCGACAACGAAGTAGAGGGCAAGTATCGCAGAAGTGTCCTTAGGAGGTTGGGTAAATGACACGTGTAAAGACGGGAATCACGCGCAGGAAGCGCCACCACAAGGTTCGGAAACTCACCAAGGGGTATCGTGGATCTTCTTCTCGCCGACACGGCACAGGGGTTGAAGCGATTCTCCATGCGGGGAAATACGCATATAGGGATCGTCGTGCACGAAAGCGCATGTTTCGAAGAATCTGGATTTCTCGCTTGGGTGCAGCACTCCGCTCAATGAACCTAGGCTCCTATTCAGCGTTCCAAAAGGATCTCCATGATGCGAATGTGCGGTTGAATCGCAAGATGCTATCTGAGATTGCCGTTCGAGATGAAGCCCTCTTTGGCAAGATCGTTTCCGAGGTTCGCGGTAGCTGATTTTGTGCCCCGAGCTTTGGGGCGTTAGACTGACGAGGTGAATCAACCTCCGGCGTTTCTACAACATCCCACTCTTGCCCAAGCGGTGCTCTCTGCCCAATCTGACAAGAGAGGTCTATTTCTTGCTGTGGAGGGTAAACTTTCGGGGAAGGAGATACCGATCGTGGTTAAGGATACGCTATGTACTCTAACCCTACCCACAACGTGTGCCTCTCGGATTCTGGAGGGGTATGTAAGTCCCTTTGAGGCGACCGTGGTTTCGCGCTTAAGAGAAGCGGGATGCCAAGTCGTGGCGAAAGCGAACTGTGACGAGTTTGCGATGGGGTCTAGTACCGAGACTGGGGCGTGGGGACCAGCCCAAAACCCCTGGGATACCCATAGGGTTTGCGGGGGGAGTAGTGGCGGAAGTGCAGGAGCTGTCGCAGCGGGGATTGTCCCCATCGCTTTGGGATCTGATACAGGGGGGTCGGTTCGGCAACCCGCCTCGTTCTGCGGTGTCGTAGGGTTTAGACCCACTTGGGGACGCGTATCTAGGTATGGATTGGTCGCTATGACATCTTCTATGGATACCGTGGGGGTCCTAGCAAACACGGTGGAGACAACTCGATGGACTTTTGACCAGATGTGTGGCATCGACAAGAAGGATGCGACTTCTCTTGCTGTAGAAGAGGCCCCGCCGCCAACCCCAGAAGCTCCAAGAGTCGTTTGGATTCCCTCTGGTGAAGAATGGAAGAAGGGGGTCTCGTCTGAAGTCTTGGATGCGTTTAGTGAGGGTGTAAAGGCATGGGAAAAGGGAGGTGTTGAGGTTAGAGAAGTGCCCTTGGCGTTTGTGGAGGCATTGGCGGCTTACTATGTTATCTGTTATGCCGAAGTCTCCACCAACCTGTCCCGATTTGATGGGATTCGATTTGGGGAAAGCAAAGGGATGACCCCAGCTGATTGGCGAGGGAAGGCATTAGGGAGTGAGGTCAAAAGGCGCATTCTGATGGGGTGTCAAGTGCTCTCTTCTGGATACAAAGAGGAGATCTATCAAAAAGCATGCGGTCTGCGTCAATCCTTGGCAATGGAGTTGGGGAGCCTCACCGAACAGGGCCCCCTCTTCTTGCCCACGACTCCTCAAACTGCATTCAAGAGGGGGAGTGTCGTAGATGCACTTGAGATGCACCACTACGACCTCTTTACGACCCCCGCCTCTTTGGCGGGGCTTCCTGCTGTCAGTATTCCGTGGACTTTGTCCAAGAAAGGGTTGCCCATAGGGCTCCAGTTGGTCGGCAAGAAAGGAGGGGATGAATCTCTTCTAAACGGTGCCCTTTGTCTTGAGGAACTTTCACCATGGGAGACGGGTAGGGTGGCACCTTGAAACTTCAACCAACGATCGGTCTGGAAATCCATGTTCAGCTAAGTACAGCAACCAAGATGTTCTGTCGTTGTTCCGTTGGTGAAGCCGCCCCCAACACCCATTGTTGCCCTACTTGCTTGGGTTTGCCGGGCACTTTGCCCGTGCCTAACAAAGGCGCTCTGATGTTGGCAACTCAAGCTGCCAATCTCCTTGGGTGCGTGATCGGTATCACAAGTGTTGCTGAACGGAAAAGCTATAGTTATCCCGATTTGCCCAAGGGATATCAGATTAGCCAGTTTTCTTCCCCCTTTGCCGAAAAGGGGGTATGGAAATTCCATGTGGGCGTAGAGGAAAGAGAGGTCAGGATTCGTAGGATTCAGATAGAAGAGGATACTGCTCAGATGAGGGTCGAAAAAGAGGGGTGTCGGCTCGATTTTAATCGGTCGGGAATTCCTCTCTTAGAGATCGTTACAGAACCTGATTTTACGGAAAGCAAAGAAGTAGGTGCATTCCTTAGGACCATACGAGCATCCTTGGTGGATTCAGGTTTGACGGATGGGAAGATGGAGGCTGGCTCGTTGCGATGCGAACCGAATATTTCGTGGTCGTTCCCTGATAAGAGCGGGACGAAAGTAGAGATAAAGAACCTCGGTTCAATCCGAGGAGTAGAGCGGGCTATCAACTGGGAACTGGCATACCAAAAGGAGACGCTAGATGGAGGAGGGAAAGTCGAGCCCGTAACGAAGGGCTGGGATGAAAAGTCTGGACGCTGCATTCTCCAAAGACGAAAGGAAACAGCATCGGATTACCGGTATTTTCCAGAGCCAGACCTTCCTCCTCTCGCTCCATGCATTGATGAATTGCAAGAAGAGAATCGAGTGCATACTCCTTTTCAGCGTGGTGAAAAACTGCTTGCTATGGGAGTGGCAGAAGGATTTTCTTGGATGCTTTCATTAGACTTGAAATTGTTCCAATACTGGGAAGAGGTCGTCACACTTGGAGGAGACCCCCTCCAAAGCGCGAAGTGGGTAGCGGGACCTTTGGTGGGGGCGTGGAGAGAGGCAGGCTTGATGCCGCCGGGGAATTGCCCCAATCCTAGAGATTTGGCCACGCTCTTGGGGCTGGTAGAGAAGGGAACGATTTCTAAGACGGTTGCGAAGGGTCTAATCCCCTCTATGATTACGGGTGCAAACCCCGTAACAATGGTCGAAGAAGGGGGGTTGGCGGGGGGTGTTGAGGACCTGGAGAGACTCGCTTTGCTTGCGATTGAAGAGAACCCAGATGCTGCTCAGAAGTTCCAGTCGGGGAAAGAGGGGGCGATTCGAGCCGTTCTGGGAACGGGCATGCGCCTATCACGTGGAAAGGCAGACCCCCAAGCCTTGTTAGAAGCGATCCGTATCATCCTGAAGGCATGACGCTCTTTTTCCGTTCAGAGAGAGGTCGATATTCAGTACTTCTCGTTGTGCTCGCTGTATTAGGGACTCAAGTGCTTTCTGTAAAGAGTCGATCCGAGATTGGGATGTGGCGTGAATTACGAACGAAGTGGGCTGGTCGACTGGAAAGCCATTTGGAAGAGGGAGATTTCGTTTCTGCAGAGGGAGACCTCTCTTTCTTGCTTTATACAGATTCGTGGTTGTTTTTCCGGTATGGAGACGGAGATGCTCCTTTGAGGATTGCTGATTTACGAAGGGAGTATGGAGAGACGCCCAACTGGGCTTTGCCCTATTGGGGATTCTCAGGTGATGGACGAATGGAAGCAGAAGTTTCGTTGATGACACGACCCCAAGACAAGTTGATTGGTGGGACCTATCTGACTTGGATTCTGAACATTCAGAATAGCACCGACAAGCCAATACCACCTAATGACTTCGATGTGCTCCTCCATTTCAGGGATGGTTCCACGATGAAACCGTTGGAGGGAACTGATTTATTGATTGTCAATAATCTTGCTAGGTATCAGTGGAACTATGGGATTCGTCCAGGACAAGACCGGCGCATTCTCCTCTTGTTTCCTAAACTAGATTGGGGAGCAATTGAAGGGTTTGAAGTGAAATTGGATGGTTCCACCTCGTGGATTCCGTTTTGGGAAAACCTCGTGCCCCATCCCACACCTGCCCGCTAGGTGGCTGGACGCCACGCTAGGCGAAAAACCCCTCCAAAATCATCGGCTATCCAAAGATCTCCCGAGGGTGTAAACGCCATACCCTCGGCTAAGGGGAATGGGAGCAGCCGAACTCCTGCATTCATTCCCTCTGTCACTTGATGAAGACGCCCTCTAAACCCCTCCAAGACCCATAAAGTCTCAGTGCTCTGTTCCCAGAGAATCTCCGAAACCGAAGAAATGGGGGCGTTCTTCCTAGAGATTAGCTGGGGGGACTCCAAGCTCTCTGTGGGGGGGAGAGAGAGCTCAATAAAGAGTGCAGGTATCCGTTGTTTTGCGACCAAAACAACGAGCCACCCTTCACGACTTGGGTCCATCCCTTTAACGGTAATGCCCTCCAGCCCCCACAGCGCGTCACTACAAGGGGGAGGGGCATCGGGAACACGCCAGATTCTCTGAGGTTTGGCTGAGCCAGGAACGAGCGAAAGAATCTCCCATGAGGGTTCCCTTAGTAAGAGGAGATTCCCATTTCGTGGGTCTACCGCAATCCCCTCCAAGTCTCTTTCACAAGATCCGCCCTCTAGACGAAGAACCTCACCGACTAATTTGCCTTCTTCATCAATCTCAGCGAAATGCCCTTCGTCTCCCACCACAAAGAGTGTCCCCCTTTGAGGATGCCATGCGATACCCGAAGGCTCTTCCAATCCAACAGGTTTGTAGTTCAAGGAGGAGGAAGGGTAGAAAGGGAATTCAAGAACGAGAAAAGAGAGAAAGGGGAAGAGAATCATTGAGCCAAGTTGTGGAGGAGATCTTCGTCACATATTTCACGAGAGACCTTAGCAGCCTCAAAGAGACGATTAACTCTCTCTTCGCTCGCTTCATAGCCGTGCTCTTCCAACCAAAAAACGACATTCGATTTTCCGCTCATCGGTCCCACTTCAATCTTCTGCCTAAGCCCAAAATCTCCTGCGGGCACTCCCGAATAAACACGGTCAGCCAACCAGTGGTCCCCCTTGTCCATCGCCTTGATGACAGCAGCAGCGTGGACACCTGTCCCTGTTCTGAATGCGTCTTCACCAATCACGGGATAACCCTTTGGGATGGGAACCCCCGTCGCCTTGCTCACCTTATGGACATAATCTGAAAGAAAAGAGAGGTCTCGCTTGATCCAACCCAAGAGTTTCAGGTTGACCAAGATTTGGTCCATGGGGGTATTCCCCACACGCTCGCCAATACCCAATGCGGTGCCATGGATACGGTTTGCTCCTGACTCGACTGCGACCAGAGTGTTCACCAAGTCCAGTCCTCGGTCTCGATGGCCATGCCAATCCACCTGAATATCATCACCCTCTTCGTCTGCAAAGGCCCGAACAAAACCGACCAAACTGCGCACACCATCAGGAGTTGCATGTCCTACAGTATCGCAAACACAGATGCGTTTTGCCCCGCAAGCAATCGCCGTGCCATAGAGAGCCTTCAAGGTATCGGGATGGGCTCGGGTTGTATCCTCGGTAACCATCATCACTTCTAAGCCGTTTTCCACGGCAAAAGAGACAGCTGTTTGGGTCGATTGAATCATCTGTTCTATCGTCCAACCCTCGGCATATTGTCGGATCGGGGATGACCCAATAAAAGTACTCGCCTCCATCCTGAGACCAGTCGCCTGCTGGATTCTGACAATCGGTTCAATATCGACTTGGAGGGTTCTAGCGGCACAGTTGGGAAAGATACCTAAGTCTTCGGAGACGATTTCTTGAGCGAGGCGAAGGGCAGATGCTTCCACATGGGGTCCTGCCCCCGGTAAACCGATATTCGCTGATTCAATCCCCAGTTTGGACATGAGATGAAGAATCTCAACCATCGCTTCTAAAGAAGGAGTCTTTACTGAGGGGCTTTGGAGTCCATCCCGAAGTGTCTCATCATCCAATTGGGGTGGGGTGGGTGGGGGTGTTGAGTCAATCAGATTCCAATCGTGAATCAACGAATCGGTCATAGTTGACCGGATTTCTTCTGAACAGCAATCCAAGGTAATAGTCCACCCGCTTCAATGATACCTTGGATAAACGGAGGGAAAGGCTCGGCTGCCTCTTCTACATTCTGAGTCAGATTCTGAATGATACCCGAAGAGAGATTCGCTTCAAGTACATCTCCTTCTGAAGAACTCTTGACAATCTCTGAAGCAATCAGAATCGGTAGACCAATATTGATGGCATTTCGGTAAAAGATTCGGGCAAACGAACGGGCAATGATAAGCCCAATGCCCGCCCCTCGCAAGGCGATGGGAGCGGCTTCTCGAGACGAGCCACATCCAAAATTCTCTCCAGCAACCACGAAGTCGCCCTCCGCAACCATAGAATTGAAGGAGCCGTCTTTCCACTCAGGGTGTCCTTCCATAGAGTGGGGTGCAAGGTCTTCCATATTGTAGCTAGAACAATACCGCGCAGGAATAATCATATCGGTGTCAATGTTGTCACCAAAAACGAATGCTTTTCCCGAAAGTTTCATCAGTGAGATTCTAACTAGTGATTGAAGTGGCGTCGCCCCGTAAAGGCGATCGGAAGTCCATGTTCAGATGCGGCTTTGGAGACTTCATCGTCTCGTATGGATCCTCCGGGTTGGACCACTCCAATCACGCCATGGTCCGCCGCCAAATCAATCCCATCACGAAAGGGGAAAAAAGCATCAGAACCCATTACAGCCCCCTTGGAGCGCTCGCCCGCTATTCTCAAAGCAACTTCTAGTGCCCCCACTCGGCTGGTCAACCCTGCCCCAGCCCCAACGAGGACACCCTCTTTGACGAGCGAAATGGCGTTGGACCGCATGACCAGTGCGGCACCATTTGCTAAGACGAGGTCAGAGATTAGCTCTTCATTGGGAGGATCCCCTTCCCAAGACCATTCATCGGGGTGTGTCGGTCCTGGGTCTGCCTCCTGCCACAAAGCGACCCCCCCCACAGAGCGAATCGACCAAGGAGGCTTGGTGAGGGAAGGAAGGGAGAAAACCCGCAAGTTCTTCTTGGAGGACAGAATATCAAGAGCATCATCATCACAATGGAGGGAAAGGACGACCTCCACAAAAACCTTACTAATCTCTAGAGCCGCCTCCTTGGTCAGGTTCGAAAGGGCAACGACCGAACCAAATGCAGCGCGGGGGTCTCCCCCCCAAGCCTTCGTAAACGCTAGGGCAGGGTCGTCTTCCACTGCCATACCCGTTGGGTTGGCATGTTTCACGACGACAGCACCAGCGGAAGGGAGGACAGAAAGTGCACGCAAAGCACCATCCATATCTAAATAATTGTTGTACGAAAGAGGTTTTCCTTGATGTTGCGTTCCATCAGCAAGCGCACCATTCCCCATTCTGTAAACAGCCCCATTTTGATGAGGATTCTCACCATATCTTAGCGCTTTGGGCTCCTTGGCTAGGGGGAGAAGAGAGGGAAAGGGTTCTTCCTTTTCCTTAGGGGAACCGATCCAAGAGAGAATTGAGGCGTCGTAACTGGTGGTCAGAGAAAACGCTTTCTGAGCCATCTTTCGCCGAAAAGGAGTGCTCCCAGAACCGAGATGATCCAATGCTTCAGGATAATCCGTGGGGTCGGTCAGTACGAGGACACGACGGAAGTTCTTTGCCGCAGCACGAACGATCGTGGGACCACCAATATCAATCGCTTCTATGCCCTCTTCTTCGCCATTTCTTGAACGAGTAGAGAAGTCATAGAAGTTGACAACGACGACATCAAATAATCGTATCTTGTGCTGCTCTAAGTCTTGAGGATGACCTTCAATCTCTGGGTCTCCTAATACCCCCCCTAATACGAATGGGTGTAAGGTCTTTACACGCCCACCTAGGATGGAGGGGAATCCTGTTAGATCTTCTACTCCTCGTACTTCAATCCCTTTTTCGGTCAAGAAAGCCCGGGTGCCACCACTCGCCCAAAGTATAAATCCATGGGCTATTAGCCCCCGAGAAAGTGAAGCTAATTGACTCTTGTCGGTTACAGACAATAGGGCGTTGCGATGGATCTTTTTTTCCAAAAGAGAATCCTAATCCCTTGATCACTCTAAGTCGTGGTTGTTTCCCATCTCCCATCGCGGCGACGGCGAATCGCTCCCGCCAGTTCTGCTTGGGTGAGAGCAGCGAAAAAGGGGGTATCGCTTTCCCAATGGGACTCAAGCGTATCTTCAGTCATTGCACCCGATTCCAATAGGGTGGCAATGGGATCGGTTGAGGGAGGGACGAAACGAGGCGAATAACCGAGCCAATCAAGGACTGAATGGACGCCCAAACAGGGGGTCGCTCCCTCTTCAAGCATTCGAGAAGAACCAGCCCACGCTGAATCCCCAAGGGGGCCAGGAACGACTTGGACTTCCACCCCTTGATCCAAAGCCCACCTTATAGTATGGAGTGTGCCACTTTTTGGACCCGCTTGAATCGCTACGACCAAACTGGAAAGTCCAGAAACGATGCGGTTCCGTCGAGGAAAGTGGGAAGGTTGGGTGGGCACCCCAGGCGGAAACTCGGAGAGAATACCGCCCCCCTGCTCAAGAATCCGTTGCCGCAACTCCCTATGCCCCGCAGGGTAAGTGCGATCAATCGCAGTGCCTAAGACAGCCCAAGTGGGGACATTCCCGGCAAGCGAGCCTTCGTGGGCGGACCCATCTACTCCCTTCGCCAAACCACTAATGGTAGAAATCCCTGCACGAGCCAAACCTTCCGAAAGATGGCGCGTTGCAGACCGAGCCCACCGGTCGCAACGGCGGGTCCCTACAATCGCCACTACCTCTTTGGGGGGAGGATTCCCTTCTAGGTAGATAAAAGGTGGAGATCCCTCAAAGGAGAATCTGGAATCTCCCACCCTAGACCCCACAATTGAGTACTTATTGGCTTCATCTAATGTTCTTCTTACATCTACTTCTGTGAGAGATGAGAGGGGTTGACCCACCAAAGGAGGAAGTTTGCACCCCAGTTCTCTTCTTCTTTCCCACGCTTCAGAACCAAGCGACTCCCACGCTTTCCAACCTCTCCTAGAAGCCCACAAGACACTCCAAGCAGTCAGGTCGCGAGCTCTACTCTCTGTTAGCTCCAACGGTGTAGGGCAATCTCCGCACGAAGGAACTCGGGCAGAATAGACATCTGTTTTTGGATAATGGCGTAGTTGTAGACTTGGGGACGCCCTTCTCCAAGGGTCGCCCCCCTCTTGACACATTCGTGATAAACAGCGAGTGCCATGTCTTCCCAAATGCGAGGGGCACGCCGAATGGGGAGGACTGCAGAGAGTTCCAGACGAGCTAGTTTCCTCTCTACAAAAGGATTGATCTCTTCATCCAGCCATGCTGTAAAGAACCCTGCGAGTTTCCCCTCTACTTCTGAGAGGAAACAGAACCCACGATGACCCAATACGGCGTTTGATACCCAAGATTGATGGAGTGCAGAAGCTGCACCCTCTGGGAAGGAAGGATCGCGATGGAAGCGGGAATGGCGAAAAATACGTTGGGCAACGCCAAGAACGGTGGGTAGGTCTTGTGGTGTCGCTAGGCGTATCTCGCTAGCGGGTTGGGGCATTCCCTTAGAAGCCTCAGCAATGCCTTCCAAGGTAAAAACGGATCGCAGAATAGCATCACCATACCTAAACACTGCCTCTTCTAATGCTTGAATGGCACCGTGATCGCGAGCATCAATTCGCACTTGAAGAAATCTAACACCATGGTCAAGTGACCAAGATACAGCGTCTTTAGCTAAGCGATTCGCTTCATCTTGGTCGGCACCCGTCAACGCGAAACTTGGAATACTTGCACAGGGAAAACCGAGCGCTTCTGAATCGAAAGGAGAGATACGAATGTGGGCAAGAGAGGCGGGACCCGCCAAAAGAGCTTGATCGGGAGAAGAGAGAGCGCCATTCCATTGGTGGACGAGATGAGCCTGGTGAGCCTTTGCAGGATAGAACTTGATGAACTTGTAAGGCGCGTGTCGAAAGAGGCGTGCTCTATCTGGCAAACTACCTTCAAGCCGCTCTAGATCATTCATCGTCCGTAGTCCTTTATCCATTTTCCTTCTAAGAAATCATTGTAGAGCCGCAAAGTAGATGAAGTAGCCCTTTCTACCGTCCATTTTCCTTTTACGCGCTTTCTTGCTGCTTTTCCCATACGGTTGATTTGTTCAGGATTCCCAAGAAGACCAGAAAGTGCGTTCCCCCAAGCTTCGGGGTTGTTGGGTTCAATCAAAAGGCCATCCCTTTCGTGCTTAACCATGTCAGGAATCCCTCCTACACGGGACGCAACAATGGGTAACCCCATACCCATCGCTTCCAGAATCGTGAAGGGAAAAAGATCATAATGAGATGGGTGGGCTAGCACGCTCATAGCTGCATAGTGGTCAGCGACATCTTCTCGCATTCCCGTGAAATGAACCGAGCCTGATAGTCCCAGTTCACTAGCTAATGCCTCCAGTTCCTTGGGATAAGAATCACCCGATCCCTTGTAGGACCCACCCACGACCAAGAGGTGGGCATCGGGATGGGATTCCAAGACACGGGGCCATGCTTCCAACAGCGTGGGATGACCCTTGTTGGGGTCTAACCTATCCACGATTCCCACGACGGGGGCATCAAGAGGGTTGGCGTC
>JACKQG010002673.1_pt1 | contig 22881 bp, 15 predicted proteins | sample 8237621 | NCBI WGS metagenome assembly JACKQG01 (sample SAMN15677084, study PRJNA649215) | marine metagenome | biome: marine; feature: Black Sea; material: saline water; isolation source: suspended particulate matter (SPM) from the Black Sea western gyre | collected 2013-06-09/2013-06-10 | depth... | reverse complement strand
AAAAGAATACTAGGGTGATCAGACGCAATGAACACCACTAACCGGACGAACGAAAAAACACAAAAAAGAAAACACGCGAAACAGGAAACCCAATAAAAGAAACAACAGGAAGCCCCCTGGATACCGGCGACAACAACCACCCCACAAAAACCCACAGAGCGGGGGGGGGGGGGGTTGTGGGGGGGGGGGGGGTATTATCGGCGGCTTGCCAGATCAGTCAAGAATCCAGAACCGCGCCTCGATGGTAACCTTGCGAAATCGTGCCAATGCTCGCCTGGCGTTCGGCGCGGGTCTCCCGACAAGATGAACAGGATGAGGATCAAGGAACCCCGTTGTCATGACATATGTCTTTCATTACGGGCGGTAGCTCCTGTCCTGTCAATCCTAATTCATCCTGTCAAGGCCATGCTCCGAGGCGCGAAACCTGCTATGATGAGATAGTTGGGCACGCAACCTCAACAAGGAGCCGTGAAGATGGCGTCTGAAGCTTCGGTGCAAAGCGGGTATTCCCACATCGTCCGCACGCCAGAGGTGCTGGGCGGCGAGCCGCGGATCGAGGAACATCGCATCCGTGTGCGCGATGTCGTGATGGCACGGGATCTGGGTGGTCTCACCCCCGAAGAAATTGCCGCCAACGTGTATCCGCAACTTACGTTGGGCCAGGTCTACGCGGCGCTGGCTTACTACGAAGACCATCACGACGAGATCGATCGGGCAGCAGAAAACGAATCGCAGTTTGTCGAACAGTTTCTGAAAGACCATCCCCAACTGGTCAAGGATGTGCGCCCGGCAGGGAGTTGAGCCGTGCTGAAGGGATAATCGAGCCGTCGACGAGATGACGGAAGACGTCTCCAATGCCCTCTATGAGGCCGGCTGTAGCGATGGCACGCCGTTTTCCAGTCAGGGGATCGCCGCCGTGGGATTCGCGCGCGAGGCGCACTCGCTGGATGAAGCGGTTCGCTCGGCCATCGCGGACATCCAAACGGCAGGATTAGTCGGCTTGAACAGAAGTGAACGGAGAGAACGGAGACAACGCTTTCTCCGTTGTCTCCGTTGCCTCCTGTTCAGCAGCTTGCACTTCGACAAATCGTCGTCGCTTTCGGTTCTCTTAACTCGTTTCCACGCTGGGAGCCGTTCGGAAACCATTTGCTACCGCCGGAGAGTCGACTTCTGCTCGTTCGTAGGTCGACGCTAGAACTTTCTACTTCGTGTCGCCGTGGGCAGTCGCATTTCGCTTGATTGAAACTCGAAGTTCGCCTCTTCTGTTCCGTCTTCCGGAACGTCGAACTCGATACTGCCGTCACGGGCTCTTGGCGGCAGCTTGAACCCGGCCGACTTCTCTGAACCTGCAGAGGAGGTTTCTTTTCTTTTGATCTGGCTGGGATCTCTGTACACCAACACGACGGTGTGCTCTCCGGGGACCGCTCCGGACCCATCGGACCACTCCAATTCATAGCGGCCGTCGCTCTCCGTAGTCCCGTACGAGCCCGGGCTTTGACTGGAATCAGCGGTGGTATCACTTGTCGGTTGGAAACTGACGAAGATGTCAGAAACGGGTTGTCCGTCCAGCATAACGACTCCCGAAACAGGAACGGTGTCGACTTCCGAGCCACACCCGCTGATCAGGAGACATCCGGCAGCGAGCGTGGTTCGCAGCCAGACGTCAGCAGCAGATAGAAGTGGTGGGGTGTACAGATGACAAGAAGGAACTGCGTTTCGGCGAGAATACATGGGTGACCTCCGTACCAGCAAATCTGCGCTTGCGAAGCCCTGTTTGTCACGGGACCAGGGCAGGTTCGCCTCCGGCAATGGTCGACAAATCGCAAAACAGATTCATGTTGATGGAGGTGTCCAGAGTGTGGACAGATCCGTCACAGAAGACGAAATTGATGATGCCTGGGTGATAGGCGCCCCAGCCGAAGTCGCAGGCTTTGTCGCTTGGAACGAGGCTGACGCATTTCCAGAAATCAGGAATGGATTGCAGACTCTGACTCAGCGGAACAGCTTGCGAGATAGAATTCGAATTACTGGACGCCCAGAACGTACCACCAAAGTTCAAGTCGTCCTTCACGCCATGATTCTCTCCCACCGCGATCGTGTTCGACGCTCCGTCAAGAATCGACGAGAATCTCTCACTGCGAGTGAGAATGCTGGGCCCGACAACGTGAAACACGCCCTTCCACTCGGGGTGATTTGCGTGAATAGGTTGAAAGCCCGGATAGCCCCAAAAACCTCGGCCAGTCATCAATATGTACCTCAAGTCACTGCGCCCGGCCATAGCACGGTAAGAGCCGCAGCGGTACTTGGTGGAGCTGCCGGGGCCGAGCCCATACATCGGGTTCGTCAGGGCTTTCGCGTACGGATCCGATGGACAATTGTAGACATCCACGTCTGTTTCTCGCACGTCTTTGTTCAGCGGATCGTGATTTCTCACGTTGTGGTTGTACTGACCGTGAAGAGTCTCCTGCTCCAAGAACGGCAATAGCGAAATCGCCCAGTTTGCGCGACTGGGCACGTGCCAGCCAGACATGCCCCCCGGCATTCCAGCGACAATATTTCCCGGAGGAAAGCAGTTGACCTGGTCGTGATAGTGATGCATGGCCAAGCCTATCTGCTTCAGGTTGTTGGAGCATTGCGCCCGCCGTGCCGCTTCTCGCGCCGCTTGAACCGCCGGCAATAACAGGGCGACCAGGATGCCGATGATCGCAATGACGACCAACAACTCGACCAGTGTAAACCCGCGTGGTGTCTTGCTGGGATGTTTTCCCGAACGTGCATCGAGCACCTCGCACATAGGCCGTCGCGCACGTGGCCCGCGCTGCTTCCTGGCTTTTTGAACGTTCGTCTCTCGACGTTCGGATCGCACGGCAATGTGTCTTGGCCCGTGTTTCATGGTTACTCCAGTGCTTGTCAAAGCCAACGGATCTCCGAAGGCCCTAATGTGACGGTGTTAATCCAAACACATCGGCTTCCGCATCATTACGGTCGCCGAACGTAATCTGGTGCGGTTCACTGCCGGGTAGGTCGATGGCGTAGAGGTGAAGTTGGCCCCCGTCGCCGGCGGAGTAGAGCAGCTTGTGGCCGTTGGGGAACCAGCGGGGATTCATGTGGACAAGGGTGTCGTTGTGCGTGACTTGCGTCATACCAGTGCCGTCGGGGTTGAGCAGGAAAATGTTGCGCGGTAGTCCCCGCGGGATTTGCTGGCGAATTACCGCGATTTGCGTGCCGTTGGGGGATACCGCGGGGGCAATAAGACGAATGGCTTTGCCCCATTCGTCCGTGATCTGAGTCACCTTCTTGTCTTGCGGGTCCAGCGCAAACACGTCGCAGTTGGTGACGTTCGATGGATTGGCACCGGTAAAGAAGATCCGGGCGTCGGTTTGGCTCCAAGACAGCGATTGATAGTGCGAGTAGACACGGTCTTTCCGCGTGCTGGCATTGCCCGTCAGCAGAGTGCGGGTGTTGCCGGTTGCCGTGTCCACGACGCGTATCGCCTGGTATGTACCGTCGATATAGGCAAGCGTTTTTCCATCAGGCGACCAGGACAGCGGAATGCCGCCGTATCCATCGGCGGCGGGGTCCGTGTTTCCTAACACACTCCGGTTGCCGCCGTCGCGGTCGATCAGGCAGACGCGAGGCGGACCCGCGCATCGGGAGATAAAAGCGATCCGCCGCCCATCGGGCGACCAGCGTGGGTAGCGATCGGAGACCCGGTTGTCCGTCAACTGCATCAAACGCTTGCCGTCCAACGCCGTCGCGTGCAACTCGTAGTCCCCGCCCCCGCGGTTCGACGAGAAAACGATCCGCGTGAGCAGGCGATCGACGTCCCATGCGGAAACCTTGTTGGCGGGCGACCGGTGGGTCACGAAGACGCGCCGTCCGTCGCCCGAAAACCGGACCTCCCAGGCATCACGCTCCAACCCGCCCGCGCCGCCGATCATCCTGCCGTCCTGTGGATCGATGCAGACGATCCGGCCGCTTTCCGGAACGAGCGCCACCAGCAGGCTCTCGTCGGGGCTCACAGCGAGTGATCCAGGCGCAAATCCTAGGACGTCAATCTCAGAGACCACCTGGAACGATTCGAGGTCGATCGCCCGAATCTTCGTGTGATTCGCGTCGCTCACAAACACGCGACCGTGCCGGCTCGATACGGCAACTCCCCGCAGATCTCCTTCGGGGAACGCCAGGCTGCGGCTGACCTCCAGCGGCGGAGTGAGACGCACCTCGTACAGCATCGGCGCGTCCGATTTACGTTTCTTTGTGACGACATACGCCAATTGCCCGTCGGAACTGATGCCCAGGTCGGGTGGCATCGGCTCGTCCGGTAAACGCACCTGCCCCGCCAAGCGAATTGCGCCGTCAGCGATGTCGACGATCGAGAGTTGATCGTTGTTCAGGTCATTCGACCGTCCATCCACGCCGACTTGCACGACCAGTTTTCGTCCGTCGGGAGACACCTCCAAGGCGTGTGCAAAGACATTGGGCCGGTCGCTGACCGCGATCGCCGAGCGCGCGTCGTTCCGCTCGAGGTCGAAACGATGGATGGCGCGATCGTAATAGTTGGTCGCGAACAGGTAACGATTGTCCCGCGAAAGCGCGATGCCTTTGACCGTGGCATCGTGAGACTGCGGCTCGTCGGTGAACCGGATCAACCGCACCGCCTCGCCGTTTGCCACGTTGTGGATTGCCACGGGCAACGGGTGGCTGTCGTTCGCCGCCACGTACACTGACGAGCCATCATGGGAGGGGTAGATGCAGCAGACGGGGCGGTCGCTGTCGATCGTTGCCTGGACGCCGCTGAGGAACAGCAGGTTCTCTTCGCCGACGGGAAGGATATCGGGTTCGATGCGTTGTGGCTTCTCTGCTGGCGCGGCGATAATCCGGATATCCGGGGATCTTCGCACATGGTCCCCCCGCCACCGGATGACGAAATCGTCTGTCACGACCTGGGATCCGGCAGTAACTTCGAGTTTGTGCTCGCCGACGCGCACGACCACCGAATCGACGCCGACGTCGATCTCCGTGCCATCGATCTTCACTTTAGCGCCGGGCGGAAGGTCCAGTTCCAACGTTCCATGGCCGGTTTTGAAGTATATGACTACGCCCGCAAATAACAGTGCGACGGCGCCGAAGGAGCAAGCCAGCCAATTCCGCAACCGACGGTACGCTTGCCGCCGTGTCGACGTATCGAGGTGCTGCCCAAGTGCCTCGGCAAGCTCGCCTGCAGATTCGAAACGATCCGCGGCGCCCTTAGCCATCGCTTTCAGGCAAATGGCCTGCAATTCATCGGGTAGATCCGACCGCACTTCGCGAGGCTTCGGCGGATCGGCGTGGGCAATCTGCTCCAGCAATTCCGTCAACGAACCCGTGAACGGGAGCTTGCCGGTCAACAACTGATACAACAGGACACCCAGGGCATAGATATCGCTGCGCGCGTCGGCCGGTTCGCCACGTGCCTGCTCGGGCGACATGTAGGAAGGTGTCCCAAGCAATGAGCCAGTGCCGCTCAGATCGCTTTGGTAGCCGAAGTCGTGAGGTTTCGGGGGCTGAACTCTTGCACGTTCAGAGCTGGTCTTCATTTTGCGAGAAAACTGCGATTCGGTTGTACGATGGGCCTCCGAGCCCGTCGATTCTCCGGAGTCTTGCGGTTCCGACGGGCTCGGAGGCCCATCGTACGAATCTGGAGGCAAGCTCTCGCCAGTGGGCATTCGGCGTTGGCTGCGAGCCAGCCCGAAGTCCATCAACAGGGGTTCGCCCGCGGGGTCAATCATGACGTTCGACGGCTTGATGTCGCGATGAACGATTCCTTCGGCGTGTACCTGCTGAAGCGCTGCCGCGAGCTTTTGAACTAGACGGGCCGCTTCGACGGGCTCGACTTCGCACGACTTGATACGTTTCGATAGGGACCCGCCTTCGATCAACGCCATCGTCATGTAGTACGTGCCGTCGACCTGGTCAACGTCGTAGATCGGGCAGATGTTCACGTGCTGAACCCTTGCCGCGGCTCGCGCTTCTCTGACGAAACGCTTCAACACTTCGGGTTCGGTGAACTGAGGAATCTTCAGCGCCACTTCACGATGTAACTTCGGATCGTAGGCGCGGTAGACCGTAGCCATACCGCCTTGGCCAAGCAGTCCCCTGATTTGGTAACGTCCGAATTGTTGTCCTGCCGTCAGAACCGGGGCCGCATCGAGAAGGCTAGGAGCTCCGACGACAGGCTGGTGAGACGTATCTGACGGGGCTACTGTCTCAGTAACGGCCTCGCGCGAGCGGTTTTCCTGCTCCGCCTGGGCAGCCAGGGCGGACAAGTTGATCTCTGGGCACACGTCCGGAAACCGGGCGCGGACTTCCTCGTGGGTGAGAATCGTCCCGGTGGATGCCAGAGTCAGGCACTCGTTGTTCAGAAGCTCCGCAACGACCGCTGGCTTCTGACGCAACTCAGGCCAGTCGTCAAGGTATGCTTCCAAAGGCGTTTTCTGCCCGGATTCCCAACGATACTCTTGATCCACCTTGATCAGTTCGATGAGGAACCGCTCACGCAGGCCATGGCCAGCCGACGGCACGAAGTCGGTCATCTCTGGAGGTGGCGCGGTCTGCCACGACTGCTCGAAACGCTCGAGCAAATCGTCGAGGAGTTTCCAGCTCTCGTCGTCCAAATCGGCTGGACTGAAGGCTGACTCGGTGGCCATCACAGTGATCCCAAAGCCGGAGTCCGTGGTGCGGATAGGCGCATTCTCGAAAAACCCTCTCACCGGGGGCACCCGCGAGGAGTTTGTGAGTCTGCTCTCTTGTAGGAGCACCAAATGATGCGTGCAGCGCGCAAAAAATCTTGTCAATCGCAAGAATTTTGGGAGAATCGTTTCTCCAGCAGGCCCCCAACTCGGTTCAGCAGTCGCCGTACAGTAGATCTGGAACGGCTCACCCGCGCGGCGATTTCCGCTGTCGAGAACCCTTCCAGGCAAAGCTTCACGATTTCTATCTCACGGTCCTTGAGCCCGGCGAGCAGCTTATCCAGTTCATCGAGCAATGCAGCCGATGATTCGGCCTCAGGCAGGTCTGCGAGTGTTTCGGGGAGTAGCTCATCACCCAGACCGTGGGCTTCCCGGGCGATGTCGCGAATAGCCGCCTTGTGGAACTTCGCCTTGCGCCGCACTTTGTTGATCGTGATCTTCACCAGCAACTGCCAGAGTGCCACCGACTGGTCGATGGCGAATTCACCGCCTCGTGCGCGTCGAAAGAAGGTGCGAAAGACGGACTGCACCACATCGTCGGCATCGAAGCGGCCTCCAAACCGATGGCCGATTTGCGTTCTTGCCAGCGTCCACAACCGGTCCGCATAGCGGAGGTAGAGCTGCTCCGCCGCCTCTTCATCGCCATCCCGCCAGCGTTTAAGAACATCGTTGGTCATTTCACGCCGCCGCATGCCACCACTTTTCACGAATCACGCAAACTCGTTCGGTCAGACCACACATTGAAGATAATTGGACCCGCGTGTCAACAAAGCCGACCTTTGATTATGTTTGGGACGGACACCCATGTCAACGTGTGGGGAGAGAAGCCGGGCCTTTCACTCTTCTTCCTGTTTGCCGGGACTGTACCGTCGTAACCCGATGCGTGAGCGAGGGAAAATTATGTGCCGATTTCCTCGCTTACGCCTCGGGTTACGATGCCGCTACAGGCTGTGCAGCTTGAACACATCAAAGGCCCTGGGGAGAGAATCAACCGCGGCAACGACTGGCAGAGAGGCAGACGCCCGGTGACGACTCCACGACCGTCATCCAGAATTCCTCTGCAGAAAAGAAACCCAGCTTTCCGGAAAAAGCCGGGTTTTGCCCGTCGGGAAATGTCAAAATACCTGCTTCCGAACGTCAACTCCGCTTGCGTTTAAGATCGCTATTGTTTTCTTTTCCGAATTGTCGAATTTCGTCTGCAAAATCCAGCAGTCTTTCCCACTGCTCGATGTACAGGGTGACAGGCATGCGCTGCAGGCCATAGACGCTCAACGCACCCTTCTGGCTGACCTTGCAGTAGAGACCTGTCCGCTTGGCCTCTTCCTCTTTCGCCAGAAGTTCATCTGCTTGATCGGCCGTCAATTCGCCCGAAGCAAGTTTCTCGAGAATCTCTTTCCTGGACATAAGGTCTCCTTTCGCAACAACCAACCGTGGACCAACTCCCCAAGTTAGATATCCTCTCAGTATGGCGCGGCAGATTCAAGTGCTTTCGCTTACTTTTACTTGACCGGACGGCGGCTCGTTTCTAGACTCGTTTCAGACAGTCGCTCACTGGCAGATAGAACATTGGCAATGCCTTAGGAAGGAAATCGAAATGAGAAGACTACCGAAGACTGTTTCCGTGATGCTGCTTTTCCTGATAGCCGCCACGGCCACCTGGGCCGAAGAGAGGGCCGGAAAGGGCGAGTGGATACAACTGTTCAACGGCAAGAACATGGAAGGTTGGGAGGTCAAGATCAAAGGCTACGACTTGAACGACAACTTTGGCCAGACGTTTCGCGTCGAGGACGGAGTCCTGAAGGTCGCTTATGACGCATACGACCGATTCGACGGCCGGTTTGGCCATCTGTTTTACCATCAGCCGTTTTCGAACTACGTTCTCCGCGTGGAATACCGGTTCGTCGGTGATCAGGTGCCTGGAGGTCCCGGCTGGGCGTTCCGCAATAGCGGCATCATGGCCCACGGCCAGTCGGCCGAGAGCATGAGAAAGGACCAGGACTTCCCGGTGTCCATCGAAGTGCAACTCCTGGGCGGTGGCGGATCCGGGACGCGCACCACCGCCAACGTTTGCACTCCGGGCACGCACATCGTGATGGATGGCGAGCTCGTCACCAGGCACTGCAACAGTTCCCGTTCTAAGACCTACCACGGCGACCAGTGGGTTACGGTCGAAATCGAGGTGCGAGGCAACAAGAGCATCAAACATGTCATGGATGGGGAAACGGTGTTGGAATACACCCACCCCCAACTGGACGAAAAGGACGGGGACGCAAGCAAGTTGATCAAAGACGGCGACAAGATGCTTTACGGCGGCTCGATCTCGCTCCAATCCGAAAGCCATCCGATAGAGTTTCGGAAGGTAGAACTGCGGAAGTTGGAGGATTGATCGGCGGCGCGAGCAGTAGCCCCGAAGGGACGGTCCTATGTCAGCCCAGGGTGGAGCGACGGACGTGATAACGGTCGTCGCGTAACCCTGGGAAGCGAATATGATACGACGGAAAGCCCCAACGGGGCGGCCTTAACTGCCGAGTTCTTCCGCGATTAGGGCCACCCCCTCAAGCGTCGCCGTGGGGCCGGGCTCCTTCACCGGCCAGACAAGCTGGCACGGGGTCGGCGCGGTTGTTCGACGTTTTGTCTAGCCATCCAAACGTGTCCACCTGCCGCACGAGGCAGCAGGGGCCTCCGAGTGCACGGGAGGTAGATTAGTCGCGGTGATCTGCGGGCCGGGACAATCGCAACAGTCGTTCGATGACGTCCGGTTGCACCTCGAACGCGGTTCCGTGACGATGGTCGCGCGGGAACGAAAGTTGGTCGGTGATGTCCGTCCAGTCGACAAGGTCCCGCGTGCGCAATGCCCCGTACCGGTGCTTGCGGTACATGTCGAAGTACACGATATACTCGTTCCCTATGCGGAGTACCGACGGGCCCTCGACCCAGCTCGGCGTGAACGGTTCGCCGACCTGTCTGTACGGGCCGACAGCCCGGTCGCCGGTTGCGATCCGCAGGTTCTTCTGAGGCGTGGGTTTCAGTCGTTCGTCTTTGAAGATCAGATGGTATTGATCTTTCACTTTGACGATCGTGCCGTCGATCACGTTGAAGCCGGGGTCCAGAAACAGTTTGGTCGGTGTGAATTTCTTAAAGTCCCGTGTCGTCGTGAAGTACATCCGATGGTTCGAGCCGCTTTCGCTGGAAGCGTCCGTTTCAGGGAACCGTCCGGGCACGGTCGACGACCAGATGATCAGCCATTGTTTTTCGCTCTCATCGTAGAATAGCTCCGGAGCCCAAGCGTTCTTACACTTTGGCTCGTGCTCCATCATCGGGATCAGCCGCTGCGGCGACCATCGAATCAGGTCGGCCGACGTCGCGTATCCAATCGACCGCTCCCACCAGCCCACCGTCCAGACCATGTGAAACGTTCGGTCGGGGCCTTGCACGATGCACGGATCGCGCATCAATTTGGCTTTGCCAACCGTCGGCTTGACGAGTGGTCGATCGTTGTTCAGCGAGGTCCACCGCAGACCGTCGCGGCTGTACGCCAAGTGCAAACCGTCCTCGCCATTGCCGCGGAACGACGTGAACAGATACGTCGCGGCGGCGTCACCCTCCTTCGCGGCCTCTTCGCCCGCAATCGCCGTGGACCACATTGCCAGGGCGGCCAGGACAAAACGGATGGGTGCATAGGTTCTTCGCATGGTTGCCACTTTCTCAATTGGATGCTACAGACGAACGAGGCGGTTTGTCCGGCTTGATTCGAGTATCGCTTGCGTGAAATCGAACACGGGCAACGCGCAATCTGGCGGCGCCGGATTGGGCCGCCCCTCCTCCAGCAGGTCGATAAAGCCCGAGACGGGAGTCGAGTCCGGTTCCATTTCGGTCTCCGGAAACGGCTCGACTCGGTTGTTTCTGGCAATCCACAGCCGCTCGTCGCGGACCAACAGATCTGCCTCGTCGCAGGTTATGTGAAAATCTTCGCCCAGGTGGTGTGCATGACCAAGGAAGTTCATGCCCAGCGACACACGCCCCTCCAATCGTCCGCACACCGCCGTCGCGATCTCCACACGGCTGCCGCAACAGTCGCACTGGGCAAAGACCTCGACCGGCTTTCGCCCGGTGACATAGAAGACGACGTCGATCTTGTGGCTGCCGGCATCGCCCACGAATCCGCCGAGGTTGTGAGCCGGGTCGTCGCGCCAGGTTTCGCCAATCGTCGATTGCCAATCTTCGACCAGTTGTGCGGTCACCGCACGGATCGGCCCCCATCGGTCCGCCTGCAACTCGCGGCGCAGTGTTCGATAGATCGAAGAGTAACGACGCTGATAAGCTACGGCCAAAGGCGGTGCGCCGCGTGCCGCCTTTTCAATCAGTTCCACAATTCGCTCACGAGTGTCGGCCAGAGGCTTCTCGCACAGGATAGGCAGCCCGCGTTCCCAGCCAGCCATGACATGGTCGAAGTGAGCCGACGTGGGGCTACAGATGATAACCGCATCGACGGCAGCCTCGTCGAGTAACGATTCGAGATCACTGTGAATTTCTGCCTGCGGAACGCAATCTCGCTGCAACCGTTCCGCTGCCTCGCGATCGACGTCGAACAAAGCAGCAGCACGACCTCGCCCGTCCGCATCGAGCGCCAACGCGTGATGCCGTCCAATGCGTCCACAGCCGATGATGGCAAATTGAAACATGATTAGCGAGTCTCCACATCTTCCGCCTTCGAAGCGGGCAACGTCAGCGTACCGTCGGCATCAGGCATTATCGGCGGCGGCCTTTCGATCGGAACTAGTGGCACGATCAAATGCGATGGATACTTCGTGTTATGAAAGATGGTTTGGTGCGCCTTTATGACTTCCGCGCTCGTTCCGAGAGGCTTGTCGGTGTTTTGGTTCCTGGCGTATCGCGGGAAATTGCTGCTGGAGATTTCCAGCCGCATCCGATGGCCTTTCTTGAACACCATGCTCGTTTCCCACATGTCGATCGTGTACTCGTACACCTCGCCCGGTGTGATGAAACTGGGCTGTTCCAGTGACTCGCGGAACGTCACGCCGCGTATACCTTCGCAGATGTGGATTGCCCGGCCATCGGGATGCACGTCGGTCAGTGTGGCCGTGAAGTCCGTATTCACGGCCGTAGAAGCCGCGTACAGCTTCATCTTCACGGGGCCTGTGACTTCTAGGTCTTCGGCCAGTGGATCGGATGTGTAGATGAGGATATCGTTTCGCTGCTGAGTCTCCTGCCGATCGCGCGGTCCCGGTACAAGTGTCGAGATCTGCCCGCCGTTTGTGTAGACGGGATGTTCCGGGTCGTAAGTGAATTTGTCGGGTGGCGAATCTTCTGATGGCCGAGCGGTGCTCAGACGCCCGTCGCCCACGGCCGAGTTGGCCTTGCCGCCGCTACTTATATAGAAACTCGTAAACTCGGTCCTGGCCAGCGGCCATTCGTGTTCGTCGCGCCACCGGTTGGCGCCCATGACGAAAATCTTGATTGGCGGCTCTTTGTCGATCCCGTTTTGGATGCCCTTCAACCAGTAGTCGCACCAGCGGAGTTTCAAATCCATCAGCCCCGGATAACTCCGGGAACCGCCGTGTTTCCACGGGCCGACAAGGATCTTGGACCTGGTGCGCGCCGCCTCGGATCCGCCTTGCTCGCGAAATCCCTGGAAGTTGCGCCAGTTTTCGTGGCACAGGTTGTCATACCAGCCGGTCGTGAAATAGGCAGGTACTTTGATCTTCGAGTACTTCTCCTTGATGCCGTAGGATTTCCAGTACTCGTCGTACGAGGAATGTTCAAACCAGTCCTTGACGTGTTGTACGTCGGGGAACTTGTCGACGGCACTGATCAACGGCAACTGCAGATAGTGCGGATCGGTGATCGAGAGTATCTTCTGCGTCTGCCGCTTACCGCGTGTGAACAAACCGAATTGAAAAACGACGTTCAGTTGCATCACGCCGTCGTTGTACAGGTGTCCGAAATTGGTCTGCTGTCCTTCTTCGGGAAACAGGCATTTCAGATACGCGCTGCCCAGCGGAGCGGCCATCAACTGGGTGAAGGCGTTGTACGAGATGCCGAACGTACCGATCTTGCCGTTCGACCACGGCTGCCGCCCCAGCCACTGCTGAGCGTCGTAGCCGTCGCGAGGTTCGTTGACATAGGATTTCCATTGGCCCTCGGAATCGCCTCGTCCCCGCGAGTCGACCAGTGCGACAACGTATCCTCGCCTCGCAAAGAACTCGCCGTGGTCGGCCCCTTCACGGAAATACCGCAGTAACATCAGCACCGGAAACTTGCCCGCCGCGTCCGGACGGTAGATTGCCGCACCAAGCGCAACCCCGTCGCTCATTGGGATACGAGCATGTTCCGTTTTCACTTGGTAGTCGTCGGCCGCGAAGCCTTGCGTCCTGGCATTCAATACCAGAAACAGGCACATCGCCGCGAACCATTTCGTCGTTTGCCTGGTCATGCTTGATCACCTCGTCCAATTGTTGACAATCCTACTGCGCCCCCTTGTACGTTCGCAAGCGCTGCGGCGGACGCAGAAAGCCTGTTTTCGTGCGGGGCGTCGATCAAACACTTCGAAGGAGGTTGAACATGATGTCTACGCTCCGAGCAACTCTGGCAATTGCATCCTGGATCGGCGTGTTCGTTCTCGTCGTTCAGGCGGTTCCCAATGACCAGCAAACCGGCCGCTGGCTGTATGATGCGGAAACGGTTGTCTCACGAAACGACGTGTTGTACGTGGCGCCGTCTGTGGAACCTTGGGAGGCAATGCCGGTCGGCGGCGGCGATCTCTCGGCGATGGTTTGCTCGGACGGCGCCGGGATGGACCTGCATTTGACCAAGTCCGATGCCTGGGGCTTTCAGGCCGCGCCCGATGCGCCGTCGGGATCGCGGTTCTTCAATAACGTCAGTCCCGGGCACATCCGCATCGAGTTCGGCGACCGCGCGCGGGCTGCCGCAGCCGAACGGTTCCGACAGCGGCTGGATCTGTACCATGGCCGCATTGTGATGCAGTTCGGCAGCGAGGCGGACGGTGCGCGATTCGAGATCTGGGGGCACCCCGAGCGAAAGATCCTGATAGTCGAGGTGGTCGACCCACGCGGCATTTTGGAGCCCGCGACGATCGAACTGACCCAGTGGCGACCCTCGATGAAATTAGGCGCGTCGGATGCAACGGTTCACGCCGTCGAGGTCCATACACGACAGGCGCGACCCCATTTGACCAACACAGGAATGGAGGATTACTTCGACGCGGACAGCGACCCGCTGCTGGGCCGCGGCACGGCAGTCGTGTTGGGAACGGGCAACGTCAGGCCGAAGGACTGTTTCGCCAAGGACAACAAAGCCACGATGACCCTGCCTCAAGAGCGACCGTCGCGTTACTACATCGTGCTTGCTTCAGCCGTAACCACGGATGAAAGGGCGCTTGCGGCGGCTCAACATGAACTGCATTCTGCGATGGCTGTGCCGCTGTCGACGCTCAAAATCCATCAGCAGGCGTGGTGGCGCGACTATTGGAGCAAGTCGCTATTGCGAATCGCCAGTCCCGACAAGATGGCCGACCGGCTGTGCGCGGCCTACCACGTGCACATGTACACTCTGGCGTGTGTCAATCGCGGGCCGATGCCGTGCAAGTGGGACGGTGGGGCTGGTCTGATGCGCGGCGACGAGCGGACGTGGGGCCTGTCGGAATGGGTACAAGAAATCCGCTTCACCTATCTGCCGCTCTACGCCGCAAACCGGCTGGAGATGGCTCGTGGGCTCCCGAAGCACTACTCCCAAATGAAGCCTTACCTGCTGGAACAGACAAAGCGGATGTGGGGAGTCGATGGACTATGGATTCCTGAGACCACCTTGCCTTGGGGGCACGCCGAAGACTTTGTGCTGAAGGATACCGGCGAGGCGCGTGCGGGGCACTTCCTGCCTTGGGACCCCAAGACCGCTCGGTACGGCAAGTTCGACCGCTACAACGGTTACGTCGGCTTTCTGTTTACCGCCGGGCTGGAGGTCTGCCACCACTACCTCACGTACTATCGCTACGGCGGCGACGATCGTTTCCTTCGCAAGGAAGCGTATCCGATCATTCGCGACGTCTGCCGGTTCGTTTCCGGCCTGCTACGCAAGGAAGCAGACGGCCGCTGGCACCTGGAACCGGCCAATGCTCTGGAAACGTGGTGGATGGTCCGCGACCCGGCCGACACGCTGGCCGGCATCCAAGCCATCTTCCCCGAGTTCATCCGGCTGTCCAAGCAATACGGTCAGGACAACGATCTGCGGACGAAGTGCGCGGAAATCCTGGCGGCTTTACCGGAACCGACGCTCGAACATTGGGCACGCGACGGTACGATTGAATCGAACGCGAACACCTACGCTCCGGCTGCTGCCAAGGACCAGTTTCCCGCTGCGAGGAATTTCGAAATCCCCGCGTTGTATCGTGTCTTTCCCTTTGGGCTCAGCGGGATCGGCTCGCCGGATTTCGACTTGTGCCGCAATACCTTCGATCGGCGGATTTTCGGGATCACCAACAGTTGGTCGATGGACGCGATCTGGGCTGCCCGATTGGGACTCGGCGAGGAAGCCTGCAAGCTGTTGGGCGAGCACGCCGTGCGTTACAACCGATTTCGGTACGGCGGTTGGGACAGCAGCAATTCGAGCGTGTTTCCCGACGGGCTGTCGGTGGTTCCCTACATGGATGGCGGCGGCCTGAGCGCTTTCGGCGTCAACGAGGTTCTGTTGCAGAGCCACAACGGTCTGGTGCGCGTCCTGCCCGCTGTCTCGAAGAGCTGGTCGGGGTCCTTTCGTCTTCGCGCTGAAGGCGGCTTTGTCGTAACAGCGGACTTCGCCGAAGGCAGCCCACGATGGGTCGAAGTGAAGAGCCTGCTGGGCAAGAAATGCAGAATCGAGAATCCATGGCACGACACGTGCATCGTCCGCGTTGCCGACCGGGTCATACTCCGCAGCAATGCCACCATCATCGAGTTCGAAACCGCCTCCGGAGAGGTTTTTCTTGTTGAAAACGCAGCCCGTCCACGGTTGGACCAATCACCAGGGCGAATCAAAGACGCGCCCAATCAGCAGCCTGAACTACCAGGGCGGGATAAGCGACCGTAGACCGCGGCATGGGGCCAGAACGGAAAGGGGCCCGCGTACCCGTATGTCTTCCGGACCGGAGGTGGTACGCTGTAGCTCTTGTATTTGCTCGTCTCTTCCGGTGTGCGGAGTCACGCCATGCCGATTCACGTAACCTGCTCTGCCTGCGGCAAGCAATACGCCGCCCCAGACGAACTTGCGGGGCAGAAGACTCCGTGCCTCGTGTGCGGGACTCCTATCCCCGTTCCGGACGGGCTCATGAGCACGGAGCTGACGCAGCCCGCTATGCCCGCACCCAAGCCAGTACAATCGAACGGCAGCAATCGGACGCTGTGGATCGTGCTGGCGGTCGTTGGCGGTTTGGTCCTTATTTGTGGCGTTTGCCTATTCGCGGGAGTCTATTCACTGTTCTCGGGGACAAGGAACGAACCCTCGCAGACTGCCACGAATCCGCTCAGTGTTTCGGGCAGCACCAATCCGCAACCGGCGTCATCCATCACCTCGGGCCCGTCGCGAACGACCGGCAATGCAAATGCCGACGATTCGGCGAGCCCTGCGTCGGATCGGTTGCCGCAGTTGACTCCGGCTCCAGATAACCCGCAGTTGATCGCCGACATGCCGATTGCGGTGGGTCGCGCGGACACCGCGTTGTTGATCGACGCGGACCCTCCGCTGGCATATTCGCTGGCGAGCGAACGCATGGATTACGAGGTGCGCGTCCACAGCTTGCGCGACGGGCAGCAGCTCAAGCGGGCTGCGGTTGAGAACGCTCGGGCGATTTTTGCCGGCGCCTCGGACGGCTCTCGTGCCGTTGTGGCCGACTCGTTCAGCTACTGCAAGGAACTTCAATCCGTCCGCCTGGACGATCCCCCCGTCGTCGAGGCGAAGTGGCAGCCCTACGGCAACACTGCTGTGCGTTGGGCGACGTTTGTTAGTCCAGAACAACTGCTCACCTGCTCCAAAGACGGCCAGTTGCGAATGTGGAAGTTGCCGGATGCCACGCAGGCGTATGAAGTCGGGGTTACCTATCGCGAGGTCCTCCCGCGTTTCACTCCCGACCGGCGATACCTGTACGATGTCTCGGGATGCACGGTGCGATTCATCGACGTAACGAACGGTGCGTATGCCGCCGGAGTGGAGCTGGAAACGGGCGAAGCGGAGACGCTACTGAGCTATCCAACATTGGCCAACGACGGGAAGACGTTTTGGGCCTTTGTCAACCTGCCTCGTGCGCGTTCCAGGATGTTTGGCTGCTGGGACCTGCAGACGCGCCAGCGTCTGTTTCTGACTGACATGCCAGCCGACGCTGGAGGGCCGCGTCGGTTGACAGCGGGCTACTTACTGATGGGCGAATACTTGTTCAGCATGAAACATCGCAAGTTCGTCTGGAAGCTGCCCCGTTTCCGGCCGTTGGCCGTGATGCCGAATGGCGTTTGTTGGGTCCGCTCCAATTACAGCAGCGACTTGGTGCTGACGACAGTTAAGGTCCCCGACGACAGTTTGATCCCGATACTCGAAGAACAGGTGAGCAAGACTCGGACATTCGCGAAATCAGGTGACGCGGTTTCGGTAGACGTCCAAATGAAGGTCCAGCCGCCTTCCTCCGACCGAGATTTTCCCCAGAAATTGACCGCTCTACTGCGACAGCGGTTGGTCGAGGCTGGTTATCAAGTGGCGGACGGTCAGCCGCGAATCTTGCGGGCCGTTGTCACGGAGAAGGATACGGGCGAAGAGATCCTCTTCCAGAAGGTCGCCAAGAGTCGGTCGGTTGGGGAAATCGGGACGGGCGAGACAGAGTCGGTTCGCGAAATCGCCCTGGTCGGCTCCATTGATCTAATCGACAAAAGCGGCAAATCCTATTACCACGTCCAGCGGTCTCGTTCGCCGAACAACGAGTATCAAACATTGGAATTGAAGCTGTTTCAGGATCTGAACGCGCTGCTGATGAGACGACGGTGGAACGGTCTCTTGGATCAGTTGAAACAATCGCTGCGTCTGAACCCCGAGTACATGATGTTCGACATGGGCGAGTCCCAGGTCTCAGTCGTCTTGGATCCCGAGTGGACCGCGGCGCAGTCCGCGGCGGCTCGGCGGCAGAACCAAGCGGAACGCGACCGACGGCGCTCGAAGATCACCATGCCCGACCAGCGAGTGCGGCCGCCCTGGAGCGTGCAGGCGTTTGCCGTACCGGACCTGGACAAGGTTTTGCTGAAACGTCCCTTGGAGATTGGCAAGGGACGCGTGCACGAACTCAAATTCACCTTCCCCAATATCGCGCAGGCGGCCGTCCGAATCGAGGGCCCATCGTCCGGCAACCAGAGATCGTTCTTGGATCGGTACGACATGCGAACGCGGAAACGGATTGCTCGCATCCCGCTGGCGGCTGACAACGTGTTGGTCGACTTCCGTCCCGACGGCAAACTGCTCTTGCTATCGTCTGATCGTCGGCTTAACAAATTGCAGATTTGGCAATGCGGCGAAGAAGATTCGATGCTCACTGAGTTGGATCTATCCACGAAAACGTCGCAGGTCAAGCAGGCTCTGTTTGTCGGAGGCAACCAACTGTTGACGTTCGACGGTCGTCGGATCACCCTGTGGGAATTCCCCTCCGAGAAGCTCGTCTACGAACGGCCGTTGAACACCGAGCGGTGTACGTTGAGCTGGGGCCGCCGGTACTTCGTCGATATCGACCAAGGCCGTTTGGGCATCTATCGCACCAGCGACGGCCAGTTGGCCGGCGAGTTGGCGTCGCCTCCCATGACAGCCGAGAGGATCCGCTGTGCGGCTTTTCGCCACGACGGGAAGGCCATCGCTGTTGTCACGGGCAAGCGGCACGCCAGTGGTGGTAGCATCGGCATTTGGAGTCTCGATGACGGTTCACTGATCCAATACTTCCACACGCAGCATGTCAAAGACTCGATTGCGTGGTGCAGCCCGCGTCATCTGTTGCTGGAAGAGAAGCTGTTCGACTTGATGGTCGAGGCTCCGGTTTGGGACTACCCGCAGTTCCTGCCCGACAGTCCAGACAGCCGCGGGTGGTTCATCGGAGTTGACGCGCAGCAAGTCCAACATCTGGCGGCCGTGGCCGTGCCCAGCGAAAACGTTGCCGAGACGATCCAAAAGGTCTTGGAGACCGCCCCGGCGATCGTCAAGCCGCAGGGCGCGGTCAGCTTGGAATTGGAGATATCATCCAGCTATCCAAGGCCCGAGGAGACCAAACGCCGATTGCGAGAAACACTGACCCGAAAGCTCACGGAGAACAAACTCCAGGTCGTCGACGGAGCGGACACCGTCTTGCGAGTTCACTGGGGTGGAGTTTCCTCGGGTGTCAACTACACACCCTTTGGCTTCGAAAACGGCGAGAGGATCTTCACGATGCCGAACCGGGACGTAGTCGTCTCGGTCGGCATATCGCAGCGAGGGAAGCAAGCGGCATGGTCCAAGACTGCCTCCGTCTATCTGCCTACCGTCGACTACCGTGTCAACTGGACCGTCGGCGATCCGGCGGCAGACCTTCAACAACAGTTGGAGGAAGCGCTGTTCAAACGACTGGAGAACCTGACGACGCCCGCGATTCTGCTGCAGGACTTTCGCATGACCATTGGCAGATCGCTCATCGACCTCTCGGGCGAGCGGACCTTGGTCAACGGCCGATTTCGGTGATACTATACACTTAATTCATGCGAAAGCCGCCGCATGACGCCGCGGCAAAACCTTTCGTAGTCCCGCCACTTCCGCGACCTTGCCCCACCCTACGCGAGAAATCCGATCTAGCCGCGTCCCTTCGTCTCCTCCCCATGCTTTCGATTGTCTTCCTTGGGAGTCGCGTAGTAACAGGAGATGGTCGACACTACCGAAATCTCCGGCTGCATAGGCAGTCGCGGATCCTGGGAGTCGGTCTCGGCGAAGAACCCGCGATAGTGAGTGTTCTTGGGCCGGATCGCGTGGACCTCGGGCAGTGATTGCCTGTGGTAGTTCCTGCGCAACGCCTCCGAATAGTCGTTCGTGAAAGACTCGTACAGGGATTTGGGATACACCACTTCCGTATTCTCGTGGATGTTCAGCGGAGCCGGCACATTCTGGAAGTGAGCCGTCAGCAGGAGGTCCGCCTTGCGCTGCGCCTCGGCCAGCGCTTTTTTCTGGGCTTCGATCTTGTGTGCGTCCAGCGAGTCGCACCAGTAGTCGAAGGATATGATGTCGGTGATACCCAACTGAAAGGCCGCCCGGACGGCTTCTCTGGCCTGAGTCTCGTTGCCGACTTCGACGTGGGCGTTAGCCTGGACCATGTAGCCGGCGATGTTTTCCACGAAGCATCGGGTCCCGTCGCGTTCCTCGACGTTCCATTCATAAACGGGCAGCATGGAAATGAAGTCCATGAATATCTTGTCTTCCGGGACGCCCACCTTGGCCAGGGCCTGCATAAAGGCCATTTCCTTTTCGCCGTTTGTCTTCATGCACTCGGCCGCCGTCGCGCCCTGGCTGGTCACGGCCATGATCACTCGGATTGCCGAAGGCTTTACCCGAATCTCTGCCTTGCCGACGATAGTGATATAGTTATTGATCGCTTTGTGATCCGAAGTGCAAGGCCCAGCAATGGGCGCGCCCGGCTGGGCCGGGTAGACGCCGGCTCGGGACCCGCCGCCCTGCCCGGGCAGCCTGACGGCTGCCGACAAGGTCAACAAGATCGCGGTAATCGCGCCGATCACGAGGATAGTTGATCTTGGGGTTTTCATGGTTGTTCTCCTTGAGAAGGGTGTTGAAATTGCCGCTTTCCGGCGTGTGTGGAGGATTCACGAACACCGTCGGCAGAGGAAGGCTTGCCGACTTCTTCCAGTATGTCGTCAACGAGAAGGTCGGTCGAGGCGCCGATCGCCGGAGCCTTGGCATTCGGCTCCAGAATTCGGCCCTTGCCGATGGCCGGACTTTCCGGCCGAACACGATAATCTCCCTGGGCTGGGTTCCTGAACAGCGGATCTGCAATGACGGCGTTCTTTCCGGCAAAGCCTAGTCGTGCCTTGCCCGTCGGATGGAAAAGGTTGTTTTCCACAACGGTATCCGGAACGAACTCGACGTCGCGCAACAGCGCATCTCCGACGATGATGTTATTGACGATCCGATTCTCGTAAGGCGTCGCCGGCAAGTTGTGACATGCACCAGCCCGAATGCCGCGCGTATCTACCAGTGTGTTGTTGGCTACAAGGCAGTTTCCCGTGGCCTGGTAGTGTGCACTCGGACCCTTTGCGGTTCCAAATTGCAGCATGATCCCTTCCCGCTCTTTGGGCCCTTTTGAATTTGCGATCACGTTATTGATGATGCGGTGGTGCGTGCCGTGTACGGCAATTCCGCCTTGACAGTTTTCAATACGATTACCGTCCACCACGCAATGCGATCCACCACGCAGGTGAAACCAGCCAGGGTTACAATCTCTGAGATAGTTGTGTCGATAGACATTGCCTGAAGATTTGTTGCTTACGATCTCGTTCTCGCCGTTGCACCGTAGAAACACGTTGTACTCCACCAGTGTCTTGGGCGCCATCTCGCCATGTTTGGCCTGATCGTGCCCGACCTGTAGGGTTTCCCTGCCGTTTGCTCCTTTGTTCGGGGTATCGCTGAAGAAGTTGTGGTCGATCCGGTTTCTGAGAGGCAGATCTGTCTTATTGCGAATCCTCACCTGCACCGACCGGCCCGCAATATTCTTGAAGGTGCAGTGATCGACGCGATTGTCTGCCGCATTGTTCTGAATCCATAACGCAGCATACGAGGGGCTCTTGCCGGGTTTGATATCCGAGAAATGGCAATCGGTGACCCTGCAGTACTGGGCGCCGTTCAGGGCTACTGGAGTGGTTTTCAGTTCACAGCCATCGAAGCGAAAACCCTTCATGACAATGTGACTGCCGGTAATGTCCAACTGCGTAACCCCCGTAAACGTCACGCCCATTGCGGTCTCCGGTTGAATAACGATCGGCTGGTTCTCATTTCCTTTGCAGGGAATCCGAGCACGCCAACCATCGTATCGTCCATTGCCGACCACGATTACATCGCCCGGTTTAGCGCGGTTTGCCACCATTGTCAGTTCGGATGCACTCGATACCTTCTTCACTTCGTCTGTGGCCGCCTTGTCCTCTGCCGCCGTGGTGAAGCCAGCCAGAACCAATACCACAACGATTGACAATGCCGGATAGCACCGCTGCGCGTTCATATGGAATTCCTGAATAATGATGTGGCCGCCACGTTGTGGAAGTCGTTCCCTGGGGGGGCCCTTGACGTGGCCGACAGCGCACCAGGGACTCAGAAACGGCAACCTAACCCGAGTCAAGTTGATTCGCAAGGGACTCCTCGGCCGGAGACCCAAACATGCTTCTCTTGCCTTTTTGGTTCGCAGACTGAGAGGAATCAATAAGAGATGGCCTTGTCGGCCGTCGAAGGGGGCGCACTTTCGAGAGGGAGTCGGATGAATACGGGGCAGCACGGATAGATTATACTAGACAGAGCGAAACCAGCCACGCAATGATCTCGAACGGCAGCTCTAAACACCGGTCAGGAAGTGCAGCGCTGATTGGTGTTTAGAGCAGCAGCCCGTACGACGGCTGCCACGGCTCAACGAGGTGATTTCTTGCCCGGACCCAAACGTGGCTGTTCTGCTGTTCTGACGGGCTTACGATTCTGACCGAGTAGGCGTCGGTGCGTCGACCTCCGCTTGCGAAGCCCTGGCAGAATCTGCTTCGGTGCGCCACCGAATGCACTTTGCATCTTGCCGTTACTTGCGTCGGTCGTGAACACGGCCGCGCGCTGGGCAGCGACGCTTGGACACCGAGGTCGCGATCTCCTCCGTCCGTTCGGCGAGGTCCAGTTCCTGACTCAGGACAAATACTCCTGTGCGCGCAAGCTGACCGAGATTCTGGCTACTGCCTCAATTGGTGACAATGTAGTGAATCTTGATACCATGCTTCGATTCAACTCGTACCGCATTGTGGCCACGATAAGCCGGCAGTATATCCTGCGTGTAAAATATTTGGCTCCTGCGAAGCAACCGTGGGCTTGCGGAGGGTCAACGGTTACTGAAGTGGCC